>Ga0224531_1001513_pt1 | contig 10199 bp, 7 predicted proteins | sample CBST100metaG_FD_179876 | JGI IMG/M metagenome (GOLD analysis project Ga0224531, IMG submission 179876) | Peat soil microbial communities from Stordalen Mire, Sweden - C.B.S.T100 | ecosystem: Environmental > Terrestrial > Soil > Wetlands > Peat | place: Sweden: Norrbotten County, Stordalen Mire... | reverse complement strand
ACTGGAGGCCTCGCCTGGAGCGGTGAACGTCATCCCCGGCGTGGCGTGCCTTTCCCTCGACGTGCGTTCCCCGCGGGATGCGGTCCGGGCCGCCGCCATTGCGGCGTTGCGGCAGGCGTTCGCCACCATCGCCGCGCGGCGCGGCTGCCGGCTCGGCTGGGAGACGCTGCACGACGCGCCGGCCGTGCTCTGTCACCCGACCGTGGTTGCCGCCCTGGAGGCGACCCTGACCCGCCTCGGCCAGACGGTGCGCCATTTGCCGTCCGGGGCCGGGCACGACGCCATGGCGATGGCGGCGCTGTGTCCGTCCGGCATGCTGTTCCTGCGCTGCCGGGGCGGTATCAGCCACCATCCGGCGGAATCCATCAGCGCCGCCGACGCCGGCCTTGGCGTGCGGGCACTGATCGAAGCCATGCACCAACTCGACCGCATCCTCTGGAGCGACCATGTCCGATCCGACTGAAGCCGCCATTCACGAATTTCTGCTCGCCAACCGCGACTCCGAGGCCAGTTTTCTCGCCGAGATGGTGCGGACGGCCTCGGACAATCCGCCCGGCGATTGCGACCGCCACGCCGCCCTCACCACCGGGCTGCTGGAGGGTTTCGGCCTGTCGGTGGAGCGGCACGTCGTGCCCCCCGATCAGGTGCGGGCGCACGGCATGATCAGCGTGACCAACCTGGTGGTACGCGAGCGGTTCGGCGATGGCCCGACGGTGGCGCTGAACGCGCACGGCGACGTGGTGCCGCCCGGCGAGGGCTGGACGCATGATCCCTATGGCGCCGAGATCGTCGATGGCTGGCTGTACGGGCGCGGCGCGGCGGTGTCGAAGTCCGACATCGCCGCGTACACGTTCGCCCTGCTGGCGTTGCGCGAAAGCGGCGCCGCCCTGGCCGGTACGGTCGAACTGCACATCACCTACGACGAGGAATCCGGTGGCGAACTCGGGCCGCGTTTCCTGCTGCGGCAGGGCATCACCAAGCCGGATCTGGCGATCGGCCCCGGCTTTTCGTATGGTATCGTCAACGCGCATGATGGCTGCCTTCACCTTGAGGTGGAGGTGACGGGCTGCTCGGCGCACGCCGCCCGACCATTCACCGGCGTCGATGCGCTGGAGGCGGCAACCGCCATCCTGACGGCGCTGTATCGCGATCGGCATGGACTTCAGCGCACGGTGTCGGCGGTGCCGGGCATCGGCTCGCCCCAGCTCACCGTCGGGCTCATCCGGGGCGGCATCAACACCAACGTCGTGCCCGACCGGGTGGTGTTCCGGCTCGACCGGCGCATGATCCCGGAGGAGCGACCGGAAGTGGTGGAGGCGGACCTGCGCCGGCTGATCGGCGCGGCGGCGGCTGGCTTCCCGCAGGCGGGAGTAACGGTGCGCCGCATCCTGCTGGCACGGCCGCTGACGCCGCTGCCGGGCAGCGAGCGGCTGACCGCCGTGCTGCAGCGCCGGGCGGCGGAGGTGATCGGCGAGGCCGTGCCGGTGGTGGGGGTGCCGCTCTACACCGACGCCCGCCATTACGCCGAGGCCGGTGTTCCGATCGTGCTGTACGGCGCCGGGCCGCGCAGCATCGAGGAGGCGAACGCACACCGCGCCGATGAACGCGTGCCGCTGGCCGACCTCTACCGGGCGACGGAAGTGGTCGCGCTGGCGCTGCTGGACCTGCTGCGCGGCTAGAGTTTTGGCCGAAGCGAAGGTTTCCTGAGCTATTTCTTTCTCGTCATTCCCGCGAAAGCGGGAATCCAGAGCCCCGGTACCATCTCGGGGGTGGCCTGGACCCCCACTTTCGCGGGGGTGACGCTAGTGAGGCCACCCGCACATGAGCCTGGAGGATCGCCATGGCCACCCATAGCCGAATCGCCGAAGTCACGGCACGGATTGCAGAACGCAGCCATGAAGGGCGCGCTCGCTACCTCGACCGGATCGCCGCCGCGGCCACGCCGACAGGGCGGCGCGGCGGCTTGAGTTGCGCCAACCAGGCACACGCCTTCGCCGCCTGCGGCCCCATGGACAAGCTGCGGCTGAAGGACGGCATCACCCCGAACCTCGGCATCGTCACCGCCTACAACGACATGCTGTCGGCCCACAAACCGTTCGAGCACTTCCCCGAACTGATCCGTGCGGCGGCGCAGCAGGCGGGGGCGACGGCGCAGGTGGCCGGCGGCGTGCCGGCGATGTGCGACGGCGTCACGCAAGGCGAAACCGGCATGGAGCTGTCGCTGTTCTCGCGCGAGGTGATCGCGCTGGCGACCGCGGTCGCGTTGTCGCACCAGACCTACGATGCCGCCGTCTTTCTTGGCACCTGCGACAAGATCGTGCCCGGGCTAGTGATCGGCGCGCTCTCCTTCGGCCATCTGCCGGCGGTGTTCATCCCGGCCGGGCCGATGACATCCGGCCTGCCGAACCGCGAAAAAACCCGCGTCCGGCAGCTCTACGCCGAGGGCAAGGCGACCCGAGCGGAGCTGCTGGAGGTAGAAATGCAGTCCTATCACGGCCCAGGCACCTGCACCTTCTACGGTACCGCCAATACCAACCAGATGCTGATGGAGATCATGGGGCTGCATGTGCCCGGGAGCACCTTCATCAACCCCGGCACCCCGTTGCGCGATGCCCTGACCGGGGAGGCGACGCGGCGGGCGCTGGCCATCACGGCGCTCGGCAACCACTACACCCCGGTCGGCAAGGTGCTCGACGAGAAGGCGTTCGTGAACGGCATCGTCGGCCTGCTCGCCACCGGCGGCTCCACCAACCTGACCATCCACCTGCTCGCCATGGCCGCCGCCGCCGGCATCCGGCTGACCTGGCACGACTTCGCCGACATCGCCGAAGTAACGCCGCTGCTGTGCCACGTTTATCCGAGCGGCACGGCGGATGTGAACCAGTTCCATGCCGCCGGCGGGATGGCCTTTCTGATCCGCGAACTGCTCAAGGGCGGATTGTTACACGAGGACGTCGAGACGGTCTGGGGACACGGCCTGAGCCGTTACGTGACGGAGCCGGGCCTCGCCGCGGACGGCACGATCGTCTGGCGCGAGCCGGCGCCAGAGAGCGCGAACACCGACATCCTGCGTGGCGTGGCGAACCCGTTCCAGGCCACGGGCGGTCTGCGCGTTCTGCAGGGCGATCTGGGCTGCGCCGTCATGAAGACATCGGCGGTGACGGCCGAGCGGCACATCGTCGAGGCGCCGGCGCGGGTGTTCCACAGCCAGGAGGCGGTGCAGGCGGCGTTCAAGGCGGGTGCGCTGGACCAGGATTGCGTGGTCGTGGTGCGTTTCCAGGGGCCGCGGGCGAACGGCATGCCGGAGCTGCATCGCCTGATGTCGCCGCTGGGGGTGTTGCAGGACCGCGGCCGGCGAATCGCGTTGGTGACCGACGGCCGGTTGTCGGGCGCCTCGGGCAAGGTGCCGGCGGCGCTGCATGTCACGCCGGAAGCGGCGGAGGGCGGCCCGATCGCCAAGCTGCGCGACGGCGATATCGTGCGCATCGACGCCGTGGCGGGCCGTATCGAGGTCAAGGTAGACCCACTGGAGTGGGGTCGTCGCGTGCCGGCGTCGGCAGACCTGTCGGCATCCCAGGTTGGGGTGGGACGGGAACTGTTCGCCCTCTTCCGCGCCAACGTCGGCCGCGCCGACGCCGGCGCGACGATCTTCTAGGCGCGGGGCTTTGCCCCTTAACCCGCCAAAGGCTCCGCCTTTGGCGGGTTAAGGGCAGAGCCCTCGTCTTGCTTATCGCGCGGTCGGGAGGGGCGCGGTCAGGCGGTTGTGCAACGCCTGCGCCTCGACGGCCGGGGCGAAGCACGGGCGCTCGATGTAGCGGCCGGCGCCGCGCACCGTGCGCAAGTCGCCGTCGGTCCACACCAGGTTGCCGGCCGAGATCGTGTGGCGGGCCAGTCCTGTCACCTGCATCCCTTCATAGATGTTGAAGTCGATGTTCTGGTGCTGTGTCTTGGCGGAGATGGTGCGGCTGGCGGTCGGGTCCCACACCACCAGGTCGGCGTCGGCGCCGACGCTGATGCTGCCTTTGCGCGGATAGATGTTGAAGATCTGCGCCGCGTTGGTCGAGGTGATGCGCACGAACTCGTTCGGCGTGATCCGGCCGGCGCCGACGCCGTGGTGCCAGAGGATGCTGAGGCGATCCTCGGTACCGCCGGTGCCGTTCGGTATCTTCGTGAAGTCGTCGCGGCCGAACGCCTTCTGCGGCGCGCAGAAGCAGCAATGGTCGGTGGCCGTGGTCTGCAGCGCGCCGGAGACGAGGCCGGCCCACAGCGCCGACTGATGCTCCTTGGCGCGGAACGGCGGGCTCATTACGTAGGCCGCCGCCTTGGCCCAGTCCTTGTCGCGGTAGACGCTTTCGTCGATCACCAGATGCTGGGCCAGCACCTCGCCATAGACGCGCTGGCCGCGGGCGCGGGCGGCGGCGATGGCCTGGGCCCCTTCGGCGGTGGAAACATGCACGATGTAGATCGGGGCGCCGAGCAGGCCGGCGATGGCGATGACGCGCTGCACCGCCTCGGCCTCGACCAGCGGCGGCCGCGACAACGGGTGGCCTTCCGGCCCGGTGATGCCGGCGGCGAGCAGCTTCTTCTGCAGATACAGCACGGCGTCGCCGTTCTCGGCATGGACGTTGCAAATCGCGCCCAGTTCCAGCGCCCGGCTGACGGAGGCGAACAGCACCGCGTCGTCCACCCCCATGCTGCCCTTATAGGCGGTGAAGTGCTTGAAGCTGTTCACGCCGTATTCGCGCGTCAGCGTGCCCATTTCCTGGCTCACCTGCTCGGACCACCAGGTGACGGCGACGTGGAAGCTGTAGTCCGCGGCGGCCTTCTTGGCCTTCCAGCGCCATTCCTTCCAGGCATCGACCAGCGAGGTACCGTTCGGCGGGATGGCGAAGTCGATGACCATCGTGGTACCGCCGGCGGCGGCGGCCGATGTGCCGGTGAAAAAGTCCTCGCTGGTGGTGGTGCCCATGAAGGGCATCTCCAGGTGGGTGTGCGGGTCGATGCCGCCGGGCAGCACCAGCAGCCCGCCGGCTTCCACCACCTCGGCGCCGGCTGGCGGGTCCAGGTCGGGGCCGATGCGGACGATTTTGCCGTCTTCGCACAGCACGTCGGCGCGATAGGACTGCTCGGCGGTAACGACGGTCCCGCCGCGAACCAGAAGCGACATGCTTTGTCTCCCTTGGGTTAGGCGACGGCTGGTATGCCGCAGCCCCTCAGTACCATTGCCGTTACCATCGTGGTGGCAGCGGCGAAAGCGTCCTCGTCGATCTTTTGCGTCCCGAGCACCGCACGGATCTGCACGTCGAAGTCGGCGTAGGTCTGGGTCATCGCCCAGATGGTGAAGAAAAGATGGGTCGGCGGGACCGTCTCCATCCAGCCGCGCGCGCTCCAGCCGGCGATCACCGCGCTCATCTCGGCGACCCGCTGGCGCAGCGCGCCGGCGAGGAAGGGCATGATCAGCGGCGCGCCGCGCAACAGCTCGCCGGCGAAGATACGGGACGCCTCCGGGTATTGGCGGGCGTGCGCCATTTTCGCGCGAATGTAGCCGGACAGCGCCTCGGCGGGATGGCGTTCCGGCACGATCCATTCGGCGGCCGTGTCGAGCCACTGGGTCAGAATCGACTCGAGTACCACACGGTACAGTTGCTCCTTGGTACCGCAATAATAGTGCAGATTGGCTTTCGGTAAACCTGCCTCCGCGGCGATCTCGGCCATGCGCGCGCCATGGAATCCGCGCCGGGCGAACACGCGCTCGGCGGCGAGGCGGATGGCGGCGGTGCTGTTGCGTCGCGCGGCGCCAACCGATTCCTGAGGTCTGCTCTGTTGCTCTGCATAATTATTATGCAAATGACGCGTCGGAGTGTCCATTGTGTGGGCGATTCCGCTGAACTGGCATGATTTGAGACTATTTTGACCATTGGGTCAAGATTCCGGATTGACGGCAACCCAGACATTGCCGTTAGCTTGAGCAGAGCCGACCCGGAACGGAGGTGCCCCGCGTGACCCAAAGTGCCGATATCGTCCCCGGAAGGCTGGCGCCAGCCCGCATCGCCGCCAATTTCGCCGATATCCACCCGCCATTGACGCAGCACGAGGCGGCCGTCGAAGCCAGCCGGTGTTACTTCTGTTACGATGCACCCTGTATCGAAGCCTGTCCCGCCGGCATCGATATTCCGTCGTTCATCCGCAAGATCGCTACCGAAAATGTGCGCGGTTCGGCGCTGACGATTCTTGAGCAGAACATCTTCGGTGGCAGTTGCGCGCGCGTCTGTCCCACCGAGGTGCTGTGCGAGGCGGCCTGCGTGCGCATGGCCGAGGAGGAGCGACCGATTCGCATCGGCGCCCTGCAGCGTTACGCGACCGACTGGCTGATGCAGTACGAGCCGGCGCCGTTCACCCGGGCGCCGGCCACAGGCAGGCGCGTTGCCGTGGTGGGCGCCGGCCCGGCGGGGCTTGCCTGCGCGCATCGGCTGGCCACGCACGGCCACATGGTGGATGTGTTCGAGGCCAGGCCGAAGCCTGGCGGGCTGAACGAATATGGCATCGCCGCCTACAAGCTGGCCGGCGACTTCGCCCAGCGCGAGGTGGCGTTCATTCTTGGCGTCGGCGGCATCACCGTCGCGTTCGGCCGGCAGCTCGGCCGTGACCTGAACCTGGCGACGCTTTGCCACGACTACGACGCGGTGTTCCTCGGCATCGGCCAGGCTGGCGTCCGGGCGCTTGAGATCGACGGCGAATCGCTCCGTGGCGTGTGCAACGCGGTCGATTTCATCGCCGAGCTGCGGCAGGCCGAGAGCAAGGGTAGCGTCGCGGTGGGGCGGCGCGTGGTGGTAATCGGCGGCGGCAACACCGCGATCGACGCCGCGACGCAGGCGAAGCGTCTGGGCGCCGAGGATGTTTGCATCGTCTACCGGCGCGGCAAGGCCGAGATGTCGGCCACTCCCGAGGAGCAGGAATGGGCGCAGACCAACGGCGTGCGCATCCTGTACTGGGCGGCGCCTGCGCGCCTGCTGGAGGCGGACGGGTACGTCACCGGCGTCGCGTTCGCGCGCACCGCGCCGGACGCCGCCGGCCGCGCGGTGCCGACCGGCGAGAGTTTCACGTTGCCGGCGGACATGGTGCTGAAGGCGGTTGGCCAAGTGTTCGTGCCCGACCCGCTGCACCAGGGCAGTACCCTGGCACTGACCCTGGATGGCGGCCGGATCGCGGTGGACGCCGACCGGCGCACCTCGATCGCGGACGTGTTCGCCGGCGGGGACTGCATCCCCGGCGTCGATCTGACCGTGGCGGCCGTGCAGGATGGCAAGATCGCGGCCGAGGCGATCCATCGCGAACTCATGGGCTGAGGGGACGACATCATGGCCGACCTGGCCACGAATTTCATCGGCATTCGCTCGCCCAACCCGTTCTGGTTGGCCTCCGCGCCGCCGACCGACAAGGCATACAACGTGAACCGCGCCTTCGAGGCGGGATGGGGCGGGGTGGTGTGGAAGACTCTCGGCGAGGACCCGCCGGTGGTGAATGTCTCCAGCCGCTACGGCGCTATCGGCTACAACGGTGCGCGCGTCGCGGGCTTCAGCAACATCGAGCTGATCAGCGACCGGCCTCTGCAGGTGAACCTGGACGAGATCCGGCAGGTCAAGCGCGACTGGCCGGATCGAGCCCTGGTGGTCAGTCTGATGGTGCCGTGCACCGAGGAGAGCTGGCAGGCCATTCTCGCGCGCGTCGCCGACACCGGCTGCGACGGCGTGGAGCTGAACTTCGGCTGCCCGCACGGCATGAGCGAACGCAACATGGGGGCTGCGGTCGGCCAGGTGCCGGAATACGTCGAGATGGTCGCGGCCTGGTGCAAGCGGCACACGCATTTGCCGGTGATCGTCAAGCTGACGCCGAACATCACCGACATCCTCGCCCCGGCGCGAGCCGCGCTGCGTGGTGGGGCGGACGCGGTGAGCCTGATCAACACCATCATGTCGATCACCGCGGTGGACCTGGACCGCATGGCGCCGGAGCCGGTGGTGGACGGGAAGGGCACGCATGGCGGCTATTGCGGTCCTGCGGTGAAGCCGATCGCCTTGCGCATGGTGGCCGACATCGCCCGCGACCCGCTTACACGCGCACTCCCGATCTCCGGCATCGGCGGCATCTCCACCTGGCGCGATGCGGCGGAGTTCATCGCGCTCGGGGCCGGCACGGTGCAGGTATGTACCGCCGTCATGCACCATGGCTTCCGCATCGTCGAAGACATGATCGACGGTCTTGCCAACTGGATGGACAGCCGCGGCTACCGCACGATCGACGACTTCCGCGCTCGCGCGGTGCAGAACTACGTCCACTGGAGCGACCTGAACCTGAATTTCAAGACTCTCGCCAAGATCGACCAGAGCCTGTGCATCAAGTGCGGCCTGTGCCACATCGTCTGCGAGGACACCTCGCACCAGGCGATCGCGGCCCAGCGCGTGGATGGCAAGCGGCATTATGAAGTCATCGACGCCGAGTGCGTCGGTTGCAATCTGTGCGCGCACGTCTGTCCCGTGGAACACTGCATCACCATGGTGCCGCAGCCGACTGAAAAGCCGGTGTTGACCTGGCCGCATCATCCCAACAACCCGATGCGCTTGGAGGCCGCCGAATGACCACATTGCCCAGTAATCTCGCTATCAACGCCCAACGTCTCTGGGGCACCATCATGGAGACAGCGAAGTTCGGCGCCACGCCGAAAGGAGGCGTGCGCCGGCTGACACTCTCCGATGAGGATCGGCAGGTGCGCGACTGGTTCCGCGCCGCCTGCAAGGCCGCGGGCTGTACCGTCACCGTGGACGAGATGGGCAACATCTTCGCCGTTCGTCCGGGGCGCGACAACGCGTTGCCACCGGTGGCGATGGGCAGCCACCTCGACACCCAGCCCTCCGGCGGCAAGTTCGACGGCATCGTCGGTGTGCTCTCGGGACTCGAAGTGCTGCGCACGCTGAACGATCTGCACATCGAGACCGCCGGGCCGGTGGCGCTGATCGACTGGACCAACGAGGAGGGCTCGCGGTTCGGCCCGCCGATGCTCTGCTCCGGCGTGTTCGCCGGTGTGTTCGACCGCGCCTATGCCGACGACCGGCGGGACCGCGAGGGCAAGCGCTTCGGCGACGAGTTGGAGCGCATCGGCTATCGCGGCGAGGAGAAGTGCGGCACGCGCAAGCTCGGCGCACATTTCGAGATGCACATCGAGCAGGGGCCAATCCTGGAAGCGGAAGGCAAGACCGTCGGCATCGTCACCGGCGTGCAGGGTATGCGCTGGTACGACGTGACGCTGACCGGAAACGAGGGTCACGCCGGCTCGACCCCGATGCCGATGCGCCGTGACGCGCTGCTCGGCGCGGCGCGCATGATCGAGGCGGTGAACGCCGCGGCGCTGCGGCACCAGCCGACCGTCTCCACGGTGGGCCTGCTGGAGTGCAAGCCGAACAGCACCAACGTCATTCCAGGCCATGTGTTCTTCACCGTGGACATCCGCAACCCGAGCGACGAGGTGCTGGCGGTGGTGGAGGCGGAGATCGAGCGCGACCTGAAGGCGATCGCCGCGGCCAGCGACCTGGAGATCGAGTTCAAGCAGATCTGGAATTCACCGGCGGTTCACTACGATCCGCAATGCATCGAGTCGGTCCGCCGCGGTGTGGCCGCGCGCGGCTATCCGGCACGCGAGATCGTTTCCGGCCCCGGACATGACTCGGTCTACATCTCGCGCGTCGCACCGACGGCGATGATCTTCATCCCTTGCGAGAAGGGACTGAGTCACAACGAGATGGAGAAGACCGAGCCGGAGCAGGTGGAGGCCGGCGCCAACGTTCTGCTGCGCGCCGTGCTCGACACGGACCAGCGTCTGGCAGAGCAGAGCCGTGTCCGCTGATCTGAGCTTGGTCGAAGTTCCGATCACGCAGGTTGCGGCCCAGGCACCGCCGGCGGCGGTGCGTGCTGACGGCGTCTCTGTCGCCTTCGAGGCGCGCGGGCAGAGCACATTGGCGCTGTCGGGCGTGGACTTGTCGATCCAGACCGGCGAATTCGTCTCTTTGATCGGCCCCTCCGGCTGCGGCAAGACGACGCTGCTGCGGGCTATCGCCGATCTGGAGCGCGTCACGGCCGGCCAGTTGCTGATTCATGGCATCACGGCCGCGCAGGCCCGCAAGAATCGAGCGTACGGCTACGTGTTC
>Ga0224531_1001512_pt1 | contig 10200 bp, 8 predicted proteins | sample CBST100metaG_FD_179876 | JGI IMG/M metagenome (GOLD analysis project Ga0224531, IMG submission 179876) | Peat soil microbial communities from Stordalen Mire, Sweden - C.B.S.T100 | ecosystem: Environmental > Terrestrial > Soil > Wetlands > Peat | place: Sweden: Norrbotten County, Stordalen Mire... | reverse complement strand
ACTCGGTGAGCTGGGTGCGGCTGCGGATGCCCAATACATGCACGCCGTGCAGGGCCTCGCTCAGCGCATCGCCGTCCAGCGCGCCCGGCAGGCGGGTGACGCTGCCGTAGCCGGAGCGCGCCAGCAGCTCCACGGCGCTGTCGTGCACGCCTTCCAGCAGCAGCACACGGATGCGGTCCTTCGGCAGGGAGAGGCGATCGGGGGCTGTGTCGTCTTGGGGCATCGTGCGCTTCCGGCTATGACGGGGGTAAGGGTGCAAGGGGTCAGATAGTGTCCACGCCAGCCGAAACCGAACTCAATCGCCTGCTCGCCATTATGGCCACCCTGCGCGACCGGCAGAACGGCTGCCCGTGGGACGCCGCCCAGACCTTCGAGACTATCGCCCCGTATACCATCGAGGAAGCCTACGAGGTGGCCGACGCGATCGCCCGCCGCGACTTCGCGGCGCTGCCCGACGAGCTGGGGGATCTGCTGCTGCAAGTGGTCTATCACGCCCGCATGGCCGAGGAGCAAGGCCGTTTCACCTTCGCCGACGTGGCGCGGCACATCAATGACAAGATGGTGCGTCGCCACCCGCACGTGTTCGGCGACGCGGCGGCGCGGGAAGCCGGGATGCAGGCGGCGGCCTGGGAGGAGCAAAAGCGCGGCGAACGCGCGGCCCGTGCCGAAACCGGCACGCTGGCGGGGATTCCCCGTGGTCTGCCTGGCCTGACGCGGGCCCTCAAGCTCACCGCGCGCGCCGCCCGCGTCGGCTTCGATTGGCCGGACGCGCCTTCCGTGCTGGAGAAGCTGGACGAGGAAGTGGCCGAGTTGCGCGCCGAACTGCCCGGGGCCGATCCCGACCGGCTGGAGGACGAGCTGGGCGACCTGCTGTTCGTGCTGGCGAACCTCGCCCGTAAGCTGCACCTGGACCCGGAAACCTGCGTCCGCCACGCCAACGAGAAATTCGTCCGCCGGTTCGGGGCGATCGAACGCCACCTCGCCGCCGGCGGCCGCACTCCCGCCGACGCCACGCTGGACGAAATGGAGGCGGCCTGGCAGGAGGCCAAGCGGGCCGAGCGGAACAACGGATAGGCGCCCTGCTTGGTTCAACTCTGCGCCAGCTTCTCACGGCTGGCGCGCACCTGATCGACGCGCCTGCCGTCCATTTGCGCCACCTCGAACATCCAGCCGCCGAACACGATGCGGTCGCCCAACTGGGTACCCGGCGCAGCAGCGCCAGCAGCAACCCGGCCAGCGTGTGGTAACTGCCCTCCGCCGGCAGATCAGGCAGCGAAAGCTGCGCCTTCACCTCGTCCACCGGCATCATGCCGTCCAGCAGCAGCCCACCCGCCACCTGCTCGATGCCTTCGCCCACGATCGGCGTGCTGTCGGTGGCATCGCCGACGATCGCCTCCAGCACGTCCGCCGCCGTCACCACGCCCTCGAAGCTGCCGTACTCGTCCAGCACCAAGGCCAGGCCCAACGGGTCGGATTTCAGCCGCTCCAGCGCGTCCATGGCGGTCACGGTATCTGGCATCATCATCGGCTGCCGAAGTACCGCGTCGATCGACAGATCCTTGCCGTCGAGGATGGTGTCCAGGATGTCCTTCGCCTGCACCACGCCGACCACGTTGTCCACGGCGCCGTCGCACACCACGAAGCGCGAGTGCGGCGTGGACTTCAGCGTCGTGGTGATGTCCTTGGCCGGATCGGTGCGGTCGATCCAGACGATCTCGGTGCGCGGCGTCATGATCGCCCGCACCGGCTTGTCCGCCAGGCGCAGCACACGCTCGATCATGTCGCGCTCCTCGCTCTCCAGCACGCCGGTTTCCTCGCCTTCCTCAAGCAGCGCCTTCAGCTCCTCCTCGGTGACGGTCTGCGCCAGCGAATGAGGAGTGCCGAACAGCCGCAGCACCACGCTGGACGAGCGGCCGAGCACCCAGACGACCGGCCCGGTGAGGCGGGCCATTGTCGCTATCGGCCGGGACACCGCCGCGGCCACACGCTCGGGCTGGCGCAGGGCAAGCTGCTTCGGCACCAACTCGCCCAGCACCAGCGTCAGGAAGGTGATCGCCACCACCACGAGCACCAACGACAGGCTGGAGGCGAGCGGGCGCAGCATCGGCACGTCCGCCAGCAGCGGCGTCACGCTGGCGGCGACGTGCGCACCGCCGAACACGCCGGAGAAGATGCTCACCACCGTGATGCCGACCTGCACCGTCGGCAGGAATCGCTGCGGGTCCTCGGCCAGCACGCGCGCCCGCGCCGCACCCGCCAGCCCCTTGCGCTCCAGCACCGCCAGACGGGCCCGGTTGGACGAAACCAGCGCCAGCTCGCTCATCGCGAACCAGCCGTTGATCAGGATCAGCAGCAGTATGACGAGGATCTCGACGGCAATGGTCATGGACGTCCTGGGTGGTTGAACCGGCGGCAACCATAACGAGTGACGGGATTGCCGCGAATGGGATGCCGACCTGCGTTCTCCGCATGCGGCGGCCAGAAACCGCCGATCGACAAGCCGACGCCCGGGTATTGCCATACTCCTGCCCGCAGCATGGCCCATCGGAATTGGCTATACGCACGCGTCGCGGGCGCGAATCGCCTGCATCGTTCGGGAAGTCGCCCATGACGTCGAGTGTCGCCGCACCAACCGGACCTGCTGCCCGCCCCGCGAGCAGATGGAACGGCTGGTGGGCCTGCCTCCATCCGACCAGCCTGCTCGCCCTACTGCTATGCGCCATGGTCAGCTTCGCCTTCTGGGCGGCGGCGAACCGGCCGGCGCAGATACCGGACTTCCAGGGCCAAGTCGGCGGCCTCGACTTCTCGCCATTCCAGCGCGGACAGAGCCCGGAGGCCGGCACCTGGCCGACGGCCGCGCAGATCCGCGCCGACCTCGAGCGCGCCGCCGCGCTGACCGGCCGTATCCGTACCTACAGCGTGCAGGGCGCATTCGCCGCCGTCCCGGCGCTCGCTACCGGCCTGCCCCTGCGCATTACCCTCGGTGCCTGGATCGATGGCCATCCACAGGCCGACGCCGCCGAACTGGACCGGCTGGTCAGCACCGCGCGCGCCAACCGCAACGTCGAGCGCGTGCTGGTGGGCAACGAGACGCTGCTGCGCCGCGACCTGACCGCGCCGCAGCTCATCGCCGCCATCCGCCGAGTGCGTGCGTCGCTGCGCGTGCCGGTGTCCACCGCGGAACCCTGGCACGTCTGGCTGAAGCACCCAGAACTGGCGCGGGAGGTGGACTACATCACCATCCACCTGCTGCCGTACTGGGAGGGCCTGTCGGTGGACGACGCACTGCGCTTCAGCCTGGACAAGCTGAACCAGGTGCGGGCCGCCTACCCCGACAAGCCGATCGTCATCGGCGAGATTGGCTGGCCATCGAACGGCGTCGATGTCGGCGCGGCAACCGCCAGCCGCGTGAACCAGGCGGCGTTCCTGCGCCGGTTCTTCGTCGCCGCTCGGCAGCTTGGGCTCGACTATTTCGTGATGGAGGCGTTCGATCAGCCTTGGAAGACCAGCTTCGAGGGGCGGGCCGCCGGTTATTGGGGCGTGCTCGACCTCGATCGACACGCCAAGTGGCCGATGACCGGGCCGGTGCGGGAGGTGCCTTGCTGGCCGTTCTGGGCCGGCGGCAGCGTTGCCGCGGGAATGCTGATCGCCGGGGCGCTGCTGGCGCGCCGGGTCGACATTCGGCTCACCGGCAAGCTGGTGTTCGCCGCCCTCACCCAGGTGTTCGTGGCGGCGTTGACCGGCATGCTGCTGGCCATGTCCGGTCGCTATCTCGGCGTTCCCACCGCCCTGGTCTGGAGCGTGCTTGCCGCCAGCCAGGTCCTGCTGCTGCTCCTGCTGCTCGCCAATGGTTTCGAGCTGGCCGAAACGGTGTGGGGCGGAGGCTGGCGGCGCTGCCCGCGACTGCTGCCGGCTCCGCCCGCCACGCGCCTGCCCAAGGTCTCCATCCACCTCCCCATCTGCAACGAGCCGGCGCACCTCGTATTCCGCACGCTCGATGCCCTGGCGATGCTCGACTATCCCTCGTTCGAGGTCCTGGTGGTGGACAACAACACCACCGATCCGGCGCTGTGGGAGCCGGTGGCCGAGCACTGCGCCCGCCTCGGTGCGCGCTTTCGCTTCTTCCATCTGGGCGCCTGGCCCGGCTTCAAGGCCGGCGCCCTGAACTTCGCCCTGCGGCAGACCGCCGAGGACGCCGAGATCGTCGGCGTGCTGGACAGCGATTACGTGGTCTCCAGCGACTGGCTGCGCTGCACCGTGCCGCAGTTCGCGCGCCCCGGGCTCGGCGTGATGCAGTCGCCGCAGGACTACCGCGACAACGACGGTTCGTTCTTCAAGCGGCTGATGTTCTGGGAATACGCGGGGTTCTTCCAGCTCGGCATGGTCACTCGCAACGAACGCAACGCCATCATCCAGCACGGTACCATGTCGCTGATCCGCAAGCAGGCACTGTTGGCCGTGGGCGGCTGGGCCGAATGGTGCATCTGTGAGGATGCCGAGCTGGGGCTGCGGCTGCTGCGCGCCGGATGGCAGGCGCTGTATGCCCCCCGCAGCTTCGGTCGCGGCGTCATGCCGGACGATTTCGCCGCCTTCCGCCGCCAGCGTTTCCGCTGGGCCTATGGCGCCATGCGCATCTGCCGCCGGCATTGGGCGGTGCTGCTCGACCCGTTCAACCGGGAGCTGACGCTCGGCCAACGCTGGCACTTCGTCACCGGCTGGCTGCCTTGGCTGGGCGACGCGCTGGGTCTGGTGTTCCTGCTGGTTGGGCTGGCCTGGTCGGTGGGGTTGATCCTGGCCCCGGCACGCACCGAGTTCCCGACCGCGCTGTTCATGCTGCCTTCGATCGGACTATTCGCCTTCAAGCTCGTGCATTCGCTCGGCCTGTATCGTGACCGCGTGCCATGCGGCCTGGCTGACCGGATCGGCGCCGTCATCGCCGGGCTGGCGCTGTCGCACACCATCGCCAAGGCGGTGTGGCGCGGCATGGCGGGGGGCGGCCGGCCGTTCCTGCGCACGCCGAAGATGGGGCGCACGCCGACGACGGCGCGCACGCCGGCGTTCGTACAGGGGCTGGTGATGGCACGCGAGGAGCTGGCGCTGCTGCTGGCGACCTGGACGGCGATGATCGGCGTCGGCGAGGTGCATACGCTCGCCACCTGGGAGACCCGGCTCTGGTGCGCAGTCCTGCTGACTCAGTCGGTGCCCTATGCCGCCTCGGTGTTGGTGGCGGTAGCGGCGGCGCTGCCGGCGCCCGTTGCGGGCTTGGCGCGGCCGGCAACCGGCGTGCACCGCCCCGCCCCGGCGATGGCCCGCCCGGCGCCGGACTGGTCCGCCGCGGGCGACTGATCCGTCGCACGCTTTGCGCGTAGGATGGGCCGGTGTCGATTCCGACGCTGGTTCGTTCATGGGAGAGCCGCATGAAGCCACGTCTGCCCTCGTTGGCGTTCGCTCTGGGGCTGGTCGGCCTGGTTCCATTCATCGTCTGCGGCATCGCCGCGCTGAAAGTCCAGACGGAGCCGGCGGCGACAAGCTGGCTGCATGCGCTGATCGGCTACGGCGCGGTGGTGCTGGCTTTCTGGGGCGGCGTGCAGTGGGGCGGCCTGCTGGCGGCGGCGCATCCGCCAGCGGACGAATCAAATGCCCGTGAACGCCGTCGTCTCGCGCTGGCGGTCGTGCCGCCTTTGATCGGCTGGGGGGCGCTGCTGGTCGTGGCCCTGCCGCTCTACGAGGTGGCACTGGCGGTCCTCATCGTCGGCTACATTGCCACGCTGGTGGCGGAGATGCACTGGCGCCGCCAGGGCCTGCTGCCAGCCACCTCGCTGTGGCTCCGCTGGGGGCTGACCGTCGTGGTCGTGGTGGTTCTCGTCACCACCCTGGCGCTCAGGTTGCTTGGCGCGAAAATAATTTTTTAACTATTTTCTCGCTATCATACCCGATTCATGATTTTTTGAGCGTGGTCTAGCCGCCTGAGAGAAAAGCCATGTCCGCTCTCCCCTCTGCTGAAATCATCGCTTTTCCGAAGGCCGCCAAGCGTTTGTCGTCGCGGCCGGCGCAGCAGCCCGCCCTGTCCGCCTCCGACATCGACGCACAGGAACGCCTGCGGTCTGCCCTCGCCCGGCTGAATGAAGTGCTCGCCGAACAGCGGCTGGCCGTTGCGCGGTGGCGCGGCGCGCTGGCGGAGTTGCACGGCACGGTGCAGGGCCTCGGTAGCTCGCTGCGCACCTATCACGATGCCCTCGGCACGCTGGCCAGGCAGGTCGGCGACGTGAACGGCCAAGCGCACCGCCTGGAGGCGTGGGCCGACCGCACCCTCGCGGACGAGGTGGCCCGCTCCGACGCGTAGCGGACGAACAACGCACCGCGGCTAGGGCGCGAAAGCCTCCTCCCAGGTCCCGATCGTGGACGCCCGGCTGTACTCGGTGGCACGGTTCTCGAAGAAGTTGGTGTGTTCCACCGCGTTCAGCATGTCGTCGAGCCAGGGCAGCGGGTTGCTCTCCACCTGATAGAGCGCGTTCAGGCCGAGCTGGGTCAGCCGACGGTCGGCAATGTAGCGGATGTACTGCTTCACCGTGCGCGCATCCAATCCCTCCACCGGCCCCAACTCGAAGGCGAGGTCGATGAACGCGTCTTCGTGCTCCACGATGGTGGCGCAGGTGACGTAAATCTCGCGCCGCAGATCCTCGGTCCAGATCTCGGGATTCTCCTGCACGAACGTGCGGAACAGCCGAATCATCGACAGGCAGTGCAACGTCTCGTCGCGCACCGACCAGGAGATGATCTGCCCCATGCCCTTCATCTTACCGAAACGCGGGAAGTTCAGCAGGATAGCGAACGAGGCGAAAAGTTGCAGTCCCTCGGTGAACGCGCCGAACGCAGCCAGCGTCTTGGCGATCTCGTGCGGGCTGTCCACGCTGAAGGTCTGCATGTAGTCGTACTTGTCCTTCATCTCCTTGTACTTGAGGAAGGCCTGGTACTCGATCTCCGGTATGCCGATGGTGTCGAGCAGGTAGCTGTACGCGGCCACGTGGATTGTCTCGGTGTTGGAAAATGCCGACAGCATCATCAGCACCTCGGTTGGCTTGAACACCCGGCTGTAGTGCTTCATGTAGCAGTTGTTCACCTCGACGTCGGCCTGGGTGAAGAAGCGGAAGATCTGCGTCAGCAGGTTGCGCTCGGCTTCGCTGAGGTTTTTGTGCCAGTCCTTCACGTCGTCGGCGAGCGGCACCTCTTCCGGCAGCCAGTGCACGCGCTGCTGCGTCAGCCACGCCTCGTACGCCCACGGATAGTGGAACGGCTTGTAGACGGGATTCTCGGTGAGCAGGCCACCGCGTCGCTCCCGCTCACCGGATTGAGACAGATCCATGGCTTTTCCTTTCCTGGTCGCGCTACTGACAGGCTAGGCATTCCTCGTAGTCAGTCGTTCTCGCCACCGCCGGCGCTTCCGGGGCGACGCCCACGAACGCCTCCGGCCGCACCGCCTTCTCGCTCACCGCGTCGGCGCGCTGGATCGACAGGCTGCGGCAGTAGTACAGTGACTTCAGTCCCTTCTTCCACGCCAGCAGGTGGATCTGGTGCAGGTCGCGCTTATGTACGTCGGCCGGCAGGAAGATGTTCACCGACTGGCTCTGGCAGACGAACGGCGTGCGGTCGGCGGCGTGCTCGATGACCCAGCGCTGGTCGATCTCGAAGGCGGTTTTGTAGACCGCCTTCTCCGCCTCGTTCAGGAAGTCGAGGTGCTGCACGCTGCCCTTGTTCAGCGTGATCGACGACCACACCGCTTCGTTGTCCTGCCCCTTCTCGGCCAAAAGCTGTTGCAGGGGCCGGTTGCGGACGGTGAAGCTGCCCGAGAGCGTCTTCTGCAGGAACACGTTGGCGGCGATCGGCTCGATCCCCGGCGAGGCGTTGCCGGCGATGATCGAAATCGACGCGGTGGGCGCGATCGCCAGCTTATTGGAGAACCGCTCCATGATGCCGTACTCGGCCGCGTCGGGACAGGCACCGCGTTCCTCGGCCAGCCGGCGCGAGGCCGCATCGGCTGCACCGCGGATGTGGGCGAACATGCGCCGGTTCCACACCTTGGCCACGACGCTCTCGAACGGCACACCCTGCGACTGCAGGAAACCGTGGAAGCCCATCACCCCGAGCCCCACCGAACGCTCGCGCATGGCGGAGTACTTGGCCCGTTCCATGCTCGCCGGGGCACGCTGGATGAAATCCTCCAGCACGTTGTCGAGGAAGCGCAGCGCGTCCTCGATGAACTGCGGCTGGTCCTTCCACTCGAACCAGCGCTCCAGGTTGAGCGAGGCGAGGCAGCACACCGCGGTACGCTGGCGCCCGTGCTGGTCGACGCCGGTGGGCAAGGTGATCTCGCTGCAAAGATTGGAGGTCTTCACCTCCAGCCCGGCGAGCTTCTGCTGTTCCGGCCGCGCCCGGTTCACTTGGTCGCTGAAGATCAGGTACGGCTCGCCAGTCTCGATGCGGGCGGTGAGGAGGCGAATCCACAGGCTGCGGGCACTGATCTTGCGCACCACGCTGCCGTCCCTGGGCGAGGTCAGCGGCCACGGCTCGTCCGCCTCCACCGCCCGCATGAACGCGTCCGCCACCAGCACGCCGTGGTGCAGGTTGGGCGCCTTGCGGTTCGGGTCGCCGCCGGTCGGGCGGCGCATCTCCACGAACTCCTCGATCTCGGGATGCCCCACCGGCAGGTAAACCGCCGCCGAACCACGCCGCAGGCTGCCCTGGCTGATCGCCAAGGTCAGGCTGTCCATCACCCGGATGAACGGGATCACGCCCGAGGTCTTGCCGACCGCGCCGACCCTCTCGCCGATCGAACGCAGATTGCCCCAGTAGCTGCCGATGCCGCCGCCCTTGGAGGCGAGCCAGACGTTTTCGTTCCACAGCCCGACGATGCCTTCCAGGCTGTCGGACGCCTCGTTGAGGAAGCAGGAGATCGGCAGCCCGCGCCCGGTACCGCCGTTCGAGAGCACCGGGGTCGCCGGCATGAACCACATGCGGCTGATGGAATCGTAGATGCGCTGGGCGTGCGCCTGATCGTCGCCGTAGTAACTGGCCACGCGGGCGAACAGGTCCTGGTAGTCCTCGCCGGGCAGCAGGTAACGGTCGTCCAGCGTGGCGCGGCCGAATTCCGTCAGCAGGGCGTCGCGCGAGCGGTCGACGCGGACCTGGAAGCGGCCGTGCATTTGCACGGCGTCGAGCACGGTCGATTTTTCCTTGGTCACAAGCATCTACCTATCCCCATCCTGCTCAGCGGCTTGGCGGCGTCATTGCAAAATCTACCAGATGTGGCGGCTACGCAGCGCACGCACCACTATATGCAGGGCGAAGTGGGGTTGCACAAGCGTCATGCAACGCCAGGCCGGCACGGGGCAGCGGCGACGGCGGCGGAGAGTCGTGCCGGCAGCCTGCTACCACTGCAACGGCCAATTAATCGCATTTCACGCTTAATTCCATCACATCTTTCCATTTGTGTGATTAAATGCGAACGTCCATCTTTGCGTTGAGGCTCTCGCGCCAGCGCTCCGACGCTGGCTATGGTTGCACGAGTAACATCCAACTGGAGGCAACGCAGCATGGAATACCGTTTGCTTGGCCGTTCGGGCCTGAAAATCTCGGCCCTGACCATGGGCACCATGACGATCGGCGGCCGGGGGAAGTTCTCCCAGGTCGGCAGCGTCGGCCTTGAGGAAGCTCGCCGGTTCATCGACCTCTGTATCGATGCGGGCGTCAACCTCATCGACACCGCCAACGTCTATTCGAACGGCGGCTCCGAGGAGATCGTCGGCGAGGCACTCGGAGGCAAGCGCAAGCGCGATGTCCTGATCGCCACCAAGGTGCGCTTCGCCATGGGCGATGGGCCGAATGATGCCGGCCTTTCCCGCTATCATCTCATCCGCCAATGCGAGGCCAGCCTGAAGCGTCTGCGCACCGATGTCATTGATCTCTACCAGGTGCATCAATGGGATGGACAAACGCCGCTGGAGGAAACGTTGGAGGCGCTCGACAGCTTGGTGCGCCAGGGCAAGGTCCGCTACATTGGCTGCTCGAACTATTCCGGCTGGCACATCATGAAGGCGCTTGGCGTCAGCGAACGGGAGCATCGCCAGCGCTTCGTCAGCCAGCAGATCCATTACACGCTGGAGGCGCGCGAGGCCGAATACGAACTGCTGCCCGTCGCGATCG
>Ga0224531_1001509_pt1 | contig 10201 bp, 8 predicted proteins | sample CBST100metaG_FD_179876 | JGI IMG/M metagenome (GOLD analysis project Ga0224531, IMG submission 179876) | Peat soil microbial communities from Stordalen Mire, Sweden - C.B.S.T100 | ecosystem: Environmental > Terrestrial > Soil > Wetlands > Peat | place: Sweden: Norrbotten County, Stordalen Mire... | reverse complement strand
ACACGCCGGTCTCCATGGAGCAGGTGCTGCAATGGAATCCAGAAATCGTGATCTCCGGATACGACCACACCGGCTCTCCCGGCGAGTTCTACCGCTCGGTGGGCAAGAGCGCCAGTTGGCGTCACGTGCGCGCAGTGAAGAATCACGATGTCTATGAGACGCCGCAGTATCCCTTCAACTGGATTGACCGCCCGCCCTCGGTGAACCGCATCATCGGCATCCGCTGGATCGCCAATCTTTTGTACCCCGATGTATTTCCGTACGACATGCGCGCTGAGACGCGGCACTTTTACGAAACGTTCTATCGGGTAAAACTGAGCGATGCGCAGCTGGATCAGCTTCTGGGCACAGCGCTCAGGAAACCTGCGACCAAAACTAAGTAGGAGCCGACTACGGTCCACACTTTTGCAATCAAAGGAAAAGCAATGAATAACGAATGGCAAGAACCTGTAACGATCCGCCCCATTGGGGTGGTGATCTCCGAACTGAAAAACTTTGACCAACTGCCGACTTATCGCGAAGAGAGCTGTCTCTCCATTCGCGAAGACCTGACGCAAGGCCTGATCGGGCTGGAGCATTTCTCGCACCTGCACGTCATCTACCGTCAGCACCGCCGCGAAGAGTGGAAGCGCCGTGCCAATATTCCGGAGGGCGAGGAGATGCTCACCCTGCCGATGATGGGCGAACCAACCTGCAAGGGCGTCTATACGAGCCGCTCTCCGGCACGGCCTTCAGGCATGGGTTCCTGCATTGTTGAACTGCTGCGCCGTGACGGCAACAAGCTGCATGTGCGTGGACTGGACGCAGTGGATGGAACGCCTATTCTCGACCTCAAAATCTATATCCCGCGCTACGATTGCTTCCCTTTCGCCGATGCACCTCTGCACTGGTGCCAGAAGACCGAGATGCTGACGACCTCACGCCTGCTGCATTGGGACACAATGAATGTTGCCTTGACGCTGGGCATGCGCGCCGGTCAGTTGGCCATGCATGAACTGGGGGTCACACGCGGAACCGCAACCCGCACCATGGTTCAAGGAGGCAGCTTCTTTGGCCAGGGAGTGGAAGCTGTAACCGGTTGCAGCTTCGTGCACGGAACAATGGACTTCGTGGAGAAGCCCAAGTCGCTGGCGGACTGGTTCGTCATTCTCGAAGCCAATGGGCGCAGCGTTCAGATTCGGGTAAAAGATCAGCTTTACTCAGGCGCAGACGAGGTGCTTACACTCAAAGACGAACATCTGTTCGAGCCTGCGGTGTTGAGTGGTGCGGCTGGAGCGTAAAGGATGGCGTCCTGCCTTGTTGTCTTCGCTTCGTTGAATCAGGTGGCGCTGCTCAAGCGATCACTCTACCGAATGGGAGTGTTCGTTGAGATGCAGCGCACACCGCACTGCCTGTCAACTACCGGTTGCGGCTTTGCGCTACGATGCGAGCGGCACGAGTTGCCACTGCTTCAAGTGAAATGCAAGGAACTGAGCATTGAACCTGGAGGCATTTTCGAGGAGACCGGACAAACTGACGGCCCCCACTATGTCACTCTCAACGCATCTGAGTTAGGCCGATGATCTATCTCGACAACGCGGCAACATCGTGGCCCAAGCCGCCTGGCGTAGCTCGCGCAGTTTCCGATGCGCTTACCCATGCCGTGGGCAATCCCGGCCGCACCAACCATCAGCGAGCGATGGATGCGGCCCTGCTGGTCCAGGAGTGCCGAGAAAACCTTGCGCAGTTATTTGGAGTTACTAACCCGCTGCGCATCTGCTTTACCGCGAACACGACGGACGCGCTCAACTTGGCCATCAAGGGCGCCGTCTCACCGGGCGACCATGTTATCTGCTCCAGCATGGAACATAACTCGGTATGGCGTCCGCTGACTGCGCTTCAGAAACGCGGAATTGAATTCTCCATTGCCCAAGCAGACCCGCTTGGAGTCGTAGATCCTGCCAGCGTGGAGCGGCTGATCCGGCCCAACACCAGGCTCATCGTGATGATTCACGCGTCCAACGTGAGCGGATCGATCCAACCCGTCGCGGCTATTGGCCGTCTGGCCCGCGACCGCGGCATCCCGATGTTACTGGACGCGGCGCAATCCGCCGGCTCGATCCCCATCAATGTACAAACTATGAACATCGATCTGCTTGCCTTTCCCGGACACAAGGGCCTGCTCGGGCCGCAAGGCACAGGCGGGTTGTATGTGAGCGAGAAGATGGATCTACGACCCCTGAAAGAAGGAGGAACCGGAAGCGAATCGAACAACCCGCAGCAACCGGCTTGCTATCCCGACCGGATGGAGAGCGGCACGCTAAATCTACCTGGAATCGCCGGACTCAACCAGTCTGTACGCTACGTATTGCGGCGAGGAGTGGAAGCCATTGCGCGCCGCGAAGCCCGCCTGACCCAGCGCCTGCTCAGGGGACTGGCAAACATAAAGGGAGTTACTGTCTACGGACCTGCTTTGGGTGTTGAACGCGCTCCCGTTGTCTCGTTCAACATTCACGGCATGGACCCGGTCCACGTTGCGACCGAACTGGAGAGGCGCGCAGATATTGCATGCAGGCCAGGGTGGCACTGCGCAGGACTAGCCCACCGAACACTCGGCACGGCCGAGACAGGAACGGTTCGGCTGAGCCCAGGACCGTTTACCCGCACAGCCGAGATCGAGAATGCTTTGGCCGCCGTTGCTGAAGTAGCGCGGGAGGTCTACAAATCGTGATCTTCTTCTACGTTGTACGCTTCGAAACGATCATCCGCCACCGCTCCTCTTGCAGACTTGTCGGCATACCACCCCGTACGTGTCACGTCGAAATGGTCAAAGGCCGGGACGTAGGGTTTGATGTCGAGCAGCGGCGTACCGTCCAGCATGTCCACTTCAGACACCAGCAGACGATTCCCTTCCACTTGAAGCAGGCGAACAGAAGACAACCCAATATGATTCGGGCGGGCCGGGGAACGGGTGGCAAAGACGCCTCGATCCTCATTATCCAGGTAGGGGCGAGTGATCAGCTGAGCAGCCGAGGTCCGATCCATCCAGTAGATCAGCCAAAGCCACTCGAAACCTGTCAAATCCTTCAGTCCCTCGGCGAACTCGGCAAACACTTCGACCACGCCCTGGGCATTGCCGGCAACCGCGCTTTGAATGGGAGTGCCTTTTGCGTGAAGGAAGGGAGTGTGGATCACACCGATTGCGGTCATCGCCGGAAGGGCAGTGGATAAGCACGTTTCTTGACTGTCCATAATGCCTCGTATCAATGTCGTTTCGTCTTGTATAGAATACATATCGTCACCAAGGAGCGGTCACCGAACGCTATGGAAGTTCACACGAATCTCGCGGAATTGAGAACCAAACGTGGTCTCGGAGCCTCGCAGTTGGCCACCCAGGTCGGCATCAGCCGGCAGACGGTCTATGCCATCGAGGCGGGAACCTATGTTCCGAACACAGTGGTCAGTCTAAAGTTGGCGCGCGCCCTTGAAACCACCGTCGAAGAAATCTTCCAGATCGACCCTGAGGATCAGGTGCCCGACGAGATCGAAGACGCGACGGTCCTCGGCGATCCCGAGTCCATGGCACCGGGGCTGCCTCTGCGCCTCTGCAGCGTTGACGGTCATCTTGTTGCCGTGGCGCCCGAATCAGGAGGCTGGTGCCTTCCTCCCGCCGATGCCGTGCTGCTTGAATCGCCCCGGGCCGGAAAACACAACGCCAAGATTCGGATCCTCGGCGACAAGTGGAAAAAATCTCCGCGTATCCTGCTTGCCGGGTGCGACCCAAGCGTTTCCTTTCTTGCGCAATCGCTGCAAACCCAGGGCTGCGAACTCGTCGTCGCCTACGAAAACAGCTCGCGCTCGCTCGAATTCCTCCATGAGGGGTGGGTGCATGTTGCGGGCACTCACATGGTGGACAAAGCCACAGGCAAAACTGATTTGTTACCCATCACAAAGATGTTTGGCCGCAATGCCGTGACGGTCATCTCGTATGCAATTTGGGAAGAAGGGCTTGTGACCGCCCAAGGCAATCCGAAGCACATCGTCGGCATCGCTGACCTCGCCCGCAAGGACGTGCGCTTTACCAACCGTGAGTCCGGAGCGGGATGCCGCCGCTTGTTAGATGATCTGATGCAGGAACAGGGCATCTCCGCAAAGCAGATAAAGGGGTATGAAAAGATCACTTCGGGACATTTGCCCGCAGCGCGTCTTGTGCGCAGCGGAGAGGTCGATTGCTGCATTAGCACGCAGGCTGTGGCGCGCGCCTTGGCGTTGGACTTCACCCCTTTGGCACAGAAACCCTACCACCTTGTCATTCGCCGCTCACAGCTCAATTACCCGCCCATTCAAACGCTGCTTGAGATACTGGGCCGCGCGTCGTTCCGCAGGGAAGTTGAAGCTTACACGGGCTACAGCATGCGAACGGCAGGCGATCGACTGATCTGAAAGACTGGGAGCCTCGGCAGTTGCACCTGCGGTCCGGACAAAGAAGTTCAAGCCAAAAGGCTATCGAGTGGCCGCAGTTTCAACTATGGAACCTGACCGCAAGGACTCTGCCGCGCGCAACGCCAGGCCATGGGCCACTGAGGTAAATTCGTTGCCGCTGCGAATGCGCTCCTCGCCGAACCGGGTTGTGAAGATGCGGCGCACGGCAGGCACGAAGGAACTGCCTCCGGTGAGGAACACGCGGTCGACTTCGCGCGGATGAACTCCCGCAGTCTGCAAGAGCGAATCAATGCACTGCTCAATCGCACGCAACTCATCTTTGATCCACAATTCAAAGTCCTTGCGTGTGACGGGAATGCGCAGATCGATGCTGGACAGGCTCGGACTGCCGTCGCGAAAGCGGAACTCCGCACTCTGGCTGCGCGACAACTCGAACTTCACTTTCTGTACTGCCTGATGAAGCTGATAGCCAAGATCTTCCTCGATAACCGTGATCAGGGCTTCAATTTTCTCCGGCTCCAGCGCGCGGATGCGAGCGCTTTTCAGAATCTCGCGCACGTTGTTGGTGCGCAGAAATGGGAGGTAATGCCAACGCTCCAAGTTGGCATAAATCCACGCCGGAACCGCGGGAAGAATCTTGTTCAGCGAACGAGCTTCGGAGTCCGATCCCAACGCGGGCGAAACGAGCTTACGTACGATACGCGCATCGAAGGCGTCGCCGGCAAGGCCCACGCCGCCGTTACCCAACAGGTCCTGCGGTGTCCGTCCGCGCCGGCGCACGCCAGGGCCTACCCGCAGCAGAGAGAAGTCGCTGGTGCCTCCGCCGAAGTCACCGATCAGGATCAGTTCATCGTGATCGAGCGTGGATTCATAGGCGTAAGCTGCTGCGACCGGCTCCATTTCAAAATCGACATGATCAAAACCCGCGAGAGTGAAAGACTCCCGCAAACGCGAAATGGCAAAATCGTCTTCTTCCTTGGTCTCCGCGCCCACGAACCGCACCGGACGCCCCACCATCGCATAGCGAATGGGCTTCTCGAACTGTTGCTCGGCTTGCTTGCGCAGATCGGTAAGCATGCGAGAAATCAAGTCTTCAAACTTGTAGCGGCGGCCAAACGCTTCAGTCCCTGTGAGCGCACGGCTGGGAAGATGGGACTTGAGCGACTGTATGAGACGCCCCTTTTCTTCCGCCTCAAGATAGCGCTCAATGGCGGCTGGGCCGGTGAGCGAATGCGCCCGTTTGGCCCCGCTCGCCGTTATCGATTGTTCAAGATAGAGAACCGAGCGAAACGACCACGTCTGGGCTCCACCCGACAGAAACGAGGCGAGTTGCACCTGCGAGTTCCCGGTCGCCAGCGCCACTGAACTGTTGGTTGTCCCAAAGTCGATTCCAACAGCATTCATCTGATTCCCGCTTTTATGCATTCTTACCATTATTTCGCACTTGAAAATAAATTGCAGCGAAGAGAGTTTGATTTTGGGTTTGCGCGCGTACGCCAGGTCGGTGTTTCACAATGCTCAGACGGCCAGCACAGAGAGAGCGATACAATCCAGTTGTATTGCGGCGGTTGCCGATTCCCGCGCTACCAGGGCAACGGAGAGTCATTTTTCTGCTCTCCGGCTGAAGTCCCCAAGATGCAAACGCTCTTTAACGCATCATTCCGGTTCACTTCTGAGCCTGATCGTAAGGAGCCGACCCATGTTTGAAGCAACTCGCAACTGGCCCGACTGGCTGCCACGGATACTCTTGATCAAGCGAGCGTGCCCGCGCTGCAACTCGGTCAAGTTCAAACCGGCTGAGTTGCGCCCTATGGATGGCCTGTTGGCCATGTTTGCGCTACGGCCGATCCGTTGCATGTTCTGCTGGCGGCGTTACTACTGGTTTGCCCTCCACAACCCCAGTGAAGAATAAGCTACCGCTTCCCTGCCGCTACCTGACCTTCCATTTCGTCGACAGAAACGAGAGCTTTTCATCCAGCGTGGGCTGCGGCTTGGGCGTAGCCTTCTGCTGCTTTGCGGCTGGGCTCTCCGGCCGAGCGCTCGGCTTCTCCGGCTTTGCTCCAGTGCGCGGCGTGGGCGTCGTCAACTGCTTGATAGAGAGCGCGATACGTTTTGCCTTGGTGTCTACGCTCAGCACCTTCACCTTGACGATCTGCCCCGTTTTCACGGCCTCGGACGGCTCCTTGATGAACCGGTTCGAAAGCTCACTGATGTGAACCAAGCCATCCTGGTGCACGCCGACATCGACGAAAGCGCCGAACTTGGTCACGTTTGTCACCACGCCCTCCAGCACCATGCCCGGTTGCACATCCGCCAGTTCACGCACTTCGTCGCGGAAGATGGGCGCCACAAACTTGTCGCGCGGATCGCGTCCCGGCTTCTGCAGTTCGGCCAGGATGTCGTTCACCGTGAATGCACCTGCCGAAAGCTGGCTGCGGTCCACTTTTTCAAGAAGCTGCGGCTGCTGAATGAGCTGCTCGACCGTTGCATGCAGCAGCCCGGCTATCTGCTCCACCACCGGATAGGACTCGGGGTGAACGGCAGTCATATCCAAAGGGTTGTCGCCATTGCGAATGCGCAGAAACCCCGCCGCCTGCTCGAACGTTTTGGGGCCGATGCCGGCGACTTCCAGCACCTGCTTGCGCGAGCGGAAGGTGCCTTTCTCATTGCGGAAGGTCACAATGTTCTGCGCCGTGCGCTCGGTGATACCAGCAACAAAGCGCAGCAGCGTCCAAGATGAAGTGTTCAAATCCACGCCGACCTTGTTCACGCAGCTTTCAATCACCGTTTCGAGCGACTCCTGCAACTGGTGCTGATCCACGTCGTGTTGGTACTGACCCACGCCAATCGATTTAGGATCGACCTTGACCAACTCTGAAAGTGGGTCCTGCAAACGGCGCGCAATCGAGATTGCGCCGCGCACGGTCAGATCTAGATCGGGAAATTCCTGGCGGGCAACGGGGGACGCGGAGTAGACGCTGGCGCCCGATTCGCTCACCGTGACGGAGAAAATTTCATCGATATGTTTTTCACGCAGGAAGTCACGTACGAAGGCATCCGTTTCGCGACCCGCAGTGCCGTTGCCGATGGCGATGGCGCGCACGTTGTACTTGCGCAGCAGGGCTTCCAGCTTTGGCGTGGCTTCCTCATTGCCATGCTTCGACGTGTGCAGATAGAACACGTCGTGATCCAGCAGCTTGCCGGTTTCATCCACGACGGCAACCTTGCAGCCGGTACGCAGGCCAGGATCGATGCCCAGCACACTGATCGGTCCGGCCGGAGGAGACAGCAGAAGATTGTATAGATTGTCGCGGAAGACCTTGATGGCTTCCGTGTCGGAGCGCTTCTTCAACTCCAGGCGAATCTCGCCCTGAATGGATGAATTCAGCAGGCGTTTCCACGCGTCGTCGATGGCCAGTTCAAGCTGATGCGTCCAGTCGCCCCGTTCGCGCAGAACGTGCTTTTGAATAATGCCCACGGCCCGCTCCGGTTCGACTTCGATGAGGAAGTAGAGTATGTTCTCACCTTCGCCGCGGCGGATGGCCAGCATGCGATGCGAAGGAATCGTTTTTACCGGTTCCTTGTACTCGTAATACATCTTGAATTTTTCCTGCTCGTCGACCGCGTCCATGGCCCTTTTACAGACCACGATACCCTCGTCGAACACAAGCGTGCGGAGCGCCTTGCGCAGGTCTGCGTCTTCGCTGATCCACTCGGCAACGATGTGACGCGCACCTTCAAGTGCTTCGTCCACAGTAGCCACGCCCAGTTCCACATTGACGAAAGTGGCGGCAAATGTGCCCAGAGGCGCAGCGGAATTCTGCTGCGCCCAAAGATACTGCGCCAGCGGCTCCAGGCCTTTTTCGCGCGCGATGGTGGCCTTGGTGCGCCGCTTGGGCTTGTAGGGAAGATACAAATCTTCAAGCTCGCTCTTGTCTAGCGTGGCTTCGATGCGCGTCTTGAGTTCGTCGGTCAGCTTGCCCTGCTCAGCGATGGAGGCGAGGATGGTCTCGCGGCGCTCGGCGAGTTCGCGAAAATAGGCCAGCTTTTCTTCGATGTCGAGAATCTGGACTTCATCTAGATTACCCGTTGCCTCTTTGCGATAGCGCGCGATGAAGGGCACGGTGCCGCCGTCGTCAAGCAGTTCAATCACAGCAACGAGGCCGCGAAGGGGCAGATTCAGGGTCTGAGCGATGTGCAGAAGAATTTCAGGGGAGAGGTCTTTTGTGTCTTTCATATGAGTACCTCGTTTATCGTACATGCCGCGGGGAGCGGCCGCCTCTGCCCCGATGTGCAAAACGCGCAAGGGCCAGGAAGCAGCCGATTCATTCTTGCCTTGCGGCAGAACGCGGTTCCTTCCTGGCCCCTTTGCTTGCAGCGACTTCCACGAAAACCGGTTACGCCAACTCCACCTTCAGCGTGATGCCGATATCGGAAATCTTCTCCGCTGGCATCTCCACTTTCAGGCACGCTTCGTCCTGACTCCACTTGAGCTCGCCCTTGGACCCGAGCAATTCCACCTTGCGAATCCTGCCTGGCTGCTGCGCGCTGGCCAAGCCAAGAGACGGAATTACGGCCTGTTTTTCCGGCCATCCCATCACGAAAGCGTAGAGCGTGCTGTTCTTCGTGGTGAAGCGCACATCCTCTGCGGTGAGGTCTTTCTGCTTGTCCTCGTTGAAGTTGCCGGGCTGCACTTTGACCTTGGTGGAAGGGCCGTCGCCGTAAATCTTCCAGGGGCGCGACGCGTAGATGCCTTCGCTGTTGACGGCCATCCATGCGGTGATGCCTTCCAGCACCGTCTTCTCCTCAAAGTCGAGTTCGCCGGAGTTGGGCAGCGGAAAATTCAGCAGCAGGTTGCCGTTCTTGCTAACGATGTCCACCAGCAGATCGATCACCTTCTTGGCCGACTTGTATTTCGCGCCGCGTTTGTAATGCCACTCTCCGATGCAGGTATCGGTCTGCCATGGATTTTTCGCGATACCATCTGCAACGCCGCGCTCATGATCGAGCAGGCAGGTGCCAATGGCGCAGTCCGTATCTTCCTTGCTGGTATACACCGCCTCGGTCACGCCGCCGTGCAACTGCGCGCTCACGTTGTAGAGATGCGAGACCATCTTCATCCCGTACTCTTCGAAGGGCAGATGGCCATCGGTGTAAAGAAAGTCAGGCTGGTATTTGTCGATGAGATCGGTCATGCGATCAAGGTAATGGCGCTTCCACGACTCGGGAATTCCATCGTCGTTCCAATCCAGCTTATCCACAAACCGCGCACAATCCGCATCGTGATACAAGTCTGCAAACTTGGGATCGATGCCGTCATACGGCACTCCGGCCAGCGGACCGGTCTTGTCTGCGCCGTGGCTCACCGCCCACCACTTGTAACTGATCCACAGGTGTTCGCTGACCCCAAAGCGCAATCCGTTCTTCTCGGCAGCCTTCTTCCACAGGCCGACGATATCCTTCTTCGGCCCCATGTTTACCGAGTTCCAGCGCGTATACTTCGAGCCCCACAAATCGAAGTTATCGTGGTGCACACCCATGCTGACGAAGTATTTTGCGCCCGCCTTCTTGTACAGGCTCATCAGAGCTTCGGGATCCCACTTGGCGGCCTTCCAATCATTAACAAGATCCTTGTAGCCGACCTTCGAAGGATGCCCGTAGGTTTCCACGTGATAGCGGTACTGGTCCGTTCCTTGCACATACATGTTGCGTGCATACCAGTCCCCAGCCTCGATTGCCGACTGCGGCCCCCAATGCGACCAGATGCCGAACTTGGCAT
>Ga0224531_1001504_pt1 | contig 10224 bp, 5 predicted proteins | sample CBST100metaG_FD_179876 | JGI IMG/M metagenome (GOLD analysis project Ga0224531, IMG submission 179876) | Peat soil microbial communities from Stordalen Mire, Sweden - C.B.S.T100 | ecosystem: Environmental > Terrestrial > Soil > Wetlands > Peat | place: Sweden: Norrbotten County, Stordalen Mire... | reverse complement strand
GACTCCCGAAGTTCGGTTTCCCTTCCCCCGGCCATCCAAGCTACAGGGCTGCTGACTTTTGCCCTGGCGGGTTTCACCCCCCCGCTGAATACTCCTGCCTTTCTCTGGACATACGGGCCACCCGCCCGGTTAGGAAATGGACGATCGAGGTTCGTGGTCTCCCACCCTTTCCGCCAAGAACGCGGAAAGGATGGGGCACCCTCACTGGTGGGATAAGTCAATGGTGCGCCACCCGCCAGAATGCGCTGCGGACTGAGCCAGCCGGCACTTGGGCACAGCGCGCCCGCAAATGGGTGCAATCTGGATCTTCCCCTTTTCAGGAGGCGTGCCGGATCCCGCGAGGGCGTTCAAAAGCAGTCTAATTTGGGCGAATAAGTGCCCAAAAAGGACAATCCAGGATAATGCTTGACAGGGGTGGCCATTCAGCCCATCATTTAACTCCCATGAGCAATATTGCTCATCAGTCAGATCCCCTGGACTAAGACAGCCTATCTGAAGCGCTCTCCTCATAGCCGACAGTATCGCGGAGGTTTCGTCATGATACATTCCAAGTCTAATAAGCGACCCAAGCCAAACAAACTTGTCCCAACGAAGAGTTCCCCTGCCAAGGTGGCGGTGATGCCAAGCGCTGGCCCATCACAAAACATGATCAGAGAGCGGGCATACGAGATATATGAAAGCCGCGGCAGTCAACCCGGCCAGGACAAGCAGGACTGGCTTCACGCTGAGCAGGAAATTCTAATCTCGTCTACCGCAGGTTTTGCGGAAGACCGGAGAGCGGTATGGTCTGCATAATCTGCGAGAACCTGAAAAGAGCGTTCGAGGCCAGGCAAAGCGAGTACGTCAAGGCTCGATCGGCTGTGTATTACCGGGTCTGTACGCAGCTCGCGGCCTATAAAATCGTCGATATGGAGCGGGCCAGAAACGAACTGGAAGAACACCGGCTGGTATGCGTCTCCGCCAAGAAGGAATCTGCCATGTTGCCGGTAGTACAATCTGCTATGTTGCCGGTAGTACAATCTGCTATGTTGCCGGTAGTACAATCTGCTATGTTGCCGGTAGTACAATCTGCCATGTTGCCGGTAGTACCTTGACCGCGTGAATGAGTAATTCATATTCCGGCGCGCCTGTTTTCTGGTGAACTTCCACCGGATAGTGATGTGATCGCTATTCGCACATAGATTCCAAGCTTTGGTCTGACGGCGCAGGTTCACGATGTCCCCGATCCGGCGTTTTCCGAGGCACTGGCGGCTGAACAGGCTGATCTCAATCTCAGCCTGATTCAGCCAGCTTCCATGCTTGGGCGTGTAATGCACGGTAAAGTGCGCCCAGAGCCATCCGCCCGCTTCCTCGCCGAATCGGTCCACCAATGTTTTGCGGAAGTGGGTGCTCAAGTTGTCCAGAACCAGATGGATGGCGGGTGGCCCACATCTCAATTATCCTTCACAAGATTGGGTGGCCCAGGTCTCGATTTTGAGCAATGAACCGGCTTTGGCCGATAGATGATTCTAAACAACTTACAAGAAGTTGCTTAGGAGACCTGGGAATGCATAGCCTATCTCGACGCGCCCCGGTCCAGAAAGACTCAATCTCCACGGTCCCTTCGATGCCTGTCGCGTAGTGCCGGAAGCTGGACCAAGCCCACCGGGATCCCCGCAGACAGGCCTTCGCCCGTGGGGTGGCAATCTTCCGGCTTCTCGACCAAGCCCCGCTTCACCGGATTCCGATGCATATACCGGATCTTTTCGACGCGCTTCTCTTCGTTATGTACGTTGAAATCGTAGTACCGCGCCTGCCAGAAAGGACGTTCCCTGCTTTGAACGGAAACAGATAGCTTCAAGGCCTGGATCGCCTTGGAAAGGAGCGCCTTCTTCGGCTCGCTGACCAGCAGATGAACGTGTTCCGGCATGACGACATAGCCGCAGGCAACAAAGTCGTAGCGCAGGCGAATCACCTCTAAGGATCGCTCGAATAACTCGCGCGCCTACACCGTGCCAAGGTGCTAAAACCTGTGATAGCAAGTGAAGCTGATGAAGTGAAAGCAGCCGCATTGCTGGTAACGAACTAACCCTTTTGGCATACCCTCATCCTAAATCCAAAGCGGCGGATCGGGGTTCATCGTCTCCCAGGTCTCAAATGCGAGACCTGGGCCACCCGGCCGATGAATGGGGCACAGTCCCGGATACTGTGATGGGTGGGCCATCTGCCATTTCTCCTATTCGTGTAGAGTACGACGTGGACCGGGAGGTCCACGCGACAGCCGGCCAGGAGGCCGGCGCTACCTGTTCTGCTGTCATCACCGGTCCCCAAAAGCGAGGGACCGGTGGCACCCTCATCTCGGCTTGGAAAGAGTGCCGAGGCCAGGGCCACCCGCCTATTCCATTCCATCAATTCGGACTGAGCGGTTCGATGTGATCAATGACAATGGTTAAGGCTGGCCCTTTTCCTTTTTTTAGAGATAGGCCTAACTTAGCCAATGATTTTGAGACCATTTGAAGAGTCACATCCCTTCCAGAATCGCCCAAATCATCATATTCGAGAGTTAAGTTGTAGCGTTTCGTGAGACCGGTCTTATCCTGAACAGGCTGCGGGTAAGAGTCGCGAGACAATATCGATGCAAGTTCCCCGATGGTCGCGCCAAAGTACCGCTGCTTTTCCTGTGTCATTTCAACAGAACCGCCGTTGTAAAGAGGCCATAAACGTAAACCATTGGGGATGATGTCGGTCTGGGATGCCTCTTGCAGCTTTGGGCCATTGTGAGCTACAACAAGATCCCAATAGGGCGCTTGAGACTCGACGACGTGAACCTTTAGCTTGTAGCGCTCACTGAGAAGGTCTCGCAATGCACTGCGAAATAGCGGAAGGTCGCTGCCCTGCGCTTGCCATGCAGCCAGATCCTTCTCCGCCACACGCGCATCTACAACAATTGGTTGTTCGCTGATCCATTTCGGGGCGTTCTGCACTTCTAACAAGCCTGAATTGCTAGTCGCATATGGAGTGTATGCGATTCCAAGCAGGGCGCGTACACTCGTGCCACCACTTTGGTATCCATTCTTGGACGGGTTATCACGGTACATTCCGACTGTCCCCGGCTTCTGGGGGCGAATCGAAGCTACATCGAATTTAAATTGCTTCTCTGTAGCCGGAATGATCGTCTGCTTGGATGTCTTGGCATCTGGATGGCCTTGCGCTGACGCGGTCATGCAAAGCAGCGAAACTCCGATCATTACGCCCAACGTTTTAAGGACAGAGCTGCAAGGTGATTGAATGCTTAGTTTCGTCATTTCCTCTTCTCTTCTCTTCTTGATAAGTTTCCACAGCATAGTATTGAACGATCTCGCCACAAGCGGCGGGTAATCAGAGTCGAACAGTCTGGCGGAACCGTTACGGCAGGTGGCCCACGCACTGATCCCACTATCCATCTTTCCTTCCCAAAAAGGAAAGCTGTGCCCCATCGCGGCTTTATCGCGATGAGTGGGCCGCGAAGTCTCGCCGTCCACTCCGACTCGATTTCAACCACTCCCCGGATTCAGGCATTGGGCATACTGTCTTCCCAATCCCTCTGCGACCTTGTCCGAAAACCCGCTCATCGCGATAAAGCCGCGATGAGCGGGGCACAGTCCCGGATACGGTGATGAAGTGGGCCACCTGCCGCAAAGCGTTCCTCCGCGGCTAAAGCCATCGTTGATTCTGTTGGCTTTATGCGGGGGTTAAAGCCCCCGCCTCCCTCCGAATCGCGTTTTTTCGCAGCCTGTAAAGCCGTGCCCTTTCAAATCGGATAGACGATCATCTGCGTGAGAGACACCATTAGTCCCCTGTCCCAGCTATTCTCTACTCCACCACCTGCAAACTGGTCTCTGCCGTGGCCAGGGAGTTGCCGCCGACCCATATTTTGTAAGTCGTCGGCTCGACGGTGCGCTGGATATCGACGTTGTAGAAGTTCAGCTCGTCAAAGCCGAGGGGAAACGCGACGTGTTTTTGCTCACCGGGAGCCAGGGTAACGCGGGCAAAGCCTTTCAGCTCGCGGACCGGCTGCTCGACGCTGGCCGCGGTGTTGCGGATGTAAAGCTGCACCACCTCGGTTCCGGCCACGGAGCCGGTATTTTTCACGTCCACGCCCACCGCGGTCACCGGCATATGCCCGGATGCAAGCACCTCTCGCACCGGAAGCTGGGCGCGGCTCACAGTCGGCTGCGAGTAGCTGAACCGCGTATAACTCATGCCCCAGCCGAAGGGAAAGAGCGCCGAATTGTCCTCGTCCATATAGCGCGACATGAACCGCTCGCCGGAGTTCAACGGCATGTGGCTCAAGTCTCCATATGCGGGGCGCCCGGTGGGCAGTTGCGCGTAATAGAGCGGCTCCTGGCCGACGGCGCGGGGCAGGCTGGCGGGCAGCTTGCCGGAGGGATTTACGTCGCCGAAGAGCACATCGGCCAGGGCGTGGCCGGCCTCGACGCCGGGGCTCCACGCCTCAAGAATGGCGGGCACATGGGCGGCGGCCCACTTGAGTTCGAGCGGACGGCCGGCAAGAACCACCAGGATCACCGGCTTGCCGGTGGCTACGACCGCTTCTAGAAGTTGCTCCTGAGCGCCGGTAAAGCCCAGCGTGGCGCGGCTCGCGGCTTCGCCCTCCATCCAACTGGCGCTTTCGCCGAGGGCCAGAATCGCCACATCGGCTTTCTTGGCCGTCTCGACGGCTTCGGCAATTGTCTTGGCGTCGTCTGGAGCGGACAGTTGTGCATCGGCGGCTGCGGGGCCAATGAAGTTGACCTGCCGGAGCGCGTTGGCGTCGTCGCCTGAGAGCAGATCGCAGCCCTGAGCGTAGAGCAGCCGGTCGCCCTCGATTTTGCCCAGCCGCTCGGCCAGCGCCTGCCGGAGCGTGACCACATATTTGGGGTCGCCGGCAACGGTCCAGGCGCCGAGCATTTCTCGCTGGTTGTCAGCCAGCGGACCGATCAGCGCCACCTTTTTGGCTTTGGCGGTCAGCGGCAGCAGCGTTCCCACGCCCTCGACCGGATCGTTCTTGAGCAGGACAAAGGTTTCATCAGCCACTTTGCGGGCTACCGCACGGCGCTCGGGCGTGGCGTCGTAGGCCGGCTGCTCCGCGGTGTAGGGGTGATCGAAGAGGCCCAGCGCAAACTTGACGCGCAGAATCCGGCGCGTGGCCTCATCCACCACGCTCTCGGGAATCACGCCCGCGCGCACCTGGGAGGCGATGACCGTTCCGTAGAGATTGCCTTCCATGTCCATATCGACGCCAGCTTCCAGCGCCTTGCGGGCCACGGTGGGGCCATCGCCGATGGAGTGGCTGCGCAGCTCGGCCACCGCGCCCCAGTCGGAGACGACAAAGCCGTCAAAGCCCCACTCCCTGCGCAGGATATGCGTCAGCGTGAAGGGATTGGCAGAGGCGGGAACGCCGTTGATGGAGTTGAAGGAACTCATCAGCGTGGCCGCGCCAGCCTCGACCGCGGCGCGATACGGCTCCAGATAGACCTGGCGCAGCGTGATTTCGCTCATATCCACGGCGTTGTAGTCGCGGCCGGCTATGGCTGCGCCGTAAGCGGCAAAGTGCTTTACGCTGACCGCGACGGAGCCGGGCCGGGCAAGATCGTCCTGCTGGTAGCCCTTTACCCAAGCGCGGGCCATGGCCGAGCCCAGGTAAGGATCTTCGCCGGCAGACTCGACGATGCGTCCCCAGCGCGGATCGCGGGCAATGTCCACCATGGGCGAAAAGACCCAGGCGATGCCGTCGGCGCGGGCTTCAAGAGCGCCAAAATGCGCTACCGTTTCGACCGCTGCCGGATCCCAGCTTGCCGCCAGCGCCAGGGGCACCGGGAAGGTGGTCCGGTGGCCGTGGATCACGTCAAGCCCGAAGATGATGGGAATGTGCAGCCGCGACTTCTCAACGGCGATGTGCTGGTAGTGGTTGGTGGCCTCAGCGCCCATCACATTGAGCATCGATCCCACCTGGCCCCCGGCAACCAGCTCGTCGTATTTGAGATTTGAGGCGCCCGGCCCGGTTGCATATCCTGCCGAATATTGCACCATTTGCCCAATCTTCTCGTCGAGCGTCATTTTCCGCAAAAGCGACTCGACGCGCGCATTCAAATCTCGCGAGGCCAACTGCGGGTTAGGAACGGGACGGGATTGAGCAGCGGCTGAGAGCCCGGCAAGACCGGTCAGCAACAGAAGCGGCAGCAGCATACGAAAAGGGCGAAATGAAGATGGCGTCATTGCCGGTGATGATAAACCGTTTCGCGAGTGGCCGTCAGGGGCTTGCGGCACACACCGAATCCCGCTGCCGGGCCAGCCGGCGCGGCGCCTCATTCTTTGAGAAGATATGGCTGGCGAAGGCGGCAACTTTGCCGCTCCTGTTTGCCGCTCCTGGCATCTCTCAATAAAGTCTTCTCGCCGAAGACCTCGAAAATGCTCTACTCTTGCCTGTGGTGCGCATGACCAGGTTTCTAATCAAACTCCGGAACACTGTGGCCCAGGCCCTTGACCACGACGTGATCAACACGGCCAAGGCCGCGGCCTATTCCGGGATGCTGATGCTGTTTCCCGCCCTGCTGGTGATCACCACGCTGCTGGCCCAGGTGCCGGAAGGAAACACGCTGGTGGGCGAGTTGCGCGCCACTTTTGAGCAGTTTTTGCCCGCCGACACCATGGACCTGCTCCAGTCTTACGTGCTGACCAGCCGCATCCACTCCAGCCAGGTGATTCTTTCCGCCACCAGCCTCAGCGTCTTTGCCGGCCTGGGCATGATGCTGTCGCTCATGGAGGGTTTTCGCCGCGCCTATCGGCTGTCGCAGCAGGCATGGGGCTTTTGGGGACGCCGGTTGAGAGCGCTGCTGCTGGTGCCCATTGCGCTGGTGCCGCTGTCGCTGGCCACCCTGGTGGTGGTCTTCGGCCACCAGATCGAGTTGTGGATGATCGACAACGCCGGCCACGAACTGCGCCACATCGTGCTGCTGTTTTGGCGGATTGTGCGCTGGTCGGTCGCATTGGCCACCAGCATCTCAGTGCTAACCGCCCTCTACCACTTCGGCACCAAGCGCAAGGAACATTGGTTGTGGGTTGCTCCGGGCGCCGTCGCCGGCACGTTTCTCTGGTTTCCGGCCACGCTGGCCTTCGGATGGTATGTCACCCGAATCGCCGACTATTCCATGTTCTACGGCTCCTTTGGCGCCGGCATCGCCACCCTGGTCTGGCTCTACATCACCGCCTTCAGCGTGCTGGTGGGGGCGGAATTGAACGGCGTCCTTTTTCGGGATCGGCAGAAGCAACTCTGCGCTTCCTGCGAATCCGATCAGGCATCTTTCGGTCTGTGACAGTTCTCACCGACCATTGCGCCAGGCGCAATCCATAATGGACGAGGGGGTCTGCGTTTGAACCCTCCATGTACAATGAAGCGGGTCGTAAACCGATCAACCCATCTACCCAACTGAACATCATTTGGAGTTATCCCCATGTCGTTCGCTGAATTTAGCCTCACCAATTCTCCCTCCCAACGCCGCGCAAAGATCGTTGCCACTCTCGGGCCGGCCTCCAACACCGAGCCTGTTTTCCGTGACCTGGTTCGCGCCGGCGTCGATGTGGTTCGCCTGAACTTTTCCCATGGCTCCCACGAGGAGAAGCTGGCGCTGATCAAGATGATCCGCAAGGTGAGCCGCGAGGAGCGCAAGCCGCTGTGCATCCTGGGCGACCTGCAGGGCCCCAAGATCCGCACCTCGAAGCTGAAAGACCACGAACCGGTGCTGCTGAAGGCAGGCCAGCGGCTGACCATTACGCCGCGCGAAGTTCCGGGCACCGCATCGCTGGTGGGCACCACCTTCAAAACCCTGGCCGAGAACGTCGAGCAGGGCTCGCGCATTCTGCTCTCTGACGGCCTCATCGAACTGCGCGTCCACGAAGTGCTGGGGCCCGACGTGGTCTGCGAGATCATCAACGGCGGCATGCTGGGAGAACACAAGGGCATCAACCTGCCCGGCATTCCCGTGCGCGTCCCCTCGCTGACCGAAAAAGACACCGACGACCTTGAATTCGCGCTCAAGAACGGCGTGGATGCCATTGCCGTCTCCTTTGTCCGCACCGCGGAAGACGTCAGTCTGGTGCGCAATCGCGTGACCGCCTACGGCGCCGAAACCTGGATCATCGCCAAGCTGGAAAAGCCCCAGGCCATCGAGCACCTCGACAGCATTCTGCTGGCCGCCGACGGCATCATGGTGGCTCGCGGCGATCTGGGCGTCGAAGTGCCACCGGAGAAGGTTCCCGCAATCCAGAAGCACATCATCCGCCGCGCCGCCGAGTACAGCAAGCCGGTCATCACCGCTACGCAGATGCTGGAGTCAATGATCGAGAACCCGCGCCCCACCCGCGCCGAGGTCTCCGACGTGGCCAATGCCGTTTACGACGGTACTGACGCCGTCATGCTCTCAGGCGAGTCGGCCGTGGGCAAGTATCCGGTGGAAGCGGTCGCCATGATGGCGCGCATCGTCACTGAAGCCGAGCACGATATCAAGCAGGACAGCAACTATCAGCCAAGGGAGCGGCTCAGCCGGCTCTCCATCGCAGAGACCATCTGCGAGGCCACGGCACACGCCGCCGACGACCTGGACCTGCGCGGCATTGCGCTCTTCACCGAGTCGGGATCGACCGCCCGCCAGCTCTCAAAATATCACCCATCGGCGCCGATCTTCGCGCTCAGCCCGGTGGACATCACCATCAATCGGCTCAACCTGCTGTGGGGCACCACCCCCATTCGCTGCCCCAAGGTCAATTCGACTGAAGCTCTGGTCGATCTGGCCGAGAACCTGCTTGAACAGGGCGGCTACGTCAGGAACCGCGAGGTAATCGCCATCGTGGCCGGCACCCGCACCAAGTCCGGTTCCACCAACTTCCTACGCCTGCACGTGCTCGGCGAGCACCAGGAGGGTGTGCGGTTCTTTGCCCCCCGCGAAGAAGAGAAGCTCCCTGATCCCGTTCCGGAAGCCGAAGCCTCCGCGGCCAAGCCGAAGCGCACAGCTCCGCGGCTAGCCAAAGCACCGGCACGGAAAAAGTAACCAGCCTTCAACGTAGTACCAAATAACGCCACTCCCAACCGGGAGTGGCGTTTTTGCTGTGGTTGGCCCGGTAAATGGCCGTTACTTCGCCGCCAACTGGCGCAGAACATATTGCAAAATGCCGCCGTGCTCGAAATACTCGATCTCTTGCGGCGTGTCGATGCGGACCTTGGCGGTGAACTGCTTTACTGTCCCGTCGGGCGCTGTGGCCTTCACTTCAAGGGTCCGGTTGCCGGCAAGCCTGGCCGCCAGCAATGCCGTCAGGCCGGGAAAGTCGTAGGTCTCTTCGCCGGTGAGGCCGAGCGACTCGACATTCTGGCCAGCCTCTAACTGCAACGGCAGAATCCCCATCCCCACCAGGTTTGACCGGTGAATGCGCTCGAAGCTCTCGGAAATCACCGCGCGTACGCCCAGCAGCTTGGGCCCTTTGGCCGCCCAATCCCGTGAGGAACCGGAACCGTATTCCTTTCCGGCCAAAATGATCAGAGGCACACCCCGCTCGGCGTATTTCTGGCTGGCGTCGAAGATGGACAGCGGCTCGCCCTCGGGCAAGAGGCGCGTGACGCCGCCTTCGGTGCCGGGCGCGAGCCGGTTCCTGAGCCGCACATTGGCGAAGGTGCCGCGCACCATGACCTCGTGATTGCCGCGGCGTGAGCCGTAGCTGTTGAAGTCTGACGGCTTGACGCCGTGGGCCGCCAAATATTGTCCCGCCGGCCCGTTGGCCTTGATGGAGCCTGCCGGTGAAATATGATCCGTTGTCACCGAGTCGCCCAGCACCGCCAGCACCCGCGCGCCCAGGATTTCAGCAACCGGCGCGGGAGTGGGTGTGATGGCGTCGAAGTAGGGCGCGCGGCGGATGTAGGTCGAGTCCGGTTCCCATTGGTAGACGTCGCCGGTGGGGAACTTGAGCCCCTGCCAGTTGGCGTCGCCATCTGAAACCGTCGCATATTCCCGGCGGAAGCTCTCGCTGGACAATCCTCTCTCAACGGCCTCGGCCACCTCAGCTTGCGTTGGCCAAATGTCGCGCAGGTAAACCGGCTTTCCGGCTTCGTCCGACCCCAGGGGATCGGTCTCGAAGTTGTGGCCAATTTTGCCGGCAAGGGCGTAAGCCACCACCAGCGGAGGGCTCATGAGGTAGTTGGCTCGCACGTCCACGCTTACG
>Ga0224531_1001496_pt1 | contig 10255 bp, 8 predicted proteins | sample CBST100metaG_FD_179876 | JGI IMG/M metagenome (GOLD analysis project Ga0224531, IMG submission 179876) | Peat soil microbial communities from Stordalen Mire, Sweden - C.B.S.T100 | ecosystem: Environmental > Terrestrial > Soil > Wetlands > Peat | place: Sweden: Norrbotten County, Stordalen Mire... | reverse complement strand
TTAGATTTTCCGTGTGAATTGTGGAGTTCATTGTTTCTTGCTTCCTCCGTTCATGGGCTTGTCGGCGAGGGATTTGGCGCGGGTTGGAGGTTCGCCGCCGAGGCTTTGCCATTGCGCGGAGATCGAGGAGAGCACCTCCGCAAGTTCAATTCCCAGCCGTTTGGCCTCAACCACCAATTCCTCGATCTCGTGCCCCAGCAACTGGGTGCGTTGCTTGCTGCTGGAGTCGGGCGGAACGGCGACCACGGTGCCGATGCCGGGACGAGTTTCGAGTAGCCCTTCATTGACCAAGTGCGCAACGATCTTGTGGGCTGTGTTGGGGTTGATTTTGAGTTCTTTGCTCAAAGTGCGAACGGAAGGAAAAGGGTCGCCCGGGCGCAGTTGACCGGAGACCATGGCTTTTTCCGACGCGTAGACGACCTGCTCGAAGAGCGAGACGCCGGCGCGAAAGGTAATGCGAAAGGGAACCATGCGTGTACTATAACGCATAGTACAGCTAATGCAAGAAGAATTTTTTGCGAAGGGCGTATTTTGTCGATTTCGATGCGCTTCTATGCCAGCGAAGTGATGAGCGGCCGGGAGCAGCGGTAGAGCAACATCGCCCCCTGATAAAAATATTTGTTCATCTGATCAAGTTGCCAGGGTTGACCCGCTGGCGCGCGACCCGCAGAATGAAAAGAGTGCCGTTGTGCCGCCCGGAGTGTATTTTTCCCTGGAGAGACGCCGGAATCCTTAATTTCGAGGTGTTCATGCCCGCTTATCTGTTCTTGCTGGTTGCCGTGTTGAGCCGTTTTATGCCCCATGCGGGGTTATGGAACTTTACCGCGGTGGGTGGCGCGCTGCTTTATTTTGGCGCGCGGCGGCCGTGGCGGGAGATGCTGGCTCCGCTGGCCGCGCTCATGGCCACCGACTACTTCCTCACCGTCCACAGCTATCACTACAGCTTTGCCTGGCAGGGCTATGTGCCCACTTGGGCCTGGTACCTGATGGCCATGGTGCTGGGGCGGATTCTGCTCAACAGCCGGACGACCGTTGCGCGTGTGGCGGCTGGCTCGCTGCTGGGGCCAACCTCGTTTTTCCTGCTCTCGAACTATGCGGCTTGGGCGACCGGCTGGGCGTTCCCGTATCCGCACACCTTTAGCGGATTGGTTGCCTGCTTTGCCGCCGCAGTGCCGTTCTATCGCAACGACCTGATCTCGACGGCGATTGTGGCCGGGGCGGCCTTCGGAGTTCCGGTGCTGGTGCGGCGGATGAGCGCCGCGCGTGAACAAATGGCGCTGGCTGAAAAGTAGTTTTTAGTGTTGGTTTTCCCAGGTCTCAACTTCGAGACCTGGGAACCCACTTGGGTGGTTTGTTTAGAAATCCAGGTACCCATATTTTGAGTGCGAGAAGGCTTCTGAATCGCGAGCCTTCGACTACTTTTTATTAGTCTTCACAGCTTGCCGGCACGCTTCTTCCGTATCCACCACCAGGCAAAGCCCGCCACTGCCAGGCCGCCTACGATGGCCAGCAAGCCCAGGCTGTGGTGCTCCACGATCTGCACCGCGCCTGGACCCAGTTTGAGCACCAGCATGGAGAGCGCTATCCAGCGAACCATGCGGCCACAAAAAACAGCCAGCATAAAAGGGGCGACCTTCATCTCGAAGACGCCGGCGGCAAAGACGCAGGCCTTCCAGGGTGTGGGCGGGGGCAGCATGGAGGGAATCATCATGGCCAGGAATTCCTGGTTCTCGAAGCGTGTGCGCATCCGCTCGAAATGTTTACGGTTGACGCGCTTGAGCAGGAAGAGCTCGCCGCCGACCCGGCCCAGTCCGTAAGGCAACAGGCCACCCACTGCCGACCCAGCGGCGGCCAGCAGGCAATAAATCCAGAAATGGCTTTGGTCGTTCCACACGTAGACGGCCAGCAGCGCATCCATGGGAATCGGAATGGTGGACGAGTCCAGCAGTGCGGCCGCGCCCACGCCCCAAATGCCAAATTTTGCCAGGAATAGGGCTATGAGCTTCCACTTGGCCATCAATTGAATAAAAAACCGCTTCAAAAAGGGTCCCCTTCCACCCGCAAATCCGTCTTACTATCAAGAACTATTGTACGGGCCGAGGCGTTCGACACGAATTCCCGGCCGAGATGAGAGAATAGAAAGAAAGGAATCTAAACGGAGCAGCGGGCGCGTGTGCGCCAGGGATGCTCCTCAAGAACGAATGCCCACCGAAAAAGCGCCAACCGATGTGAACGAGCCCCAGGGGCCGTCGGGAACCAACCCCGATCCGAGCGCTCCGGCAGCGAGCGAGGAGCGGCGCGAATCTGTGTCCGCCTCCCCCGTGGTTCGCGGTTCACGCTGGGTGGACTACGACACCCACGAACTGCTGGAGATGATCGGCGAGTTGGAGGACGAGCGGCGCTTTGCGCGGCTGCGCGAGGGCATCTGGCTTGCCATTCTCATCCATTTGGCGTTGCTTTCGGCGGTGACCTGGATTCCCAGGTATGTTTTCAAGGTGCCGATCGTGGTTGATCAGAGCGACGCGCTCAAGCAGCACAAGGATTTTACTTATCTGGATACGCCGTTTCAGTTGCCGCCCAAGGCGCCTCCCAAGCCGCTTTCGTCGCAGCAGCCCTTGATTGATAAACAGACCATGGAGGCAATGAAGCGGTCCGCGCCGCCCGCGCCCGCGCCAGAGGCCGCGCCGAAGCCTGCTGCTCCGGCCGCGGCGCCGCCGCCTATCCCGCCCAGTCAGCAGTCGCAGATTGAGGCGCCTCATCCGGCGGCGGTGCCTGCCCGGCCCAACTTTGCCATGGGCTCGCAAAACCCTGCCGACCAGTTGCGCGAAGCCATGAAAGGCGCATCGCGGGGTAACGGTACGGGCGGTGCGGGGAATCTCTCCCCTGACAGGCTGGCGCGGCATCCCGGCGCGGGAACAGGTGGCGTGCAGGTTCTCTCCGACACACAGGGCGTGGACTTCAATGGTTGGCTGCAGCGCTGGCACCGGGAGACGGAACGGACCTGGGATCCGCTGATTCCCGACGAGGTCAACGCGCCGATTCTCAAATCGGGCATGGTGGCGATTCGCTTCAAGGTGCTGCCCAATGGCCGTCTGATGGACGGTAGCCTGGTGCTGGAGGGCCGCTCCGGCGACGTGGCGCTGGACCGCGCGGCATGGGGCGCTCTGACCGGCTCGAATTACCCGCCGCTGCCCAGAGACTTCCACGGCCCATACCTGGAACTGCGCGCGTATTTCCTCTATAACATGGAACCGCAGCGGTAGAATGGCCGGTTGAGATTCTGCTCGAAAGGGTTGCCTGTGCGAATTTTCGATGTGATCTTTGTTTGCGGCATCACGCTGGCTTATCTGTCCGCTCATGCGCAAACCGCGCCGGCTGGCTCCGCACCAGCACGCCCGGCTCCGGTTCAATTCAATGCTCCCGCAGACAAAGATGGAATCCTCTCCGACACCCAAGGCGTGGACTTCAAGTACTACCTCTCCCAGGTCATGCGCATCACACAGACCACTTGGAAGCCGCTGATGCCCAGGGAGGTGGAAGCGCCAGTTCGCAAGTCGGGTGTGGTGAAGATACGCTATAAGATTCTGCCCAACGGACGGGTGATGGAAGACAGTATGGTGCAGGAAAGCAGCAGCGGCGATCCGGCCTTGGATCGCGCCGCATGGGGCGCCGTGCTGACCTCGATTTATCCGCCTCTGCCCAAGGAGTTCAAAGGCCCCGATCTTGAGCTGCGCTTCGCCTTCAGCTATAACCCGGATCGCCAGCCTTCGCCCTCGCGCAAGCTGCCCAAGCCACTCAGTATTCCCGGTCCCGTGGGCATTACGCTCGGCTATAACTCCAAGCTGTAAATGAACAGCCTCACGCCAGGATGTAACTGGGCGCGATTTTGTGTGTTTTGGATAGCATATCCTCTGCCTAGTGTTGTTCCAAGCCCTCTTGGTTTCGGGGCAGGTCTATCTCCCGGTTTTTTCCTTGCTCCAGTACGTTGCCATGCCGTTTATCCGACCGCAGCAGTAGCACGGCGAAGATGAGCCCCACTACGCCGAGACCCGCGAACATGCATTGGGTCGCGGTATAAGTTCCGGTGACGTCGCGGAGCTTGCCATTCAGGAAGGGGAACAGCCCAAGGCCCACATCTTGGATGGCTGTCATCAGACCGAAGGCCGTGCCCACGCGTTTCTCCTCAACAACAAGGGGAACCGAAGGCCACATCGCGGCAGGCACCAGTACAAAGGCGGCGCCGAGCGCTACCATGCTGAAAATGGGATTCCAGTGGGTGATGCCCATGATCAGGTGGGCGGGAATCAATATGAGGGAGCCCACCACCATAAGCGAGGCCCGCTTGCCGATGCGGTCCACCAGGTCGCCGGCGAAGGGTGCAAAGACCATGGATGCGAAGATCACGATGCTGGTGACCCCCGGCGCCGTCGAGAACATATGAACGAAGTTGTTAAAGATCTGGGCCAGGAACCCGCCCGTGCTTGAGTTCACGAGGGGGAGGCCCCACTTATCATGGAACATGTCCGTGGCGAGGGCCGTGAAGGGGAAGATGGCGCTGTAAAAGGTTACGCAGAGCAGAGTGACGAACCAGAAGGAGGAGGAGAACTTCTTGATATCCGAGAAGACGATCTTGTCGCCAGCGTCCGGTTTGGAAAGCTTGAGCACCTTCTCCCCGTGGTAGTCCATGGCCATGAAGACCAGTTCGCACAGCAGGGAGAATAGGCAGAAGCCCGCAGCGGCCCAGAGAGCCACGCGGTAGCTGCCGAAGTAGCGGGAGATGAGTTCCTCGGTATTGAAGCTGAAGAGGGTTCCGACCCGGCTGACAGTGAGAGCGATACCGAAGGCCAGGGCCATCTCCTTGCCCTTGAACCAGCGGCTGACGATGGCGCTTTGCACCACGATCAGGGATTCGGAACCCGCGCCGAAGATCAACCGTCCGGCGAAGAGTTCCCACTTGGCGTTGGCTAGGGCCACGATTGTGGCGCCCAGCAGAACGAGGCTGCAAAACAGCAGGCTGGCCCTACGGGGACCCAGCTTGTCATAAAGCATACCTCCGAAGAACACGATGACGACGGCGGCCACGGAGTATGCCGTGTAGAGATTCCCGATCGCGCTGCGGTCCAGATGCAACGCTTCGATGAGTGTGGGCGCTAGAGCGCCGATGCTGTCATAGGCGAAATAGCTCCCCAGCACCAGCAAGCTGATGAACAACAGTATGGTGAAGCGGTAGGGACGCCTCGATGGATGGAAGAATCCTATTGATTGAGGTGTTTCAATACCGGAGGCGGGCGGACGGCTGGACGGTTCAGGCATGACAGCGATAATCCTCAGGGCGCGGAAGAGCCGGCAATTTTAAAGTGAAAAGAAGCAACCTACGAAGATAGCAGATTGGGGCTGGAGATGGCCTGGACTGGAACGAATTCCCCGCGAATGTTTTCAGGCGATCTCGTCGTGTCTTTGCTCAAGGTCCGTGGCCGCATTGAGCCGCATGGAGTTTAACCCCTATCAAGAGAAAAGCGCTCGCGGACTTCGTAGCGGGAGCCGCCGCTGCCGAGGAAGCTTTCGTAGAGCAGGAATTCCTTGGCGGCAAACCGTGTGAAGGTTGGCTGATGGCTAATTTTGGCCTTGAGTCCACTGAGGTCGTGCCCATGGCCTTTGCTGCGCGCCAGCGTGATATGAGGTTGGTAGGGGCGCGCCTCGGGCATAAAGCCGCAGGGCTGGGTTGCCGCGGTGACACGTTCCTGAAGCAGAAGCAGTTCAGGCGTGAGTCTGACGCGGGCTATGAGAATTCCGGCGCGCTCAAAGCATCTCAACCCTTCTAGGCCAACAGAAACGGACGGCGAACGCACTCCGCGCAACTGCGCGACAACACATTCGTATTGCTCCCGGCCGGTATTGCCCAGAAATTGCAGAGTGATGTGCCAGGATTCAGGTGTCGTCCAGCGGAGCCCGTCCCCGGCGGAGCGAAGCCGCGCCGAGGCCGCCCGGAGTTCGTCGGTCACTGCGGCCGCCAGGGGTATCCCAACAAAGAGGCGCATCGAGGGTGTTTCTCCAATCACAGCTCAGGCCCTTGCGACTCCGCTCGGACTTGGAAGATATTCTAGAGCATTTTGGCTTTTGCTATAAACTTCAGTGCCCCATCCATTCCGCGCTTTTCCGCGGAATGGGTGGGATACCAAAAAATTCTAGTCTGCATTATTTCCGAAAAAGCTCTAAGGCTTCGGTTCCGTGGCGCGCAGAAACTCCGCCAGGTAGTCCTTCCATACCGTGGCGACCGTATGGGTTCCGTGGCCTCTGGTGGCGTCAGTGATGGGCAGAAGAATAAAGCGCGCGTTGGGCATCCGCTTCACCATCGTTTCAGCAATGCCCAGCTCCGGCGGGTTGATATAGTCGTCGGCGGAGTTGATCCACAGCACCGGCACGGTGATCTTGGCCAGATTCGGGCTGGGATCGTAGTTCCGGCTGGCGTTCCAGTAGTAGATCATGTCGTTGGCGTCCGTCGCGGTAGCGGTGCGCTTCAGGTAAGCGTCCACAAACTTCTCCGACGCCTCGCGCGTGGGAGCCTGCTTTTGCATCTGCAGTGGGCTTGAACCCATGATCAAGCTGATTTCATTTGCCGTGCGCAGGCCCTGAACCGGCTCGGTTTTGTACTCGCCATCCATCCACGCGGGGTCTTGCTTGACGGCTTGGATCGCCATATAGCGCATCATGCGGTTGCGGCCCGCAATCTGAACCGGCAGGCAGGCAAAGGGCGCCAGCGCATCGGCAAAGCCCGGATAGGTTTCGCCCCACACAAAGGTCTGCATACAGCCCATTGAAGTGCCGAGGATGAGGCGAAGATGGTCGATCTTCATCTCGTCGAGCATCATTCGCTGGCCGCGCACCATGTCGTCATAGTCATATGCCGGGAAGTGAGCGTGCAGGCCATCGGAGGGTTTCGAGCTTTGGCCATGGCCAATGTCGTCCGGCAGGATAAGGAAATATTTCGTGATGTCGAGCAACGCGCCGGGGCCAAAGAGCACGTTGGAGAAGAGTGGGTTCAGCAGCGAGTGGGCATTGCCGCCGGTGCCGTGCAGCAAGAGGATGGCGTTATCAACGTGGCCGGCCGCATTGCGTTGCGGTGTTCCCAGGGTGAGGTAGTGCAGTTTGAGTTCGGGCAGCGTCTCGCCGGTGCCAAAGCGGAAGTTCGTCAGCACGGTTGTTCCATCCACGGTGGGCCAGGCGGTAGCCTGCGGCGCAGAGGGCGGATTGGCGGGAGCGGGAGGATTTGTCTGGCCGGTGGCAACAACGCCGGAAAGGAAAGTGGCCGCAATCAAGAGCAGAGGGACGCGCAAGTACATTGAAAGACTCCTCAAGGCGCTCGATTCGAGCACCACCCAACCTTCGCGCGATTGTCAGGCCAAAGTCAAGTGGGGCCATTCCCTGCGGTCGTGGCTCCGCGATAAAATCGAGACGTATTCGATGCGCAGCCGCAATTGCATCCGCCTGCGCGCGGGCAAGAAAGGCTTCCCAGCATGAACAGCTTTGCCAGCCGTGCTACGCTTCGTTCCGGCAACCGCTCCTACACGATTTACAGGCTGCCAGCCCTTGAGGCGCGCGGCTTCAACTTGAGCCGGTTGCCCTTCAGCCTGAAGATCCTGCTGGAAAACCTGTTGCGCCGCGAGGATGGCGTAAGCGTGACGGCTGCCGACATAGAGTTTCTGGCCAACTGGGACGCCAAGGCCGAACCCAGCCGGGAGATCGCCTATATGCCCGCCCGTGTGCTGATGCAGGACTTCACCGGCGTGCCCGCCGTGGTTGATCTGGCCGCGATGCGCGACGCGATTCATGTGCTGGGCGGCTCGCCGGAGCGCGTCAATCCGCTGGTCCCGGCCGAGTTGGTGATCGACCACTCGGTGCAGGTGGACGAGTACGGCGCCGCGGGCGCTCTTGACGCCAACACGCTGCTGGAGTTTCACCGTAACCGCGAGCGCTACGCCTTCTTGAAATGGGGCCAGACAGCCTTCCGCAACTTCAGCGCCGTTCCGCCGGGGATGGGCATCTGCCACCAAGTGAATCTGGAGTATCTGGCCCGCGTGGTCTTCACGGCGGAGATCGGTGGCGAACTGGTTGCGTATCCTGACACGCTGGTGGGCACCGACTCGCACACCACCATGATCAACGGTCTGGGCGTACTGGGCTGGGGTGTGGGCGGCATCGAGGCTGAGGCGGCCATGCTCGGCCAGCCGGTCTCCATGCTGGTGCCGCAAGTGGTGGGTTACCGGCTCACCGGCAAGCTGCGCGAGGGAGCGACGGCGACGGACCTGGTGCTGACCGTGACCCAGGCGCTGCGTAAGCTGGGCGTTGTTGGAAAATTCGTGGAATTCTACGGGGACGGCTTAATGCAATTACCTTTGGCCGACCGGGCGACGATCAGCAACATGGCTCCCGAGTACGGCGCCACCTGCGGCATCTTCCCTATAGATGCCGAGACGTTGCGTTACCTGCGACTTACCGGCCGCAGCGAGGAGCAGATTGCGTTGGTCGAGGCCTATTACAAGGAGCAAGGGCTTTTCCATACCGCCAGTTCGCCGGATGCGGAATACTCGCAAACGGTGGAATTGGATCTGGCGACCGTTGAGCCGAGCGTGGCCGGACCCAAGCGCCCGCAGGACCGCGTGCTGCTGAAGGATGCGGCGGCCAGCTTCGCCCAGCAACTGCCCGCGCTTCTCTCGCCCACGGCCAAGCCGCTGGGGACGCGCACTGCGGCTAAGTGGCAGCGCAAGGCTGTCACGGACGTGGCGATTGCACAGAAAGTTCCGGCGCAACTAACCAATACCGTGCAAGCCCGTTTCGGCGTCGATCCGGACCAATATCTCGACCATGGATCGGTGGTAATTGCGGCCATCACCAGTTGCACCAACACATCGAACCCCTCGGTGATGATGGCGGCTGGAATTCTGGCCAAGAAAGCCGTCGAAAAAGGCCTCACCGTGCCTCCATGGGTGAAAACTTCGCTTGCGCCCGGCTCCCGCGTGGTCACGGACTACTACGCCAAAGCGGGCTTGCTGCCTTACCTTGAAAAGTTACGTTTCAACGTGGTGGGCTACGGCTGCACCACCTGCATCGGCAACTCCGGACCGCTGCCTGCCGACGTCTCGAAAAGCATCGACGAGCACGGGCTGGTTGCGGTCAGCGTGCTGAGCGGCAATCGCAACTTCGAGGGTCGCGTGAACGTGGATGTGCGTGCAAATTACCTGATGAGTCCGCCGCTGGTGGTGGCTTACGCGCTGGCGGGTAACATCGGTCATAACTTCGAGACGGATTCGCTGGGCGCGGACAGGGAAGGGAAGCCGGTATATCTCAGAGACATCTGGCCCACGCAAGCCGAGGTGGCCGAAGCAATTGAGAAGGGATTGTCCAGTGAGAGCTTCCGCAAGGAATACGCGACGGTCAGCCTGGGAGACGCTAATTGGCAAGGGTTGAAGTTTCCCACCGGCAACGTCTACCAGTGGGAGCCGGACTCGACTTATATCCGCAAGGCTCCGTACTTTGATGGAATAACCAGGACTCCCGCGCCACTCACTGACATTCTGGGCGCGCGCGTGCTGGCGGTGCTGGGCGATTCAGTAACTACCGACCATATCTCCCCAGCGGGCAACATCAAAGCCAACGGGCCTGCGGGCAAGTATCTCGCCGAGCATGGCGTCAAGCCCTCCGACTTCAATAGCTATGGCTCGCGGCGCGGTAACCATGAAGTGATGGTGCGCGGTACCTTCGCCAATGTGCGGCTCAGGAATAAGTTGGCGCCGGGCACCGAGGGCGGCGTCACGCGCCTGCTGCCCGAGGGTGAGACGATCTCCATCTTCGACGCCAGCGTGAAATATGCCGAGCGCGGCGTGCCGCTGATCATTCTGGCGGGGAAAGAGTACGGCTCCGGATCTTCGCGCGATTGGGCGGCTAAGGGGCCCAAGCTGCTGGGCGTGCGCGCGGTCATCGCCGAGAGCTTCGAGCGCATTCACCGCTCGAACTTGGTTGGCATGGGGATTCTACCCTTGCAGTTCGAGTCAGGCCAGAACATCGAATCGCTCGGACTGTCCGGCGAAGAGGTCTACGACTTCGCGGGACTCTCCAAGCTTTTGGCGAGCCGCTTTGCTTCGGGCAAGGCGCTCACGGTGAAGGCCACGGCCCCCGACGGCGCGGTGAAACAATTCACTGCCACGGTCCGCATCGACACGCCGCAGGAGATCGAGTACTTCGAGCACGGCGGCATCTT
>Ga0224531_1001493_pt1 | contig 10259 bp, 6 predicted proteins | sample CBST100metaG_FD_179876 | JGI IMG/M metagenome (GOLD analysis project Ga0224531, IMG submission 179876) | Peat soil microbial communities from Stordalen Mire, Sweden - C.B.S.T100 | ecosystem: Environmental > Terrestrial > Soil > Wetlands > Peat | place: Sweden: Norrbotten County, Stordalen Mire... | reverse complement strand
CTTTTCCACACCCCCGACTACTGCGACGAGATGAATATCTATTCCCCCGCCGCGCTACACTAACAATCGCACTGGTACAAAACGTCGGGCAGGCCAGTGGCAGGGTGCGTCTGGCCGGAAGAACTCCACTTGGCAAGTTTTTCGGCTAAGAATTGCGCTTCACCTGATTTATTGATGTCTTCGACCACGAGCATCAGCGGATGGTCGCTTGAGCAAAAGGCTAGCGCATCCAAAGCTGCCCCCGCGGTGAGCGCTGGGTGGAGTTGGCGGAGTGTCGATTCAATTGCCTGCTCGATCATGAGGGATGAAGAGATGACTTGGTGAGTCAGGATCAGTCCGAAACCACCGGCTTCGATGTGTTGATCCAGCCGCTTGTAGCAAGCGACGCTCTTTCCTAATCCAGATTCCGCGACAACGAAAGCAACGTTCTGTTCTCGAACTGCTTCGGCAATTCCTAAGTCAAGGTTCGTTGATATCCAGGCGGCTTTATCATTCGAAGGGAGATGAATCTTCAAACTTTCTCGCGAAAGCTCCTGCAATAGCTCCAGAGATAGGCGCTCCTGTTCAATCCCTAAGTGTTTACGTCGCAGCCATTGTCCCGTTGCCGTATTGTCGAGGAAATGCGCCAATCGTGAGGCCGACCAAATATCGACATCGAACCCTCGGGATTGTCCTGCGGCGTGCGTATCGCGAACGAGATCTTCCGGTGGCTCCTGATTGGTCGTAAGCACAAGCGTGGCGCGGATCTCCGGATCGCGGCCCTTTTCAGCCGCGACAATCTCTGCGGTCTTGATTAAGTCGCCCGCCGGCATCGTGGGATTCTTGCCTTTTCGCGGCTTGACTGCGGCCGGATCATGGAGCCACTTCTTTCGCAGTTGATCGCGATTAAATGTCGTGTGGTGCACCGCGATCATATGCGGCGGATTCGCGCCGGCTACAAAGCCTATTCCATCCACGGGCGCCTTCACTGTTTTCCCTTCGGAATTGACGCCCGGATGAACCAAGGCAGCGTATTCAGCCTGTGCTTCGCGAAGGATGGCAGTCGCGAGCAGTTCAAAGGCGGCACCGGACATTTTGGACAGTTCCTGTATCGTACTCACTATCTTCTGTCCTCGTACTTTCAGTTTAATGTTCCGCCCATCTCGCTGATTTCGGTTGGAGGTGCTTCAAATAGCTGGTTGATGATTTCGCCTACTACCTCAATAAGACTTGAGGCGCCGTTGAATAAATTCTGGCTTCCATGTGCGTACTCATTGCGAAGCGCCGGCAACGTCTCGATGAGCACTCTGACATAATCCCAATTCAAATCTTCTTCCGTAACCTCTATCTCCGATGCGTCCCACGAGACACTGTCAAGGCCGAGCTCTGATGCTTCCCGAATCTTCTGCATTTCCACCCTATGCCTACTGTTGATCTGGCCACGGTTCCTCCACCTGGAAAATCCTTCGTTCCTGATGAAGTGATGGTCGGCCGCATAGCTCAGCAGGCGGCGCATCCCGGGCCTCTTAGAGCCTAGCTCCCCGAAGGCAATTTCATTCGTCAATCTCTCTCGCAACGCCAACTCGAGACAGGAATAGGCATGATGCTCAGCAACGGTGAAGAAACGATAGACAAACCACGCATATAAATAGATATTCTTGACCGTCTCGAACTGAATTGCGATTCCCTCTGGAACTCCGTCATGCAAGATGTATGCGCTTATCGCTTCGTGATGATCGGCAAGACCCATTGGGGAGACAGCTCCGCCCGTCAGGTCGACCTTCACGAACAGAGTGTTTCGCGGATTTGGCGCGAACACGTGCACGAACGGTTTCAGGCGGTCTGGATCAAACTCATGTTCCATCATCAAGCAGTCCTCTGAGTGGCTGTTCATGGATGTAACTCGCTGAAAGCACTCTTACTGGAAAGAATACCTCGTTCCAGTAAGAGGCCGGTAGCAGTCATTCCAGTCGCAACGACTGTCAATAAAATCCAGCCACAAACTTCCCATGGGTTCAGTTGCTTGGGTTTTCGAACAATTCCAACGACGGCCATTTCAAGCCAGAGTCGAGATAAGGGTGTCGGGGTTCTTCTGGAGGTTTCCCGTGCTCCAGGCGCCAGACATCGATGCGTCCTAAGAGGGAAAAGGCGTTCCAGGACCCCAGTCCTCCTGCAGTGACGATCTCCATCAGCTTCTGGCGCAATTCCATCGCTGACTTTGGCTCCAGAGTGTACGAATTGCTATCTGGATGAGTCAGTCGCTTGATGAGGCACAGATCCTGAAATGCCTCCTCAAGAACAAAATAAGGCCACCGGTGGGAACGGTCCACTATCGCAAGGTTCATGGTGGAGAGCAGCGCGTCGAGGGAGTTCATCGCAACGATGGACTTGATCAACATGAAATCCCGCTCCGGAGTGCCCGAGACATTCACAAGCCCTAGAATACGGGACTTGAGCATGTCGTCCCCTTGTACCAATGTCGCGATCCGGGTCGCCGCCAACTCGAAGAGGTAGTGCTCATGAGGCGGCAGTGTATTGGGCCCGTTCTGTGCGGATTCAATAAAGGCAATGAGCGCTTCCGCCGCATCTCTGCCCCCGACATTGCTGATTGCCTCGATCCACTCGCTGCCGACAGTGCTGAAATTCGGGTTGCCGAAACCGGAGATCTCGGTCAGGAGCGTAAGAGCACCGGGAGCTCTACTGTAGCCCAGGGCGGTGATCACACCTCTCAGAACATGCCCATAGAGCCGTCCTCCAGTAAGCACTTCCCGTATAGTGGTTACGCCCTGGCCAGGATCGTCCGTGAAGGGCATCAGGCAAAGCATCGATGTGACACGGGACATGCTGTTGTCATCATGGTAGAAGCCGTGCGGTGCTGCTTGGGCAATTACCTCGCAAAGGATGGCATTCGCTGTTGCGAAGGGCACAGACCCGCCGGAAAAAAGAACTTGGCGAAGGGCCTCGACACGATTCCAGCTATTCCATCTCGCTGGAACCGCGGCCAAGGCGCAGATCAGACCTGTCGACTGCGCGCCATCGAGTTGAGCCAACATTCCGGCCAGTTCATGAAGTGGCTGGGAATGGTCTTCCGGGTGTTGTATTGTCCGGACCACCTCGAGTTGTCGCTCGACGCAGGAGCGGATCGCCATGGAATAGCGTTGCCGCTTTGACTCATCAAAGTGCACCTCGGACTTTCCTTCGCGAACCAGCCAGATCTGATTGAAGTCTGGCTCCTTGAAAGGCCATGATGTGATCTGTCTGATTCGAGCCAGTTCCAGAAGTCCCCTTGCTGCGTCGACGCAATAGTGAGGGTCATCCAGAAGCGGAATCAGAATCTCGTCCGCGTTTTCAGCCCCGAGCGATAGGATGGCCCGGACATGCCACATTGCCCAACCCATCGCTTGTACCCGCCGCCCAGCGGCTTGAGCTTCACGTACAGCTTTCCATCGCGCGATGTCTGCCTTCACCAGTTCGGCGAGGTCGGTCAGATCTTCGGGATCGCCAATCCGTGACAGCGTCGACGACAGGTTCGCGAGTAACCTCCCCTCCAAATCCTGATGCGCGCAGGCGAAGGGCACAGCCTTCTTCAAGTATGCACGGAAGTGTTGCCGCAGATCCTCTGACAATTCGGACCGCAAATCCAACGGTTGGCCGCCATCACCGCTCCATCTTCCCACGCCATTCATCAAATCTGTGACGCAACGGAGGGTATGCTCCTCGATAGGCCGATCAAATGAGCCACAAACAGCGGCAACGGTGACGGAGGCGGCGGTGCCGCGGAAAAGCTCCTCAAGCTGGCGAACAATCGCGAAGCGAGTATCACCGAACGGCGGATTCAATTCCTGAATCTGCGACTTCAAGTCGCAGTACGTTCCGAACGCGTCGGCCATCCGTTCCACACCGACGACTGCAGCCAATACAGAAATAGATTCGCTCCGATCATGGCCGAGATCAGTGCTCGAAATGGAGGTCATCAAACCCTGCTGGACGTCGTCGGGAAGCTCTGCTACCAGTTCACCCCATATCCGAAAGGAGAGCGCGTTTGCCGCGACTTGCGACGCCACCCAGGAACTGACCCAGGCTTTATCCGACTCTTCTAGGAAAACGAGTGCTTCTCTCAGTATCCGGTTATTAAGATGGGTGACCCCTTGCACTCCACCTGTTTCCAACTCGTCCTTGAGAGCGATTGCGGCGTTTGGTATGCCAAGTTCCCGTCCTTGCAATATCAACTGAACTCGGCGGATGTGGTCCGTCTCGGCCACCAGGCGCCGGCCGTGCGCAGCGCGCGCCTCGGGCAGCAATTCCTCTGGAACTTCTTCTGCGCTGAGTTGCAGAAGCGCGCCATCCCGCTCGGCCTCCGGAAGCGCCTTTATGGTTCGGGCTATTCTTGCCTCATCCCGTTCCCATGTTAGTAATTGGATCGCGGACTTGCGGAGGTCCATGCTTGGATCTTCCAGAGCGAAATACTCCGCGATGTCGGCGCGCCCTCCATATACCGTCAGTTCGCTCACGAACTCATGGCGAGCATCTTCCTCCCAGGCTGGAACAATTGCCTGCCAGTTCCCGCCAAGAATGGAAGTGTGAAACTTCTTCGCATTGCGATAGGTTTCTAATCGTGTCTGCTGACTCTGACTCGTCAGCAGCGGCACAATCATCTCGGCAAATTCGGGAAATCCAGTTTCAAAGATTGCAGCCAGCGCCATCTCCCGGTGTGCCTCGTCGCGAATGGCGTACCACCGCCTGAGCCTATCCGTCAGAGTGGTTCTGGCATCCGCCGGAAGCGCGCGCCCGCATAGACGCGCCAGCGTGGCCGCGAAGAATAGATCGACCTCGGCGGCCATACCAACCAGCAACCTGGCTTTTCCTGCCGCCAACTCCTGAGTATCCTCGAAGTCGCTACCGACCTTCTCCGCCAGCATTTTGAGTGGCTGCTCCCATGCTGGCGAATCGATGTACTCCCGGCGGTAGCCTGCTGCTTGCTCTGCTCCCGTTTGCGCGATGTCCAGAGCGTCTTCGAGTGCGCGCGCCGAGTAAAACTCCTGGAATTGCTGATGTTCAAATTGCAGGTGTTCCGCGGTCTGAAGGGTCCGCTCCAAGACATGGCGATCACTGAGTGCCCCAAGAATCTCCGACGGATTGGCGGCGTGCTTGATCTGCCCCTGGTCTGTGAGACACTGGCTAACCGACGAACAGATGCCTCTCGCGACCTGCTCACTCACGACCGTGTCGCCGCGCCCTGTCATCTCTTGAGCAAGTGCGGACAGATAGGAGGAAGCCATTCCGTTGAGCGGCTCACGGAGGAGAGCATTCCGATGTTCCGGGTTCTGCTCGAACAGTCCTGTGACTTCGGCAAGGATCCCCATTTTGGTGGACGGCAGGTTCCGTCCGGCCTGTTTGAGCTTCACCACCTCGTGCAGAATGAATGGCGTGCGAGTCAAGTCATCCAGGGCACGATTGCCTTCCACTTCATTCGCCAGGGCATCGCCTTCTGCACCCAAGGCTGCGACTAGGTATCCCCTGCGCTGCGTTCGATCAAGCTTGAGGATCGTAATTCTGGACAGTCCTTGAAGGGGCGGCCTCAATCTGTGCCCTCTCGTGGCGATCATGAACCCTGTCTCCGGCAACTGCCGGTCTTCGGCTTGAATGCGTTGTTCGATCAGATCGAGAGCCGCCGCAGAGAGTTCATTCCAGCCGTTCAGTAGAACGACAGCAGGACGCTGCTGAATAACCTGCAGGAGTTGAGCCGCTTGTATGGACCGCGCCAGGAACGGGCCGGAACCCACAACAAAGTCGCAAAGGCCTTCGTGCGCCGAGTTCCCCCATTCGGGCAGGTGCACGAGGATGGGAATAATCCCATGATCCGCAAAGAACCGCGCGATCTGGACATGAGTAGTGGTCTTGCCGGCTCCCGGCGGGGCTTCCAGGAGGAGGCGTCTTCCCTGGGACAGGAGTTGTGTGATCTGGTGAAAGTCAACACGTTCACCTGTCTTGCCGTCTTCTTCAACCGTGGCGAAGTGAAGGTTCAGTGACGGTTGCTCGGCGAGACGCCGGTGCGCGAACCACAGATCCACGTTTTCACTTGCCGCGATGACGACCTCTGAACAAAGCCTCTCAAACTCCGGAGGTGTTATTCCCGCAGGGCCAAGCAGCAACTGAAGCGCCGGCGCGTTTGCTGGTTCCAGGAGCCGCGATATCAGATCTTCCCGGGAGATGACAATCAGCTCGAGTCCGAACTCTTCCTTTATCTGTTCTATCCAGCCCGCCGCAAGTTGATTTGTCACACCTGCCGATGTGGCAAAAATCAGCACTCGAACGCTCGGAAAGTGAGTGACCACCTTTCGGGCATCGCTGCGGATCTTGGCATACGTCGGAGTAATGGAGCAGGCCAAAACTTTGCCCACTCCGTCGGACGCGAGGCTCTGCGGCACTCGCGCATCTGCACCGAGGTCTTTCCCTGGCTCGCTGGCGATAATATCGGGCCAGTCGCGGCGCACCAGTTGAACCGCCACTCGCTGGAAGCGAATGCCGCCCTGATTCTCCTTCATATCATCGAAGGCTCGTGCAATATCGGTCCTTTCGACGGTCATAGATCCTCGATGTTTCTGAACGGATATTTCACGTAATTATAGGCTTCCGGAACCGATAAGGTGGAAGCCCGATGGGCGCAGGGCGCGCTATAGCAGATGAGGGCGTGACGAGCCTGTCAGGTCCCACGCATAGACAGGTAGTATCCCGTCATGAGGACTGCAGCAGGATTCCTATATACGATAAAAGCAGTCTTTAGAGGGATGCGCAGGTACGAGTGAATGGGCATCGGGTTCAACAGCAGCTATTGGGTAGTGACGGCTCTCAGAGAGTGCATAATTGCCATGTCGTAGCTGATGCTGTCGGCGGGCCCTATCCATAGCTGCGTACTTCGCGCATTATCACCGATGCTTTTCAGATGTCCATTCCATTGAGGTATCTCAAACCTCCGAGAGAGTTTTCTGGAGCAAGCTACGCCCTTGCATACCAAGCACCTCGGCCACTGCCGTGCAAAACGAGATGCTGTTTTTCAACCAACTGACGGAAGTGCTGTTTGAGCGTGTTCCGGCTTGTGCCGGTGAGCTTGACCATATCGCCAATGGTGACGCGGCCATGTTCGCGCGCATATTCGACGATCTGCACTTGCAGTTCCGGCATTGCTGACAGAACTATCTTTTCCCGTTCAACCTTCTTGGCAAGCCGTTTCATCTGTTGCTGCAATGCGTGCAAGAAAAATAGCAGCCAGGGTTGCCAATTCGGTGCATCGGTTCTAATCGTTCCTTGAGTCTGCCGTAAGGCGAGGTAATAGCTTTCCTTGCTCTGCTCAATCACGCTCTCCAGCGAACTGTACGGCACATAGGCATAGCCAGCGCGCAGCAGCAGAAGCGTGGTCAGGATGCGACTCAGTCGGCCATTGCCATCCTGAAAGGGATGGATTTCAAGAAAGACAACGACAAAGATGGCCGTTACCAGCAGCGGGTGCAACTGCCGGGTTTCCAACTGCGCCCTTCCCCAGCCAACATCTTCGGCCATCAGACGAGGCGTATCGAATGGAGTGGCTGTTTCAAATACGATGCCAATCTGTTTTCCACTGTCGTTAAAAGCGGCGACGCTGTTGGGCGAAGTCTTGTATTGGCCGCGATGATACTCGTCTTTCTCGCTGTGCTTGAGCAGATCGCGATGCAACTGCTTGATGTGGTTTTCCGTCAGAGTGATTTCTTCCCATGACTGGAAGACCAACTCCATGGTTTCGGCGTAGCCGGCCACTTCCTGCGCATCCCGAGTCTCGAAGGATTTGATTTCGAGATTGGACAGCAGCTTTTCGACTTCACGGTCGGAAAGCTTGCTACCTTCGATGCGAGTCGATGATCCAATGCTTTCAATCGTGGCCACCCGCCGAAGGGCGGACAGGCGTTCCGGGGCCAAGGTGCCGAAGGCCCTCCAAGCACCTTTGAATTCATCGATTTCGGAGATCAGACCAAGGATTTCAGGCGTGATCTGAAGAGTAGAGGCTTGGATCATGCACCCAAGAATACATCCAATTACACCCGTTTTGTCAACCCAAATAGACGCCCATTTACGCCCATAAACCAGATAATTCAAAAAACAAGAGCAAGGAGGCGCTACGCGCGCCCTTTGTCCACTTCGTGCCGCTCCGGTGGACGGCCCAGAGAACGGGCCTTTTGCGGCCGTTCGGGCAAGCGCCGCCCGCGCGCCAAACGATAGTGCGCGTTTGTCACTTGGCGCGCCTACCGCTCCGGCCTCCCACCATCGCCGCGCTCGTTCTCCCTCGTCTGCCTGTGGGTACGTTTTTTCCTTCGCTTCGCTCCAGGGTGAAAGAAAAAAACGCCCCCCAGGGCAGACAAGGAAAAAACAATGGAATATCAGAGCAACAACAGCAACAGCGCAGTCATCACCGCCAGCAATGGCACAGCCAACGGCAACGCCAGCAACACGGCTTCCGGCAGTGAAAACCGGAAGCCTGCAACCGCACAGCAGCTTGTACGCGAAAACGTGCAGTATCTCATCCAGCAGTTGGAGGCAGGTCACAGTGAAACACTGACCGCATATCTCGCCGCAATGGCGCGATTCCATTCTTATTCTTTTTTATGTTGTGCTTAACATAAGAAGCTTTATGTTTACAGCGGAACTATGTTGAGTGAGGCGACCGGGGGCAAGCAGGGCGCGGAATTGCGCGCCCTGCTGTTGACATAATCAGAGAGATGCGAGGAAGGCGAGCAGAGCATCGTCGGCGTGGAACTTGCGAAACTTGCCGCCCATGGGCTGAAGTTTTGCAAGTGCTTTTTCTTTGATCGACAAGTCGGCGTGCAGGTATTTGTTGGTGGTTTCGATGCTCTCGTGCCCCAGCCACAGTGCGATGACGGCGATGTCCACGCCGGACTGAAGCAAAGCCATCGCGGTGCTGTGTCGCAGGACGTGAGGCGAAACGTGCTTTTTCACCAGAGTTGGACAGCGGCTACGCGCACGTTCGACGATTTTGTGAAGCAGCAGGTGAATGGCAAACCGGCTCAGTGGTTCTCCGCGAATGCCGGGAAATGCCACGGCTTGTTCTTGTGCCCCAAGTTCGCGGAACCACTCTTTCAGAATCCGCGCAGTGCGCGGCCACAGTGGCACCACCCGTTCCTTGCGGCCCTTGCCGTGCAACTGCACATAGCTTTTGCCTGCGAAAGTGATCTGTCCCTGGCGCAATGTGCCGAGTTCAGAAACGCGTGCGCCGGAGTTGTACATGGTGAGCAGCAAAGCGTAGTCGCGCCGGCCACGCCACTGTGTGCGGTCGATGGAGTCCAGGATGGCATCCATCTCTTCGCGCGTCAGGTACTCGCGCAGCCGGGTGTTGGCGCGCTTGAGAGGTATGGCCTGGATCTGCGTGGCGATTCCTGTGCTGGCGGGATCGTGCAGCGCCACCATGCGATAGAAGGAGCGTATGGCGGTCAATCGCAGGTTGCGCGAGACGACGCTGTTGCCGCGGTCTTTTTCCAGTCCATCAAGGAAACGCAGGACGGTATGGGCATCCAGTTGTGCGATGCGCAACGCGGCCGGCTCGATACCTGTTTCGCGCTGCATGAACTGTAACAGCAAACGAAAAGTGTCACGATAACTTGCCACAGTCTGCAAACTAACGCGCCGTTGCTTGATCAGATAGTCAGTGAAGAAGAACTGAAGGAGTGGACCCACGAGACTGGAGGTTGTCATTTTCCGGTCCCTCCTACCGCATACTGGTTCTCGAAGAGCGCGGAAGCGGCTTCGAGCAGATCGGGAGTGCTGCTTACATACCAGTAAGTGTTCTCCGGTCCGAGGTGGCCGAGATAGACGGCCAGGTGGGGCAGCAGTTGCTGTACCTCCCTGTGCTCGCGATGCCACAGTGTAAGCCGCTTTACCGCGAAGGTGTGGCGGAAGGAATGCAGTGAGGGAGCCCGTTGTCCGGGAACGGCTTTAATGCCGGCGCGCTGTAACAAACGAACAAACACCAGCCGCTGCGAGTTATAGTCGAGATGTCCGCCGTGGCGGTTGGTGAACAACGGCTCCACCTTCCGTCCATGCAAGAGCTCCTGTCGTTCCCGGAGATAGCTGCGCAGATGCTCTGCGGCGGAGGGATGAAGAACGACGCAGCGCGACTTGCCGAACTTGCTCTCCTGCACCAGTAAATGAGGAGGCGTCGCGTCTAGCTTTACGTCGTCCACGTTCAACGCGATGGCTTCTCCGATGCGCAGTCCGGTGCTGGCCAGCAGTCCAAT
>Ga0224531_1001492_pt1 | contig 10261 bp, 8 predicted proteins | sample CBST100metaG_FD_179876 | JGI IMG/M metagenome (GOLD analysis project Ga0224531, IMG submission 179876) | Peat soil microbial communities from Stordalen Mire, Sweden - C.B.S.T100 | ecosystem: Environmental > Terrestrial > Soil > Wetlands > Peat | place: Sweden: Norrbotten County, Stordalen Mire... | reverse complement strand
TCCATTCCTGCGCAAAGTCTTCGCCGATGGCGGCTACCAAGGACCCATCTTCGAACAGGGTGTCGCCAAACTCATGACGCAGCTTGAGGTCGAGATCGTCAAGCGCTCGGACGTCGCCAAGGGCTTCGTCGTTCTCCCCCACCGCCGTCTCGCCAAGGATTTCGAAAATCAACCCGTAACGCACTCGCCTTCCTGCAACTCGCCTCCATCCGACTCATGATGCGAACGCTTCGTAATGTTTGATTGACTTTCTGAACGGCCTCTCAGGCCCGCCGCAACTGGAACAGCGCCTGTTCGCCGAACAGGTTGGCCAGCCCCGGGAAGCGTCGCCAGGGCGAGCGTTGGCCGGCCTCGTCCACCGCCAGCCATTTCTCCACCGCGTAGCCCTCGCTCGCGCACAGGGCGAAGAAGTCGCGGATGGTGCAGGGGTGGATGTTGGGCGTCTCGTGCCAGGGGCGGTCCCACACCGGCGTCATCGGCATCTGCCCGGACCACAGCAACTGCCAGCGCACCCGCCAGTGGCCGAAGTTGGGAAAACTCACCAGCGCCCGCTCGCCGATGCGCAGCATCTGCCGCAGCACCGCGCGCGGCCGTTCCACCGCCTGCAGCGTGCGCGACAGCACGACGTAGTCGAACGCCCCGTCGGGATACTGCGTGAGGTCGGTGTCGGCGTCGCCGTGCATCACCGGCGCGCCGTGCGCGATGGCGCGCGTCACCTCCGCCATGTCGATCTCGATGCCGCGGGCGTCGCAGCCGCGAGTGCGGAACAGGTGGTCGATCAGCGTGCCGTCGCCGCAGCCGATATCCAGCACGCGGCTGCCCGGCGCGATCATCTCGGCGATCAGGCGCAGATCCACGCGCATGTTCTTGGCGACGTAGCGCACCGGACCCTGCGTCGCGTTCATTCCGCCAACCCCGCGTGCTCGGCGCAGCCGGCCAGGAAGCCGGCCAGCGCCCGGTGGAAGTCCGGTTCGTCCAGCAGGAAAGCGTCGTGCCCCTTGTCGGTGGCGATCTCCACGAAGCTGACGTTGGCCGCCGCCTGGTTCAGGGCGCGGGCGATGGCGCGGTTCTCCTCGGTGGGAAACAGCCAGTCGCTGCTGAAGCTGATGATGCAGAAGCGCGTGCGCGTGCCGCGGAAGGCGGCCGCCAGGTCGCCGTCGTATTCAGCGGCGAGGTCGAACCAGTCGACGGCGCGGGTGATGGTCAGGTAGCTGTTGGCGTCGAAGCGGCGCACGAAGCTGCCACCCTGGTGACGCAGGTAGCTCTCCACCTCGAACACGTCCTGGAACGGCGACTCTGCCTGCGTGCCGCGCAGTCGCCGGCCGAACTTGCGCATCAGCGCCTGCTCGCTGAGATAAGTGATGTGCGCCACCATGCGCGCCACCGCCAAGCCGCGCGCCGGCACCCGGCCGGTCTCCCAGTAGCGCCCGCCGTGCCAGTCCGGGTCGCCGTACAGCGCCTGTCGCCCCACTTCGTTGAAGGCGATGTTCTGCGCCGAGTGCTTGGCCGCGCAGGCGATCGGCACCGCGGCGAACACCGCCTCGGGATAGGTCACCGCCCATTCCAGCACCTGCATGCCGCCGATCGAGCCGCCGACCACGGCGAGCAGACGAGCGATGCCGAGATGGTCGATCAGCCGCTTCTGCGCCCGCACCATGTCGCGGATGGTGATCGGCGGGAAATCCGTCCCCCACGGCGGCGGCTCGGCCAGATCGGTGTCGTCGCGCGGGCTGCACGGGCCGGTGGACCCCATGCAGCCGCCCAGCACGTTGGCGCAGATCACGAAGAAGCGATCCGTGTCGATCGGCAGGCCGGGGCCGACCACGCTCTGCCACCAGCCATCCTTGCCGGTCACCGGATGGCGTTCGGCGAGGTACTGGTCCCCGGTCAGAGCATGGCAGACCAGCACGGCATTGGAATGTTCGGCGTTCAACGAGCCATAGGTACGGAAGGCGACGTCGAGCCGGCGCAGCGTGACGCCACAGTCCAGCGCCAGCCCATCGTCGAAGCTCACGCGGCTGTGATTGATGTTCGCGAAGTTCGGCTGATCCATGATGATTGTCGCATATGCCGCGTCGCCACCCCGACTGCAACCGTGCTGTCAGGGCAGCACCGCTGCGGAGCGCCTTTGCAGCGACGGAAGCATCCGCTATCCCGTCTTTCTTTCAGGCATTCTTGTAGATGTCCACCACCCTACCCACCCCTGAACCGCCGCAGGAGCAGGCGTCTCCCTCGCCCCTGGAGCTGCAGGCCGAGCTGGACCGGCAGGATGCCGCCTTGCACGACCTGCTGATGCGCCGGGCCGAGCTGGTGCAGCGCATCGCCGGTCTGGTGGTGCCGGGCAAGCCGGCCTTCCGGCCGGGCCACGAGGCCGAGACGGTGCGACGGCTGGTGCGGCGCCATGCCGGCGTGCTGCCACGACAGACGGTGGTGCGCATCTGGCGGGAGCTGCTCGCCGGCTGCATGGCCATGCAGGGGCCGCTGCTGGTCGCCGTCTGCGAGACCGATGCCACCTATGGCGCGGTGCAGTGCACGCGGGAACATTTCGGTGCCCTGACGCCGCTTCGGGTGCATCCCAGCCCCGCCCAGGCCATCGCCGACGTCAGCGCCGGCCTCGCCAACGCGGCGGTGCTGCCGATGCCGGTGGACGGTGAGCCGGCGCGGGCCGCTTGGTGGGTGGCGCTGCTGCATCGCGACGATCCGCGCATCCACGTGGTCGCCCGCCTGCCGTTCTGGTCGCCTCGGCCGGAAGGCGCGCCGCGGGTGCAGGCGCTGGTGGTGGCCGCCGCCGCGCCCGACCGCAGCACACAGGACCGCTCGCTGATTGGCTTCGAACTGCTGCCCGAGATGAGCCGTACCCGGCTGGTCGCGGCCCTGGGCACGGCCGGGCTGCCGCCGACCGCCATCATCCTGCGCCGTGACGCCGCCGCGCCGGTCGCGCAGGGCCTGATTACGGTCGACGGCTTCGTCGCCGACAACGACGCACGGCTGTCGAGCCTCGCCGCCGCCGTGCATGCGCCCGTCGTGTTGGGCAGCTACGCCGAACCGCTGGCAGGAGATGACGCATGACCGTTCCGCTTCCGCGTCCCCAGGTTATGGAAATCGCCGCCTATGTCGGTGGCGGCTCGAAAATCGCCGGGGCCAACCGCGTCATCAAGCTGTCGTCCAACGAATGCGCGTTCGGCGCGCCGCCCGGCGCGCTGGTGGCCTATGCCCGGGCGGCGGAGGAAATCCACCGCTACCCCGATGGCGGCTCGACCGAACTGCGCCAAGCGCTCGGCGTGCGGTTCGGGCTCGATGCCGACCGCATCGTCTGCGGTACCGGCTCCGACGAGCTGATCCAGCACCTTTGCCACATCTACGGCGGGCCGGACACCGACATCATTATGTCGCAGCACGGTTTCCAGATGTACCAGATCTCCGGCACCTACGCCGGCAGCCGGGTGGTGAAGGTGCCCGAGCGCGCCCTAACGGCTGACGTGGATGCGATGCTGGCGGCGGTGTCGGCGCGTACGCGCGTGCTGTTCCTGGCCAACCCCAACAACCCCACCGGCAGCCTGCTGGCGCAAGCCGAGGTGGAACGGCTGCGTCGCTTGCTGCCGCCCGAGGTGCTGCTGGTGCTGGACGCCGCCTACGCCGAATACATCGACGATCCCGGCTACGATCCGGGCGTGCGGCTGGTGGAGAGCCGCGAGGACACGGTGATGCTGCGCACCTTCAGCAAGGTGTTCGGGCTCGGCGGCATGCGCGTTGGCTGGGCCTATGGCCCGCCGGCCGTGGTGGACGCGCTGAACCGGGTGCGTGGCGTGTTCAACGTGAACATCGCGGCGCAGGCGGCGGCGGTGGCGGCGCTGGCCGAGCCCGGCTGGGTGGAACGCAACCGGGCGCACAACGCCGAATGGCGCGAGCGGCTTGCCGTGGCGCTGCGGCGGTCCGGCATCAAGGTCTGGCCGAGCCACGGCAACTTCATCCTCGCCGATTTCGCGACCCCGGCACGGGCGGCGGCGGCCGACGCGTTCCTCAAGCGGCACGGCCTGATCGTGCGCGCCATGGGCGCCTACGACCTGCCGCACTGTCTGCGCATCACCGTCGGCACCAGCGAGGAATGCACCCTGCTGACCGAGACGCTGGCCCACTTCATGGCCGGTCAGGCCGCGGATGTCTGAACCCCTTTTCCGGCGGCTCACCCTGCTCGGCCTTGGCCTGATCGGCAGCTCGCTGGCGCGCGTCGCCCGCGAGCGCGGCGATATCGCGGCCGAGCTGGTGGCGCACGACAGCGACCCGGCGGTGCTGCGGCGGGTGGCCGAACTCGGCATCGCCGACCGCATCGAGGCCGACGCCGCGCGCGCGGTGGCGGACGCCGACGGCGTGGTGCTGTGCGCGCCGGTCGGCGCCTTCGCCAGCCTCGCCCAGACCATCGCGCCGGCGCTGGCGCCCGGCGCCATCCTCAGCGACGTCGGCTCCACCAAGCAGTCGGTGATCCGCGACGTCGGCCCGCTGCTGCCGAAGGGCGTCGAGTTCGTGCCGGCGCATCCGCTGGCCGGCACCGAGTTCTCCGGCCCCGACGCCGGCCTCGCCACGCTGTTCCAGGGCCGCTGGTGCCTGCTGACGCCGCTGCCCGGCAGCGACCCCGACGCAGTGGAGAAAATCGCCGAACTGTGGCGTCGCTGCGGCTCCATGGTGGAGGCGATGGAACCCGCGCAGCACGACCGGACGGTGGCGATCATCAGCCACCTGCCGCACCTGATCGCCTTCACCATCTGCGGCACGGCGGACGATCTGGCCGGCGAGACGCAGCAGCACGTGCTGGACTTCGCCGCCTCCGGCTTCCGCGACTTCACCCGCATCGCCGCCTCGGACCCGGTGATGTGGCGCGACGTGTTTCTCAACAACCGCGAGGCGCTGCTGGAGATGCTGGCGCGCTTCATGGAGGACGCGCAGGCGATGGCGCGGGCGGTGCGCTGGGGCGATGCCGAGTATATCGAGAACAGCGTCAAGCGCGGCCGTGCCATCCGGCGCCGGCTGATTGAGGCGAAGCAGGCTTAGCATTACAGTTGCGCTTTGTTTTCGGCGGTCCATCCAGCCAGAAATGCCGATGTCTTCGCAAAGAAAGCCGCCAAAACTGAAGTGGTGGAGCAGACCCTAAAAAACGTGAACGAAGAGGGAACTACAACTGTAATGTTAGTTGCCGGCATCGGCCGAAGTCGGGCTTTCCCGGGCCAGGCGGCCGCGACAGTGGACAAGGTCGTTATCACCAGAGTGTGACAGCCAGGAGACGGTGCCGACGTGGCTGCCGACGCGGTCTCTTTGTCCGTGCATATAACGCTAAGTCATTCTTTCAGCGGCATTGTTTGTTGCGGTTCGGCATGGACGCAGTGGCGTTTTTGCCATGCACAACGAATAATTACCACTTGTTACCCAAAAGAGAGGCGGTAGATTAACGTTTGCGCAATGGACTGAGAGGCCCTTGATGAGCAAGTCGAACGCTCCCGCAAGCTCCGGCCTAACGCGCCGAAACATTCTAACCGGGCTCGTGGCCGGCACCGTCGCAAGCGTCCCTCTGTTCGCGCGTGCCAATGCGACGGTGGTGAACGGCGTGCTGGTGGGAAAGGGCGGCTGGCTGTTCCTCGCCTGGGACAGCCCGGATCGGGCCGACCTGGGGCGCGTCCGTCAGGTTGCGCAACTGGCCAATGAGGCCGTTGACATCCTGAAGCGGGCGAATATCGAGACGGCGATCGTGCTCAACCCGGCGAAGGCTCGGATCTACCGCGACGCTTTGCCGGATGGCGTGCGGTATCTGCCCGATGCGGAGCGGCGTTACGCCGTGGCGCTGGAGGAACTGCGCCGTCCCGGCACGCTGGTGCCGGACCTCGACACGTTGTTCGCGAATATCCGCAGGGCCACGCCGACCGAGGACCTCTTCTTCAAGGCCAATACGCACTGGACTGCGGCAGGCGCCGAGGCGGCCGCGGTGGAAGTCGCGAAGCAAATCAAGGAGAGGTTTCGCCTGCCGCCAAGCAGCAAGCCGGGCACCCAGCTCGGCCAGTATACCAGAACACTGCTTGAAAGAAATGATCTAGCAGACATGCTGCCTGCGCCAGAGCGGGCGAAATATCCATTGGAAACGTTCGGTGTCCATCAGGTGCTGAACACGCAGGGACCGGCGGCGTTGTTGGACGAAGACGCTGCTGATACCGTTGTTGTCGGTAACAGCTATATGCACCCGGAATGGAACTTCGTGCCGATGCTCTCGAACCAACTGAAGCGGCCCGTTTCGCTGGTATGGAAAGTGCACCTCGTCGGACCGTACCGGACCCTGATCGACTATGTTGGCAGCGAGCCATTCCGGCGGCAGCGGCCGAAGCTGGTCGTCTGGAACTTGCACGAACTCGACATGGAGTGCACGCCGAATATCGGTGCCGTCTGGGGACAGAACGCGATGCAGGCGCAGGCCTTCCTGTCCGATCTCAGCCGCGCCGTTGGCGCATGATGCGCCCGTCGATGCGGCGGAGGTGGCGATGACAGCAGACAAGATCGCTTTCACCGGTCTGTAGCAATCGGCTAGGCATGCAGATGGCTCGTTCTGTCTATCGGCTCGTGCAACGCCAGATGCCGGCCTTCCAGGGGCCTTTCTTGGTTGCAGATCAACTCGTTCGCGAGGACGAGTTTTTCGCTTGTTGCGCGAATTGGAGCCGCTACATTAAAATCCACGCAACACACTAAGAGGGTTCCTGATGAGCGAGCCGACCTATGCCGCAAACTCCGGCATCACACGCCGGACCATTCTGACCGGGTTCGGCATCGGCGCGATCGCCGGCTTTCCGATCGAAGCCCCGAGAGCGGCGATCGTGAATCTGGTGGCTTTGGGCAAGGACGGTTGGCTGTTTCCGGTGTGGGATGACGTGCGCCATGCCGACATACAGAAAATTCGCGGGATGGCGCGGTTCGTGAGCGACGCCGTTGGCGTTATCAAACACGCCAATATTGAAATGGCTATTTCTATTACACCATCTAAGGCGCGAGTCTATCGGGAGTTTCTTCCAGACGACTTCAAGTTTTCTGCTGATACCGACCATCGTTACGCAGTGGCGATAGAGGAATACCGCCGTCCCGGCACGCTGGTGCCCGACCTCGCCACGAACTTCGCGAACGTCCGTAGGGCCCAGCCGATCGAAGCCTTGTTCCTCAAGGCGGACACCCACTGGACGGCCGCGGGCGCAGAGGCCACGGCTGCGGAATTCGCTAAGGAGATCAAGGAGAAGCTGCGGCTTTCGCCAAGCGCCATGCCGGGCATCCAGCTCGGGCAGCCGGTAAGCGTGCTGCAGGAGAAAAACGATCTGGCAGAATTGCTGCCGGTTGCGGATCGTGCGAAGTACCCGTTGCAGACGTATCTCATACACAAGCCTGTCGAGGCCGAAGAGCAGGGGGCTCTCGTGGCAGACGATACAGCGGATGTCGTCGTTATCGGCAATAGCTACATGCAGCCAAAATACAATTTCCCCGCAATGCTTTCAAACCAGCTCAATCGGCCGGTGTCATTGGTGTGGAAGGTGCATCAATACGGCCCGTATCGCACTTTGCTGATCTATCTCGCCAGCGAGTCCTTCAAGCGCCAGCGGCCAAAGCTGATCATATGGAATTTCGAGGAGACCGACCTGGAAAACTTGCCGGATCGGCGTGACGCCTGGGGCCAGAACGCGATGCCGCCGCAAGGCTTCATGGCCGAACTGCATCGCGTACTGGGGGCATGATGCGTGCTTCGGCGAAGTACCTGGCCGCCTGTGCGCTGGCCGCGTTCGCGGCGATGGGTGGGCGGGCGGCGGTTGCCCAGAACCAGGTGTACGACCCGTTGCCGCCGCCCGGTTCGGCCTATGTCCGGTTTGTCAACGCGTTGGCCGCCGACCTGGTCGTCACTCCCGACTTCCTGCCGACACAGCACCTCGGCACGGCCAGCGGACAGCGCGTGACCAGCTATGCCGTCGTCGAGCGCGTCGCCGGCCGTCCTCTCGCGCTCAATGCCGCGGCGGGCGGGCGCTCCGGCCATGCGGCCCTGCAAGTGGAGGCGGGCAGTTTCGTTACCGTGATCCTGGAACAGGGATCGGCGAGCACGATCAAGGTCGTGCCGGTCGTGGATCGGACTGATTTCAACCAGAGCCGCGCTCGGCTTTCGTTCTACAACGCCTCGCCCGACTGTGCGGACGCGTCGCTCGCCTTGGACCCCGCCGGCCCCGCGGTGTTCCAGGCGGTCGCCCCTGGTACGGCGAAGGCTCGCACGGTCAACCCCGTCACCGCGCAGGTGCGCGCAACGTGTACCGGCCAGTCGGCGCCATCGTTCGCGCTAACGGGACTGGAGGCGGGCGGCATGTACAGCATCTGGTTCATGCTTCCGGATGGTCAGCCCACGGCCTTCGTTAACCGCGATACAACCGCGCCCTGGCGGCCGTGAGCGACATTCGGGCGCGTCCGCGAGCGTCGCGATGGTCCTGCCGGCCGGCGGGAGCGTCGTGATAATAAGCGTACCGCACTGTAATGCCTTGTCTGCCGGCTTTTTCTGACCATTTTTACGTCTCGTATCCTGACGGACTCTCGATTGTTGGAGTCGGCCGGGACTCCGCCAGAGAACTGAAGAGCCGATCACACGGGAATGTTCTGCGCGAGCAGGGAGGATCACAGGGTGCTTGGAAGGACACGGAAGGCAATGGCGGTTCGTGTAACGCGTGCCTGCATGGTGGTGGTGTCCTCGGCTCTGGCGGGCAGCGTCCTTGCAGCCGGCTCGCTTGGCGTGCGGCCCGCGCAGGCGCAGGGGCAATCTTCGCCGGCAGTCGTGCCGGCGCCGCCAGCCGCGGTTCAGCCAGTACAAGCGGCCGAGCCGTCGGGACTGAACAACGCCCTCGCAATGCTGAGCGAGGCTGCCAAGTATTGGGATGAGAAGGAGCAGCCTCGGGCTTCGTTGGCGGCCTGGGAGCGCGTACTCGCCATCGATCCCGGTAACACGGAGGCCTTGGCCGAGGCGGCCCGGGTGGCGTTCAGGCTCAACAACCGTGACCAGGCCAAGTCCTATCGCGACAGGCTGCGCCAGGTCGCGCCCGATGACCCGCGGTTGGCCGGGTTGGAAGCCGAGGCGCGCCGTAGCGATGCCGACCTCGCGACGCTCGGCAATGCGCGCAAGCTCGTCCAGGCGGGCCACAACGACCAGGCGGTGCAACTTTACCGGCAGATGATACGCGGTGGGGGTGTGCCACAGGACCTGGCAGCGGAATACTACACGGCTCTTGCCGCCACTTCCCCCGAAGGATTCCAGGAGGCGAACAACGCCTTCGGCCGACTGGCAGGCGCATCGCCGTCCGATCTGCGCCTGCAGCTCGCCTATGCGCAGTATCTGACGTATCACGAGAGTACACGGGCGGACGGCATCGACCGGCTTCGCGAACTGTCGCATGTGCCGGCGGCCGCACAGGTGGCGCGTGCAGCGTGGCGCCAGGCATTGCTGTGGCAAGGGGCGGACTTCCAGGCACGCGACCAGCTCGAAGTCTATCTGAAGGAAAATCCCACCGACCCGGAACTGGAGGCGAAACGCGCGGACTATAAGGCAAGCCTGCCGGACGACGGCACGATGGCACGCCTGCGCGGTTACGAAGCAATTGCCGCGAAGGACTTGCCGCTAGCCGAGAAGGAGTTCAAGTCGGCGCTCGCCTTCAATGCCGACGACCCCGATGCCCTCATCATGCTCGCCGCGGTCCGCCGCCTGCAAAAGCGTCCTGCCGAGGCAAAGCCCCTGATCGATCGCGCGATCGCACTGGCCCCCGACCGGCGTGACGAGTTCCTCAAGGCCGTGGGCGATGACGTCAAATACACGTCAAACAACGCGGGCTATGCCGTGCGCGCCGAGTACGCGCAGGTTAGCCGCCTTGCCCGCGCCGGCAGCTACGACAAGGCGGAGCAACTGCTGCGTCGCCTGATGGGCCGCAAGGGTGATGCCGGCACCTATGTGCAGCTCGCCGGCATCCAGGCCAACGCCGGACATCTTGCCGAGGCCGAAGCCAGCTACCGACGCGCCCTCGCGCTGAATCCCCGTTACGCGGACGCAGCGGTCGGGCTTGCCGCGCTGCTGACGCGCGAAGGCCATACGCAGGAAGCCTCGGCGTTGTACGCCGAGGCAGAGGCCCTTTACACGAAGTCCGGCAACCAGGCCGGCTTGCGGTCGCTCAGGCGCGGCCGGGCCGAACTGCTTCGCGCCGACGCCAAGGCGCTCACCGATCCG
>Ga0224531_1001491_pt1 | contig 10269 bp, 5 predicted proteins | sample CBST100metaG_FD_179876 | JGI IMG/M metagenome (GOLD analysis project Ga0224531, IMG submission 179876) | Peat soil microbial communities from Stordalen Mire, Sweden - C.B.S.T100 | ecosystem: Environmental > Terrestrial > Soil > Wetlands > Peat | place: Sweden: Norrbotten County, Stordalen Mire... | reverse complement strand
ACGTCCAACGCAGATCGACTTTTGGAGGGCCAATATGACAATGAATCGAATACGCCTGGGCATTCTCTGCCTGGTGCTACTCACTTTGGGCTTGTGTTCGGGACGAGTTTCCCTTTACGCGCAGACCACTACGGAAGGCGCAATCGCCGGAACCGTAGTTGATCCCGCCAGCGCTGCCATTCCCGGAGCGGCTATCACGCTGCACAACAACGGGACCAACGCCGAGATCAAGCTGGTCACGGATTCCAACGGCTATTTCAAGGCTGCGCTGGTGCCGCCGGGCATCTACACCGTCACCGTATCCGCACCCGGTTTTGGCGTCTACACCGCCACGCTGGTGCCTGTCACGGTGGGCTCACTGACCTCTGTGAGTCCGTCTCTCAAGACCGGCACGGTTGCCGAGTCGGTTGAAGTGAACGCTGTAGCCTCGGTCATGAAGCTCGAGTCCGCTGACGTTTCCGCCACCCTGACCACCCAGGAAATCGTTGACCTGCCCTTGAATGGCGGCCGCTGGTCCAACCTGGCGCTGCTGACCCCTGGCGCAGTCGCCGACTCCAACGGTTTCGGCCTGATCGCCTTCCGCGGCATCAGCCCGCTCTTGAACAACATCGGAATCGACGGCGCCGACAACAACCAGGCGTTTTTCTCTGAAGAGCGCGGCCGCACTCGTGCCGGCTACTCCACTTCACAGATCGCCATCGCCGAATTCCAGGTCAACACTGGCACCTACACCGCGGAATATGGCCGTGCTGCCGGCGGCGTCATGAATGCCGTAACCAAGAGCGGCACCAACAATATCCACGGCCAGGCCTACTTCCAGGATCGCGACAACGACTGGGGCGCGCTGAATCCCTTCACCACCCTGACCTCCATCACCGCCAGTGCGACAGGCGGGACACCGACGATCGTGACCGGCCAGCCCTTCGCCCCCAAGGATTGGCGCAAGCGCTGGGGTTTCGGCGCAGGTGGACCCCTTGTCAAGGACAAGCTGTTCTGGTTCTATGCCTATGACCAGTACAAGCGGAACTTCCCTGGATTGGCCAAGCCGGCCACGCCCAGCGCCTTCTTCAATCAGTGGGCTGATATGACCCTGCCTACAGGCGCCTCTTGCACCACCACCACCGCCACTGGAACTACCACATTGAGCTCCAAATTTTCTGGATCCGGCTCGGCTGGCGACACCAATGCATGCGCATTGGCATGGCGCGTTTACAACGGCAACTATGCCACAGCAGCAGCCCACTACAACCAGTTGCTCTACGGCACCGCCGTCTCCGGCGTAACCGGCCTGACCGGCCCCGGACTGCTCGATGACCTGGGCACCACGCCCCGCACCGGCGACGAAGTTCTGAACACCCCCAAGCTGGATTGGCAGATCAACGATAAGCAGCACGCCAGCTTCCTGTTCCACCGCCTGCGTTGGGATTCCCCCGGCGGCGTGCAGACCCAGACCTCAAACAACTACTCGAAGGACGCCTTCGGCACCGACTATGTCAAGCTGGACTACGGCCTGTTCAAATTGGACAGCCTGTTCTCCGCGAATCTCTCCAACGAATTCCGCTTCCAGTACGGACGCGAGTTGGATTGGGAAGGCCAGCAGCCGCACACCGCCTTCACCGACACCTATCTGAACAACACCTCCGGAACCCCGATTCAGTTGTCCATCTACGGCGGCAGCAGCAACAACGGCTTCGTGGCCGGCATGCCCTACTACTCCTTCCGCACCGCCTACCCCCTGGAAACCAAGACCCAGTTCTCCGATACCGCCAACTGGACCCACAAGGGCCAGAACATCAAGTTCGGATTCGACTACCTCTTCAACAAGGATATGGTCAACAATCTGTACGAGAGCAACGGCGTCTATACCTATCAGTACTTCTCCAACTTCTTTGCCGATATTCTGAAGCCGGCTGGAACTTGCGACAGCGGCTATACACAGACCGGCATTTCGACCAGCGGCTCTTCCTATCCCTGCTACTACGGCTTTACCCAGGGCTTCGGAACGTCCAAGTTTGAAATCGGCACCCACGACTACGGTGTCTTCGTCCAGGACGACTGGAAGCTCACCCCGCGGCTGACCTTGAACCTCGGCGTTCGCTATGACTACGAGCACGTGCCGCCGCCGTTCCCGTCGTTGATCGCTTCGGAAGTTACCCCCTATGCGGCCACCTCCAATCACCCTGCCGACAAGAACAACTTCGGCCCCCGCGTCGGCCTGTCGTGGGACATCTTCGGCAATGCCAAAACCGTCCTCCACGCCGGATTCGGAACCTACTACGGCCGCATCATCAACGCCACCATCCTCAATGCCTACGAGGCCACGGGAAGCAAGCAGGGACAGTTCACCATTCCCTCTCTCTACGGCGCGTCCGCTAAATCCAGCGGTCCGCAGTTTCCGCAGATCATCAACGCGGCAACCTCCTTCCCGACTCCCAGCATCGATTACTTCGACAAGAACTTCCAGAACCCGCAGATTCACCAGTTCGACCTGAGCATTCAGCGCGAACTGCTGCGCAACACCACACTCTCCGTCTACTATCAGGGCGCGCTGGGCCGCGAACTGCCCAACTTCCTCAACGTCAACCTGAACCCGGGTTCGGTTGCCAATGCAACCAACACGGCTCAGGCGAGCATGTATGAGAGCACCCTCACCGTGGCTGCCGGATCCGATACGACCTGCGGACCTCTGGCCTGCGGAACCGCCATCACCACCAACGTCTACGCCAAGACCGCAACACTCACCTCGGGCGCAAAGACGGTAGTCCCCACCTACGTCAACAACTCCTACGGCAGCATCACCAAGGTCGTCAGCAACATCAATTCCAGCTACCACGGAATGTATGTTGACCTGCAGAACCGCGGCGGCAAGTATGCGCAGTTCGACATCAACTACACCTGGTCGCATGCCTTGGATTACAACCAGAACCAGAGCACCTCGCCCAGCGCCAACAGCTGGTTCGATCCCTGGGCGAATCCCAAGGCCAACTACGGCAACTCGTCCTTCAACGTCCCCAACCGCTTTGTGGCTTGGGCCATGCTCAACTATCCGGGCACCGCGAAGGGCTTGTTGCGCTACGTCACCAACGGCTGGCATGCCAACCCGATGATCCAGTTCCAGAATGGATTGCCCTACTCCGCAGGCATCAGCGGCACCCAGCTATCCCCGACCTATGGCAGCTACAAATACGCCGCCGCGGGCTCGGGCATCAACGGCTCCGCTTCTTCCAGCTATCTGTTGCAGCTCGGCCGCAACACCTACAAAATGCCCAACACGACCGTATTTGATCTCCGCCTGCAGAAGGATCTCCAGTTGAGCGATCGCTTCAAGGTGGAACTTGTGGGCGAAGGCTTCAACGTCCTCAACCACCAGAATGCGACAACAGTGAACTCCACGGCGTACAGCATCAACAGCGCCGGGACCCTGGTGTACCAGTCGCCTTCGGGCAAGGGCGTCAACGCATCGGGCTTCGGCACGGTGAGCAACGCCGACTCCAACTTCGTCTACAGCCAACGCCAGATCCAGCTCGGTTTCAAGCTGGACTTCTAATCGCTGTCCACAACCCAAGCAACACAAAAAGGGACGGGCCTTCGGGCTCGTCCTTTTTTGCATGCCGCCAACAGGTTCACGGCCGATTTTGCGTCCAATCAAACGTGCTCTGTATGATGTTGAATGCTGAGAATTGATTGGGTACCCGATAACAGGAGTCCGATATTAATCGATTTATCTGCACAATTGCCGTTGTTTTGGCAGCCACCTCTGTGGCCCTGGGCCAAAGCGCGATTCCCGCTGCGGCATGGCGGATTCCCATCGGTACGCCTCCTGCCAACCCCGGCAGCCCCCGGCCCGATCTAGGTTACCCCATCATTGAAGACGGCTATTGGCAGGGCGCGCCGGTCGGCGGATTCGGCGCAGGTACCTTCTCGCGCAGTTATCGCGGTCGCTTCGAACGCTGGCACATAAAGACCGGCACCCACAAATTTCAGGATGTTCCCGCCAACCAGTTCGCCGTCTTTGCCCAGCCGGAGGGCGGAGCGCCGGTCTCCATGGCCCTTTCCGTCGGCCGCCCGCAGAACGGAGCCCTGGGCAGTTGGAACTGGGGCTATCCAGTCGGCGATGGCGAATACGCAGCTCTCTACCCCAAAAGCTGGTTCTCTTATGGCACCAAAGCCCTGCCAGTCAAGCTCACCGTGGAGCAGTTCTCGCCCATCCTGCCAGAAAACTACAAGGAAACCAGCTACCCGGTAGCCCTCTATAACTGGACGGCGGAGAACCCCACCAGCAAGCCGCTCACCGTGTCGATCCTGTTCTCGTGGACCAACATGGTGGGCTGGTTCCGCGATCCCTCGCACACCTTCGACGGCGCATTAAACCAGCAGAACACCAACCGCTTCGTCACGGAAACGCCAGACGGCGACCCGTCCCGTGGCCCCATCAGCGGCATCGTCTTCGACCGCATGCGGCCCGGCCCGGTCACCGAAGAGTGGGATGGCCAGTTCGCCATCGCCACCCAGCCCGGCGTCGGCGCCGAGGTCACCTACCTGGGCGCTTACCTCGCCAACAGCGATGGGGCGGATGTTTGGAATTCCTTCTCCAAAGATGGCCGCTTGCCCAACGTGGCCCAGCCCATAGCCTCCAGCGGCGATGCGCTGGCCGGCGCTTTTGCGGTGCGCTTCACCCTGGCCCCGCATGAAAAGCGCGTGGTGCCCATGGCTCTCAGCTGGGACCTGCCGGTCGTCCAGTTCGGGGGCGGGCGCAAGTGGAACCGCCATTACACGCACTTCTTCGGCGCCGAAGGCACCCACGCCTTCGAGATTGCCCGCACCGCTCTCGAACACCAGCAGGAGTGGAGCCAGGCCATCGACGCCTGGCAAAAACCAATCGTCACGGACGAGAAGAAGCCGGAATGGTACCGCGCCGAGCTGTTCAACGAACTCTACTACCTGGCCGACGGTGGCGCCCTCTGGGGCTATGAGCGCGACCGCCCTGACGATGCCCACGCAACCGACCGCTTCAGCTACCTCGAGTGCTTTGACTATCCCTTTTACGGCAGTCTGGACGTGCGCTTTTACGGCTCCTTCCCCCTCCTGCGCTTCTGGCCAGAGATCGAAAAACAGGAGATGCGGGAGTACACCGCAACCATCCCAGAATCCAATCCGCAGCGCGGCGTCTGGGGATGGCGCAGCAACCGCGAGCATCGGCTCGTCGAGTACACGCGCAAAACGCCCGGCGCAGCCCCGCACGACCTGGGCGCTCCCGGCGAAGACCCGCTCGACACTCCCAACCAGTACAACTACCAGGACGTATCCAACTGGCGCGATCTGAACTCGAAATATGTGCTGATGGTCTGGCGCGACTACGCGCTGACCGGCTCAAAGGACGACGAGTTCCTGCGTTCCAGTTGGAGCGCCGTCAAGCAAGCCATGGAGCACCTCAAGCAGTACGACACCGACGGCGACGGGCTGATTGAGAACGGCGACTTCCCCGACCAGACCTACGACGAATGGATCGCCACCGGAGAAAGCGCCTACTCCGGCAGCCTTTATCTGGCCGCGCTCAAGGCCACCGCCCGCATGGCAGACAAACTCGGAGAGCCTGCCACCGCCGATGCCTACGACGCGCTGGAAGAACACGCCGCCCACGCCTTTATCAGGAAGCTGTGGACGGGCACCTACTTCCGCTATGCCGTGCAGGGCCAGGACACCCAGGCGGTGATGGCCGAGCAGTTGGCCGGCCAGTGGTATGCCAGCCTGACCGGCCTGGGCGACCTGGTTCCCAAGGCCATGCGCGTCGCCGCGCTGCACAAGGTCTACAACACCAACGTGCGCCATTTCGCTAAAGGAGAAATGGGCGCCATCAACGGCATCGGCGTCGACGGTACCCTGCTCCACACCAACGCCCAGATGGAAGAAGTGTGGACCGGCGCGACCTTTGCTGTGGCAAGCCACATGATCGCCGAAGGGCTCCACAGCGAAGGATTCGCCACCGCCAAGGGTGTCAACAACGTGGTGTGGCGCGATCGCGGCTACTTCTTCCGCACTCCCGAGGCCTATGAGATCCACGGTCTCTTCCGCGCCAGCATGTATATGCGCCCCGGATCCATCTGGTCCATGGAGTATGCGCTGGACAAGAAGTAACTGGAAGCAGAAGCCGCCAAGAACAGCAAGGGCCGCATCGGAAAGATGCGGCCCTTGCTCTTTTGCATTGCTTGCCTTGTCTCGTAGCCTATTCGTATGCCAGCGCGTCGATGGGATCCTTGCGCGAGGCCATCCAGGCCGGGTAAAGCGCGCCAAAGATCGCTCCCGCAAAGGCAATGCCCGCGCCACGCAACATCCACAACGCGGTCATCTCAAAACTGAAGGATGGATACTTCATGCTGAGAAAGATGCGCACGCCATAGGTGGCCGCAATGCCCACCAGCACGCCGGCCACGGCCAGCGCCGCACACTCGCGCAACACCATGCCAATGATGGCCGACTTGGAGGCGCCCATCGATTTGAGAATTCCGATCTCGCGGGTGCGCTCCAGCACCGCCGTATACATGGTCTGGAAGATCACCAGAAAGCCCACGATCACCGCAATGCTGATCACCACATTCAGCGCTAGATCGAAGCCGGGAAACTTGGCCGGCGTATAGAGCGAGATCAGCTCGTCCATGGTCTGCATGTTGTAGCCTTCCAGGCCGCGAGTTGCTGCAACTTCCTGGCGAATCACGCCCTGGTTGGCCGCCTCGTCGCTCTTCAGATAGATGACCGAAGCCTTGCCGTCAGAGCCGGTCAGCGCACCCATGGTCTCGATGGGAATCAGCTTGCGTGCGCCCTTTCCGCTCTCTACGATGCCGCAGATGCGGAACGGGTGCTTGAGAATTTCGATGGTCTCGCCCACATGATGGCCCTGGCCGGTGCGCGCAAAAACGTCGTCCACAATCACGTCATTCGGCCCCTGAAACGGCCCACCCGCCTTCCATGTGAAGGGCTTCAGCGCGTTGTAGCTGGGGTAGTCGATGCCATAAAGAATCTCGACCGAACTGCTCATGGCAAAGTTGGTAAAAACCGGCGAAGCCACGGTCACATGGGGCATGCGGCGAAAGACCTCGGCAGTTTTGGCGGGCATCGGCGCGCCACCCATGCCGTTCACAAAGCTGGCATTCGAGGGCCGCACCACCAGGTCTGCGCCAATCCCGTTGGTGCGCTGCTTCTGGTCATCGAGCATACCCATGAAGATGGCGACGATCGACAGAATCATGACCACTTCAATGGCCACCGCCAGTACGCTGATGATGGCGCGCAGCGGGCGGTGCAGCAAATTGGCAAGTACGAGCTTATTCATTCCAGGCATGGCTCCGGCGGGCAATACAGAACAGAAAACCCTTCTCTTCAGGGTAACAGCCTGGACCGGTAAAACCTTTGGTTCAGACCTCGTTTCCAGCCGACTGCCATGCACCCCTGGAAGGAGTTCGGGCTCCGCTTACCGGCGAGGTCCATTGGGACGGTGAGCGCACACCGCCAATTCCCGCTTCGGTTCCCCAGGTAAATGAAAATAAAAGGAAAACCAGCAATTCGCTTTGACTGAAGGCAAAGGGCGGTTTATTGTGAATGTGGAATTCCTTGAGGATTCCGTATCTCTTTTCTGGTTGCTGATGGGAAGTTTTGGAGAAGACCTGCGCACGGAGCGGCTGTCCCGCGGCATTGCGCTGGATCAAATTACCGCGATCACCAAGATCAGCCGACGCCATCTGGTCGCGCTGGAGCAGGAGAAGTTCGGCCTGCTTCCCGGCGGCATTTTAAACAAAGGCATTGTGCGTGGCTATGCGGGAGCTCTGGGCTTGGACCAGCATGACTGGACCGAGCGCTTTCTTCGCGCCTATAACGCCTCCGGCGGAGCAACAGAAGACGAGCGCGGTTGGACGGCTTTTGCCTCCAACGTCGGCAAAGCGCGCATGCAACGCCGCGACGCGGTAGAGATTCGCCTGCGCTGGATCGGCGCAATCTTGCTGGTGCTGATCATGGTCGCTGGTGGTTACGTCACGCTGCGCTACCTCGGCCTCCGGGCCGGCTGGTGGTCCACCCTGCTGCCACCCATGCACCACGCCTCCGCTGTCGTCCATGCTTTTCTGTCCACCCTCCACACTTGGTTTGCTCGCGTCGTCTCCTGGATCGGCGGCTGATTCCGGCGCATTCGCTTCTCCCGCCTCAATTCAGCCATCCTGCTCACCTGACCCAGAGCGCCCTTGAACACGCATTCCTCCCCGTTCGCTGCGAGTCTTTGCCCTCACGCGCTCACGGCAATTACCATAAGAGGATGCATCCCAAGGCGCAGGCCTGACGGTGCTGGCATGCCCTGTGCGGGAGTGGACCCGGCGGGAGAGCGTTCTTGCTCTCCTTGACGGTGATCCAGCATGAACCGGTCCTTGCGACAGGCTGCCCAAATTGAATTCCCTGCAATGGGAGGAGTTTTAAGTTGAGCGACCGTTTCTTGTTTACCTCTGAGTCTGTCACCGAAGGCCATCCAGACAAAATTGCCGATCAGATTTCTGACGCCATTCTGGATGCCTGCCTGGAGCAAGACCCCTACAGCCGCGTCGCCGCAGAAACCCTGACGGCAACCGGCTTGGTAGTCATCGCCGGAGAAATCACCACCAAGGCCTATGTTGATTTGCAGACCCTGGTGCGCGGTGTGGTGGCCTCCATCGGCTACGACAACGCACTTTATGGCTTCGACTCCAACACCTGTGCGGTCATCTCGACCATCAACAAGCAGTCCGGCGACATCGCCCAGGGTGTGGACACCGGCGGCGCCGGCGACCAGGGCATGATGTTCGGCTACGCTTCCAACGAGACCCCCGAGCTGATGCCTGCTCCCATCTCGCTGGCCCACAAGCTCTGCCGCCAACTCACCGCGGTACGCAAGAGCGGCAAGCTGTCCTATCTGCGCCCTGACGGCAAGAGCCAGGTCACGGTGGAGTACGACGAGAACGGCAAGCCCGCGCGCATTGACGCGGTCGTCATCTCCACCCAGCACTCTGACAGCGTAACCAACGAGCAGTTGCATGCCGACATCCTCAAGTATGTGATCCAGGCTGTGCTGCCGGCCGAGTGGCTCGACGAGCACACCAAGTACCACATCAACCCCACCGGGCGCTTCGTCGTCGGCGGGCCTATGGGCGACACCGGCCTGACTGGGCGGAAGATCATTGTGGATACTTACGGTGGTTCGGGCCGTCACGGTGGTGGCGCTTTCTCCGGCAAGGACCCGACGAAAGTCGACCGTTCGGCGGCTTATATGGCTCGTTATATCGCCAAGAACGTTGTCGCGGCCGGATTGGCTGACCGCGCCGAAGTCCAGCTTGCCTACGCCATCGGCGTGGCAGATCCAGTGAGCGTGCGCGTGGACACCTTCGGTACCGGCAAGGTCAGCGAATCCAAGCTGACGGAGCTGATCCGCAAGAACTTCTCGCTCACCCCCAAGGGCATCATCGAGAGCCTGAACCTGCGCCGGCCCATCTACCAGAAGACCGCCGCCTATGGCCACTTCGGCCGCAACGATCCTGACTTCACCTGGGAGGCCACCGACAAGGCAGCCACCCTGGCCGAGCAGGCTGGCTTGAAGACCGCAGCCAAGAAGTAATCCGCAAACAGAATCACGCGGACATGCTCCACAAATGGGACCCCTCCACCAGGGGGTCCCATTCCTTTTTCCCCGCCAGTGCGTCCATCACTTAGAATTCTTGGGGACTTAGAATACTTTGGGGTTTCATTTCGTCTCTCGAAAGAGGAGATCTTCATGCGTTATCCCGTACTAGCTGCGCTCGCGCTCGGCATCGCCACCTTGGCTGCCGCGCAATCGAATGCGCCTTGGGAGTATCAAGGCAAAAATCTGCCCATACGCTGGGGCAAACTGGACCCGGCGTATAAGGCCTGCTCAGACGGCCACGAACAGTCGCCTATCGACATCCGGGGAGCCCACCTAAACAAGGCTCTGCCGCCCATCGAGTTCCACTACCAGGCGGGCTCGGTGACCGTTGAGAACACCGGCCACACCATCGAGGTCAAAGTGAATCCGGGCAGCTATATCGTGACTGGCGGCGTTCGCTACTATCTGGTCAAGTTCGACTTCCACCACCCCGGCGAGGAGGCGGTGAAGGGCAAGCTGCCGGATATGGATATCCACCTGGAGCACAAGAGCGCCGACGGCAAGCTGGTGGTGATTGCGGTGCGGCTGAATGAGGACCCCAGAGGCCTGCCCAATGCCACGCTGGCCACCCTGTGGCA
>Ga0224531_1001487_pt1 | contig 10280 bp, 10 predicted proteins | sample CBST100metaG_FD_179876 | JGI IMG/M metagenome (GOLD analysis project Ga0224531, IMG submission 179876) | Peat soil microbial communities from Stordalen Mire, Sweden - C.B.S.T100 | ecosystem: Environmental > Terrestrial > Soil > Wetlands > Peat | place: Sweden: Norrbotten County, Stordalen Mire... | reverse complement strand
ATCCGGGAGTTACGCGATCCATGTTCTACGAACTGACCACCTTGGCGTCCTCTGCTGGCGCTTGGCGATGCCTCCGAAGGGGCCCGCGCCTGGGTGCCCGATCCGACCGCCAAGGGCACGCTCCTGGGCGGCTGGCGGACGGAGATCGGCCCCTCGGGCGGGTGCTGATCCTGCGCGGCTTCGACACGCAGGCGGATCTCGCGACGGAACGCGACCGGGCCCTGTTCAGCGCCAGTCCTTTCCATGCCGGGAGCGTCCTCTCGGCCCTGGCCATGGAGAGCTACGTGCCATTTCCCTTCCTGCCCCCCGTTCGGCCCGGCGCGGGACTACACCCGGCATCTGGTCATCAACATGTATGCGCTCGACGGGCCGCCCAGGATCACCCACATCTGGGGCTTCGCGGACCTCGAGCAACGCGCCGCACTGCGCGCGCGATCCTACGCGGCGGGCATTTGGCCCCCTCCCGGCGGTCCCGCGCAGATCGCCGAGGCGACATCGACCATCGGACTGCCCGAGCGCTACTCCCCACTGTCTTGACGGGGCAGGGAGCGGAAGGGCGGTAATTGGAGGTCCCACGTGGCGAAGCGGACGCTGATGTCGGCAAGGGGCTTCGGTAACTGCCGGCCCAAGGCCGCCGTCGAGCGTCTGTTCGGCTGCTCCGGAATCCGGTCATTCATGAGTTGGAGCCTGGGGCAGCCAAGCGTATTCCAAATAATGAGTGGGGGCAGACAATACTACACTACGTGATCCGCCTCGATTGTAACAGGGAAGAGCTATACTGGAAACAAGAAGTTGAATTCATGGAGCCCATTGGCAGTAAACAAGACTGCGCGACTGCTTTTGTCTCGCCGCGCCCATTTCAAAGACAGGATTCGGGTCAGGAACGCAGCGCCCAGCCTGCCCGCGAGGTGATCCTTGCGCTCGCTCCAGTCGAGGCACGTTACACATCCCGTGCCTTCTTTCACGCCGGCGGCATCTGGATCGATCCCAAAGTCGCAAACGAATTTTTCCCCCACCCCGCTTAGGGACAGGCCGTCTCCCTTCCGTTCGACGAGGCCGCGCTTTACGAGGCTTTCCAGCAACTGGATGCCTCTCGCGCCACCGAGATGGTCGTAGCAGGTACGGGCTTCCCGCAGGGCAGGCTCCCGCGGCCCGGTTCTGACCCTTCGGTGCCCGGTCCTTTCGGCAAGCAGCATGAGACTTTCCAGCGTATGCACGACGTCCGCTCCAGACAGCCGGACATAGCGATTGCGCCCCTGCCGCACCGAGACGACCAAGCCGGCATCCTCAAGCTTCGAGACATGCGCACTGGCGGTTGGCAGGCCGATGTCGGCCGTGCGGGCCAGTTCTCCGACCGTCAGGGCGCGCCCGTCCATCAGACTGGAGAGGATGTCGGCCCGCGCGGTATCGCCGATCAGGGCTGCGACGAGGGCGATATTGGGACCATCTTTCATACTTCGATCCATAGCGAACCATCGGCGCGCCTTCAATCGATATGGTGCGCCCGTTCCCGGTCATGTGGAGTTTCAATATGGGAAAAGCACGCAACGGGGCCGACGCCCTGGAAAAGGCATTCAAATACGCCAGGTTCCATCTGGACAGCGAGGACACGCGCCCCCTCGGCGCGACGGCAACCCGCGCAGAATTGTGCCGCCGCCTCGACCACCCGCTGCAGGACAACAGCATCCCCGCCAGCCAGGTGATCGATGAACTTGTCCACGATGTCGATGGCGGCATCGTCGGCAGCACCAGCGGCCGTTTTTTCGGCTGGGTCATCGGGGGTACGCTCCCATCCGCACTCGCGGCGGACTGGCTGACCTCGACCTGGGATCAGAATGCGGCCATCCACGCATGCAGCCCGGCCGAGGCTGTTATCGAAGAGGTCGCGGGGGTCTGGCTCAAGGATCTCTTCGGGCTCCCCCCTTCCGCCAGCTTTGCGTTCGTCACGGGGACACAGGCGGCCCATCTGACGTGCCTCGGCGCGGCACGCCACAGTCTGCTACGCCGGACCGGCTGGAATGTCGAAGAGACTGGGATGCCAGGGGCGCCCCCCATCCGGGTGCTGACAAGCAGCGAACGACACGGCTCCGTCGAGCGCGCTCTGCGTGTGCTCGGTTTGGGCACAAACGCCGTCGAGCGACTTCCCTGCGACGAGGACGGGCGGCTTGCTCCGGCGACTTTGGAAAGAGCGCTCGCGGCGAACAGCGGGGCGCTCACGATCGTGGTGTTGCAGGCAGGCGACCTCAACATCGGCGCCTTTGATCCTTTCGAGGACCTGATCCCCCTCGCCCGGAAGCATGGCGCCTGGATTCACGTCGATGGCGCCTTCGGCTTGTGGGTGGCGGCGAGTCCATCGTATCGGCATCTGATAAAAGGTGCGGCCCTCGCGGACTCCTGGACCTGCGATGGCCACAAATGGCTGAATACACCCTTCGACTGCGGATTCGCCTTCGTCATGGATCGCGAGGCGCACCACGGTGCCTTCTCCCACCGGACGAGCTATGCGCCGACCGTCGGCGATGCCCGTGATCAGATGGACTGGAACCCCGAATGGTCCCGCAGGGGGCGGGCCGTGCCGACCTACGCCGCCATTCGTGAGCTCGGGCGCCACGGCATTGCCGATCTCGTCGACCGTTGCTGCGGGCATGCCCATGCGCTGGTTACCAGGATTGGTGCCCTCCCCGGGGCGGAGGTCGTGTGGGAGCCGAGAATCAATCAGGGACTCGTGCGCTTTCTCGACGGACGCGACGATGCGACGGACACGGACCACGATCGCCGTACCGACGATGTCATCGGGAAAATAGTGGCGACTGGCGAGGCATTTTTCGGGGGCACAACCTGGCGGAGAAAGCGCTGCATGCGGGTGTCCGTGTGTAACTGGAAAACCAACTGCGGCGATGTCGAACGGGCCGTCGAAGCCGCACGGCAGGCCCTCGACGCTTCATGACCATAGGTTGATCGAGCGGCCTTGGCGGCTTTCTCCGGCCACAGCCGCTCGACGCCGACTTGCACGGCCGCTTTTCGTCTTTGGGACTTAGAAAGCGGCCGGTCAGCTTCCCGCCGAGGCTGTGTGGAAACGCGATTCCCGCCCCCTCCCACGAAACATCGTGTCGTCGGCAAGCCAGGACGGCCGATCTTCCAACCCATCAAAACCTCTGTGCAGAGGTACTAGTACAGGCCGCCTGAAGTGACGACTCCGGTTTGGGGTGGCGGGCGGGTGGTGAGTCCTGGCTGCCACAGTGGTGGGGAAATCCTGACGTTCGAGCGGCGCGGCTGAGATGAGCGCGAGTCGGCGGCTGCGCGGATGTGGCAGGGCGGATGCTTGCGTCGCACCCCGATTCGCCGGCCCCTGAGCCTACCCCGACTGTCTGCCGCCCCGATGACCCTGACAACCGAGGAAGAACAGGACCTGCGGCGGTTGAGCCGTGCGCACAAGACACCAGGCAAACTCGCCGAACGCGCCAATATGATCCTGCTCTCGGCCGCCGGGACAGGGGTTCGCGAGACAGCCTGCCTGCTCGGCGTCTGGCCGAAGACGTTGCGCCACTGGCGTGCCCGTTGGCTATCGGCCCCGGCCGGGACATCGATTGCGGCGCGGCTGACGGATGCGCTGCGGCCTGGGGCACCGGCGACGTTCACGCCGGAGCAAATTTGCGCGATCATGGCGCTGGCCTGCGAGGTGCCAGAGGACAGCGACCTGCCGCTCAGTCACTGGAGCCAAAGCGAACTGGCCCGCGAGGCGGTCAGACGCGGCATCGTGGACAGCATCTCGCACGGCTTGGTCGGGCGCTTTTTAAAAAGGTGCTGACCTCAAGCCGCATCGCGTGCGTAGCTGGCTGACGCCCAAGCCTGATCCCGGGTTCGAGGTGAAGTGCGCCGATGTCTGCACGGTCTACCAGGAGGCTGTCGCGGCGGCGCGGCAGGACGTCCGCACGCTGTCGATTGATGAGATGACCGGTGTGCAGGCGCTGGAGCGCGCCGCTGCGGATCTGCCGATGCGGCCAGGCGATGTCGAACGGCACGAGTTCGAATATGTCCGCCACGGTATCCAGACTTTGATCGCAGCCTTCGACGTCGCCGACGGCCAGGTCGAGGGAACCGTCGGCGACACGCGCACCGAGCAGGATTACGCCAGCTTTCTGGAATCCCTCTTTGCCACATCCGCTTCAAGCACGGGCTGGCGAGTGGTCTGCAACAATCTCAACACCCATCTTTCGGAGAGCATGGTCCGCTTGGTCGCGCGCCTATGCGGGATCGAGGACGATCTCGGCGAGAAGGGGAAAGCCGGTGTGCTGGCCTGCATGGCTACGCGCCAAGCGTTCCTGTGCGACCCCACCCACCGGATCTGCTTTCACTTCACCCCCAAACATGCATCCTGGCTCAACCAGATCGAGATCTGGTTCTCCATCCTCGCGCGCAAGCTGCTGCGGCGCGCCAGCTTCATCTCCAAGCGGGACCTGAAGGCCCGCATCGAACGCTTCATCGACTACTTCAACCGCACGCTCGCCAAGCCATTCCGATGGACCAAGACCGGCAAGCCTCTCGCCGCGTGAACCCCGCCGGAATGGAGCCCTTTCTTCCGGCGAGCGGTACTAGTGGCCCCGCGTCGGGCCAATCACAATCCGATTCCCACATGACTTGTGGGCATGCCCTAGTTGAACTGAGGGGACAGGCGGACCGCGTAAGGGAACGATTGGCCTGCTCCGCCTTCAGTTATTATGGAGCATTATCATCTGACTACGAATGGCTCTGGCTGGCCGGCAGCACGTGGCCGGGGCGGCGAGCGGTGATGCTGCCATCGGCGACGATCCGCTCGCCCGCGACCCATACCTCCGCGATGCCGGTGGAGAGTAGGGTCGGCTCGTCGAAGGTGGCGTGATCCTCGACCGCGGCGTCAAACAGCACCAAGTCGGCCGCCATGCCGGGCCGCACCAGGCCACGGTCGAGCAGACCGAAACGCTGGGCCGCGACCGAGGTCATCCGCCGCACCGCGTCCTCCAGCGGGAACCAACCCTCGCCGCGTTGCAGGCGTCCGACCGCCCGGGGAAAGGTGCCGAAGACGCGAGGATGCGGCTTGGTGCCGGGCCGGGGCAGGCTGTCGGAACCGAACATGTGCAGACGATGGCTGCAGACGCAGCGCACGTCCTCGGGATCGAGCTGGAACATGACGATGCCGGTCTGCCCTGCGTCCTCCTCGATCAGCCGTACCAGCAAATCGAACGGCGTCAGCCCCAGCGAGGCCGCCGCCTCGGGCATGCGCCGCCCTTCCAGCGCCTTCAGCGCCGGATTGGAAGTACCCGAAATCTGCACGTTCTCCCAGCCGATCAGTGCCACTTTGGAGCGCAGGCGGGGATTGTCATCCGACTCCTCAACGCGCCGGCGCAGCGCCTCGCGCTGGGCCGGGTCGCGCAGCCGGGCCAGCAATGCAGGCAGCCCGCCGGCCTGCGCCTCCGGCGGCAGGAGTTGTAGCGCGTAGCTGCTGCCAGCGGGATAGGGATACATGTCGAAACTGACGTCGATGCCCTCGGCGCGGGCGGCCTCCAGCCGCTCCAGCGCCGGATGCACAAGGCCCCAGTTGGGGCCGCCGGCCGCTTGCAGATGCGACAGCAGCCCGGGCACGCGGGCGGCGCGCAGAACGGCAAGAAACTCCTCGATCGCCTCAACGAGCCCAGCCTCGTAGTTGCGCACGTGCGCCGCCACCAGGCCGCCCTCTTGCGCCGCGGTCTCGGCCAGCGCCACCAGTTCCGCCGTGTCAGCGAAGGCGCTGGGGGGATAGACGAACCCAAAGGACAGCCCCGCCGCGCCGGCGCGGAGCTGCCGGGCCAGCAGCGCCTGCATGCGTCCCCGCTCCTCGGCAGTGGCGGCGCGGTCGTCGGCACCAAGCACCGCCAGCCGCAGCGCCGCGTGGCCAACCAGGGAGACGACATTGAGTGCGGTACCGCGCCGCTCCAGCGCCGCGCGGTAGGCGGTGAAGTCGTCGAAGATCTCGTCGCTGCTGGTTTCCCCGAGCAGACCGGAGAAGTGCAGCCGCAGCCCTTCGCGCGACGCCGGCGTGGCCGGATAGAGAGAAAAGCTGCAGTTGCCGACAACGACGGTGGTGACGCCCTGGCTCGCCTTATCGATCCGCTCCGGCTCGCGCAGGGTGGCGAGGTCGTCGTGGCAATGCGCGTCGATGAAGCCGGGAGCGAGATAGCGGCCGTCCGCCGCCAGTTCTTCGGCCCCGTCCGCCGCCAGAAGCGACCCGACCTCGGCGATCCGGTCACCGGAGATCCGCACGTCGCCGCGGAACCACGGTGCCCCCGAACCATCAATGATGCGCGCGTCGCGTACCACCATGTCCTGGTGCATCATCTGTCCTTCGTCATCGGTGTCACGCGCATTCGCGGCCCATCCGCTTTTTCCGGCCGGTTCACTTTACCGCACCGATCGTCAGACCACGGACAAGGTAACGCTGCAGCCACGCGAACACCACCGCCACCGGAATCGTCGCCACCAGCGCCGCGCCCATGACATAGTGCCACTCGACCGTGTAGCGCCCGGCGACCAGCGAGAAGATCTGGATCGGCAGGGTGTAGCTCTCCTGCCGGCGCAGCATGGTCAGCGCAATGACGAACTCGTTCCAGGCATTGATGAAGGTGAAGATCGCCGTCACCACCATCGCCGGCGTCGCCAGCGGCAGGAACACGCGCAGCAGCGTGGTCAGCGGACTCGCCCCCTCCATCCATGCCGCTTCCTCAAGGTCCAGCGGGATGGTGGAGAAGTAACTCTGCAGCATCCACACCGAGAAGGCGATGTTGAAGGCAGCGTAGACGAACACGACCGAGTTGACGTTGTCGATGAGGTGCAGGCTGACCACGAGGCGGAACAGGCCCAGCACGAGTATGATCGGTGAGAGCATCTGCGAGACGAGCAGGAACTGCCGGAAGGCGCCGCGCGCGGCGAAGCGGTAGCGGCTCAGCGCGTAGGCGGCCGGGATGGATACCAGCAGCGCCAGCAGCGTCGCCAGCACCGAGACGTAGAGCGAGTTGAGGATCGCGTTGCCGAAATCGGTGGCGCTCCACATCTCGACGAAGTTCCACAGCCGCGGATGCGTCGGCCACCAGTTCGGCGACAGCACCTCGTCCGGCGGCTTGATCGCGGTAATGAACATCACCGCGAACGGGAACAGGATGACAACGATCAGCGGCGCCAGAAGAAGCCAGTAGACCAGCGAGCGCAGCGCCTTCCGTCTCATGCCTTGGCCTCCCGCTCGCGCATGGCGAGGTGCACGTAGATCAGGGTGAAGGCGAGCAGCAGGGCGAACATCAGCAGCGATACCGCCGCCGCCTCGCCCAGCTTGCCCCAGCGGAAGGCGAGCTTGTAGAGGTACGTCACCATGATGTCGGTCGAGTTCGCAGGGCCGCCCTGCGTCATCACCCAGATGATCGGGAAGGAGTTGAACACGTAGATGGCGTTCAGCACGAAGGCGATGTTGATGAACGGCTTGACCAGCGCCAGCGTGATGTAGCGGAAGCGGGCCAGCGCGCCGGCGCCCTCGATGGCGGCGGCGTCGTAGAGTTCGTCCGGCACCGAGGAGAGCCCGCCCAGGAAGATCGTCACCGTGAACGGAATCGAGACCAGGATGCCAATGGCGATCTGCATCGGGAACGCCGTCGACGCCGCGGCAAGCCACTGGATGTTGGTGCCCAGCAGGCCGAGCTTCATCAACCCGGAGTTCAGCATGCCACTCTCGCCGTTAAGCGCCCAGCGCCAGACGATCGCCGTCATGGTCAGCGAGATCGCCCACGGCAACATGATGATGACGCGCGCGAGGCTGCGGCCGTGGAAGTCCTGGTTGAGGATCAGCGCCACCGGCAACGAACAGACCAGCGTGCCGATCACCACGCCGAGCGTCCAGACGGCCGTGCGGCCGATGGTGGCGATGAAGTCGGCGTCGCCGAACAGCGCGTCGAAATTGGCCAGACCGGAGAAGCCCCGCAGCATGCCGAAGCGATTCACATCGTGAGTCGCGATCTGCACGATCTCCTTGAGCGGCCAGAGGATGATGAAGGCAGCGAGGAGAAAGCCGGGCAGGATAAGGATATAGGGCGTCGCCCGCCGGGACATAGTCGAGCTTTCAGTTGGCCGCACGGCCGCCGGCGGGGAGCGGGTGTCGCCACCCGCCGGCGGCCGTGCGGCCGGTGCTATTTCTTGGTCAGAACGTCGTTCGCCTTGGCGGCAGCCTCTTTCAGGGCCGGCTCGACCTCGGACTGGCCGAGATAGATCTTCTGGATCGCCGAGGAGGTGGCGTCCGCGATCTCTTCCCAGCCCGGAATCACCGGCGCGAAGCGCGCCTTCGGCAGCAGCGAGGCGAACACCTTGAGGTCGGCGTTGTCGGCGAAATAGGGGTTCGCCGCTTCTTCCTGGTTCACCGGCAGAAAGCCTTCGACCTTGTCGAACTTCGTGCGCGCCTCAGTGGTGAACAGGAAATCGAGGAACTTGAAGGCCTCGTCCTTGTTCTTCGAGTTCTCGAACAGCACGACCGAGTCGGTGACGCCGTAGGTGCCGCGGGTGCCGTCCGGACCGGCCGGGATCGCGGCCACGCCGTAGTGGAGGTTCGGCGCCTCGGCCTTGATCTGGTTGGACAGGAAGGGCGCGGTGATGACGGTCGCGACCTTGCCCTGCTTGAACAGGTTCTGCACGTCCTCGCGCGCGTAGGAGGTGACGCCCGGCTGCGTCAGGCCGCCGTCGATGAAACTCTTGTAGAGCTTGGCGGCCTCGATGCCGGCCGGCGAATCGAGCCCCGACTTGCCGTCCTTGATGATGTCGCCGCCATAGGACCAGAAGGCGTAATAGAAATAGACGTCGGTTTCAATCTCCTTGCCCTGCAGCCCGAAGCCGTACGCCCCGCCACCGCTTGCCTTGATTTTCTCGGCGTCAGCCTTGAACTCGGCCCAGGTGGCCGGCGGCTCGCTCAGCCCCGCCTTCTGGAAGATGTCCTTGTTGTAGTAGAGCGCCCGCGCCGAGGCGGCGATCGGCAGGCCGTAGGTCTTGCCGTTCAGCACCGACGGAGTCAGGAAGGTGCTGATGAAGCGGCCCTTCAACTCCGGCGTCAGGTACTGGTCGAGCGGCGTCACCACGCCTTGCTGCACGTAATCCAGCAGCCAGCGTGTGCCGATGATGGACAGGTCGGCGTTGGCGCCGGCCGAGATGTCGGTCGTCAGCTTCTGCTGCAGATTGTCCCAGGGGACGACCTCGATCTGGATCTTGATGCCCGGATTCTTCGCCTCGAAGTCCTTGGCTGCCTGATCGAAATAGGGTCCCGTTCCCTTGGAATATTCGGCGATGGTGACGCGGACCGTTCCTGCGGCCGCCGCCGCCGTCATCGCCAGCAGCCCAGCCCCCACCAGAGACGTGAGGCGCCAATTGGGCATCCAACCCATCACACTCTCCTCTCGTTGGCGGGCGTTGCACCCGCAACCATTCTATCGGCAAATATGTAATCTTTACGAACTATAGCCTGTAAATTGGCCAGCACAAGCATCTTCCATGTTGCTTTCCTGCATTTTCCAGGGCAGGCTGCCTACGCGGAGCGCGCCCCGGCACCACCAAGCGTTATGGTGCCGAAATTTGCGGCAGGAGGTAAGGGGCAATGCGAGGACTCACCGGCCGACGTGTCATCATCACGGGGGCGGGCGGCGGTATCGGTAGAGTGCTGGCGGAGAGGTTCTCGGCGGCAGGGGCGGCAGTCATCGCCTGCGATCGGACCCTGGCGGCGCTCGACGGCGTCGCCGCGGCCCACACCTACGGCTTCGACCTCACCGACAGCGACGCGGTGGCGGCGTCCGTCGAACGAATCTGCCGCGAGGCCGGGCCGCCAGACGTGCTGGTGAACAACGCCGGCTGGACCCGCGGCGAAACCCTGGACCGCATGGACGCTGCCGCCTGGCAGCAGGAGATCGCCATCAATCTCACCGGCGTCGCGGCGCTGACCACGCCGGTGCTGGCGCGGATGAAGCAAGCCGGCGGCACGGTCGTCTTCATCTCCTCGGTCAACGCGCTGCTGCATTTCGGCAATCCCGCCTATGCTGCGGCCAAGGCGGGGCTGCTCGCCTATGTGCGGGCGATCGCGGTCGAGTACGGCCGTTTCGGCATCCGCGCCAACGCCGTCTGCCCCGGCTCGGTGCGCACCCCCGCCTGGGACCACCGGCTGGCGCGCGACCCCGGCATCATCGCCCGCGTCAGCGCGTTCTATCCGCTCGGCCGCCTCGTCGAGGCCGTCGAGGTGGCGGAGGCGGCCG
>Ga0224531_1001485_pt1 | contig 10285 bp, 5 predicted proteins | sample CBST100metaG_FD_179876 | JGI IMG/M metagenome (GOLD analysis project Ga0224531, IMG submission 179876) | Peat soil microbial communities from Stordalen Mire, Sweden - C.B.S.T100 | ecosystem: Environmental > Terrestrial > Soil > Wetlands > Peat | place: Sweden: Norrbotten County, Stordalen Mire... | reverse complement strand
CCCAATGAGAGCGTGATCGACAGGAACAAACAGGCCTTTCGAGAGGAAGCCCGTGAGATTGTTGTCGAACTGGAATCATCCCTCCTCGAACTGAACGAGAACCCAAATGACAGCGAACTCATCGGTCGGGTCTTTCGCTCGATGCACACCATCAAGGGTTCGGGAGCCATGTTCGGGTTTGAGGCGTTGGTCGCGTTCACACACCACCTTGAAACTGCTTTTGACGAGGTTCGCAATGGGCGGCTCAAAGTCACTCCCGGCCTCGTTGACCTCTCCCTGGAAGCGCTTGACCGCATCAAGGGCATGGTTGACGAATCTGTGGACCAGACGGTTGCCAATAGCGCTGTCGCAGCTGGCATTCTGGCCAAGTTACGTGACTTGACGGGGATTGCTGACGCTGCTCGTTCCGAGGCGCCACCGCCGTCGCCGTCGCCCATCGTCACCCCGGAAAAAGGCGCGCTCCGCGATTGGCGCATTCACTTTTCTCCCGGGCCAGATCTGATGCGGACCGGGACCGACCCCTTGCTGCTGTTGCGCGAACTAAGGGAAATGGGAAGCCTTTGCGTGACGGCGAGCATGGCAGCGATTCCGCCTCTGAGCGAACTCGATCCCGAACGCTGCTATGTGAGTTGGGACATGATCCTCACGACCGCGGATTCCGTCGACGCGCTCCGCGATGTTTTCATTTTTGTCGAGGACTGCTGCGAACTGACCATCGAGCCTTCCGTGCCTCAGTCTTTGACCGAGGCCAAGGTGGCAGGAAATGGGTGCGAAGAGCAGCGCACGAATGCGGGACGACGCGACTACGACAAGCCAGACAACGCATCCAGCCTTCGCGTCCCGGCTGCCAAACTGGACCAGTTTGTCAACCTGGTTGGTGAGTTGGTTACAGTGCAGGCACGTCTGGTTGAGATTGCCGCGCGCCGCGATGACCCGGACGTGACAGCCGTTTCAGAAGAGGTGGAGCGCCTGACGGCAGCGCTTCGCGAAAACTCCATGAGCATTCGCATGCTCCCGATTCGGGCGACCTTTGAGCGGTTCCGCCGACTTGTCCACGATCTGGCGCGTGACCTGCACAAGAACGTCGAGCTCAGCATCGAGGGCGCTGATACGGAGTTGGACAAAACTGTGATCGATCAGTTGAATGACCCCCTGATGCACCTGATTCGCAACAGCATGGACCACGGGATCGAATCGCCGGAAGCGCGAATCGCCGCCGGGAAGCGTCCTGTCGCAACGATTCATCTCTCCGCTCGCCACGCCGGTGCGAATGTTCTGATCGGCGTTCGAGACGACGGTCGTGGCATCGACGCTGCTGCTGTCCGCGAACGCGCTATCAAGAACGGCCTGGTGGCTGCGGATGCGCAACTCACCGAAGCGGAAACCTTTTCGTTCATTCTGATGCCTGGATTTTCCACGGCACCCAAGATCACCGACGTGTCCGGGCGTGGCGTTGGCATGGATGTGGTTCACCAGCGCGTCGATGCCCTGCGCGGATCCATCGATATCGCAAGCGAATTCGGCACGGGAACATCGGTTACGCTGCGCCTGCCACTCACATTGGCCATCATTGACGGCCTGCTGGTGCGCGTTGACCAGGCTTATTTTGTGCTGCCGCTGGCCAACACCCTTGAATGCATTGAACTCACGCGGCAAGACATAGAGAAGGCCAATGGCAAGCATGTCGCCAACGTGCGCGGGGAGTTGATTCCGTACATCCGTCTCCGGGAATTTTTCGAGATGCGCACAGAAGGCCCGGAGCGTGAGCAGATCATGGTCGCGGAGACCGAAGGTGGACGTTACGGATTTGTTGTTGACGAAGTGCTGGGCGATCACCAGACAGTGATCAAAAACCTGGGGCGGTTTTATCAGCATGTCCAGTTCGTATCGGGAGCCACAATTCTTGGAAATGGATCCGTGGCATTGATTCTCGATCCCGATCGGCTGGTCCAGGAAGTGATCCGGGGAAGCCTACGCAGCCCGCATGGACGGGCGAATTCCGCACCGGAGAAAAGCCGCGCTGGCGATGGGGTGCGGCCAAGTTCCCCTTAAGCGCTTCAATCTCTATAGGAAGTGATGCCACAAACCGCTCGGAACAATTTCAATATTGCCATTTGTTCCTTGAGCCGAGAATGCGGACGGATCAACGAATTCAACCCCTGAGGATTGAAAAGTCATGGCGACAAAAACTGTTAAAGGAAATGGCACGCTGCAGAAAGTTGCAAAGAGAAATGGTGCGAACTCGAAGGGCGCCTCGGGTCTGCTCAGCGAAAGACAGAAGCCACAGGATAACGAAACGCTGCTCGTGTCAAAGGAAATCGCGCGCCTGGTCGAGGCCTCAAGGGAAGGCAGACTGTCTGAGCGCGGCAGACTTGACCAATTCAGTGGCGTGCATCGCGAGATGGTCGCGGGCATCAATGAGATGCTCGACGCGATCTTGCTGCCCATTGGCGAAGGCAACCGGATCCTCGCCCGGATCTCCGAGGGCAAGATCGACGAACTGGTCTCCCAGACCTACAAGGGTGACCACGAAAAAATGAAGCTGGCGATCAACCATCTTGCTGTTGTGTTGCAGGGACTGCAGAAGGAGATGGTGCGCCTGACTCTTGCCTCAAGAGAAGGGCAACTGTCCGAGCGCGGAAAGCCGGAACAGTTTCAGGGCGAGTTTGCCGAAATTGTGCGCGGCGTAAACGAAATGCTGGACGCCATTCTGCTGCCGATCGGGGAAGGCAACCGGATCCTCGCCCAGATCTCCGGCGGCAAGATTGACGAACTGATTGCCCAGACCTACAAGGGCGACCACGAAAAGATGAAGCAGGCGATTAACACGGTCGCCCTCGTACTGCAAGGTTTGCAGAAGGAACTGGTGCGTCTGACAGAGGCTTCCAGAGAGGGGCAACTGTCAGAGAGGGGCAAGCCGGATCAGTTCCATGGTGCCTACGCTGAAATTGTTCGCGGCGTGAACGCCATGCTGGACGCGATCCTTCTACCCATCGGCGAAGGGAACCGCATCCTCGCTCAAATCTCCAGTGGCAAGATCGACGAACTGATTTCCCAGACCTACAGGGGCGACCACGAGAAGATGAAACAGGCGATCAACAACGTTGCCAGCGTCCTGCAGACGTTGGAGAAGATGTTGGTGCGGGTCGCCACCGCCGCCAAGGAAGGGAAGCTTGAAGAGCGCGGACATCCGGATATGGTGCAGGGTGCGTATGCCGATATTGTGCGCGGCGTGAACTCCATTCTGGATGCCGTGATCGGACCGCTGAATGTTTCCGCCAAGTATGTTGAACTCATCAGCAAGGGGGACATTCCGGCGCAGATCACAGACACGTACCATGGCGATTTCAATACCATCAAGAACAACCTGAATACTCTCATCGTGGCTATGAACGACATTACTGCGGCAGCCGAGGAGATCGCAGGCGGCAACTTGACTGTAGTGATCAAGGAACGTTCGCCGCAGGACAAGCTGATGCAGGCTTTGGGCGGGATGATCGACGGGCTGACGCGAACAGTGTCCGATATCCGCTCAATCGCTGGCGAAGTTTCTTCGGCCAGTCAATCCATCAGTCTGGCTTCAGTCCAGGTGTCCAATGGAGCCACGGCGCAGGCGGCATCCGCTGAAGAAGCATCGTCCTCCATGGAACAGATGGTGTCAAACATCAAGCAGAATGCGGACAATGCGCAACAGACCAACAAGATCGCCAACAAGTCGGCCAAGGACGCGCAGGAGAGCGGCAAGTCCGTGCTTGAAGCCGTAACGGCAATGAAAGAGATTGCCAGCAAGATCTCCATCATTGAAGAAATCGCGCGGCAGACCAATCTGCTGGCCTTGAACGCAGCCATCGAAGCGGCGCGCGCCGGTGAACACGGCAAGGGCTTCGCCGTGGTGGCCGCGGAAGTCCGCAAACTCGCCGAGCGTAGTCAGAAGGCGGCGGGCGAGATCAATCAACTTTCGGGTACGACAGTCAAGGTGTCGGAGAAAGCTGGCGAGATGCTCGACAAGCTGGTGCCCGATATCCAGAGGACCTCGGACTTGGTGCAGGAAATCACCGCGGCCAGCAAGGAACAGGATACCGGCGCCGAGCAAATCAATCAGGCGCTTCAGCAACTGGAGAGAGTGATCCAGCAGAATGCTTCCGCATCGGAAGAGATGGCCTCCACGACGGAAGAACTGACCGGCCAGGCCGATCAGCTTCTGGGCGCGCTGGGATTCTTCCGCACCGGAGACGATGGGCGCGCTCAGAACCAGCAGTCCTCGAGTGCCAGATCTTCAAGACAGCCGGTTCCAGCGCCAACAAGGGCTTCGAAGCCCGCCAGCCACGCCGTCCAGCCGAGCGCAAAGAGTGGGGCCAAGGCGGGTGTCAGTCTGCGGCTCAAGGAAAAAGGCGACGACCTCGACAAGGGATATGAGCGGTATTGAATCTTTCCCGCGGCGAATCGCCCACGATCCGTCGCTGCGTGCAGAATGCGAGAGGAGTTAAACATGAGCGTTACCGAAATCACTGAGACACGCCAATACCTCACCTTCAAGCTTGGCAACGAGATCTTCGCGACCGAAGTTGCAAAAGTAAGAGAAGTACTCGATTTTACGAAGATTACCGAAATTCCCAGGACTCCGGATTTCATGAGCGGCGTGATCAATCTGCGCGGCAGCGTGGTCCCGGTTGTCGATCTGCGGCTGTGTTTCGAGATGTCAAAGACCGTGACGACGAGAAACACCTGCATTGTCGTGGTGGAAGTGCTGCTGGACGCCGAATCGTTTGTGATTGGAGCGCTCGCCGATTCCGTAGAAGAGGTGATCGATCTTGAACCGGACCAGATTCAACCTCCACCCAGAATAGGCACGCGCATCCGGACGGATTTTATCAAGGGGATGGGCAAGCGTGAGTCGGAGTTCATCATGATTCTGGACATCGATCGCGTCTTCTCGGCCGACGAATTGGCGTCCATTCGCGGACCGGAGCACGGCAAGCCGCTCGTTGAGTCGGCCGCATAAACGAAGCGAATATACCGCACGCCAACAGAAAGCGCGCGACTGCGCAATTGGAGTCAAGGCTATGAACTGGTTCACTGACATGAAGATCGGGAAGAAGCTCATTGGGGCCTTCATTATCGCAGGAGCGATTACCGCAGTCGTCGGCTACGTGGGCATCGGCAGCATGAGCAAAATCGACAATTTGGCAGCGGGCGCGTATGCCAATGAGACCCTCGGAATCTCTTACCTCAAGCAGGCCGATGTGGAGCTAATCCATATGGACAGGGCTCAAAAGAACCTGCTGCTCTCTAGCACCCCGGAAGATCGCGACTTTTATAGGGGCCGCATCGTGACGGACGTAGCCGTGATCAACAGCTACCTGGAGAAAGCCAGGCCCCTGGTGCATACCGACAAGGGCAAGGAACTCATGGCCAGGTTCGATGAGAGCTGGAAGGATTACCAGGAGGTTGCGAGCCGAGTGATTGCCCTGGCCATGAAAGATCCACTCGAGCAGAGGCGGCCGTCGCTGGACCTCTCGGCGGGTCTCGGCCGTCAGAAATCGGACGCCGCTGAAAATCTTCTGGCCGAGAGAGTTGAAACCAACGAGAACACTGCAAAGAGGGGCGCGGATGAGATCGGGGCGATTTATGGCAGCAGTCGCACGTTAATGCTCGTCCTGGCGGTGGGCGGCGTTCTGCTCGGCCTCGGACTTGGAACTGTCATTGCGCGCAGCATCTCCAAGCCGCTGGCAGAATTGGCCGAGGTGGCGAAGCATATTTCGTTGGGCGATGTGAATCAAAGCGTGGACTATCGCTCGGGCGACGAGGTTGGCTCGCTTGCCGATTCCTTCCGCGCCCTGGTTAGCTACATTCGAGGCGTGTCGGACGTTCTGGAAAAGATGGCCGCTGGAGACCTGAGTGCGCAGGCCGAGCTCAAATCAGATCGCGACATTCTGACCAAGAGTTACCAGCGCACAGCGGACGCGGTGAAGACGCTGGTCGCCGATACGAACCTGCTGGCTCAGGCGGCAGTGGATGGCAAATTGGCCACGCGCGCCGATGCCAGCAAGCACAAGGGCGACTTCCGCAAGATTGTGCAGGGCGTAAACAACACGTTGGACTCGGTGATTGGACCACTGAACGTGGCCGCCAACTATGTGGAGCGAATCAGCAAGGGAGACGTTCCGCCGCAAATCACCGACACCTACAACGGCGATTTCAACACCATCAAGAACAATCTGAACTCGCTCATCGTGGCGATGAACGACATCACCAAGGCCGCTGAGGAGATCGCCGGTGGCGATTTGACGGTGGTCATCTCGGAGCGCTCCGACAACGACAAGCTGATGCAAGCGCTGAAGGCCATGGTCGGCGGTCTGACCCGCACAGTATCGGACATCCGCGCGATTGCCGGAGAGGTATCGTCAGCCAGCCAATCCATTAGTTTAGCTTCAGTGCAGGTGTCCAACGGAGCCACTGCACAGGCAGCCTCCGCCGAGGAAGCCTCGTCCTCGATGGAGCAAATGGTTTCAAACATCAAGCAGAACGCCGACAATGCGCAGCAGACCAACAAAATAGCGAACAAGTCCGCTCACGATGGGCAGGAAAGCGGAAAGTCGGTGCTGGAGGCCGTGGGCGCGATGAAGGAGATCGCGAGCAAGATCTCCATCATCGAAGAGATTGCCCGCCAGACCAACCTGCTGGCTCTGAACGCTGCCATCGAAGCGGCACGCGCGGGAGAACATGGAAAGGGCTTCGCAGTCGTCGCTGCGGAAGTGAGGAAACTCGCCGAGCGCAGCCAGAAGGCGGCCGGCGAAATCAACCAGCTCTCAGGCACCACGGTGAAGACCTCGGAGACGGCTGGTGAAATGCTCGGTCGGTTAGTCCCGGATATTCAAAAAACGGCGGATCTTGTGCAAGAGATTACCGCGGCAAGCAGGGAGCAGGATACCGGCGCCGAGCAGATCAATAAGGCATTGCAGCAACTCGAGAGAGTGATACAGCAGAATGCCTCTGCCTCGGAAGAAATGGCTTCGACCACCGAGCAATTGACTGGCCAGGCGGATCAACTTGTCAGCGCGCTGGCATTTTTCCGCACCGGAAACGATGGTTATCTTGCCAAGGTGCGAACCGTTCCGTCCAAGCCTGCGAAGCATGTCTACGAATTGCCTGCCACAGTTTCAGCGCCGAATGACCACGTCACCAAAGCGGATTTGGCTGGGGCGGCCAAGCCTGGTGTGAACCTGCGGCTCAAGGACCGGGAGGATGACGTTGACAAGGGCTTCGAGCGTTTCTGAGCACTTATTGTGCGGACCGGTAGCGGTCCGCGCGCGTTCAGCATGAGAGAGGGGCGGACCATGAGCGTTGCCGAAATCACCGAGACGCGGCAATATCTCACCTTCAAACTTGGCAACGAGGTCTTTGCCATCGACGTGGCGAAGGTAAGGGAGGTGCTCGACTTCACGACGATCACCGAGATTCCGAGGACTCCCGAGTTTATGAGCGGCGTGATCAACCTGCGGGGCAGCGTTGTCCCGGTTGTCGATCTGCGACTTTGTTTCGAGATGTCGAAGACCGTAAAGACGAGAAATACCTGCATTGTCGTGGTGGAAGTGCTGCTGGACGCCGAATCGTTTGTGATTGGAGCGCTCGCTGATTCAGTAGAAGAAGTGATCGATCTTGAGCCGGACCAGATTCAACCGCCGCCCAGAATCGGCACGCGCATCCGGACGGACTTTATCTATGGCATGGGCAAACGCGAGTCCGAGTTCATCATGATCCTGGACATCGATCGCGTCTTCTCGGCCGACGAGTTAGTGGCCGTACGCGGCGCGGAGATCATCAAGACCGCTGCTTGATAGTCGCTTGACGAAAGGACTGGGGCATGATGGGCCCCCTTCATCTTATGAGTAATCGCGAAGAAACAATATCGAACGCAGACTTTGGCCGCCTCCGCAGCCTGATCTATGCGCAATCCGGCATCAATCTGAATGTCGATAAGAAGACCATGCTCGAGCTTCGGATCAAACGGCGGTTGAAGAGTCTGGAATTTACTTCATTCTCCCAGTACTGTGAATATCTCTTCGATCATCACGGGCAAAAAGAAGAGATGGTTCATTTTCTCGATGTTGTTACCACCAACAAGACAGATTTCTTCAGGGAACCCGATCATTTCGATTACCTTGTGCGGAAGGCTCTCCCGGAATTCATGGAGCGCAACGGGCGCGAACGGAAAATGTTGGTTTGGAGTGCGGGTTGTTCCACCGGAGAGGAGCCGTACACACTTGCAATGGTGATGAACGAGTTCGCGCAAGCCAATGCCGGCTTCCAATTCAGGGTACTGGCCACGGATCTTTCCAACACGGTCTTGGCCAAAGCCAGGATGGGAGTCTACACCGAAGACATAGTGAAACCGGTTGCGATCGATCTACGCCGGAAATACTTCATGCGTAGCCGTGATCGCGACTCCGATCTCATGCGGGTGGTGCCGGAACTGCGGCAGCTTGTCGATTTCCGGAGATTGAACTTCAAGGATGCCGACTATGAAATCACAGAAAAAGTGGATGTGATCTTCTGCCGCAACGTGATCATCTACTTCGATAGGCAAACTCAGGAACAGATTCTCCAGAAGCTCACGCAACATCTCGTGCCCGGAGGCTATGCATTTGTGGGACACTCCGAGACGCTGCACGGGATGGATCTTCCTCTGGTGCCGATCGCGCCCGCGCTCTATAGGAGAACCGATGTTCGATCCTGAAAGCGACGTAGCTGACGTCTACGTGAATCCCGGAGAAATGTTTTTCGCACGCCAGCCGACAGTGATCAGGACCTTGCTTGGATCCTGCGTCGGCGTGACCTTTTGGAACGCGAGGCTCAAGGTCGGCGCGCTGTGCCATGGCATGTTGCCCAAATGCCCAAGCGACCCTCCAGATGGATCGCCCCCCGAATCCCGCTACCGCTTTGTGGATTTTGCCATTCGTGACATTGCTCGAAAGTTCGATGAACTGGGCGCCCAACGGTCTGAAGTGGAAGTCAAGGTGTTTGGCGGCGCCGACGTGCTTCTCGGTGAAAATGGACAATTACGCAGGCCGACCGTCGGCAGCTTGAATTGCGACTCCGCGCTCGACGTCCTGGGTGCGGAGGGATTCAAGGTGATTGCGTCGAGCCTGCGCGGAACCACAGGCCTGAATATTCATTTCAATACGGGAAGCGGCGAAGTCCGGCTTCGCCGGCTTGAGGACTGTTCGACTCCTGCTGCGTCCCGCCATAAGACTTCTACTTCGCCCCGGCATAAATTGACAGGACGGGGCGTATGAGCGAGCGGAAGATTCGTGTTTTGATTGTGGACGATTCAGCGGTGGTTCGGCAGACGCTGAGTGAGGTGCTTTCGTCGGATCCGGAGATTGAGGTGATCGGCACCGCGGGCGACCCCTTCGTGGCTGCCGAGCGAATCGCCGAGCAGGCGCCGGATGTGATAACACTGGATATCGAAATGCCGCGCATGGACGGGCTGACGTTTTTGCAGAAGATCATGAGCCAGCACCCGATACCGGTTGTGATCTGTTCGAGCCTTGCGGAAGATAGAGCGCAAAGCACCTTGAAGGCGCTTGAATACGGAGCGGTCGAAATCATCACCAAGCCTCGATTTGGCACCAAGCAGTTTCTTGAGGAGTCCCGCATCACCCTTTGCCAGGCTGTGAAAGCCGCTGCCGGGGCGCAGTTACGAATCCTTCGCCCAAGCCGCGCCGTTGAGCCCAAACTGACGGCTGACGCCATCCTTTCGCCTGCTACCAACGCCATGCTCGAAACAACAGAAAAAGTGGTCGTGATCGGTGCATCGACCGGCGGAACCGAGGCCTTGAAGACTCTGCTTGAGGCGCTTCCCGCAGACTGTCCTGGAATTGTCATAGTGCAGCACATGCCAGAGTTGTTTACTCGCGCCTTCGCCGCGCGATTGGACAGCCTGTGCGCCATTACCGTCAAGGAAGCGGAGGCCAACGATACCGTCCTGCGCGGACGGGCGTTGATCGCGCCCGGAAATCATCACACGCTGATCAAGAGAAGCGGCGCACGCTACTACGTCGAGATCAAGGATGGACCGCTTGTGTGCCGTCACCGGCCTTCCGTCGACGTGCTGTTTCGCTCCGCAGCCCGCTACGCCGGACAGAATGCGGTGGGGGCCATCCTGACCGGAATGGGCGATGACGGCGCCAGGGGAATGCTGGAAATGAAGCAGGCAGGAGCCATGACCATTGCGCAGGATGAGGCGACTTGCATCGTCTTTGGCATGCCCAAAGAGGCCATC
>Ga0224531_1001484_pt1 | contig 10292 bp, 9 predicted proteins | sample CBST100metaG_FD_179876 | JGI IMG/M metagenome (GOLD analysis project Ga0224531, IMG submission 179876) | Peat soil microbial communities from Stordalen Mire, Sweden - C.B.S.T100 | ecosystem: Environmental > Terrestrial > Soil > Wetlands > Peat | place: Sweden: Norrbotten County, Stordalen Mire... | reverse complement strand
TTTGCTGCGGTTGAAATTTTTCAAAGAATCAGTAGAATGACAAAGTGCTCGCTGCGGGTATCGTATAGCGGCTATTATGCGACCTTGCCAAGGTCGAAATACGGGTTCGACTCCCGTTACCCGCTCCAAATAGGAAGTTGCTGTAGGCAACTAAAGAATTGCGTAGACGTGGTGGGGATTTCTTGAGGCTCTAACCTCGCAAATTCGGCTCGCACCTCCGGAAGCCGGGTAAAGATCATTTCGAAGGGTTTTCGCAAGGTAATCTGTATCTTCTGGTCGGACAGCACGAGGCTCGAACCAAGGCAGGCAAAAATGGCGCGGCGAATATCGTCGTCTCCTTTCGCAAACCAGATTCCCGCGTAGCGGGCAAAATTGAACGTCCGTTCGCTCATTTCGAGCCATTTTTCCTTTTCTTTGCCCTGCACGTTGAGATCGTCTTCCAATTTCGATTTTTCTTTAAGCAACACCGATTTCATCCGGCTGTATTCTTGCGCGTTGATATATTCGCCGTCGCGGTTTTCGGGTGAGGCATACTTGAACATCAGCGCATCAAGCTGTTGGATGATCGCAACCAATTGCTTCTGCTTGTCTTTGGACAGCGTCTTGTAGTTGGCAGCTTCCTCCTTCCGTAGGAAGTAGAGATGCTTGATCGCCCAATCCTTGAACTTTTCGGATATCATAATCTTCTGGATCACGGCGTCGATTTGCGCGTTGAATTCCTTGAGCTCGACGGCTTTCTCCGGACAATGCTTGTCCCGCTTTCTCGTACAGCGGTAATAGACATAGCGATGGATGTTTCCGTTCTGCTGATATTTGAATTTTTCCTCGGCCGTGATCGCACAACCACATGAGCCGCATTTCATCAAGCCCGTGAAAGCGAAGCTTTTGGTATGCGGGCGCGGCTGACTGGGCTTGCCCAAGAATTTCTGAATCGTGTTGTACTGGTCTTCGGTGATCATCGGTGGGTGCTTGCCTTTCAGCCAGTTGTCGCTGCCCTTCGGCCATTCGTACCAGCCGTAATAGAAAGGGTTGCCGAGAATCCGATAAAGCTCGCTTAAGTGTAATTTGCGCGGTTGGCGACCGAGTATCATGGGCATCGTGAGGCCGATCTTGTTCGCAAGCTCAAGCAGAGCCGGAGTAGTATAGTTTCCGGTAAGCATGTGATTGAGCAATTGCTTCACCAGTCCGAAGCGCACGGGATCGGGCGCGATATCCTGCTCGCCCTTCAATTTTATCTTGCTGTTCGTATAACCCAACGGGGCGCGGCCCGGACGCCAGCCCGTCTCGGCTTTCCGGTTCATCCCGCGCTTCACATCGTTGCTCAATTTGTCCGACGAATACTTCGACTGCGAAAGCGTGATCTGGAGCATCATCTTTCCTTCCGGCGAATTGTCGAAATAGTACGAACAGAATTTGAGATCTTTGATCTTTCCGATATCGAGCAAATGGATAACTTCAGCGGCGTCGATCGGATTACGAGATAAGCGGTCGGGGTGCCACGCGATGATGCCCTGCGCTTCGCCCTTCCGAATTCTTGCGATCATGTCCGCAAAGATCGGTCTCTTCTTCGGCTCGAACGCGCTCACCGATTCCGGTGGAAGCTTTATGATCTTCAAATCGCCGAAGCGCTTGATCGCTTCGTCCGTTTGAGAATCCAAACTCAACACCTGCCGATCGCCTTCGTCGGTCGATTTTCGGCAGTAGAGGAAATAGGTCGGTTGTTTTGTCAGTAGTCCTTTGAGCATTTCTTTTTTACAGTAAGCCACGGGGCAAGATTTGCAATACGGGTAACGCCTCGACGTTCGAACTCATCCAAAGCTTCCATAAAACCTAGCTTTTCGGGCATGATGCCCTGCCTCTCCAAGTCTTCCAGCACCGCGACTATATCGGCTTCGGTGTAATACTTCAAGAGGATCACCCGTGTCGTAGCAAAAAGGCGCTTGAGCGTTTTGCTCGAGAACATGAGCTCGTATCCGGTTGTGATGCTAGACTGTTCCATTGGCTTGATGATCTTTTTCGAATTCTTCCGCCCATTCCTTCCTGATCGGACGGTAGATCGCGTCGAACATCGTCAAAAGCGCGGTCGCTTCTTCGAGGGCCTTTTCGTCGGAGATGTCTTCTCCGAATTCTTCCCGCCAGATCGTTTTGAATTCTTGCAATGCTTTTTCGGATACCATGATGTTGGCGCTACTGTGGCGTCAACATGATTATAGCGGCATGATCAAAAATGGAGCCAGAAGCCGGGGATAAAATTACAAATATAAATATATTTGTGGTCGGGCTACTCTATATAATATATTTGCCCCTATTTGCCTACCTTTTCGTTATCCACACATACGATAGTAAAAGCTCTTGACGGCGTTTGAAAGCCTGCACTTTAAGCGGTATTTGAACTACAGCGACATACCAGACGGCGGCAAGCAGAAATCTCAAAAAAAATGTAAAATTAAGGGATGATTGATACGCGTGGAATTGTCATCCAAAAAGATAGGATAGTGCAGCATTCCCCAATGCATGAAATTTCGCGTAACGAAGAATTGGGTCAGGTTTATACACCGGCCAACATTGCTGCAATGATGTCTCTCTTGCTGGCGAGACATAAAAATGTCGAATGTATTTTGGATCCATGTATTGGAGGCAATGTATTTTTTGAGTCGATTGAGAAATTATTCCCTCGCCGCGATTTTTTTCTGCAAGGTATAGAAGTTGATCCCGTTGGGAGTTATCCATTTTTCAAAAAGGCGCGAAGAAACCTCTGGATTGGAAATTTTTTTGACCTGCCCACGCGACAGCTCTATGACGGCATCATTATGAATCCTCCATATGTGCGGCAAGAGATCCTTTCGTACAGCAAGATCAACAGTAAGGAAAAAATAATCGCCAGCGTCGGAGAAACATTCTCAAGTCGAGCAAACTTATATGTCTATTTCTTCGCGAAAGCGGCTAAACATCTCCGCCCGGGTGGTAAACTGGTCGTCATTTGCTATGACTCATGGTTGTTCACTGGGTACGGCAAGGAATTCAAAAAATTTCTCCAGGAGAATTTTTCGCTAGATGTTATGGTACACATACGGAACTCTGCATTCGAGAATGCGCTCGTAGGCGCAACCATCCTTGAGTTGACCAAAGGTGGCAGTAGACAGCAACCCATTAGAGTGTGCGTCGGGGATAAAAATGAAATACCTTCAATGCAAACGGTCGCCGAGTTAGATTCTTTTCTGAAAAAGAATGACTGGTTTGAAGCTGAGAAAAAAAATCAGGGTGTAAATCAGGGCGGTGATTACACCACGATTGATGCCCGGTTTCGCACAAACCGGGGGTTAGAAACACCGGCCAACAAGTATTTTTATGCTGGCTTAAGCGACCTGCCAAACTCATTCATGCGGCCAGTGATAAAAGATCCCAAAATAATCGACGGTTATACGATTTCTCGTGGAGACTTAGGAAGCGTCCTTATGGTTCCTCCAGGGCAGCGAACGTTGGACGCGACGACGAAAAGATACTTAAAAATGGTTGAATCGCAGTCGGACGGATACGAAACCTTGAGCCGATTGATAACCACCAAACCAGAATCATGGTTTGCACTTCCCGAACCCCCCAAAGGTAACATCGTTTTTAATTATTACCTGAGGGATCGCGTCGATTTTATCTACAACCCACAACGCCACATGGCTTCGAATAATTTTTACGTTATGGAAAGCAAAGATCCCTATCTCGATTTAATAACGTTGAATTCCAGCTTAGTGCGCAATACAATTTTGGCCACGGCGAGAAATCAGGGTGATGGCCTCAAAAAAGTACAATTGTATGAGTTCCGTGATTTGTCGCTACCAAACACAGACCTTCTTACGGAAAAACAAAGAAACGAGTTGCGAGATCTTGGAAAACAGCTTGCTAAGCAACCCAGAGAAAATCCCGATCCGAAGGTTATCGGATCCGCCGACCGGATACTGGAGAAAAAATTTAGCGAACCAATACCACAAACTTACCAAAATGCCATCTACGCTTTGGTATGACTCTGACGAGGTAAAAGAATTCCACCCGCATGTGGAGGAGGTTTTATGGAGCGCAATAGACGCCTTAGGTCTACGCGCCGAACTTGATGTAATCCACCATCCTGAAATTGTCGGCGCAACCACCATCCCCGACTTTGAAATCATTATAAAATCGAGGAACAAATGCATCTTCATACTCGAAGTGAAGCGAACAAAAGCGGATGTGGAATCGGAAAGGTTTTGGGTGCAGACACAAGGCTATATTTCTGCTTTGGGAGCAAAATGGCTGATACCGGGGCCGAAGTATTTTGGCATTACCAATCTTGAAGAGACGATTTCTTTTGCAGATCGCGAACAATATGTTGCTAGGAACATATTAAAAAATGGCGTGGCGCTCAACGGCGACTTTATCAGAAATAACGAGAAGCAACTTGCGGAAATAAAATCAAAAGCAGCAGCGGATTTAGCGAGAAGGATAATGTCCGCTTACAGGCAAGAAACCCCAGAGTTCGCCGAGACCTGGCCATTACTGGTCGAGTCTTTCCATGCAACTTATCAGGATGGTATCGTTCGCGCCGATGCCACGCAACGAGATGCTTTACTATACGAACTCTTGCGAATCTTATTTTTCTACTATCTGAAAAGCTCGTACACCCTGGATCGGCATGCCAACGCTACGGCATTCCATGCCTTAGACCGCAATGCAAAATCACCGGATTCTTTTTTAAGAAATCTTTTAACTAACTATGCTAGGGTTCTAGAAATCGATTTTAGGCAAATTTTTGAAGCCTATCCGGAACTTGCCTCGTTTGAAAAAGAAATGACGAAAGAACTAATGGAGGCATTCAAAAAATTCATAGGCGATCTTGATACTGACATAGACCAGGCTTATAAGGAAAATCCTGCGCCTGAGATTTTTTTCAAGTTACTAACAAAAAAGATTTATGAGCGGAGGGAGTTGCACACCGAGGGAAAGGTTATGTCTGACACCGAGTTAGCACGTTTATTGGCTGAGCTTACCATTTCGAAAGAAACCGACCAAGTCATCGATCCTGGGAGTGGTGATGGTTCGCTTCTAGATGCTGCCTACGACAAATTAGAGGCCATGTATCGGTTAGGCGGGAACACTAAGCTGCACAATGATCTGATCAAACAATTGCACGGCATCGAAATCGATCCGTTTCTAAACCAGCTCGCAGCGTTTCGGCTCTTAGCCAAGAACCTCAATGCCGTCGATAACAAAACTGAAATAGACCTTATTAATGGCGACGCCTTCTCCGTACAACGACCAGGACAATTTGATGTGGTATTGATGAACCCGCCATTCCTTAGGAACGATGATCCAGGAAATCCAATATCTGAGGCACGTAAAAATACTATGATCGCGGCAATCAAGTCTGCGAATAGTGGGAACGCATTTGTGGAAGAAGCTAAGCAGCCGAATTTATACTTCTATTTCATGAACTGGATCGGACACTACTTAAAAAAAGGCGGCCGATCAGGCGTAATACTGATGGCAAAATTCTTAAGCAACAAAGATGGTGAACATCTGAAAAAAGCTATCCATCCTGATGTAGACGCGATAATCTCGTATCCGAATAATTATTTCCAAGAGTTCAGGGTAACAACGTGCATCGTCATTTCGGAAAAAGACAATACGAGTCCATATATAAAATTTTTAAGTATCAGACAAGAGGGATTACTCGAAGACCCCGCACGCATTAAGGCTGTCCTTCAGGGATCGGCAGCATTAACGCCCGAATTCTCCTTGGTAAATATTCCGCGCGTCGATTTGGATCCGGCAAAAAATTGGCGGGTGTATTTGTTGGATCCGAGCGGCCATTATTCCAAACTGCAAGCGACGGGAATCCTCAAAGAGATTGAAGGCGGTTTATTCTCCTCAGTAAAAAGAGGAGCAGCTGACAATAAAGGCGAATCCAAAACTATCTTCTTAAAACCGCAGAGTGATTTTTCCAGTTTCTTTGCACGCATAGAAGAGAAATTTATCGGTCCGGGTTTACAGAATAGCAAAACAAAGAGGAGCATCATTCTGACCGATCGAGATCTCCTTATTGAAAGGGGCATTCATTTCCCTTCGGATTATGATTCCTTAGAATCAGATGAAGCATTCCAGAAAACTGGCCTTGGTGAACTTTTCCTCGCGGCCAAAGCGAAACTCGGCCGTGATAATTGGAGAGAGGTAGTTGACACCGCCTATCGCAGTAAAATCAAAGCAGAGCTGTTGATACCCCGAGCCTCAAGGGAAAAACACGCTATTTATGTAGGTGAGTCTACGAAAGAGCTTTTACTATCGACCAATTTTTGCTATGCAACTGGTTTACTCCATCGTAAATTTGGAATGGAAAAATCGCTAAAAACTATAGCCGCATATCTAATGTCCTCTTTCGGCCAATTGCAGTTCGAATTAGAAGCGGGTAACCAAGAGGGCATGCTGAAGGTCGAATCATTTATGGTAAAAAAAATGAAATCAATCGATCCAGATGAGTTGGATGAAGAAGAAGTAGATGCATTGTCTTCCGCCCTTGGACAATTTAATGACTTAGGAAAAGCCGTAAAGGGTAATGAGGGGATAAGCACGCCGAGACGCAACCTTGATTTAGCAGTGGCATCGGTACTAATTAATCATGGATTGAGCGGGTTTGAAGGCAGTGCAAAACTGGCCGATTTTGCAGAATTTTTCTTGAAAGACCTTGTCGATGATAGATCAAACCAAAATGGCTAAGAAAACGATTGTCAGCTTATTTTCGGGATGCGGCGGCCTAGATCTCGGTTTCCATGATCAGGGGTTCAAGGTTCTATGGGCGAATGACGTGGTGGAGGATTTTTGCAAGACTTTCCAAAATAACTTCAAAACCGAGGCATTATGTGCCGACATCGGAAAATTGAACCCGAATGCCATTCCAAAAGCTGACCTGATTATAGGTGGTCCTCCATGCCAATCATTTTCTCTTGTTGGTAAGAGAAAATCTGACGACGCCAGGAGTGGTCTCGTATGGAATTATTTAAATGTACTTAAAGCCGTCCGCCCCGCTGCATTCCTTTTTGAAAATGTTCTTGGCCTCCGTTCGGCAAAAAATGAAAAAGGCGGCTCGGTTCTTGATGATCTGAGGGAAGCCTTTGGCGTCGCCGGTTATACGATAGATACTCACATACTGAACGCTGCCGACTACGGAGTTCCCCAACGGCGAAAGCGCGTATTCATTGTTGGTACAATTTCTGGCTTGAAAATTTCTGCGCCAAAGCCTACTCATAGCCAAGATGGTAATGATGGATTAAAAAAATGGATTACCGCAAAGGAAGCCTTATCCGATATGCCAAAGCCATCATTTAACGAGCCACTGGAATATCGCTCTAAGCCATCAAGTGAATTCCAAGAAAAGATGCGTCTTAATTCTCCAGGGATTTATCACCACTATCCGCCATACGCTAGCCCAAAGGACAAACAAATTATCAATGCAGTGAAACCCGGTGGCAATTATATGGATGTTCCTGATTCGATCGCCACGAAGCGGATCTTGAATTTCAAAAAAACTGGCGGGCGGACGACTACATACGGTAGATTACACCCGAATCAAACGCCTTATACGCTGAACACACATTTCAATAGACCAAATGTGGGCTGCAACATTCATTATTCCGCGGATCGGCTCATCACTATACGTGAAGGAATGCGGATACAGTCATTTCCAGATTGGTTCCGGCTCTACTCCTCTAACAAGAGAAATTATTACGTGCAGGTAGGGAATGCCGTTCCTCCGCTACTCGCCGAAGCGTGGGCAAGAGAATTTAAGAAACATCTTAACCTATAAGACGAGCAGGAAGTTTAATAACGCGTGCCGTTTAATTGCTATCAACGATAAACGAAGCTCGATTAAGTAATTCATCAAACGTGATAATATCTATCCCGTGAATAGATTTTCTGAAACGCTGGAATGTCTCCCATTGATGCCGCTCTTTTTTCAATTCCTCCAACGAACCGATCACAACAATCCCTTTCGGTTTGACAGTATAGACAGATTCTTTTTCAAGCCTATCCTTATTGTCCGTTTGATCGGAACCGTCTAATTCCCAAGTCTGGATATTTGCCTGAATCTGAACCAAGGCATCTGTAAAATTTTTCGACAAACTCCACGCGCCATTCCTAATCTCCGCTGATCCTTGAAGTAAAGGCGTCGCCGGGGTCTTTATTTCGACCAGCACGGTAAAGTTCAAATCTCCCATCGTCGACATCAAATGATCGCCGCGTTGGCCCCCAGTGCCATCGAGGCGCGTACCGCCATAGTTCGGTTGACCCTGCTCATGTCGCAAGATTTCATAATTTAATCCATATCCGAAAATCCATTTGTTGTTTTCAAAGAACTTTTGCCACCATCCCTCGTCGGTTGCCTGTTCATCTAGCGCTTTCTTAAACTCAGCTAATCTCTCGCGGCGTTTCAATAAAGAGTTAATATCTTTTTGTGTGAGATTGATGTCGGGCGCGGCAGAAAGTACTTTGATGATATTCGCAACACTGTCGGTGCCACGACCTCGCAGTGCCTCCACGATTTCATTTTCGTCCTGCGACATCAATGAAAAAATTTCTTTTGGCACATCGATTGTTTTCAAGGTCTGCAAGAAACCAATCAATTTCCAAAAATTTTCATGGCAATCCTCTAGTGCGACATTTGCTTTGATGTTCGTCGGGGCAATTTCTTGATCTTGAACAATCTGTTTCGCTTTATCCCGAACCGAAAGAGCGAGCCGAGGAGTGAATTTTTCCCCATTTTTTATGAGGGCGACGCGACACAGATAATCGACTTTTGTCTTTTCGTCCAACACAAACTGCTTTATCAATCGCTTATCTTTCTTGAGGTAGAAATAATAAAACTGGTCGTTCTTTTCGGATGGGCGAATTTCGAGGTCATTAAAATTATCTTTGCCTACGGCAAAATCTTCCCCTTTGTCAGACCACCCCAGCGCCGCCAGGATTTTTTTAGTAGTTTCCATACTCGATTTACTTCCCATTGTAGCTCTTGCCGCTTATCAGCGAAATAGCCACCGGGGTAGCAACGGCGCGAACTTTAAAATTGAGGTATCGTGCCGTCCGCCCGAAGTCAGGTGTTATGCGGCACGGGGTGATCCCTCAATTTTACACCGGTGCGTCAATGGGCGTCCAGAGCGCTATTCCGCTTCGAGCGTTTCCGAAACGTAGATCACATATTCTTTCCTCGTCTTGACCCGTTCGGTCCGCTTGCCGTCCTTGCCATCGACAAGGCGGATGAAGGTGATATCTCCGTTCTTCCCTTCCTTTATATTTTCGGCGCGCATAGGGAAGTTGCCGCCCGCAAGGCCGACCCAGATTTCGCCCGCCTTACTGCGGGGATTCTGCACTCGATAATTCATGGGTTGCAATCTCATGATTTTCTTGATTGATTTGTTTTCGACCTTTGGGCTCTCCGTTCGGGATGAGGTAATAGCCCCTGCGATAGAGGCGGATGCGATAGGCTTTGTACTTTCGGGCGTAGTGATCTGATAAATCTTTTTTTGAGACAATCCTTAGGCTATAGAGCTCGCAGATTTCATTCAGTATCTGATCCTCTCTTTTCTGCGCCATCGCAAGCACTTTCCAGATCGTGGGCTTGGCTTTTGCCCGTGCAACCCACCGGGAAAGATTGATTGGGCTTTCCCCGTTTTCCCTTAAATGTTCTTCTCTTCCTTTTCTTATTAGGCTTTTCTCTTGCGCTTGGGCAAGAAAAGCCAATAAATTACTTTTAGTAATTTGTAGCGGTTCTTGTAGATTTTTGATTTCGGCATGAACCTCGTCGAGGTATGCGAGTTTGCTCGAAAGGATCGATTGCAATTCGTTCAACAAGCTATCTCCGCCTTGCGAAGCGAATTCGGTAGGATCGGAAACGGATAAAGCTTTGCCGCGTTCGATAGCGCGTTCGATTTTCTGTATTTCGTCCTCCAATTCCCGAACGGGTGCTTCCGTTTCCGTTATTTGCCTTTCTATCGCGCCGAGATCGGCCCGGCACTGCCGCACAGTGTCGACGCCGGAAAACGCCTCAATTTTCGAGGTTTTAGACAATTGAAGCATGGTCGTGCGATAATTTAGGGATCGAAAACCACCCGCCCGTGGTTTTCCAGTAGGCTCTAATGTCGTGGACTAGCCCGCTCCGCAAAAAGAAAGCCGTCCGGTAAGGATGGCTTTCTTTTTGCGGAGCTTGATAATAGAAGTCGAACGCCGGAACTCAAATTTTCTGCTGAAAATTTGAGCGAGGCGGTATGCGAGCGGCA
>Ga0224531_1001482_pt1 | contig 10297 bp, 7 predicted proteins | sample CBST100metaG_FD_179876 | JGI IMG/M metagenome (GOLD analysis project Ga0224531, IMG submission 179876) | Peat soil microbial communities from Stordalen Mire, Sweden - C.B.S.T100 | ecosystem: Environmental > Terrestrial > Soil > Wetlands > Peat | place: Sweden: Norrbotten County, Stordalen Mire... | reverse complement strand
GGATAAATCCCCCGACTCCCTCCGTATTGGTGTATCGGAGTATGGATTGACTTCTACCCCACCCTAACCACATAGAAAGCGGTTAGAATGGGGCACCCGGAATGGGGTTGTTGTGAGGGAAGATTGTATGATCCCCGGTTTCAGAATCGAGACCGGGGGCACCCGTTCGTATTCTCCAAAACATAAAAAGGCACAGCCGAAGCTGTGCCCTTTTCAGAACGAATCCTGTACTTTTCAAAAGCGACTTCTAGGATCGGGTTAGCAGCCGTTGGCCTGGTGCAGTTGTTGCAGGGCGTAGACGTTGACGCTGTGTTTTTGCATGGAGGCGATGCCGTCGGCGGCGGCTTGCGCGGCGGCGATGGTGGTGATGGTGGGAATGCGCGCCAGCACCGCGGCGCGACGGATGGCCTTTTCGTCAAAGAGTGTGTCTTGACCGCGGGGGGTGTTGACGATCAGTTGAATGTGGCCTTCTTTGATGAGATCGACGGCGTTGGGACGGCCCTCATCGACTTTGAAGACGCGCTCGACGACCATGCCGGCACCCTCGATGGCGTTGGCCGTGCCTTCGGTGGCGACGATTTTGAAGCCGAGGTGAACGTAGCGGCGGGCCAGATCGATGACGGCTTTTTTGTCGTGATCTTTGACGGTGAAAAAGACGGTGCCCTTGGTGGGCAGGATTTGTCCGGCGGAGAGCTGAGCCTTGGCAAAGGCTTCACCAAAGGTTTTGGCCACGCCCATGACTTCGCCGGTGGACTTCATCTCGGGCCCGAGAACGGTATCGACGCCGGCGAATTTGGACCAGGGAAAGACGGGAGATTTGACGAAGTAATGCGAGCCGGTGACGAGATCTTTGCCGGAGGCGAGCTGATCGGGAAGTAACTCGCGGAGCTTGCGGCCGGTCATGAGGCGAGCGGCGATTTTGGCCAGCGGAATGCCGGTGGCTTTGGAGACGTAGGGGACGGTGCGCGAGGCGCGGGGATTGACCTCGATGATGTAGACGTGGTCGTGACCTTGCTCGTCGCGCTGGATGGCGAGTTGGAGGTTGACGAGGCCGACGACTTTGAGGGCCAGAGCGAGCTTGCGCGTGTAGGTGCGAATGGTGTCAAGCGTGGCGGGCTTGATGGAGACGGCGGGGAGCACGCAGGAAGAATCGCCGGAGTGAATGCCGGCCTCTTCAATGTGCTGCATGATGCCGGCGATGATGACATCCTCGGAATCGCAGAGAGCATCGACGTCGATCTCGATGGCGTCTTCAAGGTAATGGTCGATGAGGACGGGGCGCTCCTGCGAGTAGAGAACGGCCTGGCTCATGTAGCGGCGGACGGCTTCGGCATCATAAACGATGACCATGGCGCGGCCGCCGAGTACGTAGCTGGGACGGACGAGGACCGGGTAGCCGATTTGCTCGGCGACGGCTAAGGCCTGTTCGACGCTGGTGGCGGTGCCGCCGCGAGGCTGCGGAATTTTAAGATCCACAAGCAGCTTGCCGAATTGCTTGCGGTCTTCGGCGAGGTCGATGGATTCAGGCGAGGTGCCGATGATGGGTACGCCGCCGGCACGCAAACGCTGCGCGAGATTGAGCGGCGTCTGTCCACCGTACTGGACGATCATGCCGATTTTCGCGCCGGATTGCGCTTCATGATTGTAGATGGCGAGCACGTCTTCAAGAACGAGCGGTTCGAAGTAGAGCCGGTCGCTGGTGTCGTAATCGGTAGAGACGGTTTCAGGATTGCAGTTGACCATGATGGTCTCGTAGCCATCTTCTTTCATGGCGAAGGCGGCGTGGCAACAGCAGTAATCGAACTCGATGCCCTGGCCGATGCGATTGGGGCCGGAGCCGAGAATGATGATTTTTGGTTTGTCGGTGGGCGCGGCCTCGTCCTCGTCCTGATAGGTGGAGTAGAGGTAAGGCGTCATCGATTCGAACTCGGCGGCGCAGGTGTCGACGAGTTTGAAGACGGGGCGGACGCCTTGGCTCTCGCGCAGTTCCCTCACCTGCTTGACGCCTTCGTTGCCCTTAAGCTGCCACTCGGCGGCGATGCGCTCGTCGCCGAGGCCGAGGCGCTTGAGGCGACGCATTTGATCGGCGGTGATTTCGGCCGGCGAGGTGGTGGCGATGGAGCTTTGCGCCAGCGTAATTTCGCGCACGTGGTGGAGGAACCAGGGATCGATTTTGGTGAGGCGCGAAACTTCACGCACGCTCATGCCGCGCTCGAAGGCGTAGCGGATGTAGGCCAGACGGTCGGGGCGCGGAGTGACGAGCATCTGCGTGAGGCGGCGCGGTTCGAGAACTTCGGAGCCGGTTTTTTTGCCGGTTTCCATGGCGCGCCAGGCCTTCATCAACGCTTCTTTGAAGGTGCTGCCGATGGCCATGACCTCGCCGACCGACTTCATTTGCGGTCCGAGAACGTCATTGGCGCCGGGGAATTTTTCAAATTGCCACTTAGGCATTTTGACGACGACGTAGTCGATGGTCGGCTCAAAACAGGCCGGCGTTTTGCGCGTGATGTCGTTGGGAATTTCGTCGAGGGTATAGCCGACGGCGAGCTTGGCGGCGATTTTGGCGATGGGAAATCCGGTGGCCTTGGAGGCCAACGCCGAAGAGCGCGAGACGCGGGGATTCATCTCGATGACGATCATGCGGCCGTCTTGGGGATTGATGGCGAACTGGACGTTGGAGCCGCCGGTTTCGACGCCGATTTCACGCATGACGGCGATGGCGGCGTCGCGCATCTTCTGGTACTCGCGATCGGTGAGGGTTTGCGCGGGAGCGACGGTGATCGAGTCGCCGGTGTGCACGCCCATGGGATCGAAGTTTTCAATGGGGCAGACGATGATGACGTTGTCGGCCAGGTCGCGCATGACCTCGAGCTCGTACTCTTTCCAGCCGAGGACGCTCTCTTCGATGAGGCACTCGTGGACGGGAGAAAGATCGAGTCCGCGCGTGAGGATTTCCATCAGCTCTTCGCGGTTGTAGGCGATGCCGCCGCCCGAACCGCCGAGGGTAAAGCTGGGGCGGATGAGCATGGGGAAGCCGAGTTTGCCGGCGAAATCCAGACCGTCGCGCAGATTGTTGACCAAGGCCGAACGGGGTACATCAAGGCCGATGCGGACCATGGCGTCTTTGAAGAGCAGACGGTCTTCGGCCTTCTTGATGGCCTCGAGCTTGGCGCCGATCAGCTCGACGTTGTAGTGGTCGAGGACGCCGGAGTCGGCCAGATCGACGGCGAGATTGAGGGCCGTTTGTCCGCCGACGGTGGGCAGCAGCGCGAATTTTCCAACCCCCTGCGGGGGGGCGGATTTTTGGAGCATTTCCGCTTCGATGCGGATGATCTCTTCGACGTATTCGCGGGTGAGCGGCTCGATGTAGGTGCGGTCGGCCAGATCGGGATCGGTCATGATGGTGGCCGGGTTGGAGTTGACCAACACGACCTCGTAGCCCTCCTGCTTGAGAGCTTTGCAGGCCTGGGTGCCCGAGTAATCGAACTCGGCCGATTGGCCGATCACGATCGGCCCGGAGCCGATCACGAGAATCTTTTGAATATCGTTTCTGCGTGGCATATTTTTTTACTTGTTCCTAAGTGTTTTGAAAGGGCATGGCTTTAGCCGTGCCATCTGAGGCAATCACAGTTTCCGGTTGAAGGGTACGGGCTTTAGCCCGTACATCTGGAGCAGCAAGATTGATGGGCTTTAGCCCCCGAGGGAATTCCATGCTGGGCAGTCCCATGAATTCATAGTGGGCAGCATCGTTGACCAAATGTGCATTCACCGGGTTGTTTTGGATATACGCCAAATGTTTGTGCCAATCCTCTTCATCCCGGATGCGATGATCGGTGAACCCTGGCTGCCAAATCGCCCCAGGCCATTCCAATTCTCGCTTGGCTCGGAAAGAAAAACCGCCTTTGATGAGCTGCATCGACTTCTCCACGGATTCGATGGGAGTAACAAGCAAATGCAAATGGTCGGGCATGATGACAAAGGCATGGAGTTTGTATCCGGTGCCGTCATAGTGAGTTAGGGTGGACAGCATTAGACGCGCCCAGCGCTCATGGCGAAAGAAAGGTTTGCGGCCCTCCGTCTGCGTCGAGACGAAGTAGGCGAATTCGTTGCTCCGAATTGTTTCTCGCCTGGGACGCATCCTATTCCCTCGGGGGCTAAAGCCCCGCTCGTTGAGTTGTTGATTTATGTACGGGCTAAAGCCCGTACCCTTCACGCTAAAGCCCGTATCCTTCACGCTAAAGCCCGTACCCTTCACCGAACACCTGAAGCATTAGAGACTTTCATCTCCATCAAATCAACCCCAAAAAATAGCGGAGCCTGGGCCCCGCTGGTATTACGAAAAAACATTCTCTGTGGCGCTCAAAAAATTTCATCCCCGCCACTCCTCCATCATTTTGCGGAAGTCGCGGAAGAGGTAGTGCGAATCGTGCGGACCGGGTGCGGCTTCGGGGTGGTACTGGACGCTGAAGAGCGGCAGCGATTTGTGGCGCAGGCCTTCGAGCGTGTTGTCGTTCAGGTCCACATGCGTCAACTCGATTTCGTTGGCGTTGAGCGAATCGGGATCGACGGCGAAGTTGTGATTGTGGGCGGTGATTTCGACCTTGCCGGTGAGATTGTTGCGCACCGGGTGGTTGCCGCCGTGATGGCCGAATTTGAGCTTGTAGGTGCGTCCGCCCAGCGCGAGGCCGGTTAACTGATGGCCCAGGCAGATGCCGAAGATCGGCACTTTGCCTAGCATTTTGCGGATGGCGTTGACGGCGTAGGTGACCGGTTCGGGATCGCCGGGGCCGTTTGAAAGAAAGACGCCGTCGGGAGCGAGCGCCAGAACGTCGTCGGCCGAGGTTTCGGCCGGGACGACTGTCACGCGGCAATCCTCGCGCGCCAACATGCGCAGAATATTCCGCTTGATGCCGAAGTCGTAAGCGACAACGTGCAGCAGCTTGCGGCCGGAATTTTCTTTTTGCGCGAAGCCATCGGTCAGCAGCGGATCGGCCGACTGGCAGAGCTCGCTTTTGGAATCGAAGCTGTAGCGATCCTTGGTGGAAACCACGCGCGCCAGATCGGTGCCATCCATTTTGCGAATATTTCTGGCCTTGTGAATGAGCACGTCGGGATCGGATTCGGTGGTGGAGATGATGCCGCGCATGACGCCATGGGTGCGCAGATGGCGGACCAGGGCGCGGGTGTCGATGTCGGCCAGGACGGGAACCTTGTAGCGCTCCATGTACTCGTCGGTAACTTGTTCGGAACGCCAATTGGAACTGAGGGGGGAAAATTCACGGACGATCAAGCCCTCAATATAGGGCTTGGCGGACTCATTGTCGGCCCGGTTGGTGCCGTAGTTACCGATTTCAGGGTTGGTCAGGATCACAATCTGGCCGGCATAGGAAGGATCGGTAGCGATCTCCTGATAACCGGTTAAAGATGTATTGAAAACGACCTCACCTTGGCACTCGCCTACATGCCCGTGGCCTTGCCCGCGGAAGATGCGCCCGTCTTCGAGCGCTAGAATCGACTGCATTGCCTCTCCGAAGAGTGGATTTACTCGATTTTAGCACGCAGAGGATGAGAGGTTTTTCATCGAGCGCAATTGGGCTTGACCGAGGCGGTGGAGGGGGGGCGCGGTATCGTCTCCGGTCCCCAAAAGCTAGGGACCGGGGGCATCCTCGTCGTAGGGGGAAGCGCGGAGCTTAGCGGACGACGCCGAGGTTGCGCGCCGGCCAGTAGACGAAGATCGCCTTGCCGTAGACGAGCGAGCGTTCGACGGGGCCGAAGTCGCGGCTGTCGGAGGAGATGGAGCGATGGTCGCCCATCATGAAGTAGCAGTGGTCGGGAACCGTGATTTCGGCCAGGGAACGGTTGTCGCGAAACTCGGGCGGAACGTAGGACTCGTGCAGCAGCGAGCCGTTGACGTAAACCTGGCCCTGGTCGATGCGAAGCCGGTCGCCGGGCAGGGCGATGACGCGCTTGATGTAGCTTTTTTCCTGATCGCGCGGATAGCGGAAGACCACGACGTCGCCGCGCTCGATCAAGGAGAAGTGGTAGACCATTTTGTTGATGAAGAGCCGGTCGCGGTCTTCCAGTTGCGGCAACATGCTGGTGCCTTCGACGCGCACCGGCTGGTAGAGAAAGGTGATGATGAGAACCGAGGCGGCGGTGGCGACGAGCAGGTCGCGCAGCCAGAGGGTGAAACTGGTGGGAGTGCGCGCGGGCACGCCCTGGCTTGGCGGCAGGTTGCCGGTAGCGGGGGAGGCATCGCCCAATGCTGGAGTCTGAGTGTCGTTAGGCCCGGTGAGCATTAGTATCTAGATTACTCGCAACCGAGGCTTCCTGGCGGACAAAGTACATGCACAGGTTTTTGAATGGGTTTGAGCTGGTTGGCGATGGGGACCAGAGCGGGCTGCTCGCCCGGTGTTTTGAGGTTTGCCTCCTCCAAAAGCAGAGGGCGCTGCAGCACCATTTCGACCTGCGTGCCGCTGGCGATGTCAACGTCGGCGTTGCGCGTGAAGAGCGAAACTACGCCGACGGCGGCCAGCCCCGCGCCCAGGCCCGTTAAGCCGCCTGCGACTGTATGACCGGAGACAGCGCCGGCGACCGTGCCCGCGCCCACGCCGGTGGGGATGGCGATTTTGGCCGTTTCGCCGGCATGGCGGCCCTTGTCACCATTCTGCTCGATGGTGCCTTCGTTATCGTCTTTTACCGACTGGTTTTTTGCGCCGGGCAGGCTGTTGACGACGCCGGGGATTTCGACCATTGAGCCGTTGGCGAAGATGATTGAGGTAAAGTGCATGTCGAGCTGCGCCTTGCCCTTCAGCCGTCCGCCGCGCTGCACATGGTCCACCACGCCCTGCACATAAACGCCGGAGGGAATCATGACGCGATTGCCGACCACGACCGGGAAGATCGAAGTGAGGTAAACGCCGTCGCCGACTTTGGCGCTTCTGGTGTTGACGGCGCTGGTGGTTTTGAGCAGGATTTTGGTGCCCGCCGGCACGGTGTAGGTTTTGTGGGCGGGAGCGGCGGATTCGGCGACAGGTTGCGCGGGGGCGGTTTCGTCGGCCGGGGGCGGCGGCGCTTGCTGGGCCGCGGCGCATTGCGCGGCGAGCAATACCGGCAAAATCGCGGCGGTAAGGGCTTTCCACGGCAGCGGCATCAACTCGTTCTCCTGTTGCGTAAATAGACGGCAGTTACGCTCACAAGGATAGCGCGAGAGCGGCGGGATTGGTGATGGGAGATTTCACAATTGCAGTAAAGTGGGCGGTTGTATTTCCACCCCACCCTAGCCATCTGCTGCGGCGGACGGCTAGAATGGGGCACCCCGGCATTTTAAAAAATTGAAGTAAAAAAGTGGATGGTTGTATTTCCACCCCGCATTAGGTCTCTGACCGGATGATTTCGATGCTTGATAGAATGCGATCTCAGGTCTCAAAATCGAGAGCTGGGGCACCCTCGATGGCGCAAATTTAAGCAGGTATTACTACTGAAGCAGCGCTTCCCTGTGCCGGCGCGGCGGGCGAGTTACCATGCGAAATAGCGATGGAGTCGCAAACTCATTTCCGCAATTCGATCCCGGAGCGCTTCGGCGCCGCACGGCGCGTGCTGGAGGAGGCAATCGCGGCGCGTGCCTTTCCCGGCTGCGCCTACGGCGTTTTGGCCGGCGGCGAGGTTGTGGCTCAAGGCGCGCTGGGGCGGTTTACCTATGAGGAAAACGCGCCTGCCGTGGTTGTGGGAACGCGCTACGACGTGGCCAGCCTGACCAAGGTGGTGGCTACGACGGCGGCGACGATGCTGCTGGAGCAGCGCGGAGAGATCGACGTCGAGAGGCTGTTAGGCGAGCTGCTGCCGGGCTTTGTGGCGGGACGCGCGATGGCCGATGCGGCGCATCGGGTGCGGCTGCGCCACTTGCTGGCGCATAGCTCCGGGCTGCCCGGTTACGTGGAGCTTTTTCGCACCGCCGCCACGCCGGAGGCGTTGCTCGCGGCCTGCCTTAAGCTGGCGCTGGAGGTCGAGCCGGGCGAGCGGGCCGAGTATTCCGATCCCGGATTTATTTTGATGGGCAAAGTTGTGGAAGCCGTGACGGGCGAGGCGCTGCCGGTATGGATCGGGCGCAATCTTTTTGAGCCGCTCGGGATGCGGGCTACGGGTTTTTGCCCCGCACCGGAGGAGCGAGCGGCGATTCCGCCCACGGAAGAGGACGCTGGCTTTCGCCACGCACGCATTCAAGGGGCGGTGCAGGACGAAAACGCCTGGGTTTTGCAGGGCGTGGCCGGACACGCGGGCATCTTTTCCACGGTTCCAGATTTGCTGCGCTTTGCCGGAGCGATTTTGGGCCAGGGCAACGAGCCGCTTTTTGAGCGCGCGACGGTGGAGCGCTTTGCCCAGCGACAAGAGCCGGCCGGCAGCTCGCGGGCGCTGGGGTGGGACACGCCGTCGGAGAACTCGACTTCAGGCAAATATTTTTCACGGCGCTCGATAGGGCACCTGGGCTATAGCGGCTGCTCGCTCTGGATCGATTTGGAGGCGGCGATCGCCGTCGTATTGTTGACCAATCGCACCTGGCCGGAGCGGCGCAGCCAATTGATCCGCCTCGTGCGGCCGGTTTTTCATGACGCGGTGCGCGAGGCGCTTAAGGTAACGTGATCGGCGATTACAAAGGCTGGTTCGGCCGAATAAATTTATCGAGATTGCAGGCATTTATCGATACAATCAACTATGGGGACTGACGCAATGTCATCAAGTTCAACGTTGCAGGAACCGGCCGGCGCCCGAGCCAATGACACCAACAACGACCAGGCCATTCTGCTTCAGCAATTGACTACCGAGAGCCCAAACGAGACAACGCTGGGGCTTGATACCAAGTCCGCGCTTGAGATAGCGCGCATCATCAACCATGAGGACAGCAAGATCGCCGGCGCGGTCAAGAAGGCGGTGCCGGAGATCGCCGAGGTCATTGACCTGGTGAGCCGAAACATGCGCGATGGCGGCCGGCTGATCTATGCCGGGGCGGGGTCAAGCGGCCGGATTGCGGCGCTGGATGCGGCGGAGTGTCCGACGAGCTTTTCGACGGTGCCGGGGCAGGTGCAGTACATCATGGCGGGCGGCCCGAAGGCGCTGGCTTCCGCCGTCGAAGTCAACGAGGATTCCGAGGAGATGGGCCAGCGCGACATCGCGCGCCGCCGCCCCACGCGCAAGGACGTGGTGGTGGGGGTTTCCGCCTCGGGACGCACTCCTTATGTTGTTGCCGCCGTTGCATACGCGCGTGCACGCGGCGCGCACACCGTCGCCGTAACCTGCAATCCGGCAACGCCGTTGACTGACGCTTCAGAGATCCTGATTGTGACCGACGTAGGGCCCGAGGTCGTTTCCGGCTCGACGCGCATGAAGGCCGGCACCGCGCAAAAGATGGTTCTGAACATGATTTCGACCGGCGTGATGGCGCGGCTGGGCTATGTGTACGAAAACCTGATGGTGAACGTGCACATGCAGAACTCCAAGCTGGTCGAGCGCGGCATTCGCATCCTGATGTACGCCTGCGGCATTGATCGCGCGGCGGCGGTGGAAGCGATTAAGAGCGCCGGGCGCAGCGTGCCGGTTGCTTTGGTGATGCTGAAGGCCAAGGTTGACAAACCCGAGGCGGTGCGCCGGTTGGCCAAGTCCGACGGAAATGTCCGGCTGGCGATTGAGGATAACGCGCAGGATATTTAGAGCATTTTCACAATAGCTGTAAAGCGTGAAGTCTTTTCCAGCCCACTTTAGCTATCCGTTGCGGCGGAGGGTGAAGGTGGGGCACCCGGATTTCTACTGCACCTGTATTTCTACTTCATCAGTAGTGAAAATGCTTTAGAGCAAATTGCCTGATGGTATAGAGGGGAAAATCGTCCCTCAGGGGCTAAAGAGGCTGCGGAAAAACATGGTAGTGGAAGATCGAAGGTTAGCAGGGCCTAAAGGCCACATTGATTTGATTGCGTTTGCGGCACGACTAAAGTCGTGCCCTGTTACAAAACCACTCGTTGAAAGACATTCTGCGAGTTTTTCCGCAGCCTGTTTAGCCCACGATTTATGGGCCTCTTTACGGCACGGCTAAAGTCGTGCCCTGTTACAAAACCACTCGTTGAAAGACATTCTGCGAGTTTTTCCGCAGCCTGTAAAGCCCACGATTTATGGGCCTCTTTACGGCACGACTGAAGTTGTTCAGTTCCATGACATCCTTTACACATTGTCTCCACACATCCTTTACAGTTTTTTGCTATGAGGGGGGTGTGGCATATGTCTTGGAGGATGGTGGGGGTGGACGCAC
>Ga0224531_1001481_pt1 | contig 10298 bp, 8 predicted proteins | sample CBST100metaG_FD_179876 | JGI IMG/M metagenome (GOLD analysis project Ga0224531, IMG submission 179876) | Peat soil microbial communities from Stordalen Mire, Sweden - C.B.S.T100 | ecosystem: Environmental > Terrestrial > Soil > Wetlands > Peat | place: Sweden: Norrbotten County, Stordalen Mire... | reverse complement strand
ACGGCCAAGGGATCACACTCCAGCAGCGATGGCACGACTTCGAGAAGACGGTCTGGCCTGCATGGGCCAAGGGCGTCAACCGGCCTTGTACGCTGTGGACCTGGGGAGCACGTGTTCTCGTACCCGCTCGCATCGTCGTCCCTTCCATGGAGTGGCTCTGCTATCTGCGCGTCAACCAGTGGGTCATGCGCTTTCCTGAAGAAGATGCCCTCGTCCAACAACATCGGCTGTTACTGGATGCGACTGCAGGCGTCCGATGGGCGTCGTCTCACTCCCGGCATCTCGCCGTATCAAGCGGACTGCGCTTGCTGCTGGTTCGTGGCTATACGACGCTGCACGATATTCAGGATGATGACCTCAAGGAGCTATCCACCCACTACTCGAAGGGGATCGATGTCCTTGATGCGGCGCTGTGTGCGCTCGACGTCTTCACACGCTCACCCAAGCATGGATCGACACGCCACAGTCGCCGCAGCCCTCTAACTATCACCGAGCTCGTCGATGTCTCGCACACACCCGCAGCCTTCCGCGAGATCATGGTTCTCTATCTTGAGACGTATGTCGCCCGCGTCAGCGATCGTTACACTACCCGCAGAGGCAAGGCCATTGCCATCGCACACTTCTGGCGCTTCCTCGCGGAAAAACACCCCGAGGTGACAAGCCCCGCCGAGGTGCGGCCATTCCACCTGCGCGAGTATATCCCCCACATCATGGCTCATGCGCTGACCGTAAGACGTGGCAAGGACACCGGCGACGAGGTGCGCTGTACTGCGCATTCTTGGTTGACTGACGTGCGCACTTTTTTCAGTGATCTTTGCACCTGGGCACTGGAACCCGATTCCCCATTCCACGGGTTCGCTCCACCCACAGTCCCACTCACCCGGCACTCTTTGCTTGGACTTGGTTTCGACAAGGCACGCGAGCGAACACGCGCACGCATCACCGCTACCGTGCTCGACCTCGAACGCGAGATGCCCGCGATCCGTTCTTTCGCCCTACGCAGATGGAACGATGCAACAGCTCGCATGGCAAGTCTGCCTGCTCCATCCAAGCCTTGGACGCAAGAGACTGACAGCTTCTGGGACTGGGCGCTGCTTGAGTTGCTTGTGCAGAGCGGACTGCGCATTGAGGAAGCTTCTGATCTCACGACCCTGGACATCCTCAAGCGCAAGATGCCCGATAGCCGCATCTACTACCTTCTGCATGTGAAGCCATCGAAGTTCGACCGCGCACGCGTCCTGCCCATCGGTGATGGACTGGGCCGCGTCATCGCCGAGATCGTTCGCCATGTGAAGCGCTTTCATGGAACCAGTCATGTGCCCGTCTGCAACCACTGGAACCTTGCGCAGAAGATGCCTCGGCCACCGGCACCCTATCTTATCCAGGCTATTCGGCATCCCAGCGCACCGGGACTCCAGACGATCCGTGCACGCATCAAGGCTGTTTCAGTCGCTGCTGAAGCCCGTCGCGCTGATGGCTCGCCTCTGGTCCTTCTGCCTCACGACTGCCGACGCGTCTTCGCCTCCGAACACCTGAACAACAACACACCCGTTCATGTTATCCAGGCCCTGCTCGGACACGCCTCGCTTGATACTGTCATGATCTATGCCAAGCTCTATCCCAGCCAACTAATCGAAGAGTATCGCAAGACCATACGTGGCCTCTACAACGCTCACTATGGCGACAACGGCCTCAAGAACCCGACCACCGAAGAATGGGCCGCCTTCGCTGCCAGTTGCAATCTGCGTGATATGGGCACGCACCTCTGCGCTCTGCCCACCGGAGAGCACTGCCCAAAAGGACTGCTCTGTCTTGGATGCACCCATGCCCAACCAAAGAAGAGTGCAGTACCTGTATTCCGGCGCATGCTCGCCAGTCACCAACGAAGCCTAAACGCCGCAAAGGGACACAATGAACCAGCCGGACAAATCGCCGCACGCGAACTGGAACTCGTCCGCATTCAAACCGCCTTGCAACGGGCCAGTGAACTGAGCGATGATGTGGCTGCTGCCATTGAGGAGCACGCCTGATGCCCCGCCACGCGGCGGAACATGTTGGCAAGCCGTGCCGGGCGCAAATCACGAGATAATACATCGAAAACATACACAGCGCGGAAGCCAATCAACACAGGAGCGGGTTTCGTCTCCCGGTTCGTGTTCGGCTCCTGCTCTGTGGTGTCCTTTCTGCGCCGGTGTCCGACCATCGGGGCGAGAATCTGAATACCCTTCTCGCCACGTTTCACAAACCGGCCTAGCTCCTTCCATGCGCCGTACCCTGCTACGCGCGTAGCCGTTGGGCGTTGTCTCGCAATACTGAGAATGTTCCCAAAGGAATAGGAATGGAACCGGGCCATTGCGGCCAGATACGCGGTCAAGGTTTCGCTCTTGCCCGCCTCAAGCTGCTGGAGTAAAAAGTCCACGGCCTGCTTGATGAGTTGCTGCGTGGGGTTGTCTTTCTGGCTGGTGCGCTGCTGGTAGGGGGATTCGCTCGGATTGCGGAGCGCCGCATTTTTGCTGTGCGGTGCGGTGGTGGTTGCTGTGCTGCTGGTGTAAGGCATAATGTTCGCTCTCCTGTGCTGCCCGCATGGGGCGAGAATCTGAAGGAGGGCGTCTGCCTCAAACCAAATTTCTTTGTTTGAGTGCCCCCGCTTCATGTCTTGCGCGGCGGGCAGGGGCGAGGCGGGTTCTGTCAAGGCCGGGCGTTCTGTGCCCGTTCATCGCAGCGAATGCGGAGAGCCTTGACGGGTTCCGACCGCTTCTGCCATAAAGCCGCATGGAGCGGGGGCACTTGAACGAAGAAGAAATTAGGTTCTCTTCCTTATTGCTGTACGCTTGTTCGTACGTAAGGGCCGGGCGTTGCGGGGCAGGATACAGGCCCCGCATGGATGGGAAGCGGAAAACGCCAGCACGTTAGGCGGTTGCAGCGTGGGAAGGGCGCAGCACCCTTCCCAACTGCACGCGGGTCTGGACTGGCCTACAATTCAAGAATGCCAGTGATCCGCGAAGACTCTGACCCGGTGGCCCTGACCGCACAGGCGGACATTCACAGGTTCTATGTCAGAGTGATCCTGCCGGCAATGATGGAGTTCGCACCGGCTGAGGATATCCCCGGCTTCGAGACGACTGATTTAGATGTCTTTCTCGAATCTGCAAGTCAGCATACGCACAATGCGCTTTGCTACGAGATGCGTCGAACCTTTGCACTCGTTCTTGGTGCTCTCTTTGAACGCCAACTGCGACTATGGTTATCGGGAAAGGCGCCTGCTGAGGCCAAAAAGATCGAAACGGATACATGGCTGGGGTTGATCGGACGGGCGAAGGTTGCGGTCGGAGCACCAATTATCCCAGAGATGGCGGATCTTGAGACTCTGGGGTCAGTGGCGAATGCAGTGCGCCACGGCAATGGAAGATCCACTACCAAGCTGCTGAAAGATGCGCCACAGTTCTGGGACCAGGCCCCTAAAGTATCTAAGTCGGGTTGGGAATCCGACCTGGTAGGCAATATGCGAATCAGCGGCGCCGATTTGGAGAAATATGTAATCGCGGTATTGAAATTCTGGCACAGGGCAGGCGCATCGCAAGTTCCAATGGCTTGGTGCCCTAATAGCGCGGCTAATCGGCAAGAACATACTTGACAGACTACGCCGTTTTGAGTGGTGTCCTGCTGTAGGGGGAAGGGACTCATAATGATTCTGAGATTGTATGCTGACGAAAGCGGCGATGAAGTTACCGGCATTTTTCGCATCGCAGGTTACCTGATGACGCAGAAGCAATGGAAAGATTTGGATAAAAGGATCGGAAAGGCTCTTGGTCCGTTAGATTGGTTTCATATGAAAGACGGCGATCACCGGAAGCACCCTGAAATATATAAGAAACTACTGAACACGATCACTCCGAAATCGGTATTGGCTAGCTTTTCCGTGTCCGTGGACAGAAGGGAATACGAATCGCTGTTATCGGAGCGATCCGGTAAACAGCCTCTCAAATACTGGATCGGCAGTTCTTATGCTTTTCTTGTTCAAGCCATGATGAGTCTTTGCGGGAGTTGGTGCAGAGAACAGAATCTTACAGACGAGTGGATAGCGTACTTTTTCGAGGCTGGTCACTCCAGCCAGGGTGATGCAGATGCACTCGTCAAGTTGTTCGACAAGAAGCAATATAAGGAACACGCGGCACAAGCTAGGTATGCGTCTCATACCTTTCTCGCGAAGGAAGGACCTCTTTCAAAAGCGCTGATTCCATGCGACATTCTAGCTTGGCATTTGACAAATTGGAGAAGAGGAGGCAACCAGTGCAAGGAATTGCAGCGTCTTCTTACGGTCAATACTCGGTACAAAGACTTCGATTCAGACGACATCCGTGGCGTCATCCAGAAGTCAAAACTTAGAATGCAAAACTTCGACAAAGCGGGACGACCCAGAAAACCGAAGACTGCTTGATCGGCCAGTGTCCCGTCATTTGACGATCGAATGGGCGCTGGAAGATGAGAGACACTAGGACGTTTGCTGAGATCGATCCGCTTCGGTAATTTTTTGTCGAGGATTTCCCAACTCTGAGCCAAAGCGCGATAATTACCGAAATGAGCGAGTGGGTTCTAAAGTGGGTAAGAGATTTCGCGCCAGTGGTCGTCTCAATAGCAGTCTTGGTAGTGACGTTCTCTTTCAATCGCTGGCAACGACGCTTGGCACGTGAGCAACTCCGGCACCAGCTTTACGAGCGCAGGGTGGCTGTCTATAGTGCTTTTCGAGAACTCCTGCTGGCGCTTCCCGAGAAAAGCGATGACGAGATTAAAGCGCTTTTTCGAAAGGCCAGCATCGCTCGTTTTGAGGTTCCATTTCTATTCGATAACGACGCGAAACTACGGGTCTATCTGGAACAAATATGCGAGAGGACAACTGAAGAAGTCATAAACAACATCTTTTTTGTGGATGGTATGAAGCAGCAGTCGGCCATTATGAACGACCCTCAGATTGCTCGAGACTTCGCGACGCGAGCGAATCAGCTTGGTCTGGCCAAACTCAAAATCCCTGAAGATCACCTCACGCGGCTGCCGCAAGAATTTGCTCCGTTTCTAAAACTCACTGATTTTTCGAAACGATAAGCCCTCGCCGGAGTTTTACAAAGGGTTCTTCGCGCCCTACGACGCGGCCACTTTGCCGCGCAGCACAGACTGTGGCATGCTGATGGAATGGACAGTCTACCCACGCTCGATGATGTTTACCGGAAGTTCGGAGAGGCTTCGGAAGCAGCACAGCTTTTGGAGACGGAGCTCGGCACATTGCTCTTTGGGGAACAGGCTAACGCGGAAGACCTGCTCGGTGGAGACGGCAAACGCGCCACTGAGGTTATGATGACGATAAACCGCCAGACGCTCGGTACGCTCATCAAGAACGCCAAGGGGAACTGTCAACCGATTGAACAAATCGCGGTACTCTTGAACAGTGCGCTCCAAGAGCGAAACCGACTTTCGCATTCATTTTACCTGGAGCATAATTTCCGCAGAAATTCTGGCGAGGGCCGGGCGTTGATGATGCAGGACCTTGAGGCTATCCACGAAGCCATTCTTGAGGCGTACAAACAGTTGATGTTGCTCGAAGGTATCGACCTTGACGCGCTAGCCGATGGACCACTCATTCTACCTTCGGCCCATGTGCGGATAATCTAGAGCCCAGAGGCCGTCCGCGAGCATATATGGCTACTTGAGTTTGCCTATCAAGTGAACACTCCATGTGCATTGTCAACGAATGCCTTACGTTGCTTCCATATGACTTTGACCGTCAAGCTTTCGAGCCAATTTAGTATCTCGGCTTCAGGCTTCTTCGGAAGCAGAATAGCCATGTTCGGAGTACCGAACTCTTCTTTGCCAAGGAACGCATAGTCCAACAACTGTCCTACTGCCATTCGGATGTATTCGCGCCTGTTCGAAGATTTGGCCTCAATCAAATTGTTTCTGTCCTTCTCGTGGGCGTCACAGAGGAGACGACCATAGACCAACTGATCGACGACGTGACCTCTGTCTCTGAGCCATTTCTTGAAGTCCCGTACCAACGCTGCTTCCAGTTTTCTTGCGGTTCTCACCATTTCGGCGCTCCGCTGGGAAAAATCGAATTGGGCGGGATCGACGTGTGGCTTGCTCCTGACTTTTGATTTGGCAACCTTCGGGCTCGATCTCAAACTCTGTTTCCCATTTTTTGCAGTGGATTGGACAAGTGCTGTGCTCATCCAATGGCAGACCTTCCGATGGTCGGCATTCCAGTCGGGATGCAACTGGCAAAGTGATCGGGTATGGTTGAGAACGCTCATTATGGGTACTCTGTTTGGAACGGTACTTACAGAGATGAAGGGAGATAGCTTACGAATGGAACCGTTTATCCATTTCTTGTCTGGTGCCGCAAAGTCCCTGAGGCGCTGCTGGTACTTGCCCGTTACGACTCCGAAGCCGACAACGTCCGGACCATAGGAACGGCGAGCGACCAAAATGATGTCGCCCGGCACAATGCTTTTCGCAAACTTGGAGCCAAGTCTATGGTCGGGATCATCTGGACCCCAACCCATGAAGGCCGCATGGTGGCGCCTAATCGCTTCCTTCCAAAGGTCGATCGTACTGGGGTTGTCGGTGACGTTCGGGGAGACAACCCAGAACCGTCTGTCAACTCTTGACAGCCCAGAGATATCATCACCCTTCGGAACGGTGTTGAACTGCCTCTTGGCCTCTGGGGCAAAGGCAACCTGACGTTTCAAGGATTCTTGTGCCAATCCATACAAGTATGGTTCGTTGGCAGAGTCGGAGTCCCCAAATCTCTTAAGAACGTCGTTGACGGCGCGCTCGAAATTATCGCTATTCCGAATTTCCTCGAAATTGTCGATTACGAGCGCGAGCCTCGATTGTTTCAGCGACATTCTCCTGTCGCTGGCGAGTAGCCGAAATCGAATACGCTCCTCCCCAATCTCCTCGATTACGAAGGGCTTTCCTGTCTTGGTTAGAACCCGCTCGCCCGGCGAGAATAACTTTTGAACACGGTTACTCGCTCCGTTTGTCATGGGTCCTCCGAAAATGGTGGTCGGTGATCCGATCGATTTGTTGTGAGTTCACATGTCGGCTACATTGACTTTCTCCTCTTAAATGCTCTGATGTCCTCCGCTGAGAGATCGAACCATTCACCGTGCCTGCGCTTGTCTTTGAATCGTTCATGCCAGTACCGTTCTATTCCTGGAGCATCATCAATGACTGAGATGGTGTGAACCTCCGTTATGCCCTCGGATGTTTGTTTATGCAGTTCGCTCTTACGTCGCCAGTGATTCTCTGAATAGCCGATCTTGTATAGCTTTCCTGATCTGACCAGATAGACATAACTAATTGGATCGGATTTGCTCGTTTCAACGCCGCTTTCGTGATCGGCTGCAAGAATTGTGCCGGCTACGTCCTTGGCCAAGATTGCAGATACATCCGCGTATTTTTCTATTGAAGAGCAATAATTGCGTAGCCTTTCAATGGCCTCTGCCTTTGCTCCCAGTTTCCGCCCTAAAGCCTTTGGCGTTGGAACGGTCCCGTCCTTCTTCTTCTCGATTAGAATCTCGCTCACAGTAGGGTACCTTCCATACTGGCGAACGATCTTTGCCATCACCTCAAGGATTTGTTCAACAGACGATCCGGTGGTCCACTCCAGTGGTGCGAAACCAGCTTCAGACAGCGCATCTCCCCACCGTGCCCAATGACTACCCCGCCACTCATGTTCGGCTATGCCCGTCTCGGTTTGGAATCTTCTCACCCCGACTGGCTCACCACCATTGAGCGCCGCAGTTCTTCGGATTTCACTTAGTATGAATTGCTTGTCCTTCATACTTTAGAGTCCCTCTCCTTGTCAGTGTTGGTTCCCCCGAATTGTATCTCTTGCTTCGCCATAGACTTGCACTACCGACACATCTTCGTAGGGATGAAACAGAAAGATTCTGTCGAAGACTCGCGGAGCCGCTGCCAGCGCTTGCTCCACCCTCGCGGCCAGTTGCGGAAAGTCGAAGCCAACTACGTGGATTGGCGTATTGTGCAGAAGGGCTTCATCGCAGTAAAAGCAGACCAGGTCAAACTCGCCGAGAGCGTGCCGCATCCGAATATCATCGTGCTCGTATTTGGTAATTTTGGCTAGAATGCGATCTACTGCCGCCTGTACCATCCATTGCTCCGTATAGGCCCCGCCAGGAGTCTCGAATAATATCCACGGCATTCCCACGGGTAGACCTGTACGGCTTTCTCGCGGATATATCCAGACATCATTCAGATATCTTTCGAGCATGGGATACGCGATGAAATCACAGATGGGCGCACCCTGCGGTGTGTCCCACTCTCGTACCGTATTCCAGTATCCGGTAGGAATTGGAAACTGTGGATGGAACGACGGCAGCGGCTTCGCATTCTCATGCGCAAGGAGATCGAAGAGCTGCGTCCTAAACTGAAGCGCATCGTTCTGCTTTACCCGTAGCGACTTGTAGTGCAAGAAAACTCTGCCGATATGCTCAGGTCTTGGTTCGCTTTCACTGCCGATGATCTTTAGATAGCTGTTTTCCAGCAGCTCACGGCCTCTCCCTTCCGTAACCTGATCATGCTCAATCCACTTCGTTAGTTCAACGCCTATCACCTTCCCAAAGATGCCGGCGCACAAGACATCGGGTGGATCGGGTCCGTCGTCATGTCTGGCAATGTCTTCATCCGCAAACTGGGGAGCGGCAGCCAGAAACCCAGTCCATGCCGTGCTTTCGTCGGGCCGGAGCATGGTTTGATTTTATTCCATTCGCAAGTGTGGAACACTTGCAGGTGACGATGGCTGTAAAGCTGTCTGGTTTTATAGCGCCAATCCCAGCCCGTTCCCCGCGGCGTTTCGTAGTGGAAGACTCTGCTCCAACCCTGAATTTGCAATTGGACTCTGGCCTTTGCCGAAGTCAATCGCGGAAGCCTTGGTCACATCGCGGCTGAGGCTTTCCGCGAGGGTGGCCGCATTATTGGTGAATATCTGTGCATCATGAGAAGCCCGCGAAACCGAGACGTAAGCAAAGCGGTTGTCTATGAGTTCGGAGTAAACATTGGTATCCATATTCACTAGGACACGCTCGGCGGTGAGTCCCTGGGAACTGTGCGAGGTTACGGCATAGCCGTGCTCGAAGTGCCGCATTTCGTCGGCATTGAAGGTAACGGTTCTGTCCTTGTCGCCATCCATTCGGACGCTGATATTGCTGTTTCCATCGATCTGCTGAATCGTGCCGAGGTCACGATTGGCGACTTGCAGCGCACGATTCGGCGCGGTGAATTGGATGCGGTCGCCTATGGCAAACTCACGCTCGATCTCATGGTAGGCGCTGATGCCGCGCAACCGTGACGGGTCGTAAGACACTTGTTCCCCGTTCGGTTTTTGGATGGTAACAAGGTTTTCTTTTGGGTCGATGCTGACGACCCGTGCGTAGCTTCTACCCTCGATGCCAATCTCCTTGCTTCCGCGGATGTAGTGCAGAACGTCCCCTGCCTGATAACGGGCGGCCCATGCTCGATCCGCGCCGGTCATGTCGGAGCGCGGCGTTAGCACGCGCATCGAATGATTCTCCTTATCCAAGCTGCCAAGCGTCTGTAATTCCTGGCGCACAGCCTGATTGATGGTCCGGCGCGAAGCGTTGTCGGGTGAGACGATAATCGTGTTTTCAGGATGCGCCGCGTAGTTCTTCGCTATTGCCTCGATGCGTTGGTGCGGGTCCACGATCTCCGTCACGCGGCCTTGCTGCTGAAGCATCTGCACACCAAGTGCGGTTTCATTTTTCGATAGATGCTCGACAGCTTTCAGTAGTTCTGGATCTTTCTGACGCACGATCTGGTCGAGTCGTGCGGTCTGCATTCCCGCCCGTTGTAACTGCTCGAAGGGCTTTCCTGCATCGACGCCTTGATGCTGGCGGGTATCGCCAATGAGCAGCAGTTTATCCTGCAAGCCGATCTTGCCGAGGAAATCCCGCATCTGCTGCGTTGATGCTAGCGAGGACTCATCAACCATATAGAGATGCTTTCGCGCCGCGTCATCGCTCTGTCGATTGCCACGCGCAAGGAAGCCTTGCAGCGTGTCAGCTTCAATGCCCGCATCGCGGAGCTGGCGGGCGGCGCGGGAGGTCGGGGCGAAGCCCTCGACCGTATAACCATTCTCCTCCGCACCCTGGCGGATGCTTGCAAGGGTCGTCGTTTTGCCGGCCCCGGCGGCCCCTTGCAGTCCCTGTATCCGATCGTTGGAAGTGAGCACTTCCTCGATGGCGCGTCGCTGCGCCCGGTTG
>Ga0224531_1001480_pt1 | contig 10300 bp, 5 predicted proteins | sample CBST100metaG_FD_179876 | JGI IMG/M metagenome (GOLD analysis project Ga0224531, IMG submission 179876) | Peat soil microbial communities from Stordalen Mire, Sweden - C.B.S.T100 | ecosystem: Environmental > Terrestrial > Soil > Wetlands > Peat | place: Sweden: Norrbotten County, Stordalen Mire... | reverse complement strand
CCTTCCCTCAAGACCTTGAAAATCGATGAAACCGATTTTCACATTTCCACCGCCACGACGATTAGCTGAACAATTCTTCCACTTAAGAACCAGAAAAACCTGTCCGGACAACCGGGACCACCTCACTCTGACCACTTTGCGTAGTGCTTCCGGACAATATTCGGCGAGTTGCCGAGGATGTCGGCGACCTCCTCAAACGTTGCTCCTTGGCCAAGAAGCTCCGTTGCAAGCGTGTGCCGAAAACGATGCGCATGCGCCTTTGTGACACCCGACATTCGGAAGACAGCTGCCAGGCACTCTTCAGTAACGCCTACTGCAGTTCGCCGCTTCGACAAACCACTCCAGAAATAATATGGGCAACCCCCTTTGCCGCTTCTCGGTAGCGGCACTCTGTCCAATGCGGCTTTCATTTTGTTCGGGATTGGCATGAAGATTGGCTTCTTGTTCTTCGTCGTGCGCAAGAATATCTGCCAGCGGCCACCGATCTTGCTGATACGATCACGCCAAAGCGTTGCCACGTCACTAATTCGCAGTGCGGTATAGCGGAGGGTAAGGACCATGGCGTTTGCGCGCAGGCGCTCGTATGGGCCACGGCCAATTTTGCATGAAGCCTCGATAATCGCCTTGACCTCTGCCAGTTCAAAGGGCTCGATCTCGTTTGGCTCAATACCGCGCGGAGATTTGATTCGCCGTGCGACATTGTTCTTACACCAATCGCGATCCCGGCAAAAGCCGCAGAATTGACGAAGTAGCTCAAGCTCCTTTGAGCTTGTAATCTTCGCCAACTTGTGACTTGCGCGAAATGCATCGAGATGAACGACCTTGAGATCTCCAATCGAATCGATATTCTCCTTCACGCAGAATTCCTGGAGGTGATTGAGAGTGTTCTTGTACTTCCTCAGGGTTGAGGATTCCAAGCCGTCAGTTCTGCAGTAACTTGTAAACTCCACGACCGCCTCTGTAATTGATTTGGAAACCTGCACTTCGGAGGACATCAGTTCAGCCAGTTTCCTACGTGTACGCGCCAGTTCTCTAGTACCTAGCGATTTCCAAAGCTCACGCTTCGGTCCCACATATCCGTCTGCCCAAAGAGGGCAACTGCAGAGGCTGCGGGAAAACTCTGAGGCTGATGTGCGTCACAGCGAATTTTGATTGTTTTATTCATCAAGGAAAAATGCGTGGAGCCGACAGGCAGCAAGCGGCGATGTTCAGTTACGTAACGTTGGAACAGCGGATTGCGGTCGATCATCCGGTGCGGCGTATCCGCGCTCTGGTCTACCGGTCGCTGAAGCGTATGGACGCCGATTTTGCGAAGCTCTATTCATTCACCGGTCGCCCATCAATCGCCCCTGAGCAGCTGCTTCGGTCTATGTTGCTGATGGCGCTTTACTCGATTCGTTCTGAGCGCCAGTTGATGGAGCAAATGGAAGAGGGAAAAATCGGCCGAGACTCGATCCATGCAACAACGCCGGAGCCTTGTAAGGGAGCCACGTGCAACGCTATTGCACCTCTATTGCGGAAACAATCGCGTCTCCTTTGGTCGGTCTGAACTCAAGAATCAACATGCCATCGCTGGCATTCACTTCAAAACGCCGTTGATACGCAGTCAACTCACCTCCTGCGGCGGCTGACACATCCAGATTGGCCACAATCTTCTTCCCGTTCGCAATAACGTCAAAAATGCGGTCGCCGGGATGTAGAGACGGTTCCACGAACGTGAGGACTACACTGTGCGGACCGTCAGCGACGGGAATACGATAGCTGAACGAACCGGCACGGTACGTGACCGCGATCTCTGGACTGCTGGTCGCAGCAATTGATGCCGGAGCCGGAGCTCTGAACCCAGCTCCCGGACCGGTGATAACCTGCGCCGTGCCACCCTCGAAGAACGTATCCGATCCAAAGCGCTTGTCTAGGCTCGAGCCGGCAACCAGCGCGCCGCAATCGATGTTGACACTCTTTGCGGCTGCGTCGGAAAGGTGCCACTGGACTTGATCGTCGACATCTCTCTTGGGGAAGGAGCCAGTCGCAACAATTTCGTTGACGCCGGGGCTGAGAACGATGCCATTCCAGACACAGATGCGATCCGGACAGTCTGCAAGCATTCCAATGAGCTTTCCATCTACTTTCAGCGAGGTCTTCGGCGCATTGCTGTACACCCGCACATCGGCTGTCTGGTAGGCTCGCTCGGTATAAAGGCTGGAGTTGATGTGGACCGTTGGCGTTTCCGTCCAGTTGGCTTTGTAGAAGAAGTACGCGTCCTTCCGATACTTATGGTCAAAGGTCACGATGCCCTTGGTATTAATGTCCTGGGAGTTGCCTTCGCTGCGCGTGGTGGTTGCGAAGTCGAAGGAGTTCCAGAGAAACGTTCCCCATAGGTACGGCTTGCTGCGCATCGTGGACCAATTCTGTTCGTGAATGTAGGACTCGTATTCTTCCGCCTGCGGTCTGTTGCGAGACTCCGGTCCGCCAAGAGCATTGTCAGAGTGCAGCAAGACAGCGCCTCCGGCGCCGTACTCTGTAACCGCCATTGGCTGTGAGGGCCGGGTGTGGTGGAGAGTGTCAAGATTTGGGCCTAAGTCCGCCGGCGTGTTGTAGTACCAACCGAAGTAGCGGTTCGCGCCGGAAAGGTCGGTGACCGAAGCCGTAATGGGCACGACGGTATCGGGCGCGTATTGAATTCCCTCACAGCAGGTGGCCAGCGTTGTGGGACGGTCGGGGTCCAGTTCGTGCGCGAGCTGATTCAGCTCTTTGAGCAAGGGTAGGGGATCAGGACGGGTTCCGGACTTGTTCCCCACAAAGGCGGGCATGCTGTTGCCAAAATCGATCTCATTCCCGATGGACCAGGTGATGACGGAGGGGTGGTTGAAGTCCTGCGAGATCAACTCCCGCAATTGCTGCCGGGCGTTCTCGCGAAGCGCCGCCGTCGGTTGCAAGCTCTCGCCCAACGTCCACTGGCTTACCAGCGGTATCTCGTCCCAGAGCACTAGTCCGTCGCGGTCCGCCAGGTCGTGAATCGGCTGGCCATGCTGGTAATGAGTCAGGCGTATCCCTGTCACCCCCATCTCACGCATCGTCGCCTCATCCGCGGCAATGTCCTCCGGTTCCCTCGCCCAGCCCTTGCCTTCACGATCCTGGTGGTAGCCCACGCCGTGCACGGCCACGTGCTTTCCGTTGAGATACAGCCCCTCATTCGAATCAAACCGAACCTGCCGAACACCGAAGGGAAAAGAAACAAGATCCACCTCTTCCGAGGACTTGTTTGAGAGTTCCACCACCAGGCGATACAGATAAGGATCCTGCACACCTTGCCAGAGATGCGGATGCGGCACAGCCATGTTCGCGGTGCACTCTTCCACGCTTGCTGGTCCCACTGTGACTGTCTGCTCTTCTTGTCCGGCAACCTTGCCCTGCGCGTCAACGAGCTTGGTTCGGAGCACAACGGTGCCACTCTGCTCACTGTCGTTGCGCACCCGTGCGCGCACTTCCACTTGCGCCCTGCCAGACGCGATCGACGTCGTCTTTGCATACACTCCTGCAGAACCATAGTCCATCAAATCAAGGTGCATCTTCTTCGTGAAGACAAGACTTACCGGACGATACAAGCCGCCGTAAACGAAGAAGTCTCCCGTAAGCGGCAACACGTCCGCGGTTGAGCTACCCAGCGCGGGCTTAGTGTTGTCCACCTTCACTGTGAGCGTGTTCTGCTGGCCTGGCTTTAGTGTTGCCGTGCTGTCCAGGCGAAAGCGCGAGAATCCTCCCCGGTGTGTGCCCAGCATGGTTCCGTTCAACCATACAGTTGCGATGCAGCTTGCTGCGTCAAACTGCAGAAAGCTTTCCATGCCGTCTACGTTTGCTGGAGGCGTAAAGACGAGCTTGTACCAGCCGACGCCCTGCGTCGTTACGACGTTCTGCGCGTTGTTGATGTGGGACGCTGGTGCATCCTTGTAGTAGCCCACCCGGTTCCAGGTATGTGGCACGCTGACTGTTATCCATGTCGCATCCGGTTCAGCTGGGAGCTCTGTCGTAGATTCTGGGCCTAGTTTGAAGCGCCATCCATCGTGAAGGGACATCTCGATGCGCGGGTCAACAACCGTGGAACGGTGCGTTTTGCTCGTTTGCACCTCCTGTGCCTGAGGATTCATAGCGAGAGACGAAAGGCATAGAACAAATAGTCCGAAACAGCGGGTCATTAGCAAACTCCTGCAAGCTATACCTGCCTGCGTGGTGGAAGCGATTGCAATTATAGAGATGACTCTCACTCCGTTGTCACCTCGAAGCACCTGTTTCCCAGGGCCGTGCATATAAATGGACCTAGTGAGATATAGGCAAACAGGCGAAAATTGACGAGAAGGGAAATGGACAATTCCCTGAAGTATTTTGCAGCGTTGCGCGATCCTCGCGTGGAGTGGAACCTGGAACATTACTGGAAGATATTCTGCTAGTTGCGATTGCCGCCGTTTTGAGCGAACCCGAAAGTCGGAACGACATCGACGACTACGGCGGAAGCAAAAAGAAAGGCTGGCAGCAGCTTCGATACCAGCCCTCCGGTCAGAGATACATCCAGGCTAGAATGAGATCTTCGCAGCGGCCTGAAGCACGCGTGGTCCGCCGACGCTATTGACGTTGCCTGAGCCACTACCCAGGGTGCTGGTGATCTTGCCAAGGTTGGATCCCAGTGTTGCCGTAGGCAGTCCGAATGCGGGCGTGTTGGTCGCATTGAACGCATCAAAGTGCAATTCCAGATTGGCCTCGTTGTGGATCTGGAAGCGTTTGAAGATCGAAAGATTGTCGGACAGATACGCCGGCCCGCGGAACTGGTTGCGTTGCGTGTTGCCAACCGCACATGCCACCGGATTGCTTGAGGAATAGGCTGTACACGCCGCAGGAGCAGAGAAGGATGAAGGGTCAAACCAAGTCACATTTGCCGCATGGTTTACCTTGTGCGTGACTTTGAAGGAACCCGTCATATTCACGGTCTGGGTGGTACCCGACGTTGCACTGCTGGTGGAGATAGTAAACGGGAGTCCGGATACTGCCGAGATGACGGCAGACGTTTTCCAGCCGCCCAGAACATAGGACCCAATACCGGAGGCCATGTAGCGGTGGCCTTTGCCAAAGGGTAGTTCATAGGTAATGGTCTGCTCAAAATTCTTCTTGCGATCGAAGTCGAGCAGGTTGTAGTTGCGACGCTTGTTGCCGCTGAAGAACATCAGGCCGCCGTCTTGCGCGCCTGTCTGGTAGCCCTGCGCCTTGCCCCATGTGAACGCGCTCATGAAGGCCAGGCCGTGGGTTAATCGACGTGTGAGCTGCATCTGGAGCGACTCATAGTTGCTGGATTCGCCCATAAAGTATTGCGTGACAGCAGCCGTCTTGCCAAAGGCTATATTCAGCGGATCGTAGTTGTTGCTCTGTCCATAGATGCTGGGCAGGTTGATGTTCTGTGCCAAATCGATCCGTGTGCCATGATTGGCCACGTAGGCAACCTGCAGCGTCATGTCTTTGGGCAACGCGCGCTCAAGCGCCAGGTTCCACGACGAGACATAGGCGTTCTTGAAGTTCAGCGGGATGTAAAGGTTCGCCAGGCCGATGGTTCCGTTAGCCGCGCTCTCCGTCAGAATTCCGCTCGAATTAAAGGCTGCGGTCGGCGTAGCGGGGATGCCGGTTGTAAAGTTGACCAAGCCGCCGGCCGGATTCAAGGCCGCACCGTAGGTAGGCGTGTTGGTGTAGTAGGTGCTGGTCTTGATCGGGTAGTTGTAGGCATAGCTGTTGTCTACGAAGGGAACGTAGCTGATGCCAAAGCCTGTGCGGATCACCGTGCTCTGCGAGGCGCGATAGGACAAGCCAAGGCGAGGCGCCAGGTTCTTGTAGTCGGTCTGCATGCCAATGTTGGAGGGATTCCCATACTGGCCGGCGACTTTCAGCTGATTGGCAGTGGGATCGTAGCTAACAAACCCTCCCGCCTTGCGCGGTGTTGCTGGCGGATACAGTTCGTAGCGCAGGCCAAGATCCAAGGTGAGCCGGTTTTTGAGCTGCCACTTGTCAGATACAAAGAAAAACAGCCAGGTCTGACGATAGGCCGGGAAGGTGCTGTTGGTGTCCTGACCCACCTGATAGGGGGTGTTGAACAGGACGCTGGCAATGTCGTTGGCCTGGCCGGTGACCGAACCATTAAAGGCAGTTGCGCCCGGCGCCGAAGTCTGGTTTTCCTTGAAGTAGAACGTACCTGCGGCGGCATTGTTGTTGCCCTGCAGAAGATCGTCGCGGACGCGACGAATATCAGCGCCTGCCTTCAGGGTGTGGTTGCCCTGAATCTCGGTCCAGTTGTTGGCAAAGTCGATGTTGGATTCTGCGCGCAGCCAAGGCAGGGACGGCGAGTAACCGATGAGAGGGGAGTTCGTGTTGCTGCTGTTTCCTACAAAGTTGTACACCTGGATGGCGACCTGGCCACTGGTGGTTGCAGTCTTATTGGTTCCGTTCGGCCCATTGCCGGGTATGCCGAGTGTGGCCGCATCGTTGGTGCCGTAGTCCGTCTGCGTGGCGGAGTTGCGCAGATGCGCCACGCCAGCGCGCACTTCAGTAAACAGTGTGGGCGAGAAGACGTGGTTGTAGTTCACGCCGGTACTATAGGCCGCAGCCTTGCCGGTAGCTTCAAATCCGCCGCCGGTAGGCCCGCCGAGGAAGGAACTGAACAAAGGCGCCTGATAGGTGGTCGTAATCTGATGGCTAAAACGGCCGCTGATGTGATCCCGGTCCGTCATGGCGTAATCCACCTTCACGTCGTAGCTGGTCGCGTCCTTGCTGAAGGGAAGGTTACGTGAAAAATTGTTGTTGCTGGCGCCGGCAATATACGCTGCCGAGGCCATGTTGGTTTTGGAATCCCGTGCCAGCGCATCAATGTCCTGAAGAATGGTCAGGCCAACTTTGTTGATGCTGCTGTTGGTGGTCGGAATCAAGTTGCCTGCGAAGGCCTTACGTCCGGTGCCGCACTGGCTAGCATTCGCCGCGCCACCAAGACAATCTGCCGTGTCTCCGGTGTTCGGGTCGTAGATCTGGCCGGAATAGCCGCTCAGGTCAATATTCCCGTTTGCTACTTTGTAGACCGGTATGTTGTAGGTATTCAGCGAAGACTCGTGATCGGAGGTGCGCAGGAAATCGCCAAAGAAGAACAGCTTGTTCTTCAGCACCGGGCCGCCCAGGGATGCGCCCGTATAGTTGTACACCATGCGGCCGTTGGGGCCGGTGGCAAAGTAGTTGCGCGCATTCACGCCGTTGTTTTCCATGTTCTGGAAAACCGAGCCATGGAAGGCATTGGAACCGGATTTGAGCGTCACGTTCACTACCGTGCCCACGGCGCGACCGAACTCGGCCTCGAAGTTGTTGGTTGTGATGTCGACGTTCTGAATGGCCGCAGCCGGCGGAACCAGGACGATGTGAATGCCGGTGCGCTGATCGTCGTCAATGCCTTCGATCTGGTAGAGGTTCACATAAGACGACTGGCCGTTGGCGTTGGTCGAAAGATCGTTGTTGGCGTTGTAGAACTGCGAATTGTTAAAGGTGACCGGCGCCATACCTGGAACCACGTTCAGCAGGGACTGGAAGCTGTTGCCGCTGGCGAGCGGAAGGTTGCTAATGGTGCTCTGCTCAATCGTCGTGGCGATGTCGGCACGGTCGGTTTGAAGCTGAGGAGGAGCCGTGGTTACTTCCACCGTCTCCGATGTGCTGCCCGGCTGCAAAACCACATCCACACGGACTGTGCTATTGGTTGCCAAAGGAACGTTCGCGTGCGTTTCCGTCTTGAACCCCTGGGCTACGACCGTGACGGAGTAGACACCAGGCGGGAGATTGGGCTGCGTAAAGTCCCCATTCATATTGGAGACGGACGTATGTTCCAGGCTCTGTCCGGTGAGTACAAGAGTGACTTTGGCATTGGCTACTGTGGCACCTGTAAGATCCGTTACGGAGCCGAGAATTGTGCCGCTGACAGCCTGCGCCGCTGAGGTCTTTATAAGGAGCATCATGACGAGAAGCACACACAGTGCAGCGATGCCCTTGCCTCTGCCCGCGATTTGCCGCATCAAAGAATGTTTTGACGGTGTAAATATCATCTTCATTTCTTAGCTGGCCTCGTTTTCATCAAAGTGACAATCTGCTCGATTGATTGAGCGATCACGACGCTAGCCCTCACAACCATTACGCACAACGATGCGTACCGTGCTGTACGCTTTAAAAATGTTTTAAATCATACAGATACAAGATATATTTCATGTTTCTTCCTGCCGTACTGTACGTTACATGAAGAGCTTCCGCCCTCAAGCTGCACCGTGGACTGGTAGCGGGAAGACATGAGCCGTGGCATCTGGAGTCGATTGAAACCGCCTTCTTTTGCTGTGCAGTATCCGTATACCAAGTGCAGCGCTGTATTGAATAATGGGCGTGTTGGTAAGTCTGAGGAGGTTGCGCGGAAGGGCGGCTTCCCATGAAGGCAGGCCTTTGCTACGCTCATTCTCGGGAATAGACGTGCTTTTACCGCCCGCGCTGGCACCCATGGCTGACGAAACAGCAGTTCATACCCTGAGGCAGCTAAGATCTGATGAAGTTTTATGCGCGCATTCTGGACAACCTGACTCCAAATATGCCCGCGTGCCGTTTCTCGAATAGCTCTGCGCTTCCGCATAGCTGGGTTTCCTGGAAAACCGACACGGCTCAAGTCCCAGCCATTCTACGCTGCCATGCTGGTTCTCAATAGTTGGAGTTCAGGAGAAATTGCAGGTTTGGCTTAAGCAGCTTTTGCAGAGCCTTCCTGAAGGCCTTCGATGACCACCACACATGAATCAAGAAAACACGAGTGGATGTTTCCTACAGCGTGCAGTGATGATTTGCGTGATGAAATCCGCGCCGAAAGTCAGTACATTCTGACTCATCCTAATTTTCGGAACAGCAAGCGCTGCGTTGCATTGTTTCAATACGTGATCGCACGGGCGCTGGACGGAGAATTGGACAGCTTGAAAGAGCGCGTACTCGGTGTGAAAGTCTTCGGACGCAACACAGATTACGACTCAAACGCAGATCCCATTGTTCGCATTACCGCAAACGAGATTAGAAAAAGGCTCGCACAGTGTTATAGCGAAGATGAGATGCGTAGCAAAATCCGCATCCATCTCATGGCGGGCTCTTACGTGCCTCAATTTGAGATGGTTGAACCTGCTACTGCCGAGCTTGTCGCAGCAGCAGGGGCCGAGTCTGTCGCCCTGCGGAAAGATGCAGAGGAGCACGGTAACAGCGTCCAACTTTCCCCAGACGAACCTAAGAAGAGGAAGGCACACTGGCACCAGTGGCTCCTTGGGGTAATGGCTTTGGTCATTCTCATCGGCGCATCTACAGTTCTGCTCCTGCATCGTGATACCACCCAGGAATTGATTTGGAAACCACTTCTCACAGATCAGGACTCTGTCCTGATCTGTGTCAATGACAGCCGCAACAGGCAGGACGAATTGCTCGATTCTGGGTGGGCACAAGCAATCTTTGCTATCATCAATACCCACGAATTTCCGAATGTGCCCCTAAAGGACAAAAAAGTTCCGGCGCTCTCGCTTGTGGATGCCAAAGTGGCTTCCAGAATCATGACGGCACTTTCCCGTCAACGGCGTGAATCGGTTATGCAGGGTTCATCTTCGGTATCTTTGGCGGATTTGCGTCGTGGTCCGGATGTTGTTGTTGGAGCATTTAATAACCCCTGGTTTCTTATTCTTCTCTCCCGTGTGCGCTTTCACGTGATGCTCGATCCAAACACACAGGATGAGTGGATCGAAGATTCGCAAAATCCAGGCAGTCGTGTGTGGCACCAGAGCGGTAAGCTGCAATTTGTCGATTCCTCTGAGGACTACGCTCTAATTACGCGCTTCCGCAGCCCAGACACTGGAACGTGGGTTCTCGGCATAGGAGGGCTCGGAATGCACGGCACAGAGGCTGCTGGAGAACTCCTTACAAGTCCCGCCTGGGGGAGCACTATTCCCCGTAACCTGGTAGAGGGGAACAAGAATTTTCAGATCGTCCTCAAGACAACGGTGATTAATGGAAATTCAGGTCCACCGCAAATCGTAGCCTCGTACTCCTGGTAGTGTGCAACCTGAATAATGGTCCTGCCGCCGTTTAAGGAATCTCTGCACAAGCTCCAAATCCACATTCAGCTTGGATAAAGTTGAATGTGGTTGGGGAACGGGATGCGACAGATGACATTGGCAAGCCAGGCAAGTTTTGAGAAGTATGCGCGGAAGAGCCGTCGTGAAGAGTTTTTGAA
>Ga0224531_1001479_pt1 | contig 10304 bp, 6 predicted proteins | sample CBST100metaG_FD_179876 | JGI IMG/M metagenome (GOLD analysis project Ga0224531, IMG submission 179876) | Peat soil microbial communities from Stordalen Mire, Sweden - C.B.S.T100 | ecosystem: Environmental > Terrestrial > Soil > Wetlands > Peat | place: Sweden: Norrbotten County, Stordalen Mire... | reverse complement strand
GTCACGATCGCCGCGCGCGGCGATCGTGACCATGCCCGCGCCGCCGCGCCGAGCCGCCACCGCCACCAGACGCGCCGCCCCGGTCATCGCCGCGCCGCCGAGAACGGTCACGTGGCCTCGCGAGTACTTATTCCCTTCCGAAATGGGGACGGGTATGTCCCATAATGAAGGTATGTTGTGGAAGGTATTTGGCCGTGCCTGGCGCAGCACCGCGTCCGGGATGCCGATATCGGCCAGTACCGTCTCGCCGCACAGTGTGCGACCGGGCAGCAGCAGGTGCCCCGGCTTGCGGCGGAAGAATGTCACGGTGAGTTCGGCCCTTGGCGCATAGCCGCGCACCTGGCCGGTGGCGCCGTCCAGGCCGCTTGGCACGTCCACCGCCACGACCCGTCGCGCCGCGCGCAGCACGTCGGCGACCTCGCTTTCCAGGTCGCGGGCAAGACCGGCGCCGAACACGGCATCGACGATCAGGTCGGCGCTGGCGGCCTGTTGCGCGGTGAACGCCACCAGCCCGCCGCGCCAGCGCGCCGCCGCCGCGACGGCCTCGCCATGCGGCGGCGCCAGGGCCGCGACGCTGACCGGCCAACCGGCGGTGGCGAGCAGCCGCGCCACGACATAGCCGTCGCCGCCGTTGTTGCCGGGGCCGCACAGAACCAGCGTCCGGCACGGCGCGATGCGGGCGCGGATGGCGCGCGCGACCGCCCAGCCGGCGTTCTCCATCAGCCATGGCACCGTCCGCCCGAGCGCCACCGCCGCCCGGTCGGCCACCGCCATCTCGGCGGGCGTCAACAATTCGCCGGCGGGGCGAGAGTCACGGGACGGAACGGACTGCGTCACCGACGCGGTGCGGTACCCTGGCGCGAACGGGTGGAGATGGGTCATGGTCGCCTCCGGCAAGCGTGAGCGAAGAAATGGCCGGAACCTTACGCCGGACGGGCTACAACGTCTGCGGGATTGGCTCGGCGCGGCCGGATGCCAGACGGAACTGCGGAATGTGCCCCAGAGCGGTGACCAGACCGGCGTCCGGACCCAGCACGTCCCGCCACGCATGGCCTTCGGTGAGCACGACGCCGATGCCAACGATGTCGGCGCCGGCTTCGCGCACCAGGCTGATCGCCGCCTTCAGGCTGGAACCGGTGCAGACCACGTCGTCCACCACCAGCACGCGCTTGCCGGAGAGCAGCGGCACCGCCCGCCGGTCGAGCAGCAGATGCTGCGTGCCGGTTGACGTCACCGACGACACGGTCTGCCGCAGCGCGTCGGCCAGATGGATCTTCGGCGATTTCTGCAGGATCACGTACTGATCGAGCCGCAGGTGGCGCGTCACCTCGATCGCCACCGGAATGCCCAGCGTCGCCGTGCCCACGACGATGTCCGGCCGCAGCGGCGCGAAGCGCGCGGCCAGGGCGGCACCGACGCGCTCGCCGAAGCGTACCCCGACGTCGATCACCATGAGCAGCGCGATCGCCAGCGTCTCGTTGATCGGCATAATCGGCAGCGACACCGGCTCACCGGCGATGTCCACGACATGATGGCTCGGTTCAATGCCCATCGTTGGCTCCTCGATCATTCCGGCGGCGGCAGAAGTTGCGGCTGCACGAACAGCCAGCTTACCTCGCGCCACGTGGTGCGCTTCTGGCGCGGGTCGAATCCGTACAGCGACAAGGCCAGCGACACCGCTTCGGCGGCACGGTAGCTCTGCACCAGCAGCGGCACCCCGCGCGCCAGGGCATGCCGCACGCGCGCGAGGATCGGCCCCCGATCCACGTCCAGGCCGCGAATCCGCTGGGTGTCGCCGATGCGATGATACTCTTCCCGCAGCAGCGGAATCATGCCGACGATCAGCAACAGCACCAGCGTCGCCGAGCCGGGCAGCCGGGCCGCGCTGCAGGCCGCCAGCAAGGCGCCGGCGGAGGTCGTTTCCACGGCGATGTAGAAGCACGTCGTGGTCACGATCAGCCGCAGCGCCAGCAGCAGCGACTGGGCGAGCGCCGCACCGATCGGCTGGCCATGCAGCAGGAAATTCACCAGCCAGCTTGCCGTGGCCATGCTGAACACCAGCAGCGACAGGCGCAGGAAACCACGCGTCTGCGGCAGGCGGCAATCCAGCAACACCAGCAGCATCGCCGCCGCCAGCACCGCTTCCACGAGCGGCGTGTGGACGAACCACGCCAGCACCGTCACCAGCGCCGCGACCGCCAGCTTGGCGAACACGTTCACGCGCTCAAGCCGCAGCATGCACCCTCTCCGCCTGGCTCAACGCCGGCCAACCGAGGTCCCGGAACGCCTCCGACTGCCACCCGGCTTCCAAGGGTCCGTCGAAGGCAAGGGTGCCATCGCGCAGGATCAGCAGCCGCTGCGCCGCCGCCTGGGCAAGCTGCAAGTCGTGCGTGACCAGCAGCACGGCACGGCCGTGCTCGCAAAACCGCTCCAATGTGGCAAGCAGGGCGTGCCGGTATTTCCGGTCCCAGGCAACCAGCGGCTCGTCGAGGATCAGCAACGATGGCGCGGCCGCCTCCATGCACGCCAGCGCCAGCATGAGCTGTTCGCGGGTGGACAGCGCGAACGGCGACAGCGCGGCATGTTCGCCCAGGCCCACCCCGGCGAGCAGTTGCATGGCCGCGTCACGATGCCGCGCCACGACGGCCGCCCCGGCCTCGCCGCCGGCGAGCGAGAACACCACTTCCTCCAGCGCCGACAGCAGGAAGAACATGCGGCGCGTGTTCTGCGTAACGTAGCCGATCCGGCGGGCACGCTGCGCCACCGACCAGTCATCGGCCGATTCGCCATCAACCGAAATCGTTCCGCTCGCCCGCGGGATTAGCCCCAGCATCGTCTGCAACAGCGTGGACTTGCCGGCGCCGTTCGGCCCGATGAGCGCCGTGACCTCGCCGCCATACAGGGCCAGGTCCAACCCCGGCAGCACCGGCCGGCCGTCCGACCGCCGCAGGCGAGTCGAAAGATTTTGTACGGCGAGTCGCGGCGCCGCCGCCGTGACCCGGCGCGTCACCGGCGCCCGCCGTGGCGGCTGGAACGGCGATTCGATGCCGGCCCGCTCGTAGACCGCATCATCATTCGCGATCGCCGCCCACGGCAGGTCCGCGACGATGCGGCCGTTGCCGCCAAGGAACACGGCACGGTCGGCCAGGCCGTCCATGGCGCCAAGGTTCTGCTCGGCGATCAGCATGCTCTGCCCGTCGGCGCGCAGACGGCGCAGGATCGCGACCACCCGGGCACGCGCATCCGGGTCGAGCCCGTTGGTCATTTCGTCCAGCACCAGCAGCGACGGCTGCCACATCATCGACGAGGTCAGCACGACGATGCGGCGCTCGCCGCCCGACAGGCTGCGGACGGCACGGCCAAACAGCGACCGCACGCCGAACATCCCGGCGCGCTCCAGCACCCGGCCGCGGATGTCGGTCGGGGCCATGCCCCGGTTCTCCAGCGGAAAAGCCAGCAGGTCCTCGACCGACAGATCGAGCACCTGGTCGTCCACGCTCTGCAGCACGGCACCGATGCGCCGATAGAGCTGGCTGGGCGGAATACGGGCGACCGACTCGCCCTGCAGCAGAACCGTGCCGTGCAGCAGACGCGGCCGGATCAAGGTGGGAATGATGCCGGCGGCCAGGGCAAGCAACGTGGACTTGCCGCAACCGGCCGCACCGGTGACGACCACGACCTCACCGTCATGCACGGTGAGGTCGATGGCGGACAGCACGGGCGTCTCCCCACGAAAGGAGACGCCAGCCTGCTGCATTTGCAGCATGATGAAGCGGCGATGTCAGAAGCGGTGCAGATTGCCCCGGCTAATGCTCTCCAGCACCCGCACGCCCGGGCGGACCAGCAGCACGGCGCCGATCACCAACGGAACGACGTCCGACAGGCCGAGATACATCAGCGCCCAGAAGAACGGGAAAATGCCGAGAACGGCGAGGCTGGCGGACACCGCGGCAACCATGATGAGCCCGATCAATAGGCAGACGACCGCGATACGTGCCAACACTTTAGCCGACAGGTCGAAATTGCTGCGCGGCAGATTGACGAACAACGGCGGCACGGCACCCGTCAGGCCGACCATGACGCCGTCCACGAGCAGCGAATGAGCGGGGATGAACGTGCCCGCCAGCAGCGACCAGACCAGCGTGCCGATGTAGCCGCAGATGAACCCCGACTTCGGACCAAGCAACAATCCGATCAACGGCGGCAGGAACGCGAAGATGCGCCATTGAATGACCCCAGGGACGAGCTGGATGGGGTTGGCGTAAGCCCACAGAACACCAGTCGCGACACCGGCGATCACCGAAAGTACAATAGGAAACAGCGCGCTCGATTGGGCCTCGGCGCTGTCGACGTCAGTTTTCAACATACCCTGTCCTCTTGCGGATGGTATCCGACAGCATCCATGGCCGTGGGCGGCTGCGAACGCGGCCAAAGCGTGCCTGCGCGGCACAGTGCAACCACCATGCCAGCGGGGACAATTGCCATGTCAGGGGGGGACCGCCGCGTTTAGGGCAGCGCTTCGGCCTCCGACGGCGTCAGCTCCAGCTTCGCCTCCATCAGGCCGTCCTCGTCAGGCAGGCGCCGCAGTGTGAAACCAAGATGGCGGACAAAGTTCAGCATCGGATGGTTATCCGCCAGCACCTGGCCGACGATCTCGGTGACGCCCCGCGCGCGGCCCCATGCGATCAGCCGCTGCATCAGGTGGCTGGCCAGGCCCCGGCCCTTCAGGTCCGACTGCACCACCACCGCGAACTCGCCCACCGCCGGGTTCATCTCGCGCACCAGCCGCGAGACGCCGACCGTCTCGCCCGTGCTTTCGCGTACGGCGATAAAGGCGATCTCGCGCTCGTAGTCCACCTGCGTCATGCGCGCCACCTGCTCGGCGGATAGCTCCCGCAGGGCGGTGAAGAAGCGGTAGCGCACGTCCTCGGGCGACCAGCGCTGGAAGAAAGCGGCGTGCGCGGCGGCGTCCTCGGGGCGGATCGGGCGGATCGTCAGTGTCTCGCCCTTGGCATCGAACACGCCGATCAGCTCGGCCGGATAGGGCGAAATCGCCAGCCGGCCGGGCGGTGCATCCTCCCCGCGCAGCCGCAGCCAGGCATCCGCCACCAGCACGCCCTCGGCGTCGGCGAACAGCGGGTTCACGTCCAGCTCGCCGATTTCCGGGAAATCGACCGCGAGCTGGCTGATGCGCACCAGCGTGTCGGCCACCGCATCGACGTTGGCGGCCGGCTGGTCGTGCAGCGGGCCGAGCGTGGCGGCGACGCGCGTGCGCGCGATCAGCGCGTGCGCCAGCGGCAGATTGAGCGGCGGCAGGTCGATCGCCACGTCGCGCAGAAGCTGGGCCGCCGTGCCGCCCTGCCCGAAGCCGATGATCGGGCCGAACAACGGGTCCTCGCCGAGTCGCAGGCGCAACTCGCGGGCCCGGCCGACTTGCCGCTGCACCAGGAAGCCGGGGTGGTCCTGCCCCGCCTCCCGCCCGGCCAGCAGCCGCGCGGCGGCCCGCACCTGGTCGGCGTCGTTCAGGTCCAGCGCCACGCCGCCGCGGGCGGCGGGGTCCGGACGCTCCCCGCGGCGTCGCTTCAACACCGCCGGAAAGCCGAGCAACCGGGCGGCATCGGCGGCGTCTTCCGCGCCCGTCGCCGGACGGCAGGGCACGGTGGGCACCCCATAGGCGGCCAGCACGGCCATGGCCTCGTCCTGCATCAGCGTCAGCCGGCCGGCGGCACGCGCACGGCGGAAGGCGCGCCGGACCTCGGCATGGTCCGGCGCCAGCCGCAGCACCGCGCTCGGCGGCAGCTCGCGGGCCGCCGCCCGGTTGCGGCGGTCCTGCACCAGGTGCAGGAAGCCGCGCACCGCCTGTTCGGGCACGGCGAACACCGGCACGCCAGCCTCGGCCAGTTGGCGCCGACGCGGCGAGCCCGTCGTCTCGCCCATGGCGCACACCAGCAGCGGCACCTTGATGTTCCTGGCGGCGACCTGGATGGCGGCGATGGCGGCGCCGTCGGTGGCGCCGCTGGGCACGTGCACCACCAGCACGCCGCCGACCTCCCGCGCCTCGGCGAGCAGCAACGCCGTCTCGGCCAGCTTCATCGGCTGATCGAGGCCGACATAGACGATGTCGCCGGTCCGGGGCGGGAAATCCAGCCGCTCGGCGGTGGGCGCGAACGCGGCCGGCACGGCCAGCCTGACCGCCTCGCGCGTCGGCTCGGTCAGTTCGGCCAGGCACAACCCGTCGCGCAGCGCGGCGTCGGCGGCGAGCAGGGCCGGGCCGATCGCGTTGGTCACGATCGCCATCGACTCCGAGCGCGCGGGCCGCGACCGGGTGAGCGTCTCCGCCGCCGCGAGCAGGTCCTCCAGCCGCGACACGCACAGCACGCCGCAGCGCCGCAGCGCCGCCTCCAGCGTGGCGTCGGCCTCGCCGGACGGGTCGAGCAGCAGACCGCCGGCGCGGATCGCCACCGTCGGCCGCAACCGCGCGGCGGCGCGGGCCGCCGACAGGAACGCGCGGGCATCCTCGATGCGGCGGATGTCGAGCAGGATGGCGCCGGTACCGGGATCGCGGCTGAGCCAATCCAGTACCAGGCCGAAGCCGATGTCGTCGTTACCGCCGACGCCGACGATGTGGCTGAAGCCGACGCCGCTCGGCTCGGCCCAGTCCAGCACCGCGCGACACAGCGCGGCCGACTGCGACACCAGGGCGACGCGCCCGGCGCGTGGCCGCAAATGCGCCAGCGTCGCGTTCAGGCCGATGCCGGGCACGGCGATGCCGAACGATCCGGGGCCGAGCGAGCGCACACCGGTGGCGCGCGCCAGCGCCCGCAGGCCGCTCGCCATGCCGACGACCACCGCCGCCTGATTGCCGCGCCGGCCGAGTTCCGCCAGCACCTCGGCCACGTCCGCATAGCCGGGGCAGATCACCGCCAGATCGGGGACGATCGGCAGGGAGGCGATGGAGGGATAGGCCAGCACCCCGGCGACCGCCTGCTGCCCGCGCCCGACCGGAAGCACGGCGCCGTTGAAGCCGGCGGCAAGCAGGTTGCCCATGATCTGGCCGCCCTCCGGCGTAAAGGCGCCGATCACGGCGACGGACCCCGGGCGGAACAGCGCCTCGGGTCGGAAACGGCCAGGCGTCGGCAGGCGGGGCAAGGACATGGTGCATTGCAGCGTGAACCCGACGGATCGATAGCAGTATCGCCAATATCGGGGTGCATGAAATTAAGGTGGATCTCCATCGGAAGCAACTATGTGAGCCAAGCGAGTGCGGCGGCTCAGCCGAGTCAGCGCGCGGCGCCAGTACGGCGCCCGAGCATGCGTCTGAGTAGTTTCCGACCCTGACGCCGCCACTCGAGAGACAGATAAAATCGGACACATTCGCGAACGGAGATCACATGGAGATCACATAACGTGGGGCAGCGTCCGCACAGACGATGCCGCAACCGACAATCCGCTGCGGACTCGCAGTCACGGGGATGTGTAATGCAACTATCCCGAGCCAATTACGAATCGCGGCGATGCTGCTCATCGGGCATTCGCTGGCGCCCGACCACCATCGCCAACGGCATCCTCGAAGGCATCAACAGCCTCGTCCAGGCCGCCAAGGCCCAGGCACGTGGATACGCTCTTCCCGCAACTTGAAGGCGATCATCTCCCTCATCGCAGGAAAGCTCGAACTCAGCCTACCCACGTGAAACAGCGAGGAATCACATTCTGTTCAAGTCGCTTGACCAGCATAGCATCTTCGACTTAATGGAACGGGTCGGTCTCGTTTTTCGTCGAGATCATCTGCTTGAATTCTTTCAACAAGACAAACCTTCCCGGCAGTCCGGCCCGGATAGCGACAGGGATCCGGGTGGCACTGACAAGCCGCGCAGGGACGGCGCAGCACTGTCCGCCGGACGATACCGCAACCGCCTATCCGCTGCGGACTCGCAGTCACGGGGATGCGTAATGCAACTATCCCGAATCAATTACGTGATCGCAGCCATGCTGCTCACCGGATGTTCGCTGGCGCCCAGCCACGTACGGCCAGCGATGCCGGTGCCGAATGCATGGGCGTCGCCCGACCATGGCATCGCGGACGCCGCACGGCCGGCCCAATGGCAGCAGTTCTTCCTCGCCCCCGAACTGAAGACCCTGATCGGAGCGGCGCTCGCCAATAACCGAAACCTGCGCATCACGATCCAGCGGGTCGAGGTTGCACGGAGCCAGTATCACATCCAGCGTGCGAGTCTGTTTCCGCAAGTGAACGTCGGCGTGGGCGTCTTGCGCGAACGGTCGCCGGCAGCCCTCTCCCTGACCGGAGAGGCCGCCACCACCAACGAACTTGTTGGTTTGGCAAGTGCGAGCTGGGAACTCGACCTGTGGGGCCGCATCCATAACCTCAGCGATGCCGCGCTCGAAAGCTGGCTGTCGACGGACGAGGCACGCCAGGAGGTCGCCTTGAGCCTCATCGCCGAAGTCGCCAACACTTGGCTGGACGGTCGTGAACTGGACGAGCGGATCGCGCTTGCGGGTCGGACGATCGACAGCCGCCGGGAGTCGGCCCGCATCACACGCCGGCGCTATGAGGTGGGCGCCGCGCCGCGCCTCGACATGACGCAAGCGGATACCCTGCTCGGCCAGGCCGAAAGCTCGTTGATCACGCTCGAGCAGCAGCGCGAACAGACGCGGAATGCGCTGGCACTGCTCGTCGGCGCGCCTGCCGGGACGGAGGTGACGGCGCTGTCCTCGGTCGAGGACACGGTGGTGCGTGATCTGCCGCCCGGCCTGCCGTCGGACCTGCTGACGGAACGGCCCGACATTCGCGGCGCCGAGGATCGCTTGCGGGCGGCGGAGGCCAACATCGGCGCGGCGCGCGCGGCGTTCTTTCCACGCATCGCCCTGACCGCCGGCTATGGCACGGCCAGCACGGCGCTCCACAACCTGTTCACGGCGAGCAACAGCATCTGGAATTTTGGGGCCGGCGCGATGATGCCGGTGTTCGACGGCGGGAACTTGCGTGCCAATCTGGCCGAGACAAAGGCGCAGCGCGCGATTGCCGTTGCCGACTATGAACGGATCGTGCAGACGGCCTTTCGCGACGTCGCCGATGCCCTGGCGGCGCGGCGCTGGCTCGGACAGCAGGTAGAGGCGCAGCGACGAACGCTTGCCGCGCTGAGCGAGCGCGCCCACCTTTCCAATCTGCGATATCTCAACGGAGCGTCCACCTATCTCGAAGTGCTCGATGCCCAGCGCGACCTCTTCACCACCGAGCAGGAACTGGTGGAGACACGACGCGCCCGGCTGTCGAGCGAGGTCAATCTCTATGAAGCGCTGGGCGGTGGTCAGGATGACCCATCCGGCGCCATCGCGGCCGCCATCCAGGAAGCGAACGGGCAGGCAAAATGACCGAGACCGAGGGGACCGGTGACAGCAAGACTGACACCAAGCCTGAAACCAAAGCCGTAACCACGACTGTAACCAAGACTGAAACCAATCCCGACACCAAGATTGAAACCACGACTGTAACCAAGACTGAGATCAATCCTGAAACCAAGATTGAAACCAAGACTGAAACCAAGACTGAAACCAATCCCGAAACTAGGACCGAAACAAAGATTGAAACCAAGACTGAAACCAAGCCCGTCGCCGACAAGAAGACCGACGCCGACAAGAAAGCCGAAGCTGACAAGAAAGCCGAGGCCGACAAGAAAGCCGAGGCCGACAAGAAGATCGCCGCTGACAAGAAGGTCAAGGCTACCAGGAAGAAATGGGTTGTCGGCGGCGCGATCATTCTGGTAGTGGCGGCCCTCGGCTTCGTGGCATGGTGGCTGCTGAAGCCGAAAGAGCTGGAAGACGGCTTTGCGAGCGGCAACGGACGTATTGAAGCGACCGAGATCGACGTCGCGGCGAAATCGCCCGGCCGGCTGACCGATATCCTCGTCAAAGAGGGAGATACCGTTCATCGCGGGCAGGTCATCGCGCAGATGGATACCAAGGGGCTCGATGCTCAGCACGACGAAGCCGAAGCGGAGCTCACGAAGGCCGAGAACGCCATCGCCATTGCGCAAAGTCAGGTGGTGCAGCGGCAAAGCGATCAGGTGGCGGCGCTGGCCGTCGTCGCGCAACGCAAGGCCGAGCTGAACGCAGCAGGAAAGCGGGTTGCGCGGTCGCGGACGCTGGCAGGCGAAGGTGCGGCGGCGGTGCAGGAATATGACGACGACCTTGCCAGCCAGCAGGAGAAAGTAGCCGCCGTCAACGCCGCCCTGGCGCAGGTCGCGGCGGCCGACGCCGCGATCATCACCGCGCGCGCGCAGGTGGTC
>Ga0224531_1001474_pt1 | contig 10317 bp, 9 predicted proteins | sample CBST100metaG_FD_179876 | JGI IMG/M metagenome (GOLD analysis project Ga0224531, IMG submission 179876) | Peat soil microbial communities from Stordalen Mire, Sweden - C.B.S.T100 | ecosystem: Environmental > Terrestrial > Soil > Wetlands > Peat | place: Sweden: Norrbotten County, Stordalen Mire... | reverse complement strand
CGGGTTGGGTGGCTGGTTGTTGCGCCGTCAGCGAGAGCGCCGCTCCGGCAAGAAGGATCGCGAAAACCGCGTTATTGCAAAGGTGCATAGTAGCCGGTGCGTGCATGGACGGTCAGCAGGGGCAATCCCGGTGGGGGATTGACCTTCACCTTCACTTTACGCCACTTACCGTCGCGGGCGAGGTCCTTGGGCCGGTAACCGATCACATATTGATTACGCAATTCGGTGGAAATCTTCTCGGCGATGTCGCCCATTTCAGAGAGGTCGTCCACGCGGAAGAGCCGCCCGCCGGTCTGCTCGCTCACTTCGTCCAGCAGTTGCGGGCCGGTTCGCTCCTCGGGAGTGGGCGCGTAAGGATCGAAGATGCCGATCGAATAAATTTCCACATCGGCCTCGCGCACCTGGGCCCGCACCTCGCCCTCGGTGTAGCGGGAGCGGTTGTCGCCGCCATCGGAAACCACCAGCAGCGCCTTGCGTTCGTGCCGGGCTTCTCTCATTTTGACCAGACCAAAATAGATTGCGTCCAGCAGCGCGGTGCGATGGCCGCTGCGCACCGTGGCCAGGCGCGCCTGGATGTCTTCGACCGAGTTGGTGAAATCTTCGATCAGCTCCGGCCGGTCATTGAAGCCGATCACGAAAAACTCGTCCTGGGGATTGGCTGTCTTGATGAACTGCAGAATCGACTCCCGGGCGCGAATCAGTTTCGACGACATGGAACCCGAAAGGTCAAAGATGATGCCGATGGAGACCGGCGCGTCCTCGCAGGCGAAGGTGGAGATCTTCTGCGCGCCGCCGCCCTCGAAGATCTGGAAGTCTGTCTGTTCCAGGCCGGTCACGAGGCGATTCATGGGATCGGTGATGGTCACCGGCACCAGCACCATATCCACATTCATGCGGATGCGCGCACCGGGGTGAATCTTCAAGGCATCGGGCCCGGTGGCGGCGGGTGCCTCCACTCCAGCCGGAGCGACAGTCGCCGGCGTGGCAGCCGACGGCGGGGGCACATGCACCTTATTCAGCGGATCTTCCTGGTCCTGCGCCTGGCCGCGCGCAATCACAATACCCAAGAGCAATCCACACGCCCATAATCCGCGACTCAGCCCTGGCAGGTTGCCGCGCCCGATTGAAGCTCCGCCCTGGAATGGGAACATTCTCATGCAGTCACACCACAGAAGATTGATCGCGATAGTAGCACGGTTTGCACAACGCTTGCCGACCCCGTCGATGCTTTCAGGTTCCGCCTCCCGGGATGCGAAAGGCCCTGCCTTGAACGGCGACTGGGGTACAATCGACGCTAAGCGCTCAAGGGTCCCGACGTGAGCAGGGTAGGACTTGGCAGCGCAAATCTCGCCGTTTCTTTCTGGAGCAAGACCCTCAGCATGGCCCGCATTTACCCTTTTCGCGCATGGCGTTACAATCCCTCAGCCGTTCGGCTGGACGATGTGGTCACCCAGCCCTATGACAAGATTTCACCGGCCATGCAGCAGGCCTATTACCAGCGCAGCCCCTACAATCTGGTGCGCATCATTCTCGGCCTGCCAGAATTATTTGACGCAGAAAGAAACGAAAGTGTCTACTCGCGCGCCGCACGCGACCTTCGCGCCTGGCGCGAGCAGGGCGTTCTGGTGCAGGAGAAAGACCCGGTTATCTTCGCCTATTCGCAGCGTTTCAAGGTGCCGGGCACGGGAGAAATCAAGGAGCGGCGCGGCTTTATTGCACTTGGCAAGCTCCACGACTACAAGGAGCAGGTGGTCTTTCGCCATGAGCAGACCCTTTCCAAGCCCAAGAGCGACCGGCTCAACCTGCTGAAGGCGACGCACGCGCATTTTGGCCAGATTTTCATGCTGTACTCTGACCCTGCGGGCACAGTGGACAAAATTCTCTACGACGGCGCCGGACCGGCCGAGGCCGAGGTGACTGACGAGTACGGCGTGCTGCATCGCCTGTGGAAAGTCAGCGACCCCGCAGCCATTCGCCTGCTCACCACGGCCATGGCCGACAAGAAGCTGATCATCGCCGACGGCCATCACCGCTACGAGACGGCGCTGAACTACTCCAAGGAACACGCGCCCGCAGCAGCCGCCAATACCGAGCATTCTGCCACCAAACTGCCGCAGCCGCCCTATCCGGAAGCCGCGGTGATGATGACCTTCGTCAACATGGACTCCGACGGGCTGGTGATTCTGCCTACCCACCGCGTGGTCCACAGCCTGACGGGCTTCGATCCGGCCGCCTTCGCGCGCGCAGCGGAAGAGTTCTTCACCGTCAAGCCGTTGCCGGCTTCTGATGCTGCGAGTTATATGGAGACGCTGGGCCAGCAGAAGGGCACCGCGTTCGTCGCCGTTACTCGCGCCGGAGCTTTTCTGCTGAACTCCAAGCCTGAGCCGGTTGCCGCCGCACTGGCTGACCTGCCCGAGCGCCAGCGTCAACTCGACCTGAGCCATCTGCACTCGATCGTGCTCGACCGGCTGCTCGGGTTGGACGCCGAAAAGGTTCGCGAGCAGACCAACCTACGCTATTTGCGCGATGCAGCCGAGGCTGTCGAGCAGGTGCGTCGCGGCGAAGCGGACGTCACCTTCCTCACGAACCCGGTTTCCATGGAGCAACTCAGGGAAGTGGCCTTTGCCGGTGACGTGATGCCGCAAAAGTCCACCGACTTCTTCCCAAAGCTGCTCAGCGGACTCGCCATTTATTCGCTGGACTAACCGCAAGTGCCGAATATTGATCCGGCCCTTGAAGAGTGTTGCGCCTTCCCAGCCGTTTCGCGATGAAACCTGCGAAATGGCGGCGCAAGGTGCTTCTATTTGGGGCCGGATCAACGGGGCTCAGCCCTCCGAGGTGTGTTTCTTGCCGGTAAGGCTCGCAATTCGTCTCTTTTTCGCTGCCCGCCGCCAGACGCTGCTGAGCGGCCTGGTTTTGGCTTGCGCGGCCTTCGCCGCCGGCCAACCTGTGCTGGCCCAACAGGCCCCATCCGCTCCATCCGCCCCGCCGGCCCGGTTTGTCGTCGTGCTCGACGCCGCACACGGTGGGGACGACGCCGGCGGTCGCTTCAACAACGGCCAGCTCGAAAAAGCCTTCACGCTGGCCATGAGCGTGCGGTTGCGATCGCTTTTGGCGGCGCGCGGCATCCAGGTGGTCACGACTCGCGAGTCCGATACGGCAATCGATGCGAACAAGCGGGCGGAGATCGCCAACCACGCTGCCGCCCAGGCCTGCCTCAGTTTGCACGCATCGGAAAGCGGCTCCGGCATTCACCTGTTTGCTTCCTCGCTGGCGCCCGCCCAGCCCACGCGCTTTGCGGCATGGAAGACCGCGCAGGCCGCGTGGGTCACCCGCAGCCTTGCACTGGAAGGGGTGTTCAATTCTGCCCTGGCGCACGCAGGAATGACCGTCTCTCTGGGCCGCACGACCTTGCCGCCGCTCGATAGCATGACCTGCCCGGCAATCGCCATTGAAGTTGCCCCGGAACGCAGCCCGGGTAAAGACAACATCACTGCGGAACTGACCGATCCGGATTATCAGGCGCGCGTGGCCGGAGCACTGGCCGCAGCACTGGTCCAGTGGCGCACGGAGGCCCGTCAGCCGTGATTCCCCGCTACCAGAAGATTCTGTTCAGCATCCTGCTGCTGGCCTCGCTGGGCATGGGTGTGATGCTGTGGCAGTTGCGCGAGCGTGCTCACCAGCGGATGATCGCCGGCCAGGATTCGGCGCCCACCAGCGCTCCCGAGGTGGCTCCGGACGAACAAGCGACCCTGGTTGTGGCCAGCGACCTCGACGGTTCGCTGCTGACTCAGGTCCACACGTTGCCGCTACCTGACGATCCCGGCGCCCGCGCCCGCGTCGTTCTGGGCAAGCTGCTGGATCTTTACGCTGCTGCGGATGCCGGGCACAAAGTCGCCGGTGGCGCCAGTTCCGTGACCCAGGTGTTTCTGCTGCCCGCGCCCGAGATTGGCGCTGCGGCAAAGCCCAAACCGGCCGAGTCACCAACCGGCGAGGCCAAACCCGGCGATTCCGGCAGCGCAAAGCCCGCAGCCGCCCCGTCGCAGCAAGCACAGCAGACCGGCCCGCAACTGGCCGTGGTGAACTTGACTGGCAGCTTCGTGGCCAGCCATCCATCCGGCATTCAGACCGAAACGCTCACCATCCTCTCCATTTGCGGCACCCTGCACGCCAACCTGCCCCGCGTCACCCAGGTGCGCTTCCTGGTGGATGGGCAGCCGCGCGCCACCCTGGCCGGCCACGCCGACCTGACACGAACGTATCTCGCCGCCGATGTCGTGCCCTCCGAAGGAACCCACCCTTGAGCAGTTCTGAGAACAAGACTGGGGCCACGCCCCCCACCATTGGCGTTTTCGATTCCGGCTTCGGCGGACTTACCGTGCTGCGCGCCCTCTTGGCCCGCCTTCCCCGCGCCCGCTTCGCCTTCCTGGGAGACACGGCCCGGTTGCCTTACGGCTCCAAGTCCCGCCGCACCATTGCCCGCTATGCGGCCCAGAGCGCGCAGTTCCTGGTCCGCGAGCAGGGCGCCGAGTTCGTCGTGATCGCCTGCAACACCGCCAGCGCACTGGCACTCGACGCCATTCAGGACGCCGTGCCGGTTCCGGTGCTGGGCGTCATTGAGCCCGGAGCAGCGGCTGCCCGCGCCGCTTCAGTCACCGGCGACGTGCTGGTCATCGCCACGGCCGCCACCGTTGAAAGCCACGCCTACGCCACGGCCTGCCGTGCCCTGGGGCTGCGGGTTCTTGAGAAAGCCTGCCCGCTGCTCGTGCCGCTGGTCGAAGAGGGCTGGATCGATCATCCGGTCACCGCCGAGGTCATTCGCATCTATCTCGCGGAACTCACCGCCGAAGCTGCGGCCATGGGCCTGAATCCCGACACCCTGGTGCTGGGCTGCACCCATTACCCGCTTTTGCGCAGCCTCTTTGAGCGTGCCGTCCCCGCCGGCATGCGGGTCATCGACTCAGCCGAGTCCCTGGCCGAAACCGCCGTGCGCCTCTTCAACGGCCGCGCTGCTCCCTTGGCCGCCGGCCCCGCGCCCGCCGAGCCCCTGTTGCGCTTCTTTGCTACCGATTCCGTGGAGAAGTTCGAGCGGCTCGGCTCAAGATTTCTCGACCGGCCTGTCGGCAACGTGGAACTTGTGGACCTGGGCGGCTGATATTCTATAAATTCGTTGGTCCGAGACTCCCCTGAACCTGGACCATGGAGGAAGAAAGAAAGCATGATCAATTTGGCAGGTAAGACGGCCGTGGTCTTCGGGCTGGCCAACAAGCGTTCCATCGCCTGGGGTATCGCCCAAAAACTGCACGAGGCCGGCGCAACCCTGGCCATTTGCTACCAGAACGAGCGCATGAAGCTCGAAGCCCAGACCCTCATCGACGAGTTGCCGGGCGCGAGCGGCTTCCAGTGCGACGTGTCCAGCGACGAGCAGATTGAGACTCTCTTCGCCGCGCTCAAGGAAAAGTACGGCAAGATCGAAATCCTGGTTCACGCCGTGGCCTTCGCGCCCGCAGCCGATCTGCGCGGCGACTTCCTCAACACCACCCGCGACGGCTTCCGCATCGCTCTCGACGTTAGCGTCTACTCGCTGATCGCCGTCACCCGCGCCGCTGCGCCGCTGATGTCCGATGGCGGCAGCATCTTGACGCTCAGCTTCTACGCCGCCGAAAAGGTTGTGCCCCACTACAACGTGATGGCCATCGCCAAGGCCGGTCTGGAGTCGACTGTGCGCTACCTGGCCTCGACCCTCGGCCCGCGCAATATCCGCGTCAACGCCATCTCCGCCGGCCCCATCAAGACCCTGGCCGCGCGCGGCGTCGGCGACCTCAGCGACATGCTCAAGTCGCACGCCGAACGCGCCCCGCTCAAGCGCAACGTCGACCAGCTCGAAGTCGGCGGCGCGGCACTGTTCCTGGCCAGTGACCTCTCCAGCGCCATCACCGGCGAAGTCATGTATGTGGATTGCGGCTATAACATCATGGGGTTCTGAAGCTGTCATAAACAAAAAACGTGTGCCCCTTCTCCTTCGCAATGAAATTGCGAAGGAGAAGGGGCACACGTTTTTTGCAGCAATCTCTGTCCCGCCTATTCCTTCAGCGTCACCGTGATCTTGCGGGCATCGCCGCCTTCGGAACTGATCGCGATCTCACCCGTGGATTTCTTCTTGATGCTCTTGAATTTTTCGCCCCACTCGACCAGCACCAGCGCATCGGGAGTGAGCAGCTCATCCAAGCCTAGAGTCTCCAGTTGCCGCTCGCCTTCCAGACGGTAGACGTCAATGTGATAGAGCTTCATCGCCTTGCCGTCGAGGCTGCCGTCGTACTCGTGCAACAAGGTGAACGTGGGACTGGTCACTTCGTCCGGCTCGGCGGCGTCCAGGGCCTGGGCAATGCCCTTCACCAGCGTGGTTTTGCCGGTGCCCAGGTCGCCGCGCAGGATCAGCAATTGCGGCGGCACCAGCAGGCGAGCCAGCTTGCGGCCCACCTCGACCGTGTCCGCCCCGCTCTGCGTAATGAACTCATGAATCCGGCCTTCAGCGGGAGGTGCGACATTGCTCATTCTGCTGCCTCATGGGAGCCGGTGGCCGGTGACAACTGTGCCGGTAGCCCCTGTAACCAAACATACCCGCTTGGACCGCATCTGCGAAAGTCCAAACCCCTAAATTGAAAAGCGCGCGCAAGCTGGGCGAGACTGTCAGTCGCCAGCAGCGTGTGCTCATCGGCCGCCCGCACCGCCAAGTCGCCCGCCAGCCCATGCAAATATACAGCAGCTTCGACCGCCAAGGCTGTCTCATTCGGGTGCTGCGCCAGCAAGCCCGCGACCAACCCGGTCAGCAGATCGCCGCTGCCGCCCTTGGCCATGCCGGGATTGCCCGTGGTGTTCACGGCCACGCGTCCATCGGGGTGGGCAACGAGGGTGCGCGCCCCTTTGAGCACGAGCGTCACGCCAGTCCGCTGGGCAAAACTGCGCGCCACTTCAAGCCGGTTCGCCTGAACTTCGCTGATTGCAATTCCCGCCAGTCGCGCCATCTCGCCGGGATGGGGCGTCAGTACCAGCGTCCTCCCCTTGGCCAGCTTAGCGAGCAGCACCGGCTTGGCCGCCAGAATGTTGAGCGCGTCGGCGTCGATCACCGCGGGCATCTTTGTGGCCGAAAGCAGCCCGGCAGTGAACTTGACCGTTTCCGCGCTCTGCCCCAGCCCGGGACCAATCGCCAGCACCGTCTTGCCGGCAGTCAACGCCGCCACCAGTTCCGGCGCAAGATCTTCCGCCGCAATCGAGCCCTCTCGGGTTGCAGCCAGCGGCCAGGTCATCAGTTCCGGCGCGATTGCAGCCACCAGCGCCAGCGCCGGCGCGGGAACAGCCGCTGTCACCAGGCCGGCCCCGGTCCGCAGCGCCGAGAGGGCCGCCATGGCTGGCGCACCTGCTTTGCCGCCAGCCGAGCCGAGCGTTCCGCCCACCACCAGCACGTGCCCGTAGTTGCCCTTGTTGGCTGCCGCAGGACGCGGCGCCTGCGCCATCAGGAGCGCCGAGCCAGCCCAAGCGAGATTCAGCGAGTTCTTCCCCAGTGCAGCCGCAATCGCCTCGTCCGGCGAGCCGATGGGCGCCACCACGACGGGCTGCGACCAATGCCGCGTGAGCTGCCCGAAGACGTGCGCCGGTTTTGGTGCCGTAAAAGTGATCACCGCATCGGCCGGAAAAACCTGCCCGGCGACAGTTGCAGCCGTGTCGTCCGCTGCCCAGCCGGAAGGCAAATCGACCGCCAGCACCGGCGCCGCACAACCTTTTAGCCACTGCAGCGCCGCCAGTGGCAGCCCTTTCAGCGGCGGCTTGAAGCCGGTACCCACCACGGCGTCCAGAATCAGGTCCGCTTTGAGTGCGTCCGCGCATCGCGCCAGGTCTTCCGCCGTCTCGACAATGTGGATCAGACCGTGCGCGGGGCTGGTCAACTCGCGCCAGGCCTCGGCCGCGTCGCCTTTGAGGCCATCGCGCGCGCCCAACAAGAGGGTGGTGACCTCCAGGCCAGAGGAAGCCAGCAGTCGCGCCGCCATCATGCCGTCGCCGCCGTTGTTGCCCCGGCCGCAAATCACGGTCACGCGTCGCGCACGTGGAAACTGCTGTCGCGCGAAGGCAGCCACAGCAGCCGCAGCTGTTCGCATCAAGTCCAACGAAGGAATTCCAAACCGCTCCGTGGTCAAGCGGTCGCAAGCCTGCATCTCGGCTGCAGAGAGAACGTGCATGGCAACCATGGTACGACAGAGAACAGCTTTCAGCTTCTAGCTATTGGTTGTTTGCTCTGAGCCGAATGCCCGACTGATAACGTCCCCTGCCAGGTGTAGGGGATCTTTGCGATGGCCCGATTTCTTAGACCGACATTGCAAGTCGCAGCACCCAAGAAAAGCTAGAGGCTAGAAGCTAGCAGCTAACGGCTGCTTCACCGCAGCATCAGCACCAGGAACCAGCCATTCAGCCCGGCGATCAAGGCGGCGACAAACCAGGAAACGCCTTGCAGCCACGGCGCATTCACAAACTCGCCCATCTTTTTGCGGCTACCCGTGAACAGCACCAGAGGAATCACGGCGAAGCTCAACTGCAGCGACAGAATCACCTGGCTCAGAATGAGCAGTTTCTCCGTGCCCTGCTCGCCGGTGACTGCGACCACGATGATGGTGGGGATGATGGCCAGAGAGCGGGTGATCATCCGCCGCAGCCAGGGAGAAACCTTCAGGTGGATGAAGCCTTCCATCACCACCTGCCCTGCCAGCGTTCCGGTGATTGACGAGTTCTGGCCGCTGGCCAGCAGCGCGATGGCAAACAGCGTGCTTGCCCCGGCCGCGCCCACCAGCGGACTGAGCAGCTTGTAGGCATCCTGAATGGCAGCCACTTCAAAGTGGCCGCTGCGATGGAACACCGCCGCCGCCACAATGAGAATCGCCGCGTTCACAAACAGCGCCAGGGTCAGCGCCAACGCGGAGTCGATATTGGCCATCCGCACCGCCTCACGCTTGCCTTCGGGCGTGCGCTTATAGTTGCGGCTCTGCACGATCGAAGAATGCAGATAAAGATTGTGCGGCATCACCGTCGCGCCCAGCATTCCGATGGCGATGTACAGCATGTCGGGATTGGTGACAATGGACCGGGATGGAATAAAAAGGCTGTGCAGGGCCGGCAAGTACTCCGGGCGGGAAAAGAACATCTGCACGCCGAACATCGCGACGATGGTGCCGATCAAAGCAATCACCAGCGCTTCGACATAGCGGAATCCCCAGCGCTGCAAGAGCAGAATCAGCAGCACGTCGAGGCCGGTAATCAGCACGCCATAGAAGAGCGGAATGTGGAACAGCAGTTCCAGTGCAATGGCCGACCCGATCACTTCGGCCAGATCGCAGGCCGCGATGGCGATCTCGGCGCCAATCCACAGAACAAAGCTCACCCTGGGACCGTAGGCCTGGTGGCAGACTTGCGCCAGATCGCGCTCGGTAGCGATGCCCAGCTTGAGCGACAGGCTTTGCAGCAGAATGGCCATCAGGTTCGAAGCCATGATGACGAACAAAAGCGTGTATCCGAAACGCGATCCGCCGGCGATATCGGTGGCCCAGTTGCCGGGGTCCATGTAGCCCACAGAGATCAGGAATCCAGGACCCAGAAAACCCAGGAGCCGCCGCCAGGATTGCGGCGAACGGGAGATGCTCACCGTGGCATGAACCTCAGGAAGCGAGGGCACCTCGTGCTCCGGCCCCGGTGTGAGGCCGGGAATGGGGGGCAGCAGTGTTTCAACCTTAGCGCTCATATAAACGAGTATGGCACAGCTAGTTAACCATAGTTAACAAAAATACTTACATTTAATTATTAGGGAGTTTTCAGTTGCAGCCAGACCGCCTCTGCAGCCGGTCTGCCGAGAATGGATTTCCCTGTAGGTAGCTCAATTGAAACGGTTTGGTCGTAGTTATGTTTGACCACGCTCAGTTGTTGACCGGGGCCGATGCCGGCACTGTGGAGAAACGACAGGAGTTTGGGGTCGCGCTCTTGAAGGCTGACCACAATGTAGTTGCGCCCCTCGACCGCTTCCGACAGCGGCATCTCGCCGCGCAACTTGCGTTCAGCCGGGCTCTCGGGCAGCACCTGGTTGCCGTGCGGGCAGGCGCCCGTCTCTCCTAGCTTTTCCCTGAGCTTCATTTCAAAGGCCGGCGAAACGGCGTGCTCCAGCCGCTCGGCCTCCTCGTGAATCTCGTGCCACTCCATCCCGAAAATCTCGCTCAACATGCGTTCGATCAGATGGTGTCGCAGGGCGGTGTGGTACGCGGTTTCAGTGCCGGCCGAGGT
>Ga0224531_1001473_pt1 | contig 10319 bp, 4 predicted proteins | sample CBST100metaG_FD_179876 | JGI IMG/M metagenome (GOLD analysis project Ga0224531, IMG submission 179876) | Peat soil microbial communities from Stordalen Mire, Sweden - C.B.S.T100 | ecosystem: Environmental > Terrestrial > Soil > Wetlands > Peat | place: Sweden: Norrbotten County, Stordalen Mire... | reverse complement strand
GTATCGAAGTGCTTCCCGAGTAGGGCCTGCCAACCCCGCAGCTCACCGGATATACTCTGCTTTCAAGGCGCAAACGCCATTTAGAGCGTCCGCGCCAAGGGAGATCCCTGCTTTGACCTTTACTCGTAGAGGTTTTTTGAAGTCACTATCGCGGACCGCACTCGTTTTACCGTTGCAAGATGTGTTGCGCCTGGCTCGCCCGGCGTTTGGTTTTGAAGGATGCGCCGTGCAGGCCGCAGCTCAACCGCAAAAACCCATGGGCAGCGCGCGTCAGGCGTATGAGGCGCAGGCGCGTCCCGCACCGAAAGGGCTGCCTTCGCCGGTCACCGGAACTCCGCTGGGCGCGCAGTTCGTCGACGTGGCCAAGCAGGCCGGACTCGACGTGGAGATGATCTTCGGCGGCGAGCACCGTAACAAATATCTGCTTGAAACCACCGGCTGCGGTGCGGCGTTTTTCGACTACGATCAGGACGACTGGCTCGACATATTTCTGGTGAACGGCTGGCGGCTGGAGGGCTTTCCTAAAGGCCAGGAGCCGGTATGCCGCTTGTTCAAGAACAATCGCGACGGCACCTTTACGGATGTGACCCTGAAGTCCGGCCTCGCGCGCTCCGGCTGGGGACAGGGCTGCTGCGTGGGCGACTACAACAACGACGGCTGGAACGACCTGTTCGTCAGTTACTACGGCCAGAATGCGCTGTTCCGCAATAACGGCAATGGCACCTTTAAAGAAGTGACCAAGGAAGCCGGCCTGCAACAGGATCGCCTGCGCTGGAACTCTGGCTGCTCCTTTCTGGATTACGACAAGGACGGCAATCTCGACCTGTTTGTGGGCAATTACATCGACTTCGACATAAAGACCGCGCCTGCGCCCGAGGATGCCAACTGCACCTATAAGGGAATCGTGGTGGCCTGTGGACCGCCGGGCCTGGAGGGCGGCAAGAACCTGCTCTACCACAACAACGGAGACGGCACCTTCACCGACGTCAGCGAGAAAGCCGGCATGTGGGGCACGCTGGGCACCTATGCGCTGAGCGCCGCCGCGGCCGATTTGGATAACACCGGCTGGCCCAATATCTACGTAGCCAATGACTCCACCTCGGCCACCTACTACGTCAACCAGAAAGACGGCACCTTCAAGGACCAAGCCATCGAAGCGGGCGTGGCCTACTCGCCTGACGGTAAGCCCCAGGCTGGCATGGGCGTATCCATTGGCGACTACAACCGCGACGGCCTGTTCGACATTGTAAAAACCAACTTCGCCGGGGATACCGATTCCTTGTTCCAAAACCTTGGCGACGGCTCCTTCGACGACCGTACATATCAGGCTGGCCTGGGCATCAATACCCGCCTGCTGGGCTGGGGCGTCAGCTTTATCGATATAGACAACGATGGCTGGCTCGACATCCTTGTCGCCAACGGCCACGTCTACCCCGAGGTGGACGGAACCCAGGTGGACGCCGCCTACGCCGAGCGCAAGTACCTCTACCGCAACCTGCGCAATGGACAGTTTGAAGACGTGAGTCTGATCGGTGGCGGCGGCATCACAGCCGCAGCCAAGGCCAGGGGCTTTGCCGTGGGCGACTACGACAACGACGGAAACCTCGATATCGTGGTCAACTGCGTCAATGCCGTCCCGCAACTGCTGCACTGCGAGTCGAAGCTGAACCATAGTTGGATCAAGATTCGCACCGTGGGCGTCAAAAGCAACCGCACCGGCATTGGCGCGCGCATCAAGGTGGTGGCGCAGACCGGCACACCCCTCCTAACGGCCAAGCCTGGCGCGCCGCTGACCCAGATCGAAGAGGTTCGCTCCTGCAACGGCTACTACTCGGCCAGCGATCTGCGCATCCACTTTGGCCTGGGCGATGCCAAAAAGGTCGACATGGTTGAGATTCGCTGGCCCTCCGGCGCAGTGGACACCCTCAAGGACCTGGATGTGAACCGCCTCTATGTCATCCAGGAAGGCGGCAAGATCCTCAAAAACGAGGCCTTCACGCCGGCAAAAAGAAAGTCTTGACCGCCGTTCGCTACACCATCACTACCGAAGGGCTAGTGCACGGTGTTTCTCGGGGGAAGAGCAGGAGGTGGGATGGAAACCGCCACACTCATCTGGGGTATTCGAGGAGTTAATAGAGATACGGGAAGATGCCAAGGCAAGCGGGTGAATGTTATACCCAAGTCCAGTGCTATCTAAGGGCGGCTATGACAGCCGAAAACTCAGCGGTCAAATATCAACTAGTTTCCCCGGATATTCTTTGCGCCAAAATCAGGGCAGTGCAGCAACGATCAGATGCAGTAGCCGGATTCGATTGGACCATATATATCAACCATTTGGTTGGTATATAGCTCCACCCCAAGGAGCTGGATGTTTGGCGTACACCGAGAGTTAGACCCAGATGGCGGCTATCGGGACCACCGAAGAGGTCGGACCACAAATGTAATATCAATTGATTAACTTTTGTTCTATAAATGTTGTTCGTTCTCGCAAAAGTACGGAGTTACAGCGTTGCATACGGATTCAACAAACCAGTCTGAATGACGCCAAGCCAACATCAGTAAATCGCTTTATATAGAGTAGTTAGTGCCGAATTTCTGCAAATGCCCCGATCTGAGCTATGGTCTAAATGCGCCCTGAAAAGGTTTCCATTTATTGTCATGTCGTTTCTTCTAAATCTCCGTCCGATTTATCAACTTTAGCCGTTGACAGCGGCGTATCAACTTGGGTAATGTACTGAGTTGCTTCGGGGTTTGCTCTTTTTGCTCCCGCAAAATCTTCACTGAGGGAACAGCCGCTCCGATTCTTTAGCAAACCTGCCATTGCGGCAGGGGAGCCTTTAATGCCTGCTGGCGGATTCAAACCTGCCAGGCAAATCGAAAAAATCATAAGTTCGCAAAGAGAACCAAAAAAGGCATGTTTCAGGAGACCGCATGAACAAGATTCTACGTACAGCATTCGTGCTGGCGTTATTCGCCTGCGCGAGTTTACTTCTCATCGCACCGGCCAGTGCGCAGTCGGTCTACGGATCGATTTTCGGCACTGTGACCGATAAGACCGGGGCAGCCGTTTCAGGCGCCACGATCACGGTAAAAGACGAGGCCAAAGGCACAGTCATTACCATTACCTCCAACAGCGCTGGTGATTACAGCGCCGCCCACCTTGTTCCCGACGTTTATGACATCAAGGTCACGGCCAAGGGCTTCAAGTCTTTCGAGACCAAAGGCATTACGGTCCAGGCTGATACTGCACCCCGCATCGACCCCACTCTTGAAGTTGGCGGTGGGAGCGAAACCGTCACAGTGAGCGCCGACGAGCAGCCGCAGTTGAAGACCGACCGCGCCGACGTTTCAACCGTCTTCGACCAGCAGCAGATTTCGAGCCTACCGGTCGGCGATCAGAATTTCACCAACCTGCAGCTTCTCCTACCCGGCGCCCAGCTACTTGGCTGGTCTCACGCAGCTGATGAAAACCCCCAGGGTTCCAAGCTGATTATGGTTAACGGCCAAGCCTTCTCTGGCACCGCCTTCGAACTGGATGGCACCGACAACCAGGATCCCATTTTGGGCATCATCGTCATCAACCCCGCCATGGATGCGGTCACCGAGACCAAGATCACAACTCAAAACTTCGATGCCGAATTGGGCAAGGCCGTTTCCGCCGTCGTCACCGCCCAGACGCGTTCGGGCACCAACAGTTTCCACGGCAGCGCCTATGACTTCCGCACCAGTAACGCCAACCTGGCGCGCGATCCCTTCTCTCAGGCTCCCGGTCCAGACGCCATTGCTGGCGGCATCAAAAACCGCATTGGTGGATCGATTGGCGGGCCAGTCCTGAAGAACAAAGCCTTCTTCTTTGGCAACTACGAAGGACAGCGCCAGAGAACCGGCACAACCGTAACCTCTACACTGCCCACCAACAATCTTGTCGAGTCCTGCATCAGCGGTTCAGGCTGCGACTTCAGCGAATATGCGGCGGCTTCAGGGCTCGGCGATAAGGGCAAAGTCTATGACTGGGCCAACACCTACAAGGATGCGAACGGCAATACGCGGCCCACTCAGTTTGCCGGCAACATTATCCCCACGGCACGGATTTCGTCTCAAGCGCTGGCTTTCCTAAAGTATCTTGAGCCATACACGAAGGGTATTGCCCTTGGCAATTCGGGCAACCTGAACGGACTCGACACCAACTACCACGGCAGCGGCACGGGTATGGTCAACACTGACTCGTGGACGGCTCGCGGCGACTATAACGTGAACGACAAGGCCCATGCCTTTGGCCGCTTCTCCCGGTTTACCAGCACCCAGAAGGGAACACCGGCGTTCGGTGCGGCCGGCGGTTCCGGATTCGGCGTGAACAACTTTGCCGGCAATGCCAAGGGCGCCAACGACAGCTTGGCCGCCGGTATGGACATTGCGTTCAATTCCAAACTGCTGATGGATGTGCGATTGGGCTACTACCGCTACAACGTCAACAATACCAAGTACGACCAGAGCACAACCTTTGCCACCACCCTGGGTATCCCCGGACTCAACCTGGGCACCTTCTTCACTGGCGGTTCGCCCGGCTTCACGATCGATACGCTGGCGGGCGGCTCCACTCAGCCGAATTTCGGTGACGGCTTGAACATCAACCGCTGCAACTGCCCGCTGACCGAACGCGAGGATCAGGGCCAGGTCGCCAACAACTGGACCAAGATCTTGGGCAACCACTCGATCAAGGTCGGCGCCGATCTGCGCTATGCGCGTAACCTGCGCGTTCCCTCCGACAACAACCGCACCGGCCTGCTGTACTTCAACACCGGTCCGACCTCTGATCCGGCCAACACCACAGCCGCGGGCGGACTTGGATTCGCCACCCTCATGCTGGGCGAAGTGACCAAGATCGACCGCTACGTCTCAACGTCTACCAACGCCAAGGAGTTCCAGAAGCGCACCTTCTTCTATGGCCAGGACACTTGGCGCGCGCGCCGCGACCTGACAGTGAACATTGGTCTCCGCTGGGAACTTTACTTTCCAGAAAAAGTCAACGGTGCGGGTAATGGATCGTTGCTCGACCTCTCCGACGGCTATCTGCGTGTGGCCGGCAAGGGCAGCATCGGCACCAATATGAACTATGACATCCAGAAGATGCAGATGTTCGCTCCGCGCCTTGGCCTCACCTATCAACTTGACCCGAAGACAGTGATTCGTGCCGGTTACGGACGCAGCTTCGACATCGGCATCTTCGGCTCAATCTTCGGTCACGCCGCTACCCAGAACCTGCCGGTTCTGACCAACCAGGAGATCAACCAGCCCTCCACCACGCAGCAGGCTTTCTCGTTGTCCACGGGACCGGCCAGCGCCGCAACTGTAAATGTTCCCGCCAATGGCTTGCTGCCCAACCCCGGATATTCTGTTTCATCCAGGGCCCGGCCAAACCCGCTCCGGTTCCCGGAAATCGATGCCTGGAACCTGAGCGTGCAGCGTGCACTTACCCCCAACCTCACTCTGACCATGGCGTACGTAGGCACCAAGGGAACTTATACCCAAGGCGACGGTGTCGGTAATACCAGCAATCCGAATGAGGCTGCAATCAATCTGCCTGGATCTCTGAGCAAGACGGGGCAGGCCCTCCACTGGGATCCAAGCGTGGCTGCCAACACCATTTCCAGCAGCGGCGGCACGTCTACATATAACGACCTGCGGCGCTACTACGGCTCTTCTCTGAAGGCCTGCAACGACTCCAACTACATGTCCATCAGCGACCTCCGGACACAGACCGGCGACTCAACCCTCCAAGCTGGAATGTGCGGATGGACCAACGACGTCCAGTACTACAGCGACAACTTCAGCACGGAATTCAACGCTCTGCAGGTTACTCTGGCACAGCAGGCGTGGAAGGGGCTTTCGTATACGGCCAACTACCAGTGGGCCAGTGCGTTCGCACCTACCACGAGCTACTCCACCTGGGCTAAAGGTGCTACCGTCCGCGGTCGTGACAGCAATGTGCGGCGCCAGCAACTCACGTGGTACGGCAGCTACGACCTGCCCTTGGGTAAGGGCAAGCAGTATGTTCCTGGCGCCAACCGGATCACCGACCTGATCATCGGCGGCTACCAACTGAGCGGCGTAGTCAACTGGTCGGGCGGCCTGCCGTTCACCCTCAACTACAGCGAGACTTCCAACAACATTCCGAGCAGCGCGCCCAGCTATCCAAGCTACACAGGCAACGGCGCGCGCATGAAGACCAACCTCACAGGCTTCCAAGGCAAAAATGGCACCGGAAGTCGCAAATACTACGTGAAGCAAACGACGAACCTGATCACCGACACGGGTACAGGCATCTTCAAGAATCCCGGCTTGGATACAATCGGCAACGTGGGCCGCAACACGTACACTGGCCCCACGTTCTTCAACACGGACTTGGCCATTACCAAGGCCTTCACCATCCATGAGAACATCGTCACCAAGTTCCGCATGGATGCCTTCAACGCCTTCAACCATATCAACCCAGGCAACCCTGGTGGCAACATCGAGTCCGACGGCAACATCACTAGTGAAGCGACTGCCGGCTCACCCCGTCAGCTTGAATTCTCCCTCCGCGTTCAGTTCTAATTCCGTGAAGGAGCCGCAACAAAACTACGAGGGGAGCTTCGGCTCCCCTCTTTCTTCTCATTCCATATTTCACTCACATCCGCGGCCTTGCCTCTTTTTTTAAGCAGCTTCGGAATCAGGATGTCTTGCGGATTAAACTGCAAGATAGGTTTCAGCCATGCTGCGCACATTCATCACCGCTCTTCTACTCTCACTCCTGACCTTGGCCGCCGTCGCACAGGCTCCGCGGAATGCAACCCCGTCCGGCGACGAAGCAACTCCGCCAGCACCCACGCCGTTTGAGGTTGCTCAGGACCTAGCCGCCCGTGGGCGCTTGGACAAGGCGCTGGCGCAGCTTGACCAGTTAGCGGCGCAAGCCCCGGAACCCGCTGGCGTCGAGCGCCTGCGCGGCATCATTTTTTATCAGAAAGAGAAGTTTCCAGAAGCCATCCAGGCTTTTACCAAAGCTGAAGCCCAGGACCCCAATGATCGCGAGTCGCTTGAAATGCACGGCGTGGCCCTCTTCCGCATCGGTCAGCCGGGCAAGGCGCTTCCCTTTCTGCAGAAGGCCCACGCCGCCGTGGAGCGGGCCAACATCGATCCGCAGTATGTGCTTGGCCTGTGCTACACCGACCTGCAGCGTTACGCCGATGCCCGTCACGCTTTTGCTGCGCAATACGGCTTTGCGCCGGATTCCGCGGGAGCCTATCTGCTAGCAGCTCGTCTTTTTCTCCGCCGTGAGTTGACGGCTCAAGCCGCTACGGAAGCTAACAAAGCGCTTCAGCTCAACCCCACCCTGCCCCTGGCCCACCAGTTACTCGGCGAGGTGGCGCTGGCCAAGGGAGATACGCCAGGAGCTATCCGCGAGTTAGAGGCCGAACGCAAGCTAAACCCCCTGAACGGCCTTCTCTATGACCGGCTTGGCGACGCCTATCTGCGCAATGGCGAGTACACCGAGGCTCAGCAGGCTCTGAACCGCGCCGTGCTGCTGGAGCCAAACTCCACCGCGCCTTTCATCCTTCTTGGCGAGGTCTTCCTCAATCTCAAGCAGCCCATCCAGGCTCTCCACTACCTCGATCACGCCGCCCACATGGACCCGTCCAACTACGTGACGCATAACTTGCTTGGCCAAGCCTATAAAGCTACCGGCCAGTTACCCGAAGCAAACCGCGAGTTCAAGATGGTCGTGGAACTGCAGCACAATCAAATTCCCCAAGCGGCGGGAAAATAGCTTATGCAAATCAACCGCGGCTTTGGTCCTCTCCTTCTGCTCTGCATTCTCGCAGCACTGCCCCTGTCCCTCGCTGCCCAGGCGCCGAAGCCGACGAACCCCGGCGCGCTGAAGCGAGCAGATGCGGCCTTCCGAGCTGGCTATGCTGCCCGCCAGGCCGGAAACCTCGATGTGGCCCGTGCCCGGTTTGCCGAGGCAGCTAGGCTCGCCCCGCAGATTGCTGAGGCCCACGAGGCCTTGGGCGCGGTACTGGTGGAGATAGGCAAGCCTGCTGAGGCCGTCCCGGAGCTCGAGGCCGCTCTCAAGCTCAAGCCTGACGACGCGGCGACCGAAACCAATCTCGCTCTGGCCTATTCGAAGGCCGGTGAACCGGGCAAGGCAATTCCTCACTTCAACGCAGCGTTTCATTCCTTGCAACAACCCGGCCAGCAGCCAGCCGATTCTGCGTTCTGTGAGGTCTATGCCCGCTCGCTCGCAGCCGTCGGCAAGCTGGCTGAGGCCATTGAGTTGTTCCAGGAGGCAAACAAGCGTGGTGGGCCTAGAGCGGATATATGCGATGCCATCGGCTCCCTCTACGCCCAATTGGGCAACTGGAGCGAGGCGCGGTCCCAGTTCGAGCTTGCCCTGACGCTCGACGGCTCCTCTGTCGTTCCGCGCATCCACCTCGGCATCGTACTTCGCCAGCAACACGACTACGATGCCGCGCTCTCCAACCTTGGGAAGGCGGTCAAGTTGGACCCGGCCAATGGATTGGCCCATTTCGAATATGGCCGCACACTTGCGGCGGCAGGCCAAGACGAAGCAGCAATGCCCCATCTGGAAGAGGCGGTCAAGCTCAACCCCGAACTGCACGGTGTTCAAAATGAGTTGGCCATGGCCTTGCAGCGATTGGGCCGCCAGCAGGAGGCTATCCCGTGGTTCCAGCAGGCCGTTGAGCGCGAACCGCACAACACCGGCGCATTGGCCAACCTGGGTCTGGCGCTCACCCTTACTGGCAAAGCCAAGGATGCTCTCGTTTTTTTTGAGCGCGCCCAGAACGAGGATCCCAAGGATGTGGTCGTCTACAAGGACCGGGGCGTAGCTCATGTGCAGCTCTCCGCCTTCGACGATGCCATTGTGGATTTCAAGGCTGCCCTGGCGCTGGATTCCAGCGATCCCCAGCTCCACTACGATCTAGGCTTGGCCTACAAGCTCAAAGATCGGATGGATGAAGCCATCGCTGAACTCAGCCGTGCCGAACAAATGGACCCAACCCTGCAGGATCCTCCCTATACGCTAGGCATCCTCTACATGCAGATCGGCAAACTCGATGAAGCAGTTATCGAACTGAAGAAGGCCGTAGCCTTGCGCCCGGAGAATGGCGATGCCTGGGCCCTCCTGGGCAGCACGCTCAAGCAGGATTCCCGCCTTGAGGAAGCTGTGGAAGCGCTGGAAAAGGCCATACCCTTGCTCCCCGGTCAGCCCGGCCCGCGTGTCACATTGGCAGGAGTTCTGGCAGAGCAGGCCAGTGTACTCTCCGCGGCTGCCGACGCCAGCGAGGCCGCAGGCGACTCACAGAAAGCTCTTGCGTTCCGTGTGCAGGCGAAAGAGCTGCGCAGCCAGACTGTCGAGTATCGCCGCCAGGGTGCCGTACTGGCCCGTGGCGCGGTCAGCCGCCAAAAAGCCAACTTCGCCATGAACGCCGGCAACCAGCTCATGCTGCGCGGCCAAATTGCCGACGCGGTAGCCCGCTACCAGGAATCTATCGCCGCCGATCCCACCTTTGCTGAGCCACACAATCAGCTGGCAATTGCCTATGAGCGCCAGGGCCGCACCGTTGATGCTGCTGCCGAACGCGACAAAGCGACGACTCTCGCGACCGCGAAGTAAAATGCTCCTTCGGTTATCTTGAAGGAGTTCCAATGCATCTGTCTCTCCGCAAGGCTTCGTTTTGGCTGCTCGCCTTCGCGCTTCTTACCGTCTTCCTGCCCGCCCTCAACGCCCAGGAGCGCTGGACTGAGGCCCAGGCCAATGCTTGGTACGCGCAGCAGCCCTGGCCCGTAGGCGCTAACTTCCTACCCTCCACCGCCATCAACGAACTGGAAATGTGGCAGGCCGATACCTTCGACCCCACCACCATCGATCGCGAACTGGGCTGGGCTGAGGCCATCGGCATGAACACCATGCGCGTCTTCCTCCACGACCTGCTCTGGCAGCAGGATCCCAAGGGATTCCAGCAGCGCATTGACGCTTTCCTGGTTATCGCCGCGCGCCATCACATCCGCCCGGTCTTTGTGCTCTTTGACTCCTGCTGGGAGCCGTTTCCCAAGCCAGGCCCGCAGCATCCGCCCATTCCCGGCGTGCATAACTCCGGATGGGTTCAAAGCCCAGGCGCAAAAGCACTGGCCGACACTACGCAGTACCCGCGCCTTGAGCTCTACGTGAAGGGCGTCGTCGGCGCATTTGCCAGCGATCCGCGCATCCTGGCCTGGGATTTGTGGAACGAGCCGGACAACGGCAACGACAGTTCCTACGC
>Ga0224531_1001471_pt1 | contig 10331 bp, 6 predicted proteins | sample CBST100metaG_FD_179876 | JGI IMG/M metagenome (GOLD analysis project Ga0224531, IMG submission 179876) | Peat soil microbial communities from Stordalen Mire, Sweden - C.B.S.T100 | ecosystem: Environmental > Terrestrial > Soil > Wetlands > Peat | place: Sweden: Norrbotten County, Stordalen Mire... | reverse complement strand
CAAGCGAAAGTCCTTTTGTGCCGTAAACACTGTTTAGTCAACATGTTTTTAGCACATCAGGCTTTCGCTGCATATTGCTTCGTGCATTATTCAGGTTAGTGAAGGTTCCTCTCACCACTGCTAAAGACACCTATCCATTCACGGCGCTCAAAAATGCGAAGTGGCATGAGGCTAAAACCCTCGACGCTAGGTTTTGGAAAGCGGGAATCATATTCCTGAGTCGCATCTTCGCTTACAGCGATTTCACTCAGCAACCACCAACATTCATCAATCGTAATTGGATACTGCACGGAAGAGCGCCTGTTGACTGGACGCTATCGGACGCTCTTCGGCTGGTGAACTCTCTTACGACGCTCGTTTTCTTGTTTGTCACCATAGGTGAGCCAAAGCTAAAAGCGCCCAAGCTGCGCGGTGATACTGACGATGGCTTCGGAGGTGACTCCAATTGCAGCTTGGTATAACTGCGCTGCTTCTGTATGATAATTTCCTTTTGTCTGATGTTTGGAGGGCTGCTATGATCACGAATTCTGAAGACCTAAGAGAAACATCCTACAAAATCTGGCGAGCCCGGGAGGCAGAAAAGCGTGAACGTCGAAGGCAAGAGGGTAAGGTCGCAATTTGGTTGGAACGCGGCCCAAATTATGCAGAGACGTTTATGAAAGAGGCAGGTGGCCCACTCTTCACAGTCTCATGGACAGTGCCCCGTTCTTCGTGGCGATGAGCAGGTTTTCGGATAAGCTCGGGCGACTGGCCCACGTCGAAACAGCCATCCTCCGCTTGCCGGCAATTACCCTCCTTTGGCGCACACTGGCAGATAGGAAGAGATGTGAGGGAGCCCTAATCGGCCAGAAAATAGCGTTCCCCCCACCCCCCCTGCCATTTTGCAACTACTGTTCTATCCCGACACTTGCCTTTAACAATCAATAAATGAATAGCTTACAAACGATATATACGAAGTTGTCAGTCGGAAAAACGGCTGATTTTGGCCTGTTTTTGGGCAGTTTTAGGGCCTTTTTGACCCAAAAAGCCCCGTTTTTTGCTCAAAATCGTCGAGTTTTTCGCTGACCTGCCGGGCATCCCAGGTCCGGACTCTCGGACCTGGGATGTCCGTTTCGTACTCCCGACACCCTACTCAGTCAGCTCCTGGGTCATCGTAGCGCCTCCCATCGCAGCCATGACGGCGGTAGCCTTCACGACCTTGCGGGAATCCTTCGCCACCCAGATTGTCTTCTTGTCCGTGCCACCATCCGCCGAAGAGATTTCGACCTGGAAGGCCTCGAATTTCCCTGCGGGCACCGTGACCGTTTCGACGCCGGTAACGCTCAGCTGCAACAGCTTCACCTTCTGCGTTTGCACGTCGAAGTTGCGAAAGGTGGTGCTGTATCCCGCCGCCAGCGGCAGGCTGGCGACCACCTGATCGGCGCCCGCGCCATCCGCAAACAGCGGGCCGCCCAGGTCCGCGGCAATCGGCCGGTCCTGTCCATTCATGCTCATCTTGCCTGCCGCCTTGTCGCCACTGAACTCCAGGTCAATCGCCACCGGCCCCTGCTGCACGTTCCGCTTGCGCGGAATCAGGCTTCCCTTTTCGAGGGTTGCAGTTTCCGTCGCCGTGCCCTGAGGAGCTTCCATTACGTCGGTTGTTATCCAGGAAGTACCTCCATCCCGAATGGTGGTGGAGGCCTTGAGGCTCATCTTCTGGGCGCCCATTTCAATCTGCACCTGATAGTGGAAGGTGCCGGCCTGCAGCTCCGTGGCTACCTTGGGCAGGCCGACCGCTGCGGCATCCACCTTCTTTGCCAGCACCACAGTCTTCGGATCGACGCTGATCTCTTTCAGGCGAGCAACGGACTCCGGCGAGCCGCCCTCCTGGAACCTGCCCCCCAGGTGCTGCGCCAGAAACTTCTCCGACTCCATGTACAGCGCCAGGTTGTTCACCGGCCGGGCGAATCCGTGGCCCTCATCTGGAGCCAGCAAATACTCCACCGGAAAGCCGCGATCCCGCAACGCGATCACGATCTGCTCAGCTTCCCGCCGGTTCACGCGCGGGTCATTGGCCCCCTGCGCCACCAGCAAAGGCGTCTTGATCTTGTCGGTCGAGTGCAGCGGCGACCTCTCCGCCAGCAGCGCTTTTCCTTCCGGAGTGCTTAAGTCGCCCATGCGTACGGCAAACATCTTGCGGGCCGCTTCCCAGTAGGGAGGAATCGACTCCATCAGCGTGACCAGATTCGACGGTCCAACAATGTCCACCGCCGCCGCATACAGGTCGGGCGTAAAGGTAACTCCGGCCAGGGTTGCATAACCGCCATACGAGCCGCCCAGAATCCCCACCCGCCTCGGATCGGCAATTCCCTCGGCAACCAGGTACTTCACTCCCCAGGTAATGTCGTCCTGCATCTTGCGGCCCCACTCCAAGTTGCCGGCGTCCAAAAACTTTCTGCCGTAGCCCGTGGACCCGCGGAAGTTGGGCATCAGCACAGCGTAGCCGCGATTGGCAAAGAACTGCGCCAGCGTGTCATATCCCCATTGCTCGCGTCCCCAGGGGCCCCCATGCGGAACGATCAGCGTGGGCAGATTTTTTGCCGCAACGCCCTTGGGCAGCGTCAGGTAAGCAGGAATCTCCAGCCCGTCGGAGGATTTGTAGGTGACCGATTTCATCTCCGCCAAGTCCTGCCGTGGAAGCTTCTCCCGTATCGTGAATTGCGGCGTCAGCACACGGGTCTTGCGATCAAACAGCAGCGTCTGCCCCGGTTCCCTGTCACTGAACGCCGTGAACAGCCAGTACCGTTCGTCCCGCGTCCGCGATACTAGCCGGATCTCTTCGTCGGGAAACTTCTGCTCAAGCCAGTGGACATCCGCACCAAAAACCTTGTCTTTGTAATAGGTTTTGGCGCGGTCGTGAAAGTACCAGGTCTCCACTAACTCATCAGTCGCCTCGGAGAACAGCGCTCCGCCGAAATCCACTTTGTCCAGCGGGTCCGATTCCACCTTCTCCGTTTTGCCCGTCGCCGGATCGAGCAATGCCAGTTCGATCAGATTGACGTCCTTGTTGGTCTCCACATACACCCGGCTGCCATCGGGCAAAAACTGCAGCGGACTGCAAGCCTCAAACACCGTGCAGCTATAGATTTTGGTCAGCTTGTCGGCATCCACGCGCAGAAGCTCTGTGTCGCCGTTTTCCGCATTGCGCGTGGCCAGCCGCAACTGACCTTTCAGGTCGAAACTCCAGTCGGTCACTCGATCGGTGTTCTTGCGCACCAACGTCTTTTCGCCGGTCGAGATCTTCAACTTATATAGATCGTGCCACGCCTTGTCTCGGTCGTTCAGTCCAATGTAGACAATATCCGGGTCGCTCTTGGGAACGGCATAAATCATCACCCGCACTCCCTTGAGCCCGGTCAGATCCCGGGATGCCGGAGCCTCCGCACCCGCTGCCGGCTTGGCCGAGGGATCGACCGCGTACACGTTGAAGTTCTCGTCGCCATCGTTGTCCTTGGCGTAGATGATGTACTTGCTGTCCCGCGTCCACAGATACCCCGCCACCGGACGCTTGCTCTCTGTCGTCATCAGGCGGGCCGCACTGAACGGCTCCCCTACCGCCTTCACATAGACGTTGCGTGTATCTTTCCAGGGCTTCAGAAATGCCAGGTACTGGCCATCGGGAGATAGCTCAGCCCCTGCGATTTCTGGATTGCCAAAGATCAGTTCGCGATCGATCAATGGCGGCAGACCCGCAGCCTTCTTGTCCTGCGCTCCGGCAGACGCAACCAGCAGCGAAAGACACGATAAGACTCGTAGGAAGGTCTTCATCAGATACAGCTCCTTTCTCCTTGCAGTTTTTCGAGCAATCAGAATGGGAAAAAGACAGTTCGCGGCAGTTTACTCTGGCTTCCCCCACAATTCAATCAATCCCTAGAGTCAGTACGCATCCGGCGGCATAACTCACAACGATGGATCGGTTCTTTCCCATGGGACAGATTCCTGTCGTACTCACCCGGAGATACATACGAACAAGTTATAGACGCAGTTCCACGCATTCCCGCCGCGTTGAACGGGTTCGAGAATGCGCACGCGCGAGCTTGGTTTGGCCACAGGATTTGCCATTTATGATTCGATTTCTCGAAAACAACAGACCACCTTAGAGCAAATTGCTGAAAGTAATAATGTTAAATAATTTCGTTGACAATTCAGTTGTTTCAGTCTTACTATCGTGATGGAAACTATTAACGCCCAGGAGGTTTCATATGCGCCGTATCTTCTCAGCAAGCTTACTGCTCTCTACGTTGCTTCTCCCTGCAGCGGCAGTCGCCAGCACCTCGGCGGCAGACGCCTCTGCCTCAACCCTGGCAAAGCCGGTGAGCACTGGCGTTACCAGCCCCTATCTTGTGCATACCACAGGCATCCAACTCCCCTCGAGCTTCTCCCCGATTGTTGCCGGGGACAGCGAAGTCGTCCTCACCCTGACGGTCGATGAGGAGGGCAAGGCTCAGAATATTCAACTCGTCAAGTCAACCAACCCCGTTATCGGCGAGCGTGTGGTCGATGCCGTCCAGAAGTTCCGCTGGCGCCCCGCAACACTCGACAAGCAGCCCGTCCCCCTTAACCTGACCTTGAACGTAGAGGTTCAGCGCTAAAAGCGCCTACCGCAACTCAAGAGTTCCTCGTTTTCATGTCTCCGCTCCTTCATCCACTCGGCGATTTCGCCCCCTGGATGGGGGAGTATTTTTTGCGCCCTGCCTCTGTCTCCGTCCTGCGCAAGGGCCGTGCCTTCTCGCCGTGCTCCAGCGGCGCCTGCGCTGACACTCGGCCTATAGCCAATTCGCGTACAATTGCCATTATCTGGATAGTGGAGGCTTGCCCTGTTTGCTGCATCTTTCAGCACTTTGATTCCTATCGCCAACATGATGCACGGGCTCTCTTTCCGAGTGGCCTCTTACCTGGCCTTCGCCCCTCAGAACGGTCTACGCCACTACTTGAAGGCGATGCAAACGACCGATCAGACCTTCAAGGGACTCTACCATCTGAACGCCTTTGATCTGGCCATGCTGCTGCCCTACTTCGCGGTCATGATCCTGCTGTCCGTGTACGGCGTCCATCGCTACACGATGGTCTACATGTACTACAAGAACAAGAAGAACTATCAGCCCAACCCGGCCAAGCTCTTCGACGAGCTGCCCCGCGTCACCGTGCAGCTCCCCATCTTCAACGAGCAGTTCGTCATCGACCGCCTCATTGAAGCCGTCTGCGCCATGGAGTACCCGCGCGAGAAACTTGAAATTCAGGTACTCGACGACTCCACCGACGAAACGCAAGCCGTGGCCGCCGGAATCGTGGCCCGCTACGCCGCTCTGGGCAATCCGATCGTCTACATCCACCGCACCAACCGCATGGGCTATAAAGCCGGCGCGCTCGATGCCGGCCTCAAAGTCGCCAAGGGCGAGTTCGTCGCCATCTTCGACGCCGACTTCGTTCCGCCGAAGGACTGGTTGATGAAGGTGATCCACCACTTTGCCCAGCCGGAAATCGGCATGGTGCAGACCCGCTGGACCCACCTCAACCGCGACTACAGCACCTTGACCCAGATTGAAGCCATCCTCCTCGACGCGCACTTCGTCCTGGAGCAGGGCGCGCGCTGCCGCTCCGGCGAGTACTTCAACTTCAACGGCACCGCCGGCATGTGGCGGGTCAAGGCGATCTCCGACGGCGGCGGCTGGCAGCACGACACCCTGACCGAGGACACCGACCTCAGCTACCGCTCGCAGATGGCCGGATGGAAATTCAAATACCTGCCCGAGGTCGAATGCCCCTCCGAGCTGCCCATTGAGATGACCGCCTTCAAGACGCAGCAGGCGCGCTGGGCCAAAGGGCTCATCCAAACATCCATCAAGATCCTCCCTCTGGTTTTCAAATCAAAGATCGGCAAGCGCGAAAAGTGGGAGGCCGTCCAGCACCTGACCGCCAACCTCAGCTACCCGCTCATGATCATCATGACTGCGTTTCTGCTGCCGGCCATGGTTGTCCGCTTCTATCAGGGCTGGTTCCAGATGCTGCTCATCGACTTCCCTCTTTTCGCGGCTTCCACCTTCTCCATTGCCGTGTTTTACCTGGTGAGCCAGCGAATTCTCTATCCCAAGAACTGGCTGAAGACCTTCCTCTATCTGCCCTTCCTCATGGCCCTGGGCATCGGCCTCACGGTCACCAACACCAAGGCCGTGATGGAGGCGTTAGTCGGCATCAAGAGCCCCTTTGTCCGCACGCCCAAGTACCGCGTGGCCAAGAAGGGCGAAAAGTCCCAGGCCGCCAAGTACCGCAAGCGTCTGGTGCTCGCTCCGTGGATCGAAATGTTCCTCGGCGCATACTTCTTCGGGGCGATTATCTACACCTTCATGAACCACAACTACTTCACCGCCCCGTTCCTGATCCTGTTCGTCATCGGCTACTGGTACACCGGCCTCATGAGCCTGCTCCAAGGCCGCTTCGAGCGCTGGCGCACCGGCGCACTTCCCGCCGACGAGGAAGCCAGCCCCAAGCCCTTCCCAGTCGGCGTATAGCGCAGTACCTTTTGTGCATAACTTTAGATAGGAGCCATTTACCCACAAGTCCTTGTGGGTAAATGGCCCCTATCTTCATTTCAGATTAGGTTGAGGTCCGCAATGAAGAGATTGTGCAGCGCTGCGCTTCTGCTTATTCCTTTGGTTCTTAATGCTCAGGCGACAACACAGGGCCAATCCTCGGCGTCAATTCATGAAAAGCAAGCCACCCTACTTGCTGTAGTTAATGACTGGGCATATAAAGCTGGCTACACCGGTGGGTGGCACAGTGCACCACCTCCTAATGTTCCTGTAGAACTGCTGGCTGTTGTCACTGCTTCGGGAGACTGGATCGACCCTACGCTCCACTGCAGGGTTGGAGACAATACTGGCTGTAGCGAGTTTCTTGAGCAATACCTCAACCGCGCAAAAGACTACACGATCCTTACCTCACCCGGGCGGGGAAGCACAGTTCATGTCGAGCTGGTTGATAAGCTCGATGATTGCTATGGTTTTTCGTCTACCGGATCCTTGAGTAGCAGTGTTACTGGCGACGCCGCCATTGCTTCAGACCACCCCACCCTCTTTGACACGTCCCCCACTTGGCAGAGCACTTCTCGATCCGAAATCGCCATCGTCCGAGCAGGCTTGCTTAGATTGGGCCCGAAGAAAGTGAAGGAATTCGACGGTGTACAAGTCCGCAAAATCCAGATAGATGGCCAGATGTATTTCGTGGCCGAACGGCATTCTACAGCTCATCGGAGCAGTGGAATTGTGTTTTCAATTGGGCGAATTAACCAGGGTCATTTTTACCTCCTGCGATGGAACGAAGAAGGCGGCGAAGATGGAGATACTATTGAAAGCGCTCTAGGCGTTATCCGTCTGAAGAATGGGCGAGAATTCCTGCTGACAACTGAGAGCGACCCTGAAGGGCAGAGATTTTATGCCTATGGGATAAGGAATGGACGCCTCCAAATCGTATTTCGGGGTGGAGGATCAAGCTGTTAGGTGGGGAAGCGGTAACCATTGCTCCTCATCCGCCAGCATATCCAGTCCCGAATTGCCGCCCTTTCCGCCGCTCCCTTGCCCCCTCCGGTACAATAGATGGAAGCGTCCGCCGCGCCGGGGTCTGGAATCCCGTCGCCGTTGGCGCATCACACCATATGCTAATCAAAAATCTTCCTGAAGCCCTTACCTTCGACGACGTGCTGCTGATTCCCGCCTACAGCGAGGTGGTGCCCGCGACCGTCAGTACGCAGACCCAGTTGACCCGCGATATTACGCTGAATACCCCGCTGCTCTCGTCCGCCATGGACACCGTAACCGAGTCGCGCATGGCCATCGCCATGGCCCAGGCCGGCGGCATCGGCATCGTGCACCGCAATCTCTCCATCGTCGATCAGGCTGGCGAAATCGACAAGGTCAAGCGCTCTGAGAGCGGCATGATTGTGGACCCGGTCACCATTGGCCCGGACCAGATGATCGGCGACGCCCTTGAAGTCATGCGCCGCTACAAGATCTCTGGCGTGCCCGTCACCAAGGGCAAAAAGCTGGTGGGCATCCTCACCAATCGCGATCTGCGCTTCGAGACCCGCACCGATGTTCCCGTCGGCGACGTGATGACCAAGAAGGACCTGATCACCGTTCCGGTCGGCACCACGCTGGAAGAAGCCGAGCAAATCCTCCACGAGCACCGCGTGGAAAAGCTCCTGGTGGTTGACGATCAGTACAACCTCAAGGGTCTGATCACCGTCAAGGACATCCAGAAGAAGCTCAAGTATCCCAACGCCAGTAAGGACAACAAGGGCCGTCTGCGCGTAGGCGGTGCCATCGGAGCGACCGGCGATTATCTGGAGCGGGCGGCTGAATTGATCCAGGCGCGCGCGGATGTGCTGGCCATTGACTCGGCCCACGCCCACTCGTCGCGGGTGCTCGAGGCGGTTCGCGAAGTCAAGAAGCACTTCCCCAATGTGGGTCTGCTCGCCGGCAACGTAGTCACCTACGAGGGCGCAATGGCGCTGATCGATGCGGGCGCAGATGCCATCAAGGTGGGCATCGGGCCGGGTTCGATCTGCACCACTCGCATGGTCACCGGCGCGGGAATGCCGCAAATCACGGCCATCGCCGAAGTCTGGCGTGCTGCCCGTGAGCATGGAATCCCGGTCATCGCCGACGGCGGCATCAAGTATTCTGGCGAAATCACCAAGGCCATCGCAGCCGGAGCCAGCTCCATCATGATCGGCTCGCTGTTTGCCGGCGTGGATGAGAGCCCGGGCGAGACCATTCTCTACCAGGGCCGCAGCTTCAAGGCTTATCGCGGCATGGGTTCTTTGACCGCCATGAACCAGGGTTCCGGCGAGCGCTACTTCCAAAGCGCAGACGATCTAGCCAGAGCTGACGCCGGAGCAGAGGGCGTGGTGCAGCGCGAGCGCAACACCCAGAACCGGCTCGCCAAGTTTGTTCCCGAAGGCATCGAGGGGCGCGTCCCCTACCGCGGACCGCTGGAGTCCATGGTCTTCCAGCTGGTCGGCGGCCTGCGCTCCGGCATGGGCTATCTCGGCTGCAGCACCATCACTGAACTGCAGGAGAAGGCCCACTTTGTGCGCATCTCCGGAGCAGGCTTGCGCGAAAGCCATGTCCACGACGTCATCATCACCCGGGAGGCGCCCAACTACCATGCCGAGTAACCGGCACGGCCTTACATACTGGCTGAGCGCCTGGCTGCCCGTGGTTCTTGGAATGGGCGTGATTCTTATGGAGTCCACTGATTTCATGGGGGCCGACCACACTAGCGGCCCCCTGCGGTGGCTTTGTGAGACGCTCTTCGGTCGCTTCAATGACCAGGTGTGGAATATCGTTCACCACATCATCCGCAAGTCCGGCCACTTCCTCGGCTACGGTGCGATCGGCTTGGCGTGGTTGCGCGCGTGGTGGATGACTCTGCCCCGCTCCCGGTTCTTTCAGGACGCATTCCTAGCTCTCCTAGGAACAGCGATAATAGCCAGTGCCGATGAGCTGCACCAAGCATCCCTGCCCAACCGAACAGGCACGCCATGGGATGTGCTCCTGGACTGCTGCGGAGCCATCACCCTGCAGTTCGTGGTGTACATTTTTTTCCGTGTAACCAGGCCCAAGCGACTAACTAGAGCGTCCTAACCCACAGAACCCGGTTCTATCTAGACTGCTTGATCGTTCTTTATAGAGAGCTCCACCCTGCATCGCCTGACACTGAAATGATCCCCTTAATCAGGCCGCAAACACGCACGGGCGCATCCCTTGTGAGGATGCGCCCGTTGGTCAGATGAAGCTGGAAAAGGAATGCCGGATAGGCAATTCCCTTACGCGGCGTCTTCCTTGGTGTCTTCTTTCTTCTGCTCTTCCAGCTGCTTCTCCAGCTCGGCCCGCTTCTTGGCCTTGATGTCGTCGCGCTTCTGGCGCTTCTCGTCCAACTGCTTCTCGGCACCCAGCAGTTCGATGAAGGCCTTCTCAGCCCCGTCGCCCTTCTGGAAGCCGGTGTGAACGATGCGCAGGTAACCGCCCTGGCGATCGCCGTAACGCGGCGCAACAACCTCAAACAGCCGCGTGACCGAAATGTCGGTCATAAGGAAGCTGAGAGCCTGACGGCGCGAGTGCAGATCGCCCTTCTTGCCCAGGGTGATCATCTTTTCCACGAGCGGACGAACGGCCTTGGCCTTGGTAATTGTCGTCTCCACGCGGTCTTCTAGAATGATGGACGTGACCAGGTTGCGCAACAGCGCGCGGCGGTGGCTGGTATTGCGTCCGAGCTTGAATCCTGCATTGCGA
>Ga0224531_1001466_pt1 | contig 10349 bp, 6 predicted proteins | sample CBST100metaG_FD_179876 | JGI IMG/M metagenome (GOLD analysis project Ga0224531, IMG submission 179876) | Peat soil microbial communities from Stordalen Mire, Sweden - C.B.S.T100 | ecosystem: Environmental > Terrestrial > Soil > Wetlands > Peat | place: Sweden: Norrbotten County, Stordalen Mire... | reverse complement strand
GTTCTGATGACTGGTTCGCTCACGGTGCTGGTGACCGCAGCGATCGGTACCGACTGGCAGTTTGGCGCCGCCACCGTCATCATTTCGACAATCAGCTTTGGCTTTTTCTACCTGTTGTTCCCGGGCGGGATGCAATTCGGCGTCACCATGGCAAACAGCATGGCAGTCTATGCCGGCCTGTTCATGTTCTTTCATGACGCCAATTTCCCCGGCGTGTCGCTCTATGCCGCCGCCGCGGCCCAGGCGATTCCCGTCCTTGCGTTCCTGGGTGCCTGTGTGTTGCGCCGCCGCTATGTCGCCGCGGTACTACGGTTGCGCCGGCGCCACGAGTTGACGCATCTGCCGAGGTTGTCCCGTTGGTTGCCCGGGATTCTTTGCATCGCGGCAGTGGCGTGTGGAGTCCCGCGGCTCGATCTGGCGGCGCACACGCAGGAACTCGTCCTGCTTGTCGTCATGACCCTGATCGGCGCGGTCATCGCTTCCGCCGTGCGTGACGTCGTGCTGCTGCTGATGGACGTCACCATGGTGTTCGAGAGCGTCACCGAGCGGGCCGGCCAGCTGGTGATGCCGGTGATGGCCTTCCTGACCATCTATTCATTGGCGGTCGTAGTGTTCGCCTGCCTGTACCGGATTGCGGAAGCAATGCTCGGTGCGGGCCAGTTCCTCGTCAACGGGGCACGGCACGCGCTCAGCTTCAGCGAAGCATTATATTTCAGCGTCATTACCATTTCAACCGTCGGCTATGGTGACATTATTCCGGTCGGCCCACTGGTGCGGGGGCTGTCCATGATAGAGGTGTTGCTTGGCCTGTTGCTCCTGCTGTTCGGCTTCGGCGAAATCATGCGCAGTGGCGGCCCCGATACCGAGCAGCGCCAGCGCCTGCGGGTGCTGCTGAGGCAATCGCCGCCGGAACCCGCGGCGGCGGATGCGGACGATGTCGAGCGGGGTCCCCCCGCCCGCTCGCCTTGAGCCGGTCGCGTGCCGCGCGACCCTTAGATTTTCGCTCCGGCATCCTTGCTCGGCGATTGCGCAGTTGCGGCCGCCCGCGACCGAGGGCAGAGTTCGCGCATGCAGCAAGTGCTCCGGGAAGCAGCCATTCCCACCCATCTCACGCCGACCGTCGCGCGCGATCTGCTCGCGCTCGTCGCCCGCATGCGCGAACTCCACGACGAGGATCCGTTCGGCAACCCTGTCCTGTCGGTGTCGCTGGCGATCTCCCGCAAGATCGACAAGGACGACCTCACCCTCGACGACATCGAGGGGCTGGTCCGTTACCTGCGCGACGCGGCGTTTCTCGACCGTGCCGGCCGCCTGGCCGACTATGTCGGCGGCGTCGATGCCGCCACCAACCTGGCGGCCATGACGTCCCTGGCCACGCATCTGGTGCGGCCCGACCCCGTGGACAGCCCGGTGCCGCTGGCGACCTTTCGCCGCTTCGTGGAACGGACGCGCTTCGCCGCGGTGTTCACCGCCCATCCCACCTTCGCCCTGCCCGGCCGGGTCGCCCGTGCGCTGGCCGAGGCGGCGAGCGGGCGGCCGCCGCATGAGAGCTTTGCCTCCCATCGCGCCACCGGGATCACGCTGGACGAGGAGTTCGAGCAGGCCGTCGCCGCCATCCGGCACGGTCGCGACGCGCTGGACCGGCTGAACGAGGCGCTGCTCGCCGCTGCCCGCGAGAACTGGCCCGGCCGCTGGACCGATCTCGCGCCGCAACCGGTGACCCTGGCGAGCTGGGTCGGCTACGACACGGATGGGCGTACCGACATCGGCTGGTGGCACACGTTGTACCTGCGCCTGCGCATGAAGCGGCTGCAACTTGCCCGGTTGCACGATCAGGTCGCCGATCTGCCGGAGGCAAAGCCGATCACCGAGCGGCTCGCCGAGGCGCTGGCGGCGGTGGACGCCCAGATCGCCGCCACCCCCACCGCGCCCGAGCCCGATCAGGTTTCCATGTTCGCGCATGCCCTGGTGGACCGGCGCGAGCAGGCGCTGGTGACGCCCGAGCCGCTGGAGGCGTTGCTGACCGCGGCCATCGAACAGGCGCCGGAGGAGCGCAAGCTGCGGCTCGCGGTGGCGCGCGCCGGGCTGCATTCGCACGGGCTTTCGCTCGCGCACACCCATGTGCGGCTGAACGCCACGCAGGTGCATAACGTCGTGCGCCAACGGTACGGCCTGACCGACCCGCCGGAGGACCCATCGCGCCGCCGTGCCCTGCTGAGCGGCATCAACACGGCCCTGGACGCGGTGCGGCCAATCCCGGTCGATTTCGGCGCCATCATGGCCGAGGGCGCCTCTGCCGCCCGGCTGATGATGACGGTGGCGCAGCTCGTCAAATACATCGACGGGGCGACCCCGGTGCGCTTCCTGATCGCGGAAACCGAAACCGGCTACACGCTGCTGGCGGCACTGTGGCTGGCGCGGCTGTTCGGCGTGGAGAAGCACATCGAGATCAGCCCTCTGTTCGAGACTGCCGAGGCGCTCGAACAGGGCGCGCGGGTGGTGGAAGAGGCGCTGCACAGCCCGCACTACCGTGCTTACCTGCAGGAGAGCGGGCGGCTCACCTTGCAGTTCGGCTACTCGGATTCCGGCCGTTACGTGGGGCCGCTGGCGGCCACCTACCTGATCGAGCGGTTGCGGCTGAAAGTGACCGAGGCATTGGCGCGCTATAGCCTCACCGGCGTCGAGGTGGTGCTGTTCGACACGCACGGCGAGAGCGTCGGCCGCGGCGCGCATCCCGGCTCACTGATGGCGCGGTTCGATTATCTTTCGCCGCCGGAGAGCCGGCGCGTGATGCAGGCGGCTGGCCTGGTCGTGCGCGAGGAAAGCACGTTTCAGGGCGGCGACGGCTATCTGCTGTTCGGCACGGCGGAACTGGCACTGGCGACCATCGCGCGCATCGCCGAGCATGCGTTCCTGCTGGAAACGGCGACCAAGACCGACCCGATCGACCCGATCTACGCCGAACCCGACTTTTCCGCCGATTTCTTCGCCGCCTGCCGGACGGGGATGCAGGAACTGGTGGAGGACCCGGGGTACGCGGCGCTGCTGGGGGCGTTCGGCCCGGCGCTGCTGGACCGCAGCGGTTCACGCCCGGCGGTACGCCAGGTCGATGGCATGGGTGGGCCGGCGGCGATCACCCATCCGCGCGAGCTGCGCGCCATCCCGAACAACGCCATCCTGCATCAGCTCGGCTGGATGGCGAACACCGTGCAGGGTCTGGGCGGGGCGGCGCAACGCCACCCGGAGACGTTCGCCGAACTCAGAGAAACCAGCCCGCGCTTTCGCAACGCGCTGGATCTGCCCGCGCATGCACTGGCGCATTCCGACCTCGACGTGCTGCGCGCGGTGGTGGACACGCTGGACCCGGGCATGTGGCTGGACCGGGCGGGGCACGCGCGTCTGTCGGGACGGCGGCAGGCGCTGGTTTCGGTCGCTCGCGCGCTGGAGCGGTTGGACCTGTGGGCGCCGGCGCAGGCGATGTTCCGCCGCATTCAGGCCGACCACGTGGCCTTGCGGGCGGCCTGGCCGGACGCCCCGGAAATGAGCGTGCGGCAGATGCTGCTGCACGCGCTGCGGCTGGCGCTGATCCACCGCCTGTGGCTGCTTAGCGCCGCCATCCCGGATTTCTCGCCCCGCCATGGCGTGACCCGCGCGGCGCTGGAGGGGCGGCTGTTGCGCCTGGACATCCCGCCGGCGCTGGAGCTGCTGACGCAGGTGTTTCCGTCCGCGCCCGACCCGGCGGCGGAGCGCGACTACGCCGAGCCGCGGGCGCCGCGCAGCACGGCCGCATATGCCCGCGAGCACGCGGAAATCTTCCAGCCGATGGCGCGGCTGTTCGCGCTGGTGCGGGAGATTTCCACCGCCATCACCCACGAGGTCGGCGCGCTGGGCTGATCGCCGCTTCCCGCGACGGCGCTAGGCCGCCGGCGCGGGAAGCGGCGGGGCCGCGTGCCGGGCGCGATTGTACTCCAGGCGCAGGGCCGTGAGACACATGGTCGAGAGCCCGACGAGGTTCAGCGCGATCTGCATCCGCCAGTCGGTACCCCAGGTACGGAACGCCAGCCGGCCGACCAGCGCCAGCGCGCAGCCAAGGGCGAAGATTTCCAGCGAGTGCTTGCCGCAGGCTTCCACGGCGCGGACGAAACCGCTGGTGGCCAGACGCTGTGCCCGCTCCGAGCTGAAGACCACGTAGCTGAGGGCGAGGATGTCGAGCAGCCGTAGCGGAGCGAGATGGCTCTTGTCCGGCGGCGCCAGGGACAGCGGATGCAGGTCCGGCAGTCCCCAGTCAGCCCACGGGGCCGATTGCACGAATGCGAAGGCGAGATAGCCCCACGCCAACGCCACCAGCCAGCGGGCGTGCGGCAGCGAGCCACCATTGCGGCGCATCAGCACCGCCAGCCCGGCGCCGATGGCGAACAGGAACTGCCAGGTGAACGGGTTGAAATACCAGCCGTTGTCGTCGAGCCAGTTGGGCAGGTTCACGTCATGGTTCAGGTTGGCGATCAGCCAGACCGCGGCCGAGCCGGTAAGCGCCAGCACCGGACGGCTCCGCAGCACGATGTAGAGCAACGGGAAGAACGCCATCAGCACGATGTAGAGCGGCAGGATGTCCAGGAAGCCGGGCAGGGCCTGCAGCATCAGGCCGCGCGCCAGCCCGGCGATGCCGGCCGCCAGCAATGGCCCGACCAGGTTCGGCGGGGTGCCGAACTGCCGCGCCCAGGCCGACACCAATACCAGCGTGAATATCAGCAGTCCCGCCTGATAGACGTAGATGCGCAGACACCGGATGCCGACGCGGCGCAATCCTGCCTTGATACCGTCGCGATCGATCACGCGCCCATAGGCCATGGTCGAGGACAACCCGGCCAACAGCACGAATACCTCGGCCGCGTCGCAGAAGCCGAAATCGTGCAGCGTGAACAGGCTCGCCACGTTGTGGGGGACATGATCGACGAAGATCATCACCAGCGCCAAGCCACGCAGCACGTCGACACGTCGGTCGCGCTTTGCCTTCGGGAGAGACCCCATGCTGGTGCCCTCGTAACGCAGCTCGCGATATGGGCGGTTGCGTCCTTACGGCCAAGGCGGCGCAAATGTCATGCCAGACACTTGGCCGTGACACGGGCGGAGTTCTACGGGTCCGACGGTTTGCCTTGCCGTGCCCGCGTACGAAAGGCAGACAGAGGCGTACGAAAGACAGACATAGGCCCGCATGCGCTTGAGCCAATTTCCGCGGTCCGCGTCCTCGTGTGCCCGTCTGCCATTGCGGGTGGGCGCGGGCCTGCGCGTCCTTGCCCGGCTGCTGCCGGCGTTGCTGCCGGTGCTGGCGTTCGTGCCGCTGGTGTTGTTGCCGCCGCTCAACCACGATGTGGCGGCGGTGCTCAGCTTCAGCGAACGCTGGCTGGCCGGCGAGCATCTTTATGCGGATCTGATCGACGTCAATCCGCCGCTGATCTACGTGCTGAACCTGATCCCCGCGGCGCTCGAGGCCGTGACTCCGCTGAGCGGTCCCGCGGCATTGCAGCTTTGCGTCGTGGTGTGGGGTCTGCTGGCGTGGGGCCTGGCGCTGCGGGTACGCGAGCGCGACGACGAGGGGCCGGCGGAGCGCGCCCTGCTGGACGTGCTGCCCGGCCTGTTCCTGTTCGATGCCGGCTATGATTTCGGCCAGCGCGAGCACCTGATGGCGGTGGCGGCGCTGCCCTATGTGCTGGCGGCGGCCCGGCGCGCCGCCAGCGAGCGGCCGTCCGGGCGTCTGGGCGCGGCGTTGCTGGCAGCTATCGGCTTCGCGCTGAAGCCCTATTTCCTGGGCATTCCCGCCCTGGTGGAGGCCGGCGTGCTGGTCGCCTGCTGGCGCCGTGGCGGTCGGCCGGCGCTGCGCGCGGCGCTGCGCGACCCGGTGCCCTGGATTCTGGCCGCGGTCTGGCTCGGTTATCTGGCTAGCCTGCCGACCGTCTTCCCCGACTACCTGAACGTGGTGATGCCGCTGGTCTGGGGCTACTACCTCGACCTTGGCGGCCTCTCGGTGTGGGACGTGCTGCTGGTGCCGAGGCTGGCGACGGCGATGTTGCTGCTGGCGGTGCTGCTCTGGGTGCTGGTCCGGCGCGGCGCGCGGGCGGATCTGACACGCTCCTGGGCGCGGCCGTGGATGCTGGCGCTGGCCGCGCTCGGCGCGCTGGCCGCGGCGGTCGTGCAGCACAAGGGCTGGTCCTATCACATCGTGCCGATTGAGATGTTCGCCTGTGGCCTGGGCGGTGTGCTCGCGGCGGCATGGCTGGACGCGGCGGGCGCCGTGCGCGGACCCGCCGGCGGACCGCACGTGGCGGCGGCGCTGGCCGGTCTGTTCGCGCTCTATGCCGTCGCCAACGGCGACGCGCCCTGGATCGAGATCGGCTACCCCCAGAGCGACGTCGCGCAACTTGCTGCCGTGTTGCGCAGCAACGCCGAGGGGGAGCGCGTGCTGGTGCTCTCGCCGGGGATTCCGCCGATCTTCCCGGCGTTGAACTACGCCCAGGTGCATCTGACGCTGCGCACCATGAACATGTGGCTGCTGCAGGGAGCCTACGGCGAATGCCTGCCGGACGGCCGCCGCTACCGCGAGGTGTGGGAAATGGGGCGGGCGGAGTTCTTCGTCTATCGGACCGTCGCCGAGGACTTCGCGCGCGCGCCGCCTGCCGCGGTGGTAGTGGACAAGGAGCCCGGCATTCCCTGGTGCGGCTCGGAATTCGACTTTCTCGCTTATTTCGGCCGCCATCCGCTGTTCGCCGAGGTTTGGTCGCATTACCGGCTGATCGCGGAGTGGGGACGTTATCGCGTTTACACGCGCAAGGACTGATCCCGCCGCCAGCGGCCGGCGGCGCGGGGCCACGCCGCATGCACGGCCCGGCCATGCAGCTGTGATGCACGGCATGGGGCGATGCAGTCTTGACGCCGGGGAGTGCATGAGCCATTTCAAACTTAATCAGGACTGTTGGGGTCCGATTAAGGTGGTGAAGGCCGATGCTACGGCTCTCCAAGTTGACGGACTACGCTGTGGTGGTGCTGATTCGCCTGTCCGAGGGCGAGGGCGCCGTCGCCGCCGGCCGGTTCGACGCGGTGCAGACCACGCCGCGCATCGCCGAGGTGACCGGCGTGCCGGAGCCCACGGTGGCCAAGGTGCTGAAGGCGCTGACCGCCGTCAATCTGGTGGCATCGCTTCGCGGCGCGCGCGGCGGCTACCGGCTGACGCGGGCGATCAGTGACATTACCATCGCCGACGTGATCGCGGCGATCGACGGGCCGATCGCGCTGACCGCCTGCGTGGACGGCGCCGGAGGCAATTGCGACGTCGAGGGGCGCTGCGCGGTGAAGGGGCGGTGGGACCTGGTGAACGACGCCATCCACGGGGCGCTTTCGCAGATCACACTGGCCGACATGCGTGAGGCGTCGCTGCCACCGACGTTTCGTACCGAGGCGCTGCTGCGGGCCGACCGGCTCGCACAATCCAACGCGGCGGTTTATGCCTCCGCGCCGGTCGTCGATTAGGGGAGCCAACATGGCCGTTGTTTCCGAAACACTCGACGCCCTGCACTCCGTTACCCAATCCGGCTATCGCTGGGGGTTCGAGACCGACATCGAGATGGACCTCGCGCCCAAAGGGCTGAGCGAGGACATCATCCGTCTGATCTCGGCGCGCAAACAGGAACCGGAATGGCTGCTGGCCTGGCGCCTGAAGGCGTACGCCGGCTGGCAAACAATGGCCGAGCCGCACTGGGCGAAGGTGGAGCACCCGCCGATCGACTACCAGGATCTGCGCTACTACGCCGCACCCAGGCGCAAGGCCGGGCCGACGCGGCTGGAGGATGTCGATCCGGCTCTGCTGGCGATGTACGAGAAGCTCGGCATTCCGCTCAAGGAGCGCGCGATTCTCGCCGGCGTGGAGCCGAAGGATGGCGAGGCGCGGCCGGTGGCGGTGGATGCCGTGTTCGACAGCGTTTCGGTCGCCACCACGTTCCGCGCGACGCTGGCGGATGCCGGCGTGATCTTCTGTCCGATCAGCGAGGCGGTGCGCGAGCATCCCGAGTTGGTGCGGAAGTACCTCGGCAGCGTCGTGCCGGCCGGCGACAACTTCTTCGCCGCGCTGAACGCGGCGGTATTCACCGACGGCAGCTTCGTCTACGTGCCGAAGGGCGTGCGCTGCCCGATGGAGCTGTCCACCTATTTCCGCATCAACGCCCGCAACACCGGCCAGTTCGAGCGCACGCTGATCATCGCCGAAGCGGGCGCCCATGTCTCCTATCTGGAAGGCTGCACGGCGCCGATGCGCGACGAGAACCAGTTGCACGCGGCGGTGGTGGAGCTGGTGGCGATGGAGGACGCGCAGATCAAGTACAGCACGGTCCAGAACTGGTACCCGGGAGATGCGGCAGGCAAGGGTGGCGTCTACAATTTCGTCACCAAGCGCGGCGCCTGCCGTGGCGCGCGCAGCAAGATAAGCTGGACGCAGGTGGAGACTGGCTCGGCGATCACCTGGAAGTATCCGTCCTGCATCCTGCAGGGCGACGACAGCGTCGGCGAGTTCTATTCCGTCGCGGTGACCACCAACCACCAGCAGGCGGATACCGGCACGAAGATGATCCACCTCGGCCGCAACACGCGCAGCACCATCGTCTCCAAGGGCATCAGCGCGGGCCACTCGAACAACACTTATCGCGGCCTGGTGCGCATCATGCCGAAGGCAGACGGCGCGCGCAACTTCACCCGCTGCGACAGCCTGCTGATCGGTGGGGAGTGCGGCGCGCACACGGTGCCCTACATCGAAAGCCGCAATTCGTCGGCGCGGACCGAGCACGAGGCGACGACCTCGAAGATCGGCGAGGACCAGTTGTTCTACTGCCGGCAGCGTGGACTTTCCGAGGAAGACGCGGTGAGCTTGATTGTCAATGGATTCTGCAAGGAAGTCTTGAAGGAATTGCCGATGGAGTTCGCGGTCGAGGCGCAGAAGCTGCTGGCGGTGAGCCTCGAAGGCTCGGTGGGCTGAGGAACGCTGTAATGCTCGAAATCAAGGGCCTGACTGCATCCGTGGACGGCAAGGAGATCCTGAAAGGGGTGGACTTGGTGGTGCCGCAAGGCGAGGTCCACGCCATCATGGGGCCGAACGGCTCCGGCAAGTCGACGCTCGCCTACGTGCTCTCCGGCCACGCGGGCTACCAGGTGACCGGCGGGACCGCGACCTTCGACGGGCACGACCTGCTGGCCATGCCGCCGGAGGAACGGGCGGTCGCCGGCTTGTTCCTCGCCTTCCAGGCACCGGTCGAGCTACCCGGCGTCGGCAACGCCAACTTTCTGCGCACTGCGCTGAATGCCCAGCGCCGTGCGCGTGGCGAGCCGGAGCTGGACGCGGTGCAGTTCCTCAGGCTGGCACGCGCGGAGATGAAACGCTTGTCGATGCCCGACGATCTGCTCAAGCGCAACGTCAACGTCGGCTTTTCCGGCGGCGAGAAGAAGCGCAACGAGGTGTTGCAGATGGCCATCCTGCGGCCACGCTTCGCGATCCTCGACGAGACGGACAGCGGGTTGGACATCGATGCGCTGCAGATCGTGGCGCAGGGCGTGAACGCGCTGCGCGGCCCCGGCTTTTCGGCGCTGGTCATCACCCATCATCAGCGGCTGCTCGACTACATCGTGCCGGACCGCGTGCACGTGCTGGCGGCCGGGCGCGTGGTGCGTTCCGGCGGGCCGGAACTGGCGCAGGCGCTGGAGGCGCACGGCTACGCGGCGATGATCGCGGAGGCCGCCTGATGCTCGCGCCATTGCCGCCGAGCGCGCTCGAGACCGGCGCCGCCGCGTTCCTGGCGCGGTACGAGGGTCTGAAGGGACGCCTGCCCGGCGACCCGACCGCGCGCGAGCGCGCCGCCACGATCTTCCGCGACCGGGGGCTTCCGGGTTTGCGCGAGGAGGCATGGAAATACACCAACCTGCGGCCGCTGGCCGAGGTGGAATTCCATGGTTCGCTCACGGCCGTTTCGGATTTCGCTGGCCTGCTCGCGCGCGTGCCAGCGATCGACGCGCCGCGTCTGGTGTTCGTGGACGGTCGGTTCCGTGAGGATCTTTCACAGCCACCCGCGAAGTGCGACGTACGGGTCGGCGGGCCGGCGTTCGCCGGGCTGGCGCGGCCGGAGAGCGAGCGCATCGTGGCGCTGAACACCATGCTTGCCGAGGACGGCGCCAAAATATCCGTGGCCGCGGGTGTTGACGCCGGCACGCTGCTGTTGGTCAGCCTTGGGCTGGACGCCAACGGGCGCGCGGTGGCGTTCCATTCCCGCCATTCCGTGCGCCTCGCCGCCGGCGCCGCGCTGACGCTGATCGAAATC
>Ga0224531_1001465_pt1 | contig 10360 bp, 4 predicted proteins | sample CBST100metaG_FD_179876 | JGI IMG/M metagenome (GOLD analysis project Ga0224531, IMG submission 179876) | Peat soil microbial communities from Stordalen Mire, Sweden - C.B.S.T100 | ecosystem: Environmental > Terrestrial > Soil > Wetlands > Peat | place: Sweden: Norrbotten County, Stordalen Mire... | reverse complement strand
TTTCCGCAGGCTGAAAGGTTTCCGCCGCATCTTCTCCAGATTCGAAAAGCTCGACGTCATCTTCCTCGCCTTCATCAATTTCGTTTTGATCGTCGAAGCCCTCAGATAGTGTTAACACGCCCTAGTCTAATGATCGCTCGTTTCTCCCATGGATCAGCCCGGTTGAAGAACTGTCGAATCTCGATGACTTGACTCCTATTGGCGTCTCCAAGAAGTGAGTCCAGAATCGATCTGCCAATGTACGAACCGGCGTTTCTCTTAAGGCTTCTAAACAGACCTAGGATTGTCTCTTCAGACTCGTACCCTTTGGAGCCGAGCAGTTTGACGCTGTTCATGAGGATGTATTCTGGGGTGCGCTCGGCGTCCAGAATCACCTCCTTGAAGTAGTTCTTCAGGACTGTGCGCGTTTCGGACGGGATGTTGTCGGCCTCTTTTATAGCTAGGTCCACGATCCAAGGAGTGAACTGGGGAAATCTGTCCAGAATCTTGGGCACGATTGACAGTTCACTAAAGGCTGACTTGGCGGCCAATACCCTCAATAGACGTTTGATGTCGTCAGGCAGGAGAACGACTTCTTTCTGGAGCGCCGTAATCAGAGATTGGAGGTCTTCTTCTATTAGCTTTGCTCGCTCTCGTGGTGAGATCTTTCGAAATTTCGTTGGAACCGTCCCCGTGTATCCAACAATTATCCTTGCGACGGTATTAGCTTTATCTCTCGTTGGCGCTGGTGAAGTCTCCTCTGGCTTGGCACCGCTGACTCGTTTTGAGACGTCTTCAATGACCGTCTTCGAAGGGCTAATTGTTAGGCCTTCCAGGAACAGACGTTCCGCAAACGAGGCGAGCCATGAATGCGCCGTTTTCGTATCGGGAGCGAAGAACCTGAAGTCGTCAACATACCGCGAGAAAGCCACCTTGTTTGATATGAGGAAATCGTCCACGGAAATTAGAGCAGCCTCAGCAAGGATGCGGCTCGCGTTCCCTCCAATCGGAATTCCATAGGAATCACGATTGGCCCAAAAGAGCATGAGTTGATTGATCAGGCTTACTCTTGATTTGTCGATCTTCAGCGACAGAAGCGTCGATTCCAGGCGGTGCAAGTTGACCCTATCATAGAAATTCGCAATATCGCATTTTACAAGGACATTGACGCGACGGTTCTTCGTCTTTTTTTGCACGTATGTATCGAAGGCGGTGTAGTGGTAGTTGGCATTGAACAAATACCCATCCTTTGGGTGAAAACGATATGAAAATGTCTGCTTTGTTTTCAGCGGGGGGCGGAATCGCTCGATATCGTCTGCGATGGATAGCACTAGCGCTAGGTGGACAATTGTATCCAAAGGTTGCATCAGTGCAGCGCGGCGGAAATCAAAGGGCTCTTTTTTTGGATAAAGAACGTGCTGGATCGGGTAAACCCCGAGACTTTGTAGATTGTTGCATTTGATTCGCTTTTCGACTTCAGCGGAGACCTTAGCGGAGAACAGGGCGCTGTTCAGCAGATCGACTTCGTACGGGCGAGGAAATATGTCAGTCAGCCCCTCCTTGCGGACGTTCGCGATGGCTAATGCAACCGCTTTACTGATTTCCATAAGCCCCCGAGGTAGGGTTCGCTGGGCCCAAATTGGTGAAACATACGAAGCATATTATAAGTCTGGCCATGTGCCCTAGGTCAGGATTTTCAGACCTGGGATAGCATAACAGCTTCTGAAAGCGATTAGTGCGGGTGTCACACCCTTAGTTATCATCCTCTCAACGTAATCTCAACAGAGGGTGCCCCTGGCCCCCTCCGCAAGAATGCAAAAAGCAGGTTCTTCGACTTCGCTGCGCTTCGCTCAGAATGACAGGGCGCGGAAGATGGTACATAAACAAGCAGACGAGAACCTAGTGCGCGCCGTTTGCGGACATTGTTTTTTGCAGGGCAAGGCGGCTGATGGAGTCGCTCTGCTTGACCATCTCCATCACAGAGATGCCCTTTTCCACGATGGCTCCCGTGGGGCAAGCCTGGACGCACTTACCACAACCTGTGCAACTGCGCGCCTCACCCCAAACGTCTTTCAGGTCACTGACGATGCGCGAATGAATGCCGCGTGAGGCCACCTCCCAGACGTGCGCTCCTTCCAACTCCGCGCAGACGCGGACACAGCGCGTGCAAAGGATGCAGCGATTCTGGTCGAGAACATAGCGGGGATGCGTCATATCGACGGACAACCGCGGGTTGTTGTAGGAGTAGCGCACGTGGGTAATGCCCAGTTCCCGCGCCAGCGACTGGAGTTCGCAGTGGCTGTTGGAGACGCAAGCCGCGCAGATGTGGTTGCGCTCCACCAACAGCAACTCGACAGCCATCTTGCGATAGAGCGCCAACTTGGTTGAGGTTGTCTGGATCGACATACCCTCCTGAATAGGCGTGGTGCAGGACGGCAGCAGACGGTCCGTTCCGGCAAGCTCGACCATGCAGACACGGCAAGCGCCCACCGCGCTAAGCCCCTTCAAGTAACACAGCGTGGGAATATGCTTCCCGTTGGCGCGGGCTGCTTCCAGAATGGTTTGCCCCTCGCTGGCGGTTACCAGTTCACCATCAATTCGGACGGAGATTTTTTTATTCGGCACGGCGGCGCTCCTCTCTCTCAATATTTCAATTCGTGCTGACGGTGGCTCGTAAATCACAACGCAGGCAGCGGCGGGACTCCTCCAGCGCCTCGTTTGCATCCAGACCAACGACCACTTCCTGCTGTGAATGAACGCGGAGGGTGGCAGAGATGGCCTTGGCCGCGTGACGATGGCTGAGGCTCGGCTCTCCCGGCGCAGTACGGCTGTATTCGAAATCGGGGAAGAGCCGCTCCCAGCGGTCTTCGCCCATGAGACGCTCGTCCATCTTCCGCGCCGCTTGCTTGCCGCTGCTCATGGCGTTGGAGACATTGGAAGCGCCGGTGATGACGTCACCGCCAGCATAGAAGTTGTGCCGGCTGGTTTCGTAGGTGAAGCGATCCACGATCATGGTTCCCTCTTCCTTGAGCTCCAGGCCGGAAGCGCGGCAGAAGTCCTGATCGAAGGTCTCGCCCACGGCAAGAATCACGCTATCGCAGGCGAAACTCTGCACATCGTCGGTGAGAACAGGCTTTCTGCGCCCGGATTTGTCATATTCGCCAAGGTTCGTCTTGACGACTTCGATGGCCTTGACGTGGCCCTCGGCATCGCCCAGAATGCGATGCGGCGCGGCGAGATAGACAAAGCGAACGCCTTCATCCTCAGCGGCCTGAATCTCCTCGTCGATGGCCGGCATATCCTTGCGCTCACGGCGATAGAGGATGGTGGCCTGGGAGCCCATGCGCATCACGGTGCGGGCCGAATCGATGGCCGCGTTGCCGCCGCCGATGATGGCGACCCGTGCGCCCACGGAGACCTTCTCCTGCCGGGCTACGGACTCCAGGAAAGGCAGCGCGGGATGAACATTGATCAATTCCGTGCCGGGAAGATAGAGCCAGGATTCCTTCCAGGTTCCAATGGAGAGGAAAACCGCATCGAACTGGCTGGCCAAATCATTCAACGGAAGATCGAATCCGATTCTGGTGTTGAAGAGCATCTTCACGCCGACGCCTTCAATCAGATCCAGCTCGCGGCGGAGCACCGACTTGGGCAAACGGTACTCGGGAATGGCGAAGCGCAACATACCGCCCGCCTCGGCGCGTTCCTCGAAGATGGTGACGTCGTGGCCGAGCATGGCCAGGTAGAACGCAGCCGTTAACCCGGTGGGACCGGAGCCGGCCACGGCCACCTTGTGACCAGTGGGCGCGAGTTTGCGGGCCTGAATCCGCTTGAGCATGGGCTCAAAGAGGTCGGACTGATAGATGGCGTCGGCGAGGAAGCGATGCACCTCGCGCATATTCACCACCTCATCGAAGGACTTGCGGCGGCAGCGGTTATCGCAAGGATGCTGGCAGACTCTTCCGGTGGAGGCGGGCAAAGGATTGTCGAGGATCACGGACTCGAATGCATCTTCAAGCCGGCCCTCCTGATATAGCTCAAGGAAGCGCGGAATGTTCATGCGCAACGGACAACTGTTTTCGCAGGGCGAAAGAGCGAGGTCCTGGCAGACGCCGGCGCGACAGCGATGGGCGATGATATGGTCTTCGTACTCCTCGCGGAAGTGGCGAATGGTGGTGAGCACCGGATTCGGCGCCGACTGCCCCAAGCCGCAGAGTGAACACTCGCGAACCATCCGCCCCAACTCGTCCAGCAGAGCCAACTGTGCCGCGGTTCCATTGCCCTTGGTGATCGAATTAAGGATACCGAGCGCCTTGTTCAGTCCGACCCTGCACGGAACACACTTGCCGCAGGACTCGGAATGCGTGAACTCGATGAAGAAGCGGGCAACATCGACCATGCAATTGTCTTCGTCGAGGACCACCATGCCGCCGGAACCCATGATGGAGCCGATCTGCGCCAGACTCTCGTAATCAACGGGAGTATCAAGCATCTCGACGGGGATGCAGCCGCCGGAGGGTCCACCGGTCTGCACAGCTTTGACGCGGCGGCCCGTAACGGCGCCTTCGCCAATGTCGTAGATGAAGCTCTTCAGCGGAGTGCCCAGCGGCATCTCCACCAACCCGGTGTTTTGAATCTTGCCGACCAGCGAAAAGACCTTGGTTCCTGGGCTCTTGACGCTGCCGGTCTCAGCAAACCATGCCGGGCCACGGGTGATGATGGGAGCAACATTGCACCAGGTCTCGACGTTGTTGATATTGGTCGGCTTGCCCCACAAACCCTTCTGCGCGGGAAACGGCGGGCGTGGGTGCGGACGGCCGGCCTGGCCTTCAAGGGATGCGATGAGGGCGGTTTCCTCGCCGCAGACAAAGGCTCCGGCGCCCTGCACCATTTCGATGTTGAAGTTGAAGCCGCGTCCGAGAATGTTTGCGCCCAACATTCCGTATTCGCGCGCCTGTTCGATGGCCCGAGCGAGGCGGCTGACCGCCAGCGGATACTCAGCACGGACATAGACAATGCCCTCGGTTGCGCCCGTCGCATAGGCGCCGATAATCATGCCTTCCAAGAGCGAATGGGGGTCGCCCTCGATCTCGTTGCGGTTCATATAAGCGCCGGGGTCGCCCTCATCGGCGTTGCAGATGATGTACTTCGAATCGGACTTGGCCTTGGCGAGAAAATCCCATTTGTTGCCGGTGAGGAAACCAGCGCCGCCGCGTCCGCGGAGCCGCGCAGCCTTGATCTGCTCGATCACAGCCTCGCTGCGCCCATCGATCAACACCTTATAGAGGGCCTGATAGCCGCCTACCGCGATGTACTCCTCGATGTCAGAGGGATTGATAAGCCCGCAGTTGCGGAGAACAATCTTCTTTTGCCCATTGAAGAAAGGGATCTCGTTCCACGATGGAATATCCGGGTAACCCTGACCGTATTTCAGGCGAGCGGTGATGTGATCCCATTCCTCGATCTTGCAATAGACAAGATCAGCCGGCATCTTCCGCGTGGAGATACCTTCCAGGATGCGCGCGGCATCGCTGGCCTGCACACGGTGCAGCATTAGCAGTGGATTGCCGGGAAGGCGGACGCACACCAGCGGCTCCTGAAAGCAGGAACCGAAGCAGCCCACACCGGCCAGCATCACTTCTTGTCCGCTACGCTGAATGGCTTCATTCAGGGCATGAAAGACTTCTTCAGCGCCATTGCCACGGCCACACGTCCCCATCCCCACCGTGAGACGCGGAATGGCGGGCATCAGCTTGGCAAGCCCAGATTCACGAACCGCGTTGAACGCACCAATATCCTGAATTCGCGGCATTAGTTCCTCCCCTGTGTCAACGCCTTGATTTCCCGTTGCAACGTGCGCTCATTCACGTGGCTGAGAATGTGGTGGTTCACCTCGACGACCGGAGCCAGCGCGCACTGGCCAAAACAGGCCACGGTGCGAACCGTGAAGCGGCGGTCAGCCGTGGTGAGCGCCAGCTTGTCGGCCTCGCTGGTGTCGCTCTCCTGGTCGTCGTTCAGCCCCAGATCGAGGCAAACCTTTTCCAGCAGGCCGCGGGAACCGCGCGTGTGGCAGGCCGTTCCACGGCAGACGCAGATCAAGTTGTCGCCCTGCGGGTCGAGGTTGAAGAGCGCAAAGAAGGTCGCGGCGCTATAGATGGTGGAGGGGGGAATGCCTGTCTCCGCGGCGATGTAGCGCAAGGCCTCCATCGACAGATATTTATGAGCATTGGCGGCCTGAACCTTTTCCAGGATTCCCAGGAGCGCTCCGGGCCGGCCAGCGTGCTCTGCAATCGACTGGTCAATCAGCAGCTTTTCAGGAGCGTTCAGCACTTCATTGGCGACACTCTGCATGATTCCTCCGCTTCTAAGCAAACTCGACCGAAGTCCCGACCATCAGGCCAGGAAATAGGCACAAGCAAACACGCCGACGCGAAAACAGAACGCATCGGCGCAGGCTGCTTCTATATGAATTTGAATTCTGGATCGGCAGACACAACTCCGTGAGCACCGCTTGAAGAAGGGCACACACCTGCCACGCACACATCGTAAGGTGACGGAATGGAGAGGGAGACATGGTCAGACCCCGCTCACTTCTGGACCATATCCGGAGAGTAAAAGAAGATATAAAAGAGCAGTCATCCATGAAGCCCCGCAAACCTCATTGAAGAGGCGACCGCGCTGGAATATACCAGGCGTTCAGCGAAGATTTCACCCCGAAATCTGTCCGCAAGGGACATTTACACCGCAGGGGCTCCTTGAGATGTGCCTTGGATCACAGTGGATTGTGATGGCCGTCCATGTTCACTGTGAGAGAAGCCCAAATCACAGCAAAGGACAGAGCAGCGTCGATAAAAAACGACCCGACCGCGCGGTTGAGGCGTTTGGGGCTGTAGCGACTAGGTCTCTGACCGGATGAAGAAGTTTCATTGGATTTGTGCTTTCCCACATCTCAAAATCGAGATGTGGGGCACACAATGATGGTACAAAATCAAGCGGTCAGAGACCTAGACTGAATGGGGTCCGGCGGGCTGGTCTTCGGCGCTGGGCTGAGCAGCAGCCGGAGGCAGCAGCAGATCCACGCGATAGCCGGCGGCCTCGGCGGTAGCCAGAGCCTCCTCGATGCCCTTGCTCATAGCCTGAACCGCTGCACGGTTGGGCGCCACGTGACTGGGAACGGTGTCACCCGCCAGACGCAGCAGCGACGGCATGAGAAACCACCAGAGCAGTTCCTCATAGCTTTCCCGCACCAAGTAGGAGTGACCCTCCGCCTCATGTACGCCGGTCAGCCAGCGCACATCCGGGTCAAGCCACAAGAAGGGCGAAAGCACTACCGGCTCGGCCGAGTCTGCGGCGACTTGAGCAGCCTCCGGCAAAACTGCGGCGGGTGCGTCTTTTGGCTTTTGTTGCGGTTTGCCGACGCCGGCGGCGATGAGCAGCCCAACCTTGACGCGGGCGGCAACTCGCCACGCCTCCTCCCCTTCGAATCCAAGCGCGGCGAAGGCCTGAGCAAAGGGTTCGCGCAGGCGGAGGCGGTCAAAGAGGTCCAGCGCAACGCGCTGCGGGTTCTCCACATCAATCGACGCGGCCAACAACTCCAAGACGCTCCATGCGAGCACCGGCCCCCACATGGCCGTGGCAGTAAGCTGCGGGCTGGGGCTGGGCAACATACGGCGGGCAGCCACGGTCCAGGGAGCCGGGAAAAGCGATTCGACGGCGGGAATGCGCATGGCGGCGCGCAGGCGTTCACGAAAGGCAGCACCCAACAGGCCGGGATTGGTTGGCACTGGGGTGGCGGGTTGAGCGCCGGCCGTATTCACAACGCGCGAGAGATAGGCTTTCTGCGCCAAACGCAGGAAGTTCTCACAAAGCCCCCCGGCCTGGGAGAAGAAGTCAGCACGCTCGGCCTCAATCTGCTTGTTCACACCGGTGGCAAGGGTACGCGGATGCTCGGCTAGGTCAGCGAAGAGGCGCACGACGGAGCGGTCCAACTGCGCGCGCAGAGCGTCGTGAACCGGCTCCAGCTCCAGATTTACCAGCGCATCGTCGAGGTTGGCGACACCGCGGCCGTTGAGTTGGTCGCAAAGACGGTCCCAAGGCTGCTCCGCCGTCGAGTAAAGCTCACGCCAATCGAGAAAGACGTGACACTGGTAGGCGTGCAGGTCGAACGTAAGCCCGTGCTCTGACAGGTCACTGGCCCGGCGCAGATAGTCGAGGCCGGTGAGTGAATCGCGGCAGGCCAGGATGACACTAGAGTTATCGCTAAAGCCCAGTCCTTCGCGGATTCGCTGTTGGCGAAGTTGACCGGAGCCCTTGTCGGCATAGGCAGCCGAATAGTCAATCGTCCCGCGGGTTTCACCATAGCGGTTGTTGTAGAGGACCAGAGCGCGCTCGCCTCCGCTGCGATTCGAGTAGGCAAAGACGTTTTCGTCCACCGTACCATTTTCGCGGTAGAAGTCGTAGAGGCGGAAGTAGCTGCTTTCAGCGAAGAGCCAGCGGCGCTGCAAGAGCGGCGCGATCTCGCGCTCATGGCGCTCTACCGCCCAGTGATCGGGAGTCTCGTCATAGCGGGGCCGCTGATACTCCATGCCATATTTTTCAGTGAATGCCTCAATCTGGCCATGGCCGAACATCGGCAAGCCAGGCAAGGTGGACATCATCGCGGCCACGCCAAAGCACTTGTCCCCTTTGCCGAATTGATCGATAGCGGTGCGCTCGTCGGGATTGCTCATGAAGTTGACGTAGCGCTTCATGATGTCCGGGTCGAACTCCAGCGTGTTCTTGATCACCGAGCGATACTTGGCATTGTCCTCGTCGCGCAGCATGACCATGAAGGCACTGTTATAGACGCGGTGCATACCTAGAGTGCGGACGAAGTAGCCCTCCATGAGCCAGAAAGCCTCGGCCAGCAGGAGCGTGCCGGGGACCTCGGCGGCGACGCGATCAACGACCTCGCGCCAGAACTCATGCGGCATACAGCGGTCAAAATCCGCTTGGCTCATGCCAAATTCAGCGCGGGAAGGAATGGCGCCGCTTGATCCTGGGCCGGGAAACCAGAGCCGGTGAAAGTGGCGCTTGGCAAGGGTCATGGCAGCATCGAAACGAATGACGGGAAAGAGGCGCGCCACGTGCAGAATGGTTTGGATGACCTGCTCGCGAACCGCCGCATTCAGGTAGTCGAGCTGCGCCGTGTCGTTCCATGGAAAGCTGGTGCCGTCGTTGCCGTGGTAGATGTAGCGTGTCTCGCCACTCTGGCGGTCGCGGCGGCGGAAGACGACCGCTGCATCGGACTGCTCAAAGTAATGGTCTTCAATCTTGATCTCAACGCGCCCGTCCTGGGAGAGATCGGGGCCGTTGAAACTGTAAGCAGGATAGGGCACATCCGGGCGGGAGATAAACCAATCAGGATGCTCGACGACCCAGGGCGAATCGATACCCATGTGGTTGGGCACCATATCGCTGGCGAGACGAATGCCATGCCGATAGGCGCGGTCCCGCAGGTTCACATAGGCCGCCTCGCCGCCCAGATCCTCGGCGATTTTGTAGTCAAAGAGCGAATAGGCTGAAGCGACAGCGTCCGTGTTGCCGCAAAGCTGCTTGATGGTCTTCGAGGCGCGGCTGCGCTCCCAAATGCCGATCAGCCAGAGCGAATTAAGCCCGCGACGGGCCAGGGTGGCGAGTTCCTCGTCAGGAATCTCGTCGAGCTTCGAGATCGCGCGGCCATATTGCCGGCTCATCTGCGCCAGCCACACATAGGTGCTCTTGGCAATGAGCACAGCGGTGGGCATCCAGGCGGTGTCAGGCGAGAACTTCTCGTATTCGTGGGCCTGATCGCTGAATTCCGGCACCTCGGCGGTGCTGGCCGCGGGCCACTGCTGCTTGCCGCTCTCGCGACGGCGCTGGGCCGCGACGGAGGGAGGGTTGAATTGCATCCAGATGGCTAGTTCTTCTTCATGAAGGATTTCGCCGGCGATAAGAAGATGCTGCTCCAGGCTATCGCCCAGCAACGGCTTCCAGAGCTTACGAATGAGGGCGAGCTGGTCTTTGAGAGAACGAGGCGAACCCAGGGCGGGCGCGCGGAGCAAGTCCAACAGACTGATCGGCTTGGCGCCGGCGAGCGGAATCAGCGGGCGAGAGGCGAAGTAGTCTGGAAGCTGCGCGGTTACCTGACGATACACGGTTTTTTCGGCGAGGGACTTATCCTCGAATAGCTCCTCGAAAGGCTGAAATGCCTCGTTGCGGTTGGCTGTCCAGAGCAGCAGCAATTCTTCCAGCGCGGCAGCCCGATGGGGCGTGCCCTCGGTTTCTCCCGCGAGCCACTGGCGGGGCGTCTCCAAGCCGCGAATCACCGAAATGCCGGGAAACTGCTCGACAAAGGTGAGCA
>Ga0224531_1001459_pt1 | contig 10385 bp, 7 predicted proteins | sample CBST100metaG_FD_179876 | JGI IMG/M metagenome (GOLD analysis project Ga0224531, IMG submission 179876) | Peat soil microbial communities from Stordalen Mire, Sweden - C.B.S.T100 | ecosystem: Environmental > Terrestrial > Soil > Wetlands > Peat | place: Sweden: Norrbotten County, Stordalen Mire... | reverse complement strand
TTCCCAACGCCAGAACCGGCGCCACACCGAGATGCCGTAGAGGCCGACGAACAGCAGCGTGACAATGGCGGGGCGCCACTGCGCCAGGTACGGATAGCGGCCGAACAGAATCAGCCGGTACTTGTCACCGATCACCGCCCAGCAAGCCCCCGCGCCGGCCTGCCGGCAGACCGTCGCGTCCGGCCCGTTCGGCCCCACCGGCACGCTCCACACCGCATCGACGAACGCCCAGCCGACGAAGCTCGCGACCCAGCGCACGATGAAATAAAGCAGCAGGATGGTGACGGCGCTCGACCACCAGGAGTTGAACAGGTTGGCGCGCAGCCACGCCACCGGCCCCGGCACCTGCGCGACCGGCCGCTCGCGCACCGCGTCGGCCACCGCCGGCGTGGCGTGCGGGTGCATCGGGGTGGACGGGTCGATCTCCGTCGCCACATCCTCGGTCGTCGTATCCTCTGGGGGAACGGGCGTCATCGTCTCAGCGCTCCACCAGCGCGATGTGCGCGTTGTACCAGTTCATGAACGCGCTGATCGACAGGCTGATCGCCAGATACACCACCATGATGATGGTGATGCCCTCGATCGCCTGGCCGGTCTGGTTCAGCGTCGTGCCGGCCACCGAGACGATGTCCTGAAAGCCGATGGCGACGGCGAGCGAGCTGTTCTTGGTGAGGTTCAGGAACTCGCTGGTCAGCGGCGGGATGATCACGCGCAGCGCCTGCGGCAGCGCCACCAGGCGCAGCACCATGCTTCGGTGCAGTCCCAGCGCCTCGGCGGCCTCCCACTGCCCGAGCGGCACCGCCTGGATGCCGGCGCGGACGATCTCGGCGATGTAGGCGGCGGTGTAGAACACCAGCCCGGCCAGCAGCGCCCCGCATTCCGGGCTGATGGAGCCGCCGCCCTGGAAGTTGAAGCCCTTCAGCGCCGGGTAATCGAGCGCCAACGGCGCACCGAACGCCACCCAGACCGCCATCGGCACGCCCACCAGCAGCACCAGCGCCAGCGGCCACACCGGCGGCTTCACCCCGGTCGCGTCCTGCCGGCGGCGGGCGACGCGGTTCCACGCCAGCGTCAGCGCCAGCCCGGCCAGCAACGCCAGCGCCACCCAGATGTACGCCGGCTGCCACGCGACCAGCACGATCTTGATGCCGCGGTTGGAAAGGAACACCAGGCTGCCGATGTGCAGCGACTGCCTGGGCGCGGGCAGGTTCTGCAGCAGCAGGTACCAGAACAACAGTTGCAGCAGCACCGGGATGTCGCGCATCACCTCGACATAGACGGCGGCGAGCCGCGACAGCAGCCAGTTGCGCGTGAGCCGGCCGATGCCGATCAGCGTGCCGAGGATGGTCGCCAGCACGATGCCGGCGACGGCCACCTTGGCCGTGTTGAGCACGCCGATGAGCAAGGCGCGCCCATAGGTGTTCACGGCCGGGTCGTAGGGCAGCAGCGATTCGCCGATCGGGATGCCGGCGACGCGGCCGAGAAACGCGAACCCGGTGGCGACGTGCCGTGCCTCCAGGTTGCGCATGGTGTTGCCGATCAAATACCAGGCAACTGCCGCCACAACGCCCACGACGACGACCTGCCAGACGAGGTTGCGAAAGCGCGGGTCCGACCATGTCAGATGGATGTGGCGCGCGGGGGCGGGCCGAGGACCAAAAAGCCTGGGATCGGCGGCGGCGGACATGCGCGAAACGGGGTCCTTTCGGGTCAAAGCAACAGCCCAGGCAATGCAACGATCGCGCCGCGAGCCCAGCGGCGACCACAGCACTGACCGCACAACGCGTAATCAGCCGCACGGGACGCGTCAATGAGCAAGAAAGTTTACAATAGAAGAGGCCGTCCGGTCGTCCGGACGGCCCCGTGCGGTTACGGCGATGGCCGGCTCAGCGGATCGGCGGTGCGTACTGCAGGCCGCCCTTGTTCCACAGCGCGTTGATGCCGCGCGGCACGCCCAGCACCCCCATGTCGCGGTCCCACATCTCACCGAAGTTACCAACCTGCTTGATGATGGTGTAGGCCCACTTGTTATCGACGCCGAGCGCCTTGCCCATGTCGCCCTCGACCCCGAGCAGCCGGCGGATGTCGGGCGAGCTGTTGGTGAGCATCTCGTCCACGTTCTTGCTGGTCACGCCGTCTTCCTCGGCGGTGAGCTGGGCGAAGTGGCTCCAGCGGACCAGGTCGAACCACTTGTCGTCGCCCTTGCGGACCATGTAGGCGAGCGGCTCCTTGCTGATGATCTCGGGCAGCAGGACGAAATCGTCCTTGTTCGGCTGGCTGGCCCGGAAGGTGGCGAGCTGCGAGCTGTCGTCGGAGAAGGCGTCGCAGCGGCCGGACAGGAAGGTGGCTTCCAGCTCCGGCAGGTTCTCGATCAGGATCGGCGTGAACTTCATGTTGTGCACGCGGTACCAGTCGGCGATGGCCAGCTCGGTGCTGGTGCCCGGCTCGACGCAGATGGTGGCGCCGTCCATTTCGGTGAGCGACTTCACGCCGTTCGCCTTCTTCACCAGGAAGCCGGTGCCATCGTAGAAGTTGACGCCGCCGAACAGGCCGCCCAGGTTGGCCTCGCGCCCGAGCGTCCAGGTGGTGGTGCGGACCAGCAGATCGACCTCGCCCGACTGCAGGGCGGTGAAGCGGTTCTGCGTGGTCAGCGGCACGTACTTGACCTTGTCGGAGTCCCCAAGTGCCGCCGCCGCGACGACGCGACAGCTATCGGCATCCAGGCCGCGCATCACCCCCTGGCTGTCCGGCATCGCGAAGCCGGGGATGCTGCCGCCGACGCCGCAGACGAGCTGGCCGCGGGCGCGCACGGCATCCAGCGTCGCCGAGCCACTGCCCTGCGCATGCGCCGCGGTGGCTAGGCCGGCAGCGAGCAGCAGCCCTGCCAGCGTACATTGCGTGATGGTGGGTTGAAACATCGGCAACCTCCTGTTGTGACGCGGCCTCGCCGCTGTCCGCGTGGACATTGCGAGTACGCAGCCGACAGATCAATGGCGTTCATTGCGGTAGCGGTTGCCGGCCCCGTTCAGACCGCGCCGGCGGCCAGCCTCAGCCAGATCTGCTTGGCGTCCCCCGGAGCATAGAAATCCGGCACCACTGCCTGCAGGCTAAAGCCGGCGGCAGCGTAAAAGGCGCGGGTCGGAGCGTAGAGCGGCTTGCCGGCGGTCTCGGCGTAGAGCCGACTGCCGCCCGCCCGCCGCACGGCGTCCAGCACCGCCGCCACCAGGGCGCGGCCAAGCCCGTGGCCCTGCGCGCGCGGATGCACGACGATCCAGTAGAGGTCCCAGGCGGACAGGGTACAGGGCGTCGGGCCGAAGCAGGCGTAGCCAGCCAGCCCCTCGGGTCCGTCCGCCAGCAGAAAGCGGTAGTCGCTGGCATCGCCCCGCGCCCGCCGATCGGCCACCAGTTCCTCGGCGACGGCGATCTCCGCGTCGGTAAAGACGCCGGTGGCGCGGCAGAGGGCGGCGATGTCGTCGCCCAAGGCGAGGGCTCTGCCCTCAACCCGCCAAAGGCCGGAGGCCAATGGAGACCGATTGGATTCCAAAGGCTCCGCCTTTGGTGGGGTCGCGGGGCAAAGCCCCGCGCCTTGCTTCGCGATCCGCCCCGCCACCGCATCGAAATCCAACCCCGCCGCCGCCGCGGCAGCGGCGAAGCCGGCGTCCGGGCTCAGGCACGGATTGGCATTGACGTCGATCACGTAGGCCACGCCGTCGGCGGCCAGGCGCATGTCGACGCGGGCGTAGCCGGCCAGTCCCAGCGCCCGCCAGCAAGCAACGGCGATGCCTTGCAGCCGCCTCGCCAACTCCGGCTCGACCGCGAAGCTGCGTACCGTCCGCTGGTACGCGGGCTGCGCGGGCAGCCACTTGCCGGCGTAGTCGACGATGCGCGGCGACCCGGCCGGCCAGTCGCAGAACAGCATCTCCGCCGCCGGCAGCGCCTGGACCGTGTCGCCCTCGGCGAGCAGCGACAGGTTGAACTCCCGTCCCTCCACGTACGCCTCGGCGAACCAGCCCGGCGGCGGCACCGGCAGCGCGCCGACCACGGAATGCGGGCCGAGGCCGAACGAGGCGTGTTCGGTGGCGTGCTTGACGATGAACGGCCCCGGCCAGCCGTCCTCGGCCGCCGGCGGCACCGGCAGACCGGCGGTGCGCAGCGCCCGCCGTGTCGCCCGCTTGTCCGCGGTCAGCGCCAGCGCCGCCAGGCCGTTGCCGGTATAGGCCAAGCCGAGCCAGTCGAGCAGCGCCGGGGCGGCCACCGCCAGCGTGCCGCCGCCGCCCAGGCTCTCGACCAGGTTGAACACCAGATCCGGCGCCGCTGCGCTGAGCGCCGCCGCCGCCGCCGCCAGGTCCATCTCCATGCCCAGCGAGGCCACCACCCAGCCATGACGGCCGAGCGCCCCTGCCACCGCGGCCGCGGCGTCCAGCACGTCCCGCTCGTCCGGCGGCGCCCCGTCCGGCACTGCCTGGTGCAGGACGGTACAGCGCCTCACCAGGTAAGGCCCGCGCGAGCGCAGGCCGAGGCCACGATGCGACCGAGCAGCCAGTCGTAGTCGTGCCCGGCCAAGCGCGCCAGGATCACCAGATCCGAATCGACCGGATGCAGCCCGGCCAGCGGGTTCACCTCCAGGAACATCGGCCGCCGCTCGGCATCGCTGCGCAGGTCGATACGCCCGCCGTCACGGCAACCGAGCACGCGCCACGACGCCAGCGCCAGCGCGGCGGCGGCGGCGGCTTCGTCGTCGTCGGCCAGCCGGTAGCGCACGTGCGCGTAGTGCTTCTTGGTGTCGAAGCCGTAGGTGGTCGGGCTCACGATCTCCATCACCCCCACCACCTCGGCCGCGGTACCGGTACCGACCAAGCCGACGGTGAACTCGCGCCCCGGCAGCCAGGCTTCCACCAGCACCGGCTGGTCGAAGCGGCGCAACAGGCGGGCAGCCGTCGCCTCCAGCGCCGCCGGCGTGGAACAGAGGCTGTCGGGGCCGATACCCTTGCCGGTGCCCTCGGCCACCGGCTTGGCGAACACCGGGTAGACGAGACCGGGCGGCACCTCGGGTCGGTCGAGCACCGCGAACGGCGCCGTGGCCAGACCGGCATCACGCACCACCCGCTTGGTGTGCCCCTTGTGCAAGGCCAGCGCCAACACCAGCGGATCGCTGAACACGCAGGGGATGGCGTACGCATCCAGCAACGCCGGCACCAACGCCTCGCGTGCCGGCCCGTACAGGCCCTCGCAGATGTTGAACACGAGGTCCCAACGCGCGCCACCGGCGAGCCGCTCGACCAGCGCGCGCGCTCGCCCGATCCGCTGCACCGCATGGCCGCGCCGCGTCAGGCAGCCGGCGATGGCGGCGATGGTGTCCTCGGCGTCGAATTCGGCGAGGTGCTCGGCTTCGAGCCCCTCGCCTTGCCAGTCCGCGACGAGGTCGTAGGTGAGACCGATGCAAAGCGGCGACACCGGCAAATCGCCAGCACCGCGCTCGCGAACCGCGGGGGAAAGCCCCGCCGGAGTGATGTCGTGCATCGCCGTTACCGCAACGGATCGGGATAGCGGTAGGTTCCGCCTTCGAAGTTGCGCAACAGTAGATCGTCGCCGTCGCGCCCGAGGACGTATTCCGGCAGCAGCGGGATCTTGCCACCACCGCCCGGCGCGTCGATGACGAAGTGCGGCACGGCATAGCCCGTGGTGTGCCCGCGCAGACCGCGGATGATGTCGAGCCCGGTCTCGACCGGCGTGCGGAAATGCGCTGAGCCGGTGATCGGATCGCACTGGTAAAGATAGTACGGCTTGACGCGCAGCTTGAGCAGGCCGTGCATCAATTGGCGCATCGTCGCCACGGTGTCGTTGATGCCGCGCAGCAGCACCGTCTGGCTGCCGAGCGGAATGCCGGCGTCCGCCAGCCGCGCGGTGCTTTCCGCCACTTCCTCCGTCAGCTCGTCCGGATGGGTGACGTGCAGGCTCAGCCACAGCGGATGGTAGCGGCGCAGCATGCGGGTCAGGTCGCGGGTGATGCGCTGCGGCAGCACGATCGGAACCTTGCTGCCGATGCGCAGGAACTCGACGTGCGGGATGGCACGCAGGCGGCTCAACAGCCACTCCAGCTTGTCGGTCGCGATGGTGAGCGGATCGCCGCCGGAGAGCAGCACGTCGCGCACCCGCGGCGTGGCGGCGATGTAGTCGATGGCGCGCTGCCACTGCGCCAAGCTGAACGTGTACTCGCCGCCGCCCACCATGCGGCTGCGCGTGCAGTAGCGGCAGTAGGTGCTGCAGAAGCCGGTAGTGAGGAACAACACGCGGTCCGGGTAGCGATGCACCAGGCCGGGCACGACGAGATCGTGCTCCTCGGCCAGCGGGTCGGCGGCCTCGCCGGGCAGACGCAGGTACTCATCGCCGACCGGAACATGCGTGCGGCGCAACGGCTGCGTCGGATCGGTTTCGTCAAGCAGGCTGGCGTAATAGGGTGTGATGCCGATCGGCAGCGGCCCCTGATGGCGGGCCACGGCCGAACGTTCGTCGTCGCTGAGTTGCAGGATGCGGGAGAGGCCGGCGAGGTCGCGGATACGATGGCGCAACTGCCAGCGCCAGTTGTTCCATTCGGCGATCGTCGAGTCGGGGTAGAAGCGGCGCTGGAACGCCCGGGAACGTTGCGATTGCGGAAATCGTTCGACTCGCTCGCGCTCCCGCACGGTGTCAGGAAACAGCGGACGCGGTGCGCCCGCAACGGAAGATGGAGGTTCGACTTCGGCCGCCTCGGATGGAGGTTCGGCTTCAGTCACCTCGCGCTCATGATCCATCAGTGATTTCCCCATAGGTCGTCAGGCGCGGCGGGCAGACAGTCCGTGAGGCCCCTTGCGGCCGATTCGGCCCGTGCCGGCAATTAAGCCACTTTGGCCGAGCAATTCCATAATTTCTTGGCACCCAGGATGCAAATTACCTAACTTCAATGAACAAGGCCGAATTGTGACTTTCGCAGGGCAAGCATAATTTTTGGTTCTGACAGTAATTTACAAGAGGCCGCCGGCCCGCGGCGGGGGTGCCCACACATCGTCGCGCACGTCCACAAAACCGGTACCACCCGGCCGAGAAATCGGCCAAGTCGGAGCCACCGGGAGCCCCGCGCACGACTCCCCGGGCCGCCCGAGATGGGGGTCGCGTCTCGCGAACAGCGAGAGGCGCGCGTGCAGAACTGGCCTCGGCCGCAGGACGCTCTTGCCGCCGCCGGCGGCATCCGTCACACCGTTCTCATGCTGCACATGATGAAACTGGCGGTCGGCATCCGCGACGTCGCCCACTTGCGCAAGGCACAGGCCGAACGCGCCCGAACGCGCCCGCCGCTGCGCCACTTCACCCGCAGCTTTCCGCGCCGCGCCGCGGAAATCATTGATGGCGGGTCGCTCTACTGGGTGATCGGCGGCGCCATGGTGGTACGCCAGCGCATCCTCGACATCGTCGCCGACCACTGGGACGACGGCACCGCCTGCGCCGGCCTGGTGCTGGACGCGAACCTGGTCGCGGTGGCCGGACGGCCGACCAGGCCGTTCCAGGGCTGGCGCTATCTTCCCGCCGCCGACGCTCCCCCCGACCTCGCCGCCGACGGCCAGCCGCGCGGGGTCGAGTCACTGCCCCCGGCGCTGGCGCGGGAACTGCGCGCGCTCGGCCTGCTGTAGCGCAACGCGCTGTGCCGCACCGCCAGAACGCTTGCAAAATGCTGCCGTGGCATGTTAGACAAATCAGCCTTCTAGGTGCCGTTGTTCTGTATCATGTTGAAGATACACAACCCCACACTCCGGAGTACTCCCGTGATCCTCTCACGCAGACACCTGCTCGCTACCCTCGGGCTGGCGCTGCCAGCCGCCGTTGTTCTCGCGACCGGCGCCGAGGCCGCCGTCGGCAGCCCCGTGCATCCTTCGCACGACCCCCTGTACGACGAGGCGTACTATCGCCGCCGCCGCCATCACCATCGGCACCATCATCATCACTATAGCGAGACCGCGCCGGCGCTCGACCCGGCATAAGCCGCCGTGCCGGCGCCAAGCCAGTCGTAGCGCACCGCCCGGCGGATCGCGTGGCGACTGGTGTCCGCCTTATCCTTTCTAACTAGAAATAAGTTACCGCCGCCACGACCTGGACCCGCTCCTCCCGACGGACTATGCCGTGACCGCAACCCGCTGCTCCTGACACGGACTTCGCCCCGGCATGTTCCTCTCGCGTCTGCTCGCCGCCATGGTCGAGCACAGCCGCCGCCGCGCGCCGCTCGCGGTGCTCGTTGGCTTGCTGCTCGCCGCCGCCTCGCTCTGGTACGCCTCCGGCCATCTCGGCGTCACCACCGACACCAACGCCCTGTTCTCCGCCACGCTGCCGTGGCGGCAGCGCGAGATCGCCTGGGACCGCGCCTTCCCGCAGTTCAACGACCTGCTGGTGGCGGTGGTGGACGCGCCGGCCCCCGAAGCGGCCGAGGCGACCGCGACCGAACTCGCGCGGGTGCTCGCCGCCGATCCGGTTCATTTCACCGCCGCGCGGCAGCCCGACGCGTCGGCGTATCTGCAAAACAACGGCCTGCTGTTCCTCGACAGCAAGCAACTCGGCACGCTGCTGGACGCCACCATCGACGCGCAACCGTTCCTCGGCCAGCTTGTCGCCGATCCGTCGCTGCGCGGCCTGCTGGCGGCGCTCGACCTCGTCACCATGGGCGTGGACAGGGGACAGGCCAATCTCGGCCCGTTCCGGCCGGCGCTGGCGGGCTTCCACACGGCGCTGGCCGATGCGGCCGCGGGACACCCGAAGCCGCTTTCGTGGCAGAACCTGCTGGCCGGGCCGCTGGTGGCCGAGGCCGGGCCGTACCGTTTCGTGCTGGTGTCGCCGAAGCTCGACTACGGCGCGCTGCAACCCGGCGGCGTGGCGACGCGGGCGATGCGGGCGGCGATCGCCCGGCTGCCATCGGTGCAGGCGGGGACAGCGCACGTGCGCATCACCGGCTCGGTCGCCTTGTCCGACGAGGAATTCGCGACCGTGGCGCAGGGCATGGCGGCGGCGGCGATCGGCAGCACGCTGCTGATCGCGCTGTGGCTGTTCCTGGCGGTGCGTTCGTGGCGGCTGATCGTGCCGATCCTGGCGACGCTGTTGCTCGGGCTGGCGCTCACCGTCGGCTTCGCCGCGCTGGCGGTGGGCACGCTGAACCTGGTCTCGGTCGCCTTCGCCGTGTTGTTCGTCGGCATCGCGGTGGATTTCGCCATCCAGTTCTGCGTGCGTTACCGTGAATCGCGCCTCGCCACGCCCGAGCCGGCGGCGGCGCTCGCCGCCACCGCCTGGCAGGTCGGTCCGCAGATTCTGGTGGCCGCCATCGCCAGTGCCGCCGGGTTCCTCGCCTTCGTGCCCACCAACTTCGTCGGCGTGGCGGAGCTGGGGCTGATCGCCGGGGTGGGCATGCTGATCGCGTTGCTCTGCACGCTGCTGTTCCTGCCCGCCGCCCTCACCCTGCTCAGGCCGCACGGCGAGGCGGCGGAAATCGGCTTCGCGCTGGGCGAGCGCGTGGAGCAGCGGCTGCAACGGCTGCGCCGGCCGATCCTGCTCGGCTGCGGCGCGCTGGCGCTGCTGGGCGTGCTGCTGTTGCCGCGCCTCGCCTTCGACAGCGACCCGCTGCACACCAAGAACCCCGACACCGAGGCGATGCGCACGCTCGACGACCTGATGGCCTCGCCGCTGACCGCCCCCTACAGCATCGACATCCTCGCGCCCACCCAGGCCGAGGCGGATGCGCTGGCGGACCGGCTGCGCTCGCTGCCGCTGGTCGAACAGGTGCTCACCCTGTCCAGCTTCGTGCCGGACAGGCAACAGGAAAAGCTGGCGCTGCTGGCCGACGCCGCCAACATCCTGATGCCAACGCTCACGGCACCGACGCCAGCGGCGCCGGTCACGCCCGCGGATCTGCGTCTGGCCGCGCAGACGACCGCGCAGCAGATCGAGCATGTGGCGGGCAAGTTGGCCAAGGACGACCCGCTGCTGGCGATCGCCGCCGACCTGCACGCGCTCGCGGTGGCGCCGGACGCGACGCTGATCGCCGCCAACGCCGCGCTGACGCGATTCCTGCCGCCGACCATCGAGCGGCTGCGCAACGGGCTGAACGCCGGACCATCGACGCTGGCCGACGTGCCGGCGGAAGTCGCGCGCGACTGGCGCCTGCCGGACGGGCGGGTGCGGGTGCAGGTGGTGGGCAAGCCGGAAGCGCATGGCAGCGTCGGGTTGCACGCGCTGGTGGCACAGGTGCGCACGGTGGCGCCGGAAGCCGGCGGCACAGCGGTGACCATCGTGGAGACCACCAGAACGATCGTCGGCGCGTTCCGCAACGCGGCGATCGCGGCGTTGCTGGCGATCGCGGTGCTGCTCGGCTT
>Ga0224531_1001456_pt1 | contig 10396 bp, 8 predicted proteins | sample CBST100metaG_FD_179876 | JGI IMG/M metagenome (GOLD analysis project Ga0224531, IMG submission 179876) | Peat soil microbial communities from Stordalen Mire, Sweden - C.B.S.T100 | ecosystem: Environmental > Terrestrial > Soil > Wetlands > Peat | place: Sweden: Norrbotten County, Stordalen Mire... | reverse complement strand
CGCACCAGGATCTCTGCTTCAGCCTGGCTCCGACGATGCCTCTCAACAACCACTCTCGTATCTCGCATGCCTCCACTTCAACATGCAAGCAGATAGGTGAAAAGAGTGGCTTTGCTCGGATGGATACGATGTTCCGCGCCGCGAGGGCGAGGCGGGCCGCGCGTTCACAACGGGCGAGATGCAGGCTCAGGAGCGCGAGATCGTGCGGCGGATGCAGGCGGGCCGGGATGGCAATGTCATCGTCGATGGTTATACGCGGGAGTGGGCCTTCAAACAGCATCCGCATCTGAGCATGACGCAGAAAAGAGCGGTTGAAGACGTGCTTGAAAGCCGCGACAAGATGATGGCTCTGGAAGGGGTGGCCGGAGCGGGAAAGACGACTTCTTTAGTGGCCATCCGGGATGCCGTCGAGCATCATGGCTACGAGGTGCAGGGACTCGCGCCGACTTCGCGGGCGGCGCAAAAGCTGGCCGAGGCGGGGATGAAAACGGAGACTCTGCAACGGCATCTGACGCGGGGTCCACAGGCGGAGAATGGGCCTGCTCGGGTCTACATCGTGGACGAGGCGAGCATGGTCAGCACACGGCAGATGCACGCGTTTATGGAGCGGCTGGGCCGTCACGACCGGGTACTGTTCGTGGGCGATGTGCGGCAACATGAGGCGGTGGAGGCGGGCAGGCCGTATGCGCAGATGCAGGAGGCGGGACTGCGGACGGCGCATCTCGACGAGATCCTGCGGCAGAAAGATCCGGAGCTGAAACAGACGGTCGAGCAGTTGGCACGGGGCGAGGTCAAACAGGCTATCGAAAACCTCGACTATCAGGGCCGTGTGCATGAGTTCAAGAACCGGGCGGAGCGCTTCGGGGAGATGGCGCGGGAGTATGTTCGCTCGCCGGAAGGGACGCTGGTCATCTCGCCGGACAATGCTTCACGGCAGGAGATCAACCAGTACATCCATCGGTCGATGCGGGAGGCCGGTCACGTTACGGGAACCGAGTTCCGGGTGCCGGTGTTGACGGCTCGTCAGGATATGACCGGAGCCGACCGGCAGCACGCGCAGAACTACGCCGAGGGCGATGTGATCCGCTACACGAAGGGGTCGAAGCCGCTGGGGATCGAGGCCGGAGAATATGCGCGGGTGGCGCGCGTGGACGAGGCGAGCAATACCGTCACAATCACGCGGAAGAGCGGCGCGGAGGTGAGTTACGACCCGCGCCGGTTGCAGGGCGTGACGGTTTACCGGGGTGCGGAGCGGGACTTCGCCCAGGGCGACCGCGTGCAGATGACGGCTCCGTATCACGCGCAGAAGCTGGCCAACCGCGAGTTGGGAACGGTCGAGCATATCGACGTGCGCGGCAATCTGAAACTGAAGTTGGACACGGGGCGGGAGGTCGAGTTCAACGTGCGGCAGATGCCGCATCTGGACTATGGTTACGCGGTGACAAGCCACAGCAGCCAGGGCCAGACTGCCGACCGCGTTCTCGTTCATGTGGACTCGGAGACGGCGCACAGCCAGCTTCTCAACAGCCGCATGGCGTATGTGTCGGTGTCGCGCGCCCAGTTCGACGTGCAGATGTACACGAACGATGCGACGACGCTGGGGAAGGTGCTGAGCCGGGAGGTATCGCAGATGTCGGCGGTGTCGCAGAAGGCGATCACGGAAGAGCTTGCCGGTCAGAAGATCGGACCTCGACCCGCGAAACTGGAGATCGGCCCGGAGTATGGGCTTGGGCTTGGCCTCAGCCGCTGACGCGGCTATATCCTCCGCTCCGTCATCCGTAAAGGCTCTCCGCTTCGCTCCGCCCGCTTGCGCGGCGCGCAGAGAACGCGCGGCCTTGACTGATGCCTCCGCTGCGGATGGTTCTCAGCTATGAGAAGAATGTCTTCTTCTCATGTTCCACATGACAAGGGCGACTGGGGTTAACTCGCGGCGGTGCTGTCGAGGAAGGCGTCGATAGTCGTGAGCAAGGCATCTTGCTTGCGGCGGGGCAGGCTCTCAATCAGCTCCAATCGGCGTAGAACCTTGCGGTTGGGCGTTTTCCCTGCCGTCTTCTTCGCTTGCGGGTGGAGCAGATCGTCGGTGCTCACATCCAGCGCCAGAGCGAAGCGCACGGCCATCTCTGCGGAGAGGTTGAGCCGGTCGGTCTCGTAATCGGAGACCAGCGACTGAATCAAACCGGTTCGCGCAGCCAGTTCAACTTGCGTGAAGCCGCGTTCCTTGCGTACACGGGCAAGGCGTTGTCCCAGCGTCTCGTCTCCGAAATCAATCGGGGTCAGTTGTAGCGTCCGCTTCTTCGGCATAGCAAGAGCAGTGTATGACCTATTTACAATAACGCTTGACGCGATATGTTATGAAACGTTATTTTACGCACAGTGCAAAAAACCAAAAATGCACTTGACAGGTTTTTCAGCGGAGGGCTGGAAATGGCGAGAATCCCGGAGCGCGAGGTCGAGCGGCTGAAGCGGGAGGTATCGGTACAGCGGCTGGCCGAGGCTCGCGGCATCAAACTGACCCGGCACGGGGCGGACTTGCTGGGCAAATGCCCCTTCCACAACGACCGGACGCCCTCGCTTGTCATCACTCCGAGTAAAAATCTCTGGCACTGCCTTGGAGCCTGCAACACGGGCGGGACGGCCATCGACTGGGTGATGCGAGCCAACGGCATCAGCTTCCGCCACGCGGTCGAAATGCTCCGGCAGGACTATCTTCCCTTAGCCGCCGATCCAATCCAGCCCGTTAAGACCGGAACAGTGCGGAAACTTCCGCCGCCCGTGGCGCGGGATGCGGACGACCACGAACTGCTGTCGCAGGTTGTCGGCTACTACAACGAAACTCTCCGGCAATCACCCGAGGCGCTGAAGTATCTGGAATCGCGCGGGCTCAAATCCTCCGAGATCATCGACCGCTTCCGGCTTGGCTTCGCCAACCGGACGCTGGGTTATCGGCTTCCGGCGAAGAACCGCGCCGCCGGCGCGGAGATGCGCGGACGGCTGCAAAAGCTGGGCATCCTGCGGGAGAGCGGTCACGAGCACTTCAACGGCTCGCTGGTTATCCCGGTCATCAATGCCGAGGGCGACGTAGTCGAAATGTACGGGCGGAAGATCACGCCGAGGCTGCGCGAGGGCACGCCGGATCATCTCTACCTGCCCGGCGCGCACGCGGGCGTATGGAACGAAGAGGCACTGATCGCGTCGAAAGAGATCATCCTGTGCGAGGCGCTGATCGATGCGCTTACGTTCTGGGTTGCGGGCTTCCGCAACGTGACGGCGAGTTATGGCGTGAACGGCTTCACGGCGGATCATCGCGCGGCCTTCGAGAAGTACGGCACGGAGCGGGTTTACATCGCATACGACCGCGACGAAGCGGGCAACCGCTCCGCGGTCCAACTCTCGGAAGAGCTTATCGGCATGGGGATAGAGTGCTTCCGCGTACTCTTCCCGAAAGACATGGACGCGAACGCCTACGCCTTGAAGGTGCAGCCAGCGGCAAAGAGCCTGGGCGTGTTGCTGAACAAGGCCGAGTGGCTGGGCAAGGGTGCGCGGCCAGCGCCGCGCACGTTGGAGCCGAGCATCGTGGCCGAGCCAGAGCCGAGCACGGAGCCAGGTGTTGCGCCACTGCCAGCAGAGACAAAAGCAGCAGCTAAAGAAGAAATCCTCGCGGCGGAACCTGTCGAAACCGAGATCGAGGCCGAGATAGAACCTGCCACCGTTGCGCCCGCCGAAGTTGCTCTGGAGCCAGAGTCCGCCGCAATCGAAGAACAGGTTCTTCCCTTAGCCGCCGAACCGGAACCGGCCCCGGAGCCAGTTGCACCGGCAGAGCCGGAGCCAGCGCAGCCCGCGCCGACGATAGATGTGCCGGTCGAGATGCGCGGCGAAGACATCTTCCTGCAGCAGGGCGAGCGGCGTTACCGCATCCGTGGCCTTCATAAGAATCTGAGTTATGAGCTGATGAAGGTCAACGTGCTTGTCTCAGGCAAGACGCCGCGCGGGGAGTCGGCCTTCCACGTGGACACGCTGGACCTTTACTCGGCACGGCAGCGCAGCGGCTTTACGAAGCAAGCCGCCGAAGAACTTGGCATCAAGGAAGAGGTAATCCGGCGCGACCTGGGCCGGGTGCTGTTGAAGCTGGAGGAACTGCAAGACGAGCAAATCAAGCGGGCGCTTCAGCCGAAGGAAGAGGCGGTCACGCTGAGCGAGGACGACCGGGCCGAAGCGCTGGCCCTGTTGCGCGATCCGCGCTTGCTGGAGCGGATCGTCGAAGACTTCGCCCGGTGTGGCGTCGTGGGCGAGGAGACCAACAAACTCGTGGGTTATCTGGGCGTGGTCTCGCGGCACTTGGAATCGCCGCTCGCGGTGATCGTGCAATCGTCATCGGCGGCGGGCAAGAGTTCGCTCATGGAAGCAGTGCTGGCGTTCCTGCCCGAAGAACAGCGGGTGCAATACTCCGCCATGACGGGGCAATCGCTCTTTTACATGGGCGAAGCCGACCTCAAGCACAAGGTGCTGGCCATCGTGGAGGAGGAGGGCGCGCACAATGCGGCCTATGCGTTGAAGCTGTTGCAGTCGGAAGGCGAGCTGACCATCGCTTCGACGGGCAAGGACCCGGCCACGGGCCGACATATAACGCACCAATATAAAGTCGAAGGCCCGGTGATGATCTTCCTGACCACGACGGCCATCAATCTCGACGAAGAGATGCTGAATCGCTGCATGGTTCTGACGGTCAATGAAGACCGCGAGCAGACCCAGGCCATCCATCGAGTGCAGCGGGAGGCGCAGACGGTCGAAGGGCTGTTGCGGCGGCAGGACCGCGCGGCGGTCCTTGCCGTGCATCGCAACGCGCAGCGGCTCCTGAAGCCGGTTCCCGTGGTCAATCCTTACGCGCGGGAGCTTACCTTCCGCGACAACCAGACGCGGACCCGGCGCGACCACATGAAGTATCTGACGCTTATCCGCAGCGTGGCGCTGTTGCATCAGCATCAGCGGCCCCGCAAGACGGTCCAGCACAATGGCCGCGCGGTCGAGTACATCGAGGTGACGCTCGACGACATCGCCGTTGCGAATCGCTTGGCGCATGAAGTGCTGGGCCGTTCGCTGGACGAGTTGCCGCCGCAGACTCGGCGGTTGCTCCTAGCCGTCGATGAGATGGTCACGGCGGAATGCGAGCGGCAGAAGATGGAACGCTCGGACTATCGCTTCTCCCGACGCGACGTGCGCGAGGCGACCGGCTGGGGCGATACGCAGTTGAAAATCCATCTGCATCGGCTGGAGGAACTGGAATACCTTCTGATCCATCGCGGCGGCCGTGGCCAGAGCATCGTCTACGAGCTTGTCTTCACGCGGCCCAAGGACGGCGGCAAGCCGGTGCTGGGCGGACTGATCGACGTTGAAAAGCTGCGAAAGAAGTGAGTACGACGAAAAGAAGTCGGGGCTTAAGGGCAAGTTGTCGGGGTCAAGTCGGCCCCAAGTCGGCGGGGTGTCGGGTTCACTAAAAGCGCCTCTTCGCCAATGTTCACGGGGGCTTTATGCAATCCGGCGCAGAAAGCCTGAAAAACACTTATACGGGGGCAGGAGAAAAGCGGCCTTGCTCGTCGTAATCGCACACACAGAAAGGAGGCGCGGCCATGGCGCGCATAACCAAAACTCGCAAACCTCAGGCGCTCCCGGAGACGCCGCTTGAATCGCTGATGCTGGACCATCTGCGCGCGCTGGCCGTGCAGAACTACTCCACGCACACGGTCAGAAACCGGCAGGTTCACATCGGCTTCTTCCTCCAGTGGTGCAAGGAGCGCGGCTTGACCGATCCGGTCGAGATCACGCGGCCCGTGCTGGAGCGGTATCAGCGGCACTTGTTCCACTACCGGAAGAAGAACGGCGAGCCGTTGAGCTTCCGTTCGCAGCACTCGTGTCTGGTCCCGTTGCGCGTGTGGTTCCGATGGATGACGCGGCAGAATCACATCCTGCATAACCCGGCCTCGGAGCTGGAACTGCCCAGGCTGGGCCGCGCCCTGCCGAAGAACATCTTCTCCGCCCAGGAGGTCGAGCGCATCATGCAGGTCTGCGAGATCGAGGAGCCTATCGGACTCAGGGACCGCGCCATCCTCGAAGTGCTGTACTCGACCGGCCTGCGCCGCATGGAGATGATCGCGCTGAAGCTGTACGACCTGTCGCTCGACCGGGGCCTGCTCCTGGTTCGCCTGGGCAAGGGCCAGAAGGATCGTTATGTGCCCATCGGAGAGCGGGCGATAGCGTGGCTTCAGAAGTACATCCGGGAGGCGCGCCCGCAGTTGGCTGTCGAGCCAGACGACATGACCGTCTTCCTCACGGCGCAAGGGGAGCCCTTCAGCCGCGATCATCTGAGCTTCGCGGTCAAGGAAAGGGTGGACGCGGCCAAGCTGGGAAAGACCGGCTCCTGCCATCTCTTCCGGCACACGATGGCCACGCTGATGCACGAGGGCGGAGCCGACATCCGCTTCATCCAGCAGATGCTCGGTCACGAGGACTTGAAGACCACGCAAATCTATACGCAGGTTGCTATCCGAACCCTGCAACAAGTCCATGCCGCAACCCATCCCGGAGCCATGCTCGAAAAGGGCGAGAACCCGTCCGCTAACGCCGCCGATCCAGAGGCCGCAAAGACTCTGTTCTCCGCTCTCGAAGCCGAGGCCGAAGACGACCGCGAATAACACGCGCGCGGTTCTTCTTTTAGTAGCTTCTTTTAGCTGCTAAAGAAGGGCCGCTTCCGTCCCGGAATCGGCTCCCGATCTCTGCCCGAATCCCCGTCCCAATCCCTGCCGGAAACGCCTGCCAAAGTCTGCCCCTAAAGCCTTACAATCGAGGGCAATGTATCCGACTCTCAGCGCGCGTATCCCAGACGGCCTCTTGGCCGCAATGCCGCAGCTAAGAGAAAAACCGCATCAGGGGCTTCCGAGTTCAAATCCAGCCCTATATCTGGGCTTCAACGTCTGCAAATCCACGACCGTATTAGGGTTGCGAGCAGCCTTGCATCTGGAGCGCGTCAGATCACGCTATACCGGCAAAGAACGTGATACCGAATCGGGGAATGACTACTTCGGGGCAAGGTACATGTCTAGCAGCATGGGCCGGTTCATGAGCCCCGACTTTACCGGTGCTGATGATGGTCCGCCGGAGGCCGTTCCTTATTCTGATTTGAGCGACCCTCAAAGCCTCAACTTGTATGCCTATGTGCAGAACAATCCGCTGAACAGATTCGATTCAGATGGGCATGACTGCGTCAATGGAAGCAATGCGAGTAACGGGTCAATTCTCGTCCAAACAACAAACGATTCGTCGGCCTGCCTCAAGGGTTTCACGTATGTGAATGGAACTGTCGATCCGAACTCGGTCACGTACAAGAACGGACAGCTTGGTTTCAACATCTCGAATTACGCAGACGGGAGCGGGATAGCTGGAAGCGTCACCATGACAGTCGGAAATCGAGCCGACCCGGACACACTGTCTGCTGGCGTTCTTGGTCCGGCTAGTGCTTCGACTTGGAACAATAGTGCCGGGACTGTGAATGCTGTTGGGAAAGCAGAGTTCAACGTTCTCTTTCCATGGGAATCCCTTGCTGCTGATCTTTTGTCTGGCGGTGGTCCGAGTGGAACTCAAGCAGCGGGAATTAGCAGAAAACCAGGAACTCTGGGAATGGGCAAGGGAACGGACGCGCTCCGGAGAGAAAACAAAGTAGCGGGCGATATCGCCAAGAAGCTTGGTGCGGACAAAAATGCTGTGCATGAACTCCTGCAAGAGGGAAGCCAAATGGAAGGTAGAGCGTTGACCTATCGAGAAGGGCTTGAGTATGTCGCCAAAGCTTTAGGAAAGCTCCTGTGAGGCATATGACAACCGACGAATTCAAAATCGACTTGAACCTGCACCATCCTTCCTGTGATCCAGAGACGATCACAGCGGCCCTTGCTCTTAAACCTTGGTTTGCGAAGGAAAATGGAGACAAGGTTGGAAATGTGACTCACAAGAAAACAGCATGGCTCTGCCAATTCCGACGTGGAACGTTTGATGAGGGATTTGCAACGGCTTTAGAAGACGTGGTTACACTTCTGTCCGATTATGAAGCCTTCTTCGCCGAGTTTATCGAGCAAGGTGGTGAAGTTGAACTGGTTTTGAACTCAACGGTAGATACAGCAGTTGAGGAGGGTGACAAGCTACTTGAACTCAGTCTGCATCCATGGTTCCTGAAGCAACTCGGAGAACACGGCATCAACTTGCGAGTACAAGCATGGAGCGCAGAATCTGAATAGTGCGCAGGCCGTCTCTTTCTGGGCGGCCTTGCTGTCTGTGGCGGTGCTAGCATCGCAGGTCCGGCGTTCGTGGCATCCCTGAATCCTCTTCCCGGCCAGCATCCCGAAAAGCGCCATGCTTACGCATGGGCAGGGGGTAGGACACGTCTCCCCCAGTTGGGAGCTGCGCAGCAACCTTGGGTTGCTGTAGAGCAACTTCTCGTGGCTTGCGGTGTCTAAGGGAACAAGCGCGCTGCCGTGGGCCGAGTGCGGCGAGTGCGCAAGAGGTGCGCGCATGAGCCGGGTTCCCAACGAGCCAACGCGGAAGAGTTTTATCTTTAGCAGCCTGTCTTGAGGTGTCGAAGGCCGCACGGTGATCCGTGCGGCCTTCGCGCGTTCCAGCCTTGGAAAGCAAAATCGGTCTTCAAAACTGAACGGCGGAGGTGCGCAGTGAAACACGATCTGCGATCCAAGTCAGTGAGTACGAAGGTGTCGGAGGCGGAGCTGCGCGTGCTGGAATCGCGGGCGGAGCGCGCCGGGTTGACGCTGTCGGAGTGGGTGCGGGATGTGTTGCTGGGTTCCAGCGTGGACGCGGGCACGATGGCAGCGGAGCGGGCCATCCTTGCGGAGATGCTGGCAATGCGGGCGATCCTGCTGAACTTCATGCTGAAGCTGAGTATGCGCCAGCCGATCACGGAGCAGGTGAGCCGGGAGCTGATCGAGTGGGCAGACTCAAACAAGATGAAGCGAGCGCTGGAAGTGCTGGCCAAAAACTCCACACGCGAGGAGCGGATGCAGGCCGCGCCGCCAGAGCCGGAGCTGCCGAAGGCAGAGGCAAAGAAGGCACCGGGAGAGGAGCTTTAGCGATGCTGACACTATCAAAACCAATCTCAGCGAGCCAGGCGCAGGCGTATCACAAGTCGGAGTTCGCGAACGCCAAAGAGAACTATTACACGGAAGGCGAGCGTGTGCGGGGCGAGTGGCAGGGCCAGCTTGCCGAGCGTTATGGCCTCAAAGGCGAGGTCAATGAAGAACAGTTCGCGCGGCTAAGTGAGGGCCAGCATCCGCAGACCGGCGAGGCGTTGATCCGGCGTCAGCAGGCGCACGAATACGTGAACGACAAGGGCGAAACGGTGCGGGCGATGGAGCACCGGGCGGGATGGGACGCAACGTTTTCGGCGCCGAAGTCGGTCTCGCTCACGGCGCTGGTTGGAGGCGACGACCGCGTCAGAGAGGCCCACAGAGAGAGCGTGCGCGTGGCTCTGGACGAGATGGAAAAGTACGCCCAGGCGCGCATCGGCAACGACCATCCGGCGGAGACAACGGGGCGCTGGGCGGTGGCCAAGTTCGAGCACGACAGCTCGCGTCCGGTGAATGGTTACGCGGCTCCGCAGTTGCACACGCACGCGGTGGTTTTCAATATGACGGAGACGGCAGAGGGCAAAACGCGCTCGTTGCAGGCGCAGGAACTTTACAAGACGCAGCAGTACGCGACGGCGGTTTACCGCTCGGAGCTGGGGGCGCGGTTGCAGCGTCTGGGCTATGAAGTGGAGCGCGGCCAGCATGGTCAGCCGGAGATCAAGGGCTATACAAAGGAATACTTGGAGGCATCGAGTCCGCGGCGTCAGCAGATCGTGGAGCGGCTGGAAGAGCAGGGACTGCGCGGGGCGGGAGCAGCGCAGATCGCGGCGCATAGAACCCGCGACTCGAAGCAGCCGCAGTCCATCGAGGAGGTGCGGGAGCAGCATCAAAGACTCGCCGCCGAGCATGAAAATCAACCACAGAGAGTGATGGCCGAGGCCTCGCGGCGTTGGGGCGTGGAGCTTGAGCCGGAGCGTTCGCGGCAGGTTGCCGAAAGTGCCGTGACGTATGCGCGCGAGCGCAGCATGGAGCGTTCGGCGGTGGTCGATGAGCGGGCGTTGTTGCGCGATGCGTTGCGGCACACGATGTGCGAAGCGCGGTTGCCAGAGATCAAGGCTGAGCTTGAAAAGCGCATCGCGGCGGGCGATCTGGTCGATGTTCCGTACGCCTCCGAGCAACAGCATGGTTGACGGGTCCGGGGTGTGCGCAGGTAGGCTACTTTGTCATTTTTGCAGCGTAAGCCATGGGAGTGAGTTCGGCCAGTGATTGGATGGAGC
>Ga0224531_1001455_pt1 | contig 10397 bp, 5 predicted proteins | sample CBST100metaG_FD_179876 | JGI IMG/M metagenome (GOLD analysis project Ga0224531, IMG submission 179876) | Peat soil microbial communities from Stordalen Mire, Sweden - C.B.S.T100 | ecosystem: Environmental > Terrestrial > Soil > Wetlands > Peat | place: Sweden: Norrbotten County, Stordalen Mire... | reverse complement strand
TTCTGTCGGTATCGATCTTCGAGAAGACCGATATTTCATGCGCCCTTCAGCCAAATCTCCACGGAACAGACCAGGCAACTTCCTCTAAACAACTGAATCTATTCGACATCTAACCGGACACCAGTGGTGAGAAATATATTTGCAGTATCTTTCACATAAGTTATGACATATCAGGATTGCAATAGCCTATTTGGATAGATAGCTCGGCAGACTGATCTCAATGTTGTACCCTCGGTCACTCAATAACCGCGAATGAATCACGGGCTTCTCCAGGACTGTTATCTTTCCACGGCACAAACTCTCGACAGCACTTGCTACATAGGGCGCACAAAGAGGTGATACATATATGTTGTTGATCAATAAACTAAGATTGCAATCAACGGCGATGCCCCTTTCATTCGCTGGAAGCGAGAATTGCTCGGACGGAAGGAGGATAGTAGCTCGCAATTCCTTTTCGTGTTCAAAACTCTTCTTCTTCAAGAACAGACCATAGTGCTTATGGCCCTTTTCAATCGGGTCGTTGTCGAAATCCGCATAACGAACTGAGGCGATCTGGATTCCTTCTGTACTCCCAAGAGAGGATCTTAGTTGGCCAACACTTGACTCAATCGCAACGCCCTGTCCTGAAGCTGAATATAGTTTCCACATAGCCTCAGATTCATATTCGCTCTTATGCCAACAGCTTACTCCGAATCTTAGAGTTGCTTCTCTCTGTGCTTTTGGCAACTCCCGCACCAGTTTTTGTTGTATGTCATCAAATTGTTTCAAGGCGGCAGGAGATCGAGCGGCGAATTGTGGCCTCAGAGCCTGATTTGGGTCAACGATAGATTCCTGTATGAATTTTGACCATGCGTCCGCATGGCTTTTCGGCAATGATCCTTCAGATAAATCCTGAAATTGAGCTGGTGATGCGAAATACAGTGTGTTCGTTGTAAGCAAAGAGATAAATTTCGCCAAATCCAAGTACTTCCAGATTTTCAGTTCGGAGCCTTCTTCCATCACGACATATCCTCCCAGTGCTATTTCCAATGTTCAAGACACTATTACAAGGTTTTCCATCCCTTTGCGCTTCGAGGCCCATATATCTGCCAATCCACAGGCTTACGTCGCTCCGACTCTCTTCCGATGAAATTCACAATGTGCAGATAACACTCCAGAAATATCGAATCGGCGTTGCCCGCTTCCCATTTCGCAGCAACTTTTTGCGGGTTTATGATTCCCCTGTCGAGGATGAATAGCCGGTCAACACAGTCTGGCGTTATCCCAGCAGACCGTCCCGCACTTACTAAGCGTCCATATTCTTTCTTAGCCCATTTATCATCATTCTTGAGGTTAGAGGTATATCCGAAAACCACGTATAAACATCGATCCTCGTCAGCGTTGGCGCTCACACCCTCCTGACGGGCAGCTATGAAAGGCTTTTTGAAGGGCTTCAGCGCCCGCACTTTGCCTGCGGCACTGTAGGAAGTATTCAATTCATTTTGTGTAACAGTCGTTTTCACTTCGATGATGCAATAGAGAGCTTCGCAGGGCAGAAGAAGATTTTCATTTCCTGTTCGGATAGGCGCACAACGCGCACGATCATAAATGACAATGTCTAGTTGTCCTGTTCGGGTGTCTCGGTAATCGATAGCTTCACCCTTTTCAACACCAAATCTATCCGGGAGCCTTTCTCGAAAGAATTCGCATAAAGAAGCTGCACGTTCGTCCCCGCGAATCCCGTTATGGTTGAAGTCGGCAGCGTCAGCGCTTTCCAGTAGAAGGCGCTGCCTGGCCTTCTCCATGACAGAACGGAAAACATCGCTAGGGGTTCTTGTTCCTCTGGGCATCTTGCGCTCCACAATATCACATTACCCGTGAGAGAGTTGGGGCGCCTACAAATCGAGGCACACATACGAAAATGGTTACCCCGGTCTTTGAACGGGACAAAAAAGGCGGCTCCGAAGAGCCGCCTCCAGGTTGCGCGGGTGCTACTTGGCTTTCTTGGCGGGCTTGGCCGCGTTGCTCTCGCTGACTTCGCTCGGTGCCGCGCAGTCGATCTTGCGGATGTAGTCGGCCTTGATCGAGAAAGTCTCATGCTCCACGCCGTCAGCCGTGTACGTCTCGGGCTTGATCTTGCCTTCAACGATGACCGGCGCTCCGGCCTTGAGGGTGGCGGAGAACTTCGCCAACGGCCCCCAAACCTGAATCTGGAACCAATCGGTGTTCTTGTGCTCGGTGCCGTCCTTGTCTTCCCACTGTTCGTTGACGGCAATGCTGAAGTTGACTACATCGCCGTTCGGGGTGGACTTCTTTTCGGCGTCTTTGCCGAGGTTGCCTTCGAGGTGGACGTTGTTTTTGTAGCTGGACATGATGTTCTCCTTGTGAGTTTGGTCGCGAGTGAATCGGGACATACTGCCGGAACGGACATGGGGCGCAGTGAACTCCCAAGTGCCAAGCAAAGTCTTTGGCGGAGAGGGACCACAGCTTGCCCGGGGAGAGGAATCCGCAAAGCGCAGCGGAAGAGTTTGCGCCGTAGCCGCAGGGCGAGAGCGTTCTTGACGCATCCATGATGGCCGAGTTGATTGTGACCAATAAGGAGATCTGGCCTCAGCTCAAAATGTCCACCGGAACCTCGCGGGTCAAGCTGAAAAGCCCCCGGCGCGGGTGGTCAACGATTGCCGTAGACCGGAAGGCATGGGGCCGAGCATTGGATTCTTTGGTTCCGTGGCCTGGGGGCGCTCTTGGCGGCGGGGTTCGCTGCCTCAGTTCGGATGCCATCTGAAGGGAAGATCGGGGTGGAGACGGCGGAGTGGACACGAGTCATTCAAAGCCATTCGCAAGATCGGCGACACGGAAAGCGCTAGCGGGACGGTCACGCTGGCTTCGATATGGCTTGCGGGGCATCCGTGTAACCTCGGGGCGCGTCGAGGGAGGGACCGATAAATTCTCGCCCGGCGTCTCTTTCAATTTTTGATGTTGCTTTGAAGTGGGATGATTGCGATGTTCTCCGGCTGAGACTGCGCCTAGCTGAAACAACCGGACAAACAGAAGACGACCAGCTTGATGCGAGTTGCCTTCTTGAGCGACTTGGCAAAGTCTCACTACTTTCCGGCCAATCAGCCACCTTTGATCGACCATGTTAACGCAGAGCATTTGAACTAAGCCGCTGGTGCGCGGCGTTGCCTATCTGCTGGATGGGGCAAGCCGGGGCGTCTATGCCTGCCTTGATGCGCTCTGTGGTCGAGCCGGAGCGAACCAGAAAAGCAACATTATGGACTCTATTGTTCTTTGTAGCTCAGCGCATAGATTTCCGAGGTATTCAACCAGCGGTTAAGGATGAGCGCATTGTCGGGTGTCAGGGAGAACCATGTGTCCAGTTGCCCCGCCGACTTGCTGAAAGAGTTGAGGTTCAAGACGGTCTGAATAGCGCCCCCGCCCACTGCCACGCGCAGAATCTCAGTCTGACCATTCATTGAGCTCTTAGTATAGATATATTGGGAATCCGACGACCAACTCACGTCATTTCCATTGATCCCGTCCGCCAGCTTGCGCCAGCTCTGACCGCCTTGATCAAACACGTAAAGTTCATGCTGAACAGGATTAAGCGCAGCAATATGGTGCCCGTCCGGGGACCAGCGCGCGGTGGCTAGCCCTTGCGAGTTGGGAAGCGTCGTGGTCTTGCCGTTTGCCAGATCGACTTTGTGGATCGCGCAAGTGCCCTCTTGCTGACAGAGTACGTTTCCGTAGACCAGAAATCTTCCGTCAGGAGACCAAGTCGGTGCTCCCTGATTATCGTCGCTCTTAGATGCCTCTTTGGGAACTCCGCCCGTTGCTGGTACGACGAAAATGCGAAGCGGCCGGTCTGGCTGCTTGCCCATAAAAGCAATCCATTTACCATCTCGCGACCATCGAGGTAGCTCTGTTTCCATGCCCGTTGCGCTCAACTGTCTTGCGGCGCTCCCGTCGGGCCGGCTAACCCACAAGCTTTTGTCCTGTGAGTTTACGTATGCCGCCAGACTCATATCCTTCGTGAAATCGGCGTAGGTTGCGTATGCTCCGGGGAGCAACATCGTAAAGCTCTGCGTGGAGAGATCATACCGAACCAATTCTCCTTGCTGACGCGCACCGCTAAGAACGAAAATCCTCCGCGTACTGACATCAGCAGCAAGCCCACCGATTGCCTCGAAGTGTGTGCTCAAGGCTGACGCCCCAAACAATCTTGGGTGCCACCAATGTTGCGGATGCAGGTACAAAAGACGATCTTTTGTCGAGTCATTCGTAACGGAGAAATAGTCCCCTGCCGCCCGAGTCAGCAACTCCTGCCGACAACACTTCTCCCCAGTGGTTTTCAACGGCGCGGCACCTTCAGTGGTGAGGTTGTTGTCAAGGTCCAGTTGCCACAGGGAAGTGACGCTGGAAGCAAGATTCTTGAGAAAAAACAAAATATGCTTTCCGTCTGCCGACCAGTGAAGTGTCTGCGGAATTCCGCCGAGTCGGCTCAACGGGCGGGAGCGGAGGCCGTCAGGAGAAATCAGATTGATGGCTTCCCCGGTTGCGAAGGCAATCCACTTCCCAGTTGGCGACCATGCTGCAGTGTGGCATTTCACCCCGGTTACTTGGTAGGGAGAACCTTTGATAGTCGGGACAATCCAAAGTGAATGCTCATCTTCGTGGCCTTCATCGGATAAAACCAGAAGGAGCTTCCCGTCCTGGCTGATGTCTTCGGGGTAGGAATTGGGAAAGGGGACAGCCATCCGCTGAACAGCCCCACCACTCAACGCCATGGTGGAGAGCACCTCGTTGCTACCAACCACCTCGCTGAAATAGAGTTGCTTGCCGTCGGTAACGAGGTCCCGCTTTGCAGTGCCATCATCGGTCAACTGCGTAATCCCGGTGATTTGAATCACTGGCTGGGTAGACAGACGCAATGTTATTAACAGGCATGTGACCAGCAGAATGGTTATGGCTACTACGCCGTGAAGGCCTAAAAAGGAGATTCGCCGCTTTGGTACCGGAGAGGCGGTGGATTGGGAACCCACTTCCGATTCGACGACGGCAGGTGCAGATCTAGCTTTGCTCCCAGTACCGTCGGTCCTTTGGAACCACCGGTCAATTTCATGCCGATAGGCATAGACTGGTTGCCGCTTTCCGCCGGACACCCGATGCACGGGGAGTCCCTTTTGCTTTTCCCAGCGAATCACAGTTCGAGGGGTCCACCCGAGGTAGTCGGAGATTGCACCCCATCCATCTAGCCGGTCGTTCGCCTTGGGCTGATTGGCCATGGCCTCTGCAATTCTCTGGATAAAGCGTGAAACTGAAGGGGACCGAGGACACACAAAGCCAGAATGTGCAGGGCAATGTCAACAATAGTCCATTCCTGTCGCATCTGGTCTCTTGTAAAAGACTAGCCCCAGGCACATTCATTACACAAGACAATTGTTGCGCACGATCAGGTTTCATAACCTTATGGGTCCTCGTCCTGCGGCTGGACGGCGAACCTAGGAGACTTGACGAGCCAGAACTGCGCGAACCGAGGCTGGCATGGGTGGCACTTGACGTGGGGGAATTTAGCTTGTTGCGAACAGCCGCACATGAGCCAATCGCAAGTGTCTCTTGCGCGTTGCATGACGTCGCTTTTTGCTCTGGGCCAACATCGGTGATCTCCCTCTTTTAGTTTATTGAGGGCCGGTTTGCCCGTTACCGCTTGAGATCACAAGTCTCGCAGGTTCATGGGGGAATGAAAGATGACCTTCCAGTCGTGCCGGAATTCAGCAAACAAAGACTTTTGCTTGGTATATTCGCTTCTACTGAGTGTCCCACTCATGTTCGCTTCTGCATGTGGCGGAGGCGGTTCCAATACGGGAGGCGGCGGTGGAAGCACTCAACCCACCGTTACCTCGGTGAGTGTGTCCTGCGCATCTGCTAGTGTGCCGGTGGAATCGACGGATCAATGCAGCGCCAGCGTTCAGGGGACAAACAATCCAAGCCAAGCCGTTAATTGGTCAGTAAACAGCACAGCGGGCGGGAATAGCACCATCGGGATCATCTCTAGTTCTGGCGTCTATACTGCGCCTGACCCCATTCCTACGAGCGGAAGCACAATCACGATTACAGCGACGAGTCAGGCCGACTCCTCGAAAAACAATTCGGCGCCGGTGTCCCTCACGTACCCGACGCCGTCTTTGGGGAGCGTCACGCCTGCAACGGCTTCCGTTGGGTCAGCCAACACCACGCTGACGCTTGCCGGATCGAGTTTCAGCAAGGTGTCCACCGTCAATCTAGATGGAGCGAGTCTAACTTCGAGCTTTGTTTCGACCAGTCAACTCAATGCCGTATTGCCCGCAGCCAGCGAAACCGTGGCTGGAAATCATACGATTACCGTCTCAAACCCAACGCCGGGCGGAGGCACGGCAACATCAGTATCGTTTTCTATTGACAATCTTACCCCGTCGGTTGCGTCGCTTACTCCCTCGACAGTTCCGGAGGCTTCCCCAGACACCCAGGTCCAGATCACAGGTTCAGATTTCCTGCCGTCCTCCACTGTAAGCGCAAATTCCGCATTGATCTCCAGTACATACATTTCTGCGACTGAGCTTATCGCTACTATTCCGTCCGCCGACTTTGTCAGTTCAGGGGCGGTCAATCTTTCCGTCATGAACCCTGCGCCTGGCGGCGGAACATCCAACTCGATACCCGTTAACGTAAATGCCCCTTCGACTGATCTGACCCCGAAGGACGAATCTGTTTCAGCGGACCCAGAATCTCCCTTGTACTTCGTGGGGATCTTTGGGGCTCCAACTACTGGAAGCACGGCTCAATTTTCCTCATCTCAAATAAACTCGATTAAAGGGCAAAGCGCCAATTCATCTGGGATGACCACTGCCACGGGTTGGTCTTGTTCTGCTAGCGACCCCGCTTCGCCCAGCGGGGGAATTTGCATCCCCGATGTACCTGCGTTTTCACAGATGCCGCCGGGGACCGATTGGCGCAAGACTGCGAACTGTGGCCTTACGTCATACTTGATGGTTCGAGCATTCTACAGGCCGGATCTGAACATTGGCCTCCACTCGGACCAAATAGAAAATCTTCTAATGCGCGTGATAGGTCAGACTGAATCGGGGTCGCCAGAACAACCGCTCATTCCCTTGTTCAAGAACAATTGTGTATTGCTGGATCAAGGCCCAAAAACCGGTCAATGCGGAGACTGGGGGGGTACGGAGAACACAGCGATTACTGACCCTGACGCCCTCAAAGCGTGTGTCAATTACTCCGGTGCTTGGTACGGACCACTCTGCGGGTTTGGCTTTGATCAGATTGACCAGATTGCAAGTAATGACGCTTTCGCAGGGAAGAATAATGTAAGCGCCCATAGTGGATCGAACGTTACTCTGAATACACTCAGAGAGGAAATGTGTCCGAAATGGCAGGAGGGGGCTGCAAATTGCACCGACGTTACACATCTCCACCCGGTGATTGTTCACGTCCAGTACCATATGGAAACTCATACTGGTGCAGGTCATTATATGGTTGTAGTAGGTATAGATGATGATGACAATGGAAATGTGTATGTGAACGATCCATATGATCCAACTTATGCAGGCGGCTTCGCTTCTTACAATGCTTATCCAATTCAGCAGTTCTTAGAATCCTGGTCCATCACAGGGTCTGGATATGAAAACATTGCGATAAACGCTAGTCCGGCAGTAAGCATACTGGCTAACTCAACAATTGTGCCACCCGCGCAAGCAGGTTCAACCTTCACAGCTACAGTGTCAGGGAATTTCGGGATCCAACCATATCAGTTTTCTGCCAGCGGCCTTCCACCGGGACTCAACATCAACTCAACTGGAACGATCAGCGGAATTCCGACGGCGCTGGGGACGTTCCAGTCCACGCTGCAGGTCGCTGACTCCACGCCGGCTTTTGCTCAGGCTCCGCTCACGATCACAGTAGGTCCAAGCCCTATTTCATTAACCATCACAACGCCGGCCAATTTGAACCCGGTCCAGGTTGGCGCACCTATTGCCAACATGACACAACTGACTGCTGCCGGAGGTGTCACTCCTTATCATTGGTCTGCCAACGGTTTGGTATGCCCTAATAACATTCCAGGACTTGACGGGATCTGCATAACCGACGACGGCACCATTCAGGGTACACCCACGACTCAAACGAAAGGACCTGTGTCGTTCAGTCTTCAGGTTTTAGACGGCAGCGCGACGCAGCAGAAGGCAACCAAAACGGAGGGCCTAGCGGTCCTGCCGGCGAACCTACCGCCGCAGGTATATTCTGTGACTGCCAACCCGTCCACAGTCAGCGAGCAAGGTACGTCAACATTGGTTTGCACGGCCGTTGACCCGCAACAGCTCTCCTTGAGCTATGCATGGAGCGCTACGGGAGGAACTATGTCGGGGAGCGGGGCGAGCGCGACCTGGACGGCGCCATCTGCACCCGGCGGATACGGCGTGATGTGCACCGTCACATCGCGTGCTGGCTTGTCTGCCTCCGGTTCGACCGTTATCCAGGTCGGCAATTCTGCGCTGAACAGCACCATTTCGCCAACTACGGGAACAGCCGGCGTAACCCAGTTCACTGTTAGCGGCAGCGGAGCAACGCAAAACGGCGGCGTCACGGCAACTATAACCTTGCCGAATACAACCCCCGCAACATCCCACACCACAGCCAACGGCAGCGGCCAGTACTCATTTGGCCCGTTTACTGAGTCTGCGACTGGGGTTTACTCAGAGATTGACTCGGATGACAAAACGGGCGGCAAGAGCCTTCCTTTTTCGTGGACTGTGACGAACAGTGTGGCCCCGGTCCTCTCGGTGACCCCAACGAACGCTCCGGTAAGTGGGGCTGCTGACTCCACCAATTTCAGTGTGAGTAATTCCGGAACTGGAACGCTGAGCTATTCCGCAACTGTTACGAGCGGTTCGTCATGGCTGTCAATTGCATCTGGCGCAACCGGAGGAAATAGCGGAACAATCAATGTCTCGTACTCCACAAACGCCGGTGCGCAACGCTCGGGAACAATCCAGGTAACAGCGAGCGGGGCTTCGGGTAGCCCTGCAACTGTTACCGTGACTCAGGCGGGCATTGCGACGCCGAATGTTCGTATCAGCGAAAGTCAGGGCTTCGATATACTCTTGGCTCCTTCCCAGAGCGAGATGGATGCATGGCTGAGCAGTCCTTACCGCGATATTGGCGTCTACATTGGCGGCTGTGATGCATCCGTCGCGCCTCCGAGCGGAATCAAGGACGCCTGTGGAAATTTCCCGGCGCAGAATAGCGGCAAGCAGCAAAATACGAATCTGAATTCTGGCTGGGTCAGCTACGTGTCGGGCAAGGGATGGGGCATTATGCCCCTGTGGGTCGGGCCGCAGTCACCCTGCAACACCGATCACCCAAAAGCAAGCTATCCAAATTATTACAATTGGCTGCCTGATGTGATTCCCACTGGTAAAACTGCTGTCGACCTCGGTGCCAGCGAGGCGGACCTGGCTGCCGACCGCGCCACCTCTCTGGGAATGGAAAGCAGTATCATTTACTACGACACAGAGAACTATTCGGAATCCGGCAGTTGTGGCGGCGATGTTGGCAAGTTTCTGAGCGGCTGGGTCAACGAGTTGCACCTCAAGGGATTTCAGGCCGGTGTTTATATATCCCCATCTAACTTCGTCGATATGACAACTGCCCCGGACGCAATTTGGGTATCGAATGGAGATGGAAACAGTTCGGCATCCGATCTGGGTATCGTAACGAGTGCGAACTGGTCTAAAAAGCAGATTCATCAATACTGCTTCGGCTCCCAGACTTGCCCTTCGCCCTCTGAGCAGACGTATGGTGGAGTAACCCTCGGCGGATATCCAAACCAGGGACTTGACTTGGATGCGGAGGACGGTCCGGTCTTCTCCCTCACGGTGACAGGAGCCGCTCCCACGATCACCTCCGTCTATCCGAATCCGGTGACCGGCTCCGCCAGTGCGCAGCAGTTCACCATCATCGGCACCGGGTTCACTGCGCAGTCCACCGTCACGCTGCACGATGTGACGGCGGGCCAGGACTTCTCCAACCGAGCCATCAGTTCGCGGAGTGCCACGCAGATCGTCGTCAACCCCATCTTCACCACCGCGGCCGATAGCTGGTGGGTCGAGGTAATCAACGGCACGCTGACCTCCAACCAGTACAGCTTCCCGGTGCAGGCTCCGGCCGCCGCTCCCACGATCACCTCCGTCTATCCGAACCCGGTGACTGGCTCCGCCAGTGCGCAGCAGTTCACCATCACCGGCACCGGGTTCACTGCGCAGTCCACCGTCACGCTGCACGATGTGACGGCGGGCCAGGACTTCTCCAACCGAGCCATCAGTTCGCGGAGTGCCACGCAGATCGTCGTCAACCCCATCTTCACCACC
>Ga0224531_1001452_pt1 | contig 10414 bp, 10 predicted proteins | sample CBST100metaG_FD_179876 | JGI IMG/M metagenome (GOLD analysis project Ga0224531, IMG submission 179876) | Peat soil microbial communities from Stordalen Mire, Sweden - C.B.S.T100 | ecosystem: Environmental > Terrestrial > Soil > Wetlands > Peat | place: Sweden: Norrbotten County, Stordalen Mire... | reverse complement strand
GTCGTCTCCACCGTCATCTTCCGGCCGCTCTCCGGGTCGGTCGCAATGGCCGCCAGCCGCAGGGTTCCCGCGGTGCCGTTCAGCACAAAGTTGTGATCGTATCCGCCGCCCAGCTTCAACTGTTCATTGGCGTCGTTGATGCGCGAGCCAATCACCGCCGGCTTGCGGAAATCAAACGGCGTGCCCACCACCGGAGCCAATTCGCCGGTCGGAATCAGGCCCGCATCCACCGGCGTAAACCGGTCCGCGTTCAGTTCCAGCCGCTGCCCCAGGATGTCTCCCTTGTCGTCGCCGCGCAGGTTGAAGTACGAGTGATTCGTCAGGTTCACCACCGTGGCTTTGTCTGACGTGGCAAAGTAGTGAATCCGCAGCACGTTTCCGTTCAGCGTATAGCGCACCTTTGCGGTCAGCGTTCCCGGAAAGCCCATGTCGCCATCGGGGCTCACCAGCGTGAACTCCACGCCGTTGGAAACCTCTTCAGCCTTCCACACGTACTCGTCGAAGCCCTTCGGTCCGCCGTGCAGCGCGTTCTCTCCGTTGTTCGGCGGAATTTGGTAGGTCTTTCCGTCAAGCGAAAAACGCCCCTTCGCAATGCGGTTGCCGTAGCGCCCTACGACCGATCCGAAGTGCGTGCCCTTGTCGTTCAAATAATCTTCCAGCTTGTCGTATCCAAGCACGACATCCGCCATCTTGCCGGTGCGGTCCGGAGTTTTTACGCTCACCAGCTTTGCGCCGTACGCCATCACGCGCACCTCAAGCTGCCCGTTCGCCAGCGTGTAGATCGGTACGTCAACTCCATCTGCAGTGCGACCAAAAATCGACATCTTCACCTCTCCTTGCGCAACGGGCGCCATCGCCGTTGCCATCAATAACGCGATTCCGACCAATCCAAGAACTCTTCTCACGGTTTCTACCTCTTCATTCGCAGGCAATAAAACTGCCGCATCCGCTCAAGCTCAGTGGCTCCAGAGCCGCCATACAAAACGCAAGCAGACCTCCGCACCATTCTACAAGCCCCGCTACAGGTCTCGATAACCTTCCCGCGCTCATTACCACACATAGGAATAAACCGGGCCGGATTCAGCACAAATGTTCCGTGCCCCATCCTTTCCGCAGTTTCATCGCGGAAAGGGTGGGAAACCTCAAGCTCCGATCGGCCCACTACAGTTCTCCCACAGAACCATCCCCTTGAACTCCCCAACAAATCCCCCCGACACGCTCTCCTGAACGGAATAGAATTGTCCGGGCCGCCGGAAGCGGAGCGACAGGCTCCTCTGCCGCGCGCCCGTCAATTGCAGCAACCCCGGGAGGGGCAACATGACCTTCAAGACCATCATCGAGCCGTTCCGCATCAAGAGTGTTGAGCCGATTCGCTGGACCACCCGCGAACAGCGTCAGAGGCTGATCGAGGCCGCCTACTACAATCTTTTCCTTCTCAAGTCCGGCGATGTCCTCATCGATCTGCTTACCGATTCGGGCACCGGCGCCATGTCCACGCACCAGTGGGCCGCCATTATGGAGGGCGACGAGAGCTACGCCGGCAGCCCCAGCTTTGACCGCTTCCGCAGCTCCATTCAGGACATCTTCGGCTACAAGCACGTCATCCCCACCCATCAGGGCCGCGCCGCCGAGCGCATCCTGTTCGGCGTAGCCTGCAAAAAAGGCAGCATCGTTCCCAGCAACACGCACTTTGACACCACGCGCGCCAACATCGAGTTCATCGGAGCCGAAGCCGTCGATCTGCTCCTGCCTGAAGGCCGCCAGCCCGCTCTCCAGCTCCCCTTCAAAGGCAACATGGACGTAGCGGCGCTCGAAGCTCTCATCACTCGCGTTGGCCGTGAGCGCATTCCCCTCGTCATGCTCACCATCACCAACAACTCCGGCGGCGGCCAGCCTGTCTCCATGGAGAACGCCCGCCAGGTCAGCGCCGTCTGCCGGAAGCACGGCATCCCGCTTTACTTCGACGCCTGCCGCTTTGCCGAAAACGCATGGTTCATCAAGCTCCGCGAGCCGGGATACGCCTCCAAAACGCCCAAGGAAATTGCGCAGGAGATGTTCCGCCTGGGCGACGGCTGCACCATGTCCGCCAAGAAGGACGGCATGGCCAACATCGGCGGCTTCCTCTGCACCAACGACGATCTGCTGGCCCAGGAGGAAGAAAATCTCCTGATTCTCACCGAGGGCTATCCCACCTACGGAGGCCTGGCCGGACGCGATCTGGAAGCCATTGCCGTCGGCCTGCAGGAAGCGCTTGATGAGGATTACCTCCGCTACCGCATCGCCTCCACAGCGTATTTAGGCAATCACATCGCCTCGGCAGGCGTGCCCATCGTGCAGCCGCCGGGCGGCCATGCCGTCTACATCGACGCCCGCGCCTTCCTGCCCCACATCCCCACCGAGCAATTCCCCGGCGTCGCCCTGGCCTCGGAGCTCTACCTCGAAGGCGGAGTCCGCTCCATCAAAATCGGCACTCTGATGTTTGCCGCCGCCGCGCAGATGGATCTTGTGCGCCTCGCCATTCCCCGACGTGTCTATACACAGAGTCACATAGACTATCTTGTTGAAGTAATCCTTGAAGTTTGGAAGAACCGCGACCGCATCCGCGGCATGAAGCTCACCTACGAAGCGCCCTTCCTGCGCCACTTCACTGCGCACCTGGAGCCCATCGCCGATCCCAAATAAGACCGACGCATCCCGTCTCAGGATGACAACAAATACTGCTGTCATCCTGAGCAAAGCAAAGCGAAGTCGAAGGACCTGCATTGCATCGCGGCAGGGATGGGAAGGCAAAACTACGCCCGCATCCGCTTCACACGATAAACAATCGTCAGCAGCGTCACCGTTCCGCAGCTCAGCAAGCTCGCCCCCATACCCAGAATCAACGACAAATCCTGCTGAAAAATCCCGTGCACAATCCCGATCATCTGCAGCACGCTGAACCCGCCAAAAGTAATCAGAGAAATCCCCTCATCGCTCTTTTTCCGCCACACCGCCAGCACCTGCGGCACAAACAGCAGCGCGTTGCACACCAACCCCAATCCAAAAATCACCGCGACAATCTCTTTCATTCCCTCGCCCTCCGCAGCGCCGTTGCTTCCCTTTTCATCCTCTCATCCCTCGCGCCGAACCCGCTCCGCCCCCGACCATCTACACTGTGTGAAATCGCTTCGCGCGACAGAAAGGGGCAACATCCCATGGCGCAAAAATTTGCAATCTGTCTGTTGAGCCTCCTTCTGCTCGGCGCGGCCTCGGCTCAGCGCCCCTATCGCGGCTTTGACAGAAACATCTATCCCGGCGACGCCGCTCTGCCCGCTCTGGCCCGCAGCTTCCGCTTCACCGGCTACTGGCTCAACACCCCTCCCGGAGCGCAGCAAAACACCTGGACCGGCAAGCGCCCCATCCTTCGCCGCCACGGCTTCGGCTTTCTCGTCCTCTTCAATGGCCGTGTCTACGCGGAGTTGCACACGGCAGAGTTGAAAACCGCACATCCCAGCACGGCTTCCGCAGCTCTTGGCGTTCAGGACGGAAAGGCCGCTGTCGCAGCAGCCGCCCGCGAAGGCTTCCCGCACAACGTACGCATCTTTCTCGACATGGAAGAAGGCGGCCGCCTGCTGCCCGAGCAAGCCGCCTATCTTTTTGCCTGGGCAGACACAGTGCGCGCCGCTGGAGCGCGGACGGGCGTCTACTGCTCCGGCATCGACGTGCCCGACGGCAGCAGCACCATCAGCACGGCGCGAGACATAGCAGCGCGCGAAAACTCGCGGTCAAAAGATTTATCCATAAATCAAAGCGCAAAGCGCCAGCAGAAACTCGCCCTCTGGATTGCCAACGACCAATGCCCGCCCTCGCCGGGATGCTCGCTCGCCGCTCCGCCCCTGTCCTCGGCATCTTCCGCCGCCGTAGCGGCCTCCGCCGTGGCCTGGCAATACGCGCAATCCCCGCGCCGCGCGCAGTTCAGCTCGGGCTGCCCCGCCAATCATGCCCCCGACGGCAACTGCTACGCCCCCGGCCTCGCCCCCAACGCCTTCATCGACCTGGACGTATCCAATTCGCCCAATCCCTCCGAAGCTCCGTAACCCTCTCCCGCCAGCATCGCTGAACCTGCATAGCAAAACCAGAGTAGGTATATCCCGGAGCCACCACACCCAAGTCGACGCGACCCCAAGGAGCGGCGACCTAGACAAGCGCCAATCAGGATACGGTAACTCTGGTTTTGCTCTAGAATGTCCAAGGCACACGAAGGTTTTTTGAATGAGCTACTACGATCAGGTTTCTGAAGCCGCCGCATTTCTCGCAGGCAAACTGGGTTCGCTCGCACCCCACATCGGCATCGTCCTCGGCTCCGGCCTGGGCGCTGTGGCGGACGCGGTCGCCGACCCCATCCGCGTCCCCTACTCTGAAATTCCACATTTTCCGCAATCCACCGTCGAGGGCCATTCCGGACGGATTGTTGCAGGGCTTCTCGCGGGCGTGCCGGTCGTCATCATGCAGGGCCGCGTCCATTTTTACGAGGGCTACACACCTCAGCAAGTCACCTTCCCCATGCGCGTTCTGGGCGCTCTGGGCCTGCGCGCCGTCGTCCTCACCAACGCGGCTGGCGGCATCCAGGCGGGCTATCGCCAGGGCCAGCTCGTCGTTCTCGCCGACCACATCAACGCCATGGGCTGGAACCCGCTTACCGGCCCCAACGAGCCCCGTTTCGGCTTCCGCCCCGGCTCCGGCCTGCGCTTCTTTGACATGACCGAGGCTTACAGCAAGCGCCTCCGCGCCCTGGCCAAGCATGCCTCTCTCGAAGAGGGTTTCCCGCTTGAAGAGGGCGTTTATCTAGCCACTCCTGGGCCCTGTTTTGAAACCCCCGCCGAAGTCCGCGCCTTCCGCTCCATGGGCGCCACGCTGGTCGGCATGTCCACGGTCCCTGAAACCATCGTGGCCCGTCACATGGGCCTTGAGGTGCTGGGCCTCTCCTGCGTCACCAATCTCGCCGCCGGCCTGGGCGCGGCGCAACTGAACCACGAAGAGGTTCAGGAAACCGGCCACCGGGTCGAGCGTCAACTGGCCGGGCTGCTCACCCGCCTTGCGCCAAAAATCTCCGCACTGGTGGAAGCCGAATCGTGAGTGAACCTGAAGTGATTTCGAAAGATGGGGAGCCGCGTCTTCCCTTTCCGCCCGTAGTCGTGGGCATCGCCGGCTGTTCCGGCTCTGGCAAAACCACCCTGGCCGCCGAGTTGGCCCGCGAGCTCCGCGGAACGCACTTTCCGCTCGATCACTACTACCGCGACCTGGCCCATCTGCCCCTTGCCGAGCGCCTCCGCCAGAACTTCGACGATCCGGCGCTGATTGAAAGTTCTCTGCTGGCCTTGCACGTTGCGGCTCTGGCACGCGGCGAGTCCATCGAGCGCCCACTCTACGACTTCTCTACCTATACCCGCGTCCTGGGCCACACGGAGCGCATCACTCCCAGCTCTTTCCTGGTTGTCGAAAGCCTCTTCGCCCTCTACTACACGGAACTGCTGCCCCTCTACAATTTCCGTGTCTACATCGACACGCCCGACGAGCTCTGCTTTGAGCGCCGCCTCAAGCGCGACGTTGAAGAGCGTGGCCGCACGCCGGAGTCGGTCCACCGCCAGTACGAAGCCACAGTCCGCCCCTCCAGCCTCACCTATGTCCGCCCCTCCGCCGCCAACGCCGACCTCGTCGTCGACGGCACCGGCGCCCTGGACTGGAAGGTCGAGCGCGTCCTGACTGAATTGCGCAATAGTGGCCTGTTGGTTGGTACTGAGTAGTGTCCGCGGCGGTTTATACGAAATATGATATAGTCGGCGTGTGAAAGAGTACGTGCAGATCCGCTGGGTGGGCGATGCAAAAGAAGTTCTGAGCACCTTTCCTCAGGAAATCAAGAGTGTATTCGGATACTCCCTGCGAAGGCTGCAAAAGGGCCTGCTCCTGGACTGCGATGCTCGCCGGATGGAGTCGATTGGCAAGGGTGCCTGGGAGCTGAAGACCTCCAACGACCGCACTTGGTATCGGCTGATTTACCTGACACGCATCGGCGACGCGTTCTATGTCCTTCACGCTTTTGAAAAGAGCAGCCGCAAGACGGATCGCCGTGACCTTGAAATTGCAAAGTCACGTTTGAAATCGGTTCTTGCCCAACTTAGAACCACAAAGGAGGAAGGCGATGGTCAGGAAGACTAGCGTGGTAACTCATGTGACGCGCGGAGATGTGTTGGACGATCTCGGATTCACGCGCTCCGAGGCAACGGCGCTGAAGGTCAAAGCCGACCTGCTTGACGCCATCCGCGAGGAAATCGAAAGAAGGAACTACACCCAGCACCAACTCGTCGACATTCTGGACGAGCACCAGCCTGCGGTCAGCAATCTGATGCGAGGCAGAATTACACAGGTAAGTATAGAAAAACTGCTTCACTATTCCGACCGTCTTGGAATGCGTGCGCGATTGAAAGTTCTTCCGCCTGCCAAAGCGGTCTATGCGGCCTAGAGCGGTTCTCCAATTGCTATACTCCGAAAGCTGGATGCCGAGTGGATTTTTTCCCAAGAAAAAGCCACCTTGCACGCCGCTGAGCAGTGCACATATATTGGAGAACCGCTCTAAGAGTGCGCGCCCGCACAGTTAAACAGAACCTGCCGCTTACTTCCCCACCGGCGCCAGCATGTCTTCCTTGCGCATCACCAGATTCGTCGCGTTCAGCGTGGCCAGCTCAAACCCGTGTCCGTGCGTAATCGCATCCGTCGGACAGGCCTCCACGCAGTAGCCGCAAAAGATGCAGCGGTTGTAGTCGATGTTGTAAACCTTGGCGTAGCGGTCGGACGAGGAAATGCGCACTTCCGCGGTGTTTTCCGCCGCCTCGATGTAAATGCAGTTCGAGGGACAGGCTACCGCGCACAGGAAGCACGCCACGCATTTTTCCAGCCCGTTCTCGTCGCGCTGCAGCACGTGCGCGCCACGATAGCGCGGCTCCAGAACCGCTCCGCGCAGCGGGCCTTTCCCGTCCGGATAGTTCTCCACCAGAGTGGGTTCCAGCATCTCCCCAAAGGTGATGCTCATGCCCTTGGCGATGCCGGCTATGTTGCGCACAATCGACATGCGGCAAGTATACGATGGATTTCAGAGGCATTCACGATGCGGATTGCGATTTGGATGGCAATTTCTCTGCTCGCTTTTGGCTTGTGTACCTTGGACGCGCAGACGCCCTCGCAGAATCAGCCCTCCACGGCGCCCCAGGGCACCATGGAGGGCACGGAACTCACCCCCACCCCGGAACACGGCCAGGGCGCAAACCATTGCATGAACATGGTTATGGACCGCTGCATGGACCACGGACAGGCCAAGCCCCTCGTTCCCTCCGGCGGATTCCGTGTCGCCTTCGGGGCCAGGTTCAACGATTGGTCGCCGGCCAGGCTGGCCGCTCTCCCGCACAAAACCGTCACCGTCTACAACGACCGCGCAAAGGCCAGCCAGACCTTCTCCGGCGTGCCGCTCATTGACCTGCTCACACTGGTTGGAGTGCCCGCCAAGCAGCAAGGCAAGGATCTGCGCCTATATCTGGTAGCCGTGGGCGCGGACGGCTATCAGGCCGTCTACTCTGTGGCCGAAGTCAACCCCGGCATCCACGACGCCACGGTGCTTGTGGCCGACTCCGCAGACGGAAAGCCCCTCACCGCCGACGGCCCGCTCATGCTGGTCTCGACCGCTGAAAAGGTTCCCGTCCGCCGGGTCCGCAATCTGGTTTTTGTGCGCGTACAGACAGCACAGTAGGAGGCGCTCCCGCCGCGGTGGCATCCGCGGGATTCGCCACGGATGCCCAAGGGTAACGCTACTAGAGCATTTTTGCTTTTGCTGTAGACTTCCGTGCCCCACCCTTTCCGCTTTTTTCTGCGGAAAGGGTGGGATACCAATTAAATTCGGGTCTACACCATTTCCGAAAATGCTCTATTTGGGACGCGCCTCTTGCTTCTGCGGAGCAGCTTGGCGTTGTGACTGAGCAGCCTGATGCTGCTGTGACTGAGCAGCTTGGTGCTGTTGTGACTGAGCAGCCTGACGCTGCTGTGACTGAGCAGCCTGATGCTGCTGTGACTGAGCGGCCTGATGCTGTTGTGACTGAGCAGCCTGATGCTGTTGTGACTGAGCAGCCTGACGCTGCTGTGACTGAGCAGCCTGATGCTGCTGTGACTGAGCGGCCTGATGCTGCTGTGACTGAGCAGCCTGACGCTGCTGTGACTGAGCAGCCTGATGCTGCTGTGACTGAGCGGCCTGATGCTGTTGTGACTGAGCAGCCTGACGCTGCTGTGACTGAGCAGCCTGATGCTGCTGTGACTGAGCAGCTTGGTGCTGCTGTGACTGAGCAGCTTGGTGCTGCTGTGACTGAGCAGCTTGGTGCTGCTGTGACTGAGCAGCTTGGTGCTGCTGTGACTGAGCAGCTTGGTGCTGCTGTGACTGAGCAGCCTGATTGTGAGCCTGTGTCGCGGCTGGAACCCTCACGTTACGATCGGCTGCAAGTGGCCGACTGACGGCCACGTTAGTCGGGCGGCCATGATTGACACTCGCCAACTGAGCCCGGTTGGTGCTGGCTGCGCGCTCGTTCTGTACCTGCGCCCTCATGGGCGCGGCATGTTGTTCACGCAGCGCACCCAGTTCCGCGGGCCTCGCTCGCATCTGCACTCCGCCCGACCCGCCGTTGAAACTCACGCGGTCGCCGCCCCTGTTGTTTTCGCCAACATTGCGGCTGTAGACGTTGCGCATCACGCTGATGTTTATATTGTTGACTGAGCGGTTGTAGTTGAAGTGCCCGCCGCCCCAGTAGCCGCCCTGGTAGCCGAAACCGATATAGCCAAAGCCGTAGTCGATGCCGCCGTAGTAGCCGATGTGCGGTCCCCAGTACCCACGGTAAAATCCGTAGCGGTTATGCCAGAAGCCCCAGTAGCCGGGCGTCCACAGCGCCCCCTCGTAGGGAGCCTCCACCCACGCGCCGGGCACCCAGTAATAGCCCATTTGGCCCCAGGCCCAATAGCCGGGCGTCCAGAGATAGTCGTCTCCGGGAGCCTGAGGCTGTTCGTAGTAGGGCAAGGGCGGCGGCGGCTGGGTGGCGTAGGCCGCCGGCTGCTCACCGTAACCCGGATCGTCCGAAGACTGGCCGGATGCCTGATAGGAGTTGTTTCGCGAATTCTGCCGCGGAGCACTCTGCTGGGCACTGTAGGTCGCCGCGGGCGCAGGCGTACCCGAATCGGCAGCCGGGGCCAAGTTGGCCGCAGCCGGATCCGAAGCCTGATCCTGCGTGCCGGTCTGGCCAGCATTGGTGGCCGCATCGGTCTGACTATGAGGGCACCCGGTCATGCAAAGCGCTGCCGCCATGGCAAGCAGGGGCAACGGTCCAAATCTAGGGAAATAGCTCATTTCACGCTCCGTTCGACTTGAATGCTATGCGGAGCGTGCTGCGCCTGACAGTCCCATATTGACCAGCACCGGATTTGCTCTAGAGCATTTTTGCTTTTGCTGTAGACTTCCGTGCCCCATCCTTTCCGCTTTTTTCTGCGGAAAGGGTGGGATACCAATGAATTTTGGGTCTACACCATTTCCGGATTTGCTCTAGCGCCGAGCCCCCGGCGGCGCTGACTTGCCGCGGTTGTTGGCTGGCGGAGTCGTCACCAGCTTGCGCTGCTGAAACGGCTTCAGCATCTGCTGGCAAAGCTCCGCGTCCTGCCCGCGCGCCAACCCCGAAACCGCATCCTGCCCGCGGCAGAGCCTCAACTTCATGGCGTCGCTGTCCTTGCCGCTCAGTGGCAGAGTCCGCTCCAGGCCGCTGAACGAGTCCAGATCGTAGCGGTAGACAAAGTCGCCTGGATCCTTCTGCTTGCCGTAGTCGAAGTGGTTCCATGTGGCCAGTTGCGCCACCCCGTTTTCGCCCGCCAGCACCGCGTACACCTGGGTCCAGGTCACGCCGGTCGAGGGGTTCGTATTCCACACCGGCACACCCTGCCCGCCGCGCATCCAGCGCGCCGCCCACGCGTGATGCGCCACGTCGTAGTAGAACGCCGTGAAGTAGGTGTCCGCCGCGCAGTCGCGGCAATTGTCATAGAGAGCCGCCAGTTCCAGTGGCTTGTCGTCGGCAAAGCGCATCCAGTCAAACCAGCGCAGATTCACGCCTTTCATAAGCGGCGCGGGAGCGGTATGCGTGGTCAACGACACGCTCCACACTGTAAAGGTGTCCGTGCCGGGTTGCGACTGCGGCGTGGCCCGCTCCGTCGTCACCACCAGCGCCGCGTCGTACTTCACGCCAATCTCGCGTATCGCCGTCCAGTTCTCCACGGTCAGCGACCGCGTCACCCAGACCACAATGTCCTGGTCCTTCGGCGAGTGAAAATTCATCCATCGAAAATCGTCCGGCTTCTGCTCGGC
>Ga0224531_1001450_pt1 | contig 10435 bp, 6 predicted proteins | sample CBST100metaG_FD_179876 | JGI IMG/M metagenome (GOLD analysis project Ga0224531, IMG submission 179876) | Peat soil microbial communities from Stordalen Mire, Sweden - C.B.S.T100 | ecosystem: Environmental > Terrestrial > Soil > Wetlands > Peat | place: Sweden: Norrbotten County, Stordalen Mire... | reverse complement strand
GCCAACAGTCGGCGAGCTGCTGCATGATTTGATGAAGGCTAAGAAGTGGCGCGGCGCAGACAGGTGGCGCGAGCGCGCAAATGCCATCGCCCCAACACTCGTTGGCGGATCAAAGAAGCATGGCGGCCCCGACCTTGGCCCAACACGGGCAAAGCGTGCGTGGGCAGGTCTTGGCGTGGATGGCATGGGGCTGTGGGATGAGCCGCCCGCACGTGATTTCGTTGGGATGCCAAGGCTGACCACAAGAATGACCGCCCGCATTCAAGGGTTTCCGGACACGTGGAGTTTTGCGGGAAAGAAAACCGCTACATACCGCCAAATCGGCAACGCCTTCCCCCCGCCGGTCGCTGCCGCGGTCGCCAGGAACATATTCCTGGCTCTTACGGCTAGACGCCTGTTCGAGGTGGCTTGATGAGCGATCCTGCACAATTTCTAGAAGCCCGGAGAGCGTTTCATAAAGCCCTGCTGCTGAAAACACTGACTATCAACAGCAAGGGCGTGGTAAGCAACGCCGACAGCAGCAACAACGCCAGTATCGCAATGGCACGGGGAATTGCTGACCTACTGAAGGCTGAAACGCAAGGGGAACGTATCGCTGGCCAAACTTCCGGAAATCAGTTCGAATCCATCTGCGCTGAATTTGTACGTGACACCTTCTTGAAGCTCACACACTTGCGGCCAGGATTGTGGGATGTGCATCAGGTTTCTGGACGGAACCGCCTGGAGATTGCCCGTTACGAGCAATATGCGCATTTGGTCGCTCTGGATAAAGCAGCAAAAAACGATCCAGAGTTAGCTGCGGCTCTCGGGAGTGATTACACAATCACTCCTGATATTGTCGTTGTTCGTGACACCGAAGATGATGACGCGATCAATGCCCATGGCTTGCTGGTCGATGACAGCGTAACCAGACTTGCGAGTCTGCGTAAAAAGAACAATGCTTTTCCTCTTCTGCATGCCAGCATCTCCTGCAAATGGACGATTCGCAGTGATCGGGCGCAGAACGCGAGATCGGAAGGTCTTAACCTAGTGCGGAACCGCAAAGGCCGCCTGCCACACGTCATGGTTGTGACCGCAGAGCCAACCCCGAGCCGCCTTGCGTCCATTGCGCTAGGGACAGGGGATATCGATTGTGTTTATCACTACGCCTTATATGAACTGCAAGAAACGGTTAAAGCACTCGGCATGAGTGATGCAATGGATATGCTGGCTGTGATGGTCAACGGCAATAGACTCAAGGATATTTCAGATTTGCCGCTAGACCTCGCTGTTTGAGGGACCCGCATGAGTATAAGCCGCAGCGATAACATGCGGCGTATCCGCAGCAAGAACACCGCGCCTGAGCTTACTGTGCGCCAGCTTCTCCGGACACTTGGCTTTCCGGGATACCGAATTCACCGTGCCGATCTCCCTGGCAAACCAGATATAGTCTTTATCGGACGCAAGAAAGCCATACAGGTTCACGGCTGTTTCTGGCATGGCCATACCTGCCACGAAGGGGCGAGAAAGCCTAAATCAAATCAGTCCTACTGGCTTCCAAAAATCGCTCGAAACAAGGAGCGGGATGAACAAAATGCAGCCAAGTTGGCCTTGCTCGGCTGGTCGCTTCTAACAGTATGGGAATGCGACCTGCAAAGCCCTGAAAAATTGACAACGATTCTGACGGCATTTATGACAGGATCGTCAGCAAATATGCCCGCTCGATAACGCCTTACTTACGCTTGGTGAACTGCTGCTTCAGGGTGAGAGATGTCGCGTGTGAGCCCTCGTTCTTCGTTCCCTCTTCATGCGGTTCGAGCCGAAGAAGACGAATCTGGGTGCCTAGTTCGTGAGTCTCGGGTCTGGGTAAACAGAGTGTCCGTCGCGCGGTCGAGTCGATCAACCTCATCTTCTCGGGAGTGCTCCCAATTGGCCTCCTTGAACAAGCGCGCCTCAACCAAGGTGTAGGATCCAGAATCCCGCTCCAGCACGCGAACGATCGATTGGGTACGATACCAGGCCATCGGTGCCCTTAAGACCGACTCAAGCTCTTGCGGCCAATCGGGGATAGCGTCGAAGCGAGGATGTTCGCTCAGTCGAGCAAAGCCGCGCCACAGGCCAATGGACTCGTCGTTCTGAGGGCGGTGGGCTTTCACATCGAAGCGCTGAATCCACCGGTGAAGTAGTCCCTCAAGGATGGGTAGAATTTCGGGGACGTCGATGCGCTTTGCGAGGATGCATAACCCTTCAAAGAGATCGTCGCCGCCGACGGCGAGGAAACGTGTCAAGGTGGGGATCAGACGGGCATTGATCTCAAGCTGGGCCGATAGCACATGGGCCTTCTGGCAGAGCGCCGGCATCAACATCTCCTCTGCCTCTGCTAGCGTGGCGTAGAAACGCGCGCCGTCGCCTTGGGCCGCTAAGCACGCGAGAAGGTCAGATGCGTAGCTCTCGCCAAGGGGACCCGCCAGCCGCTCCGCATGCCACGGAATTTGAAGGCCGAACCGATTGGCTGCAGCGATGGCAGGACGCAGGCGATCCGCCAGGGAAGGTCCGCCCCGATGAGTTGTTCGGCGTTGGGCGACCTGATGACCCTCCTTTGTGAAAGCGACGGCAGTAGAAAAGACTGTCTCACCGCGTTCCGGATCTTTCGGCGGATCGGCCAAGCCGATAAGTGTTTCGCATTCGTCGACCCTCAGCAGCTCAAGGACTAAAGGCCCATCGGGCAAAGAATCCGCCGCACCACCTGAAAGGAGGCGGACCGCCGCCTGATAAGTCAGCGGCGAGACGGCCATCGGTTGGGGAGTTGGCACAGGGACTGCAGCCGGTCTCGAACCCGCGTTCGCCACTAGTGGTGTGGCGAGTTGGTGGAGGAGATCGTTCACTACTCGATCATCGGCCCACGCAGCTCCCGCTACGAGGGCTTGCAGCCTATGACCCAACTCCGGGCCACGCTCTGGGAATTTGGAGCGCTCCAGCAGGGCCCGCACAGCCAGCCAAACGTGCCCCGCCGCTGCCAGATGCGCGTCGATCCGGTCAAGCCGCCCGGATAGGCGCAGCGCCCGTAATACTGCCGCTTGCAGCAAAGGGCCGTGAAGGGCGTTGAGTAATTGGTCCGCTGCAATGCTTGCTGGCCCGCCTCCACGGGCAAGCGCGTCATATAGCCAACCCGCAGTGTCTGCGCCGGACGGCAGACCGGTCGGGTCATTGGTCCCCCTCCAATAACCTTCGAAATTTGGCTCAAAGCAGCGAATGAATCCGTCACGGTCGCTTTTGTAAAACTGCTCCAGGCCCCATGCTGCATCGGGAATTACAGTCGTAAGTGCGTCGTGAGCTAGGAGGCTCCGATGATGATCGAGTTTGAAGGGCGAACGCTCCGCCATTACCGATGGCTCGATACGAGCGAGCGCCGCCTCATAAGGCAATCTGCCCGCTGCTGCAATTGCCGCCCTCCGAACTTGCCAGAGTTGAGCGGGGTCGGTAGCGAGCGACACAAGCCGGTCTGCAGCGCTCACGTCGCGGATGCGGTGCGCCAAGATGCACCACCAAAGATCTGTTGCTGGGGCACCGGCGTGTGCGGACAAGTCCGCCGTTGATCCGGCACCCGAAGCGAGGATCGTGGCCGCGAGGATTGCTTGAACTTCGGATGCCTCCTCCAGGACAAAGTGTTCAATCAGTTGCGGCAATGCCACGCGATCGCGTCGGCGGGCGAGCGTCGTCGCCGCGCTGACGCGCACCAACAGATTACGGTGAGCTAGTGCCTGAAGAAGCGCGGCCGTGACATTCGGCCCAGGACCTTGTCCCTGTCGTGCAATGATGGCAGGGAGCAGGACAACTCCCTTGTTGTCCTCGGACGCTAAGGCTTCCTCCAACATGGGAATCGCCGCAGCGAAAGGTGTCACGCTGGCTATGATCCGAAGGACTGGGGCCCAACGAGGCCAAGCCGAAGACTCTATCGCCTGTAGGCGGTCGAGCAAGCCGTCTAGCCGGGAGCCAGACCAGGCCAAGCTAATCAGGGCCTGTGCTCGGACCGGGAATTCAGCTGTCTGGTCCAGCACTCGCGCCTCATAGGGGTGCCAGTCGACAAGGGCAGGCACCATCGCAGGGACAAGGTTCGCGAGCACGCCGGCGCCATCCGCGCGCCCACGGAGAGCTTCGCACAGATTCAGTATCGTCGGTTCACCCATGTAGACCAGGATTCTAATGGCATTGACGAGCGCATCGCTATCCAAGGCCTGAGTCTGCAGCGCGGCTACGCATGGGCCTCGCAACGTCTTGCGCGCGTGCCAGATCAAGCCTCCCAAAGGTCCAAACAGCGGCCCGCGGGCGCGGATCATGTTGGCAGGAGCCGCTGCCGGAAGCGCCGCTAGAAGGTCCCCGACATCCCCGGAACTGCAGATGTCCAATATGAATGTGGGCCAACCGCCGTTACGACTGTGCTCGATAAGCTCTGGATGGGTCGACAGGTGATGGAGGGCGTGCCGTAGGGCCGTGCGTCCGCCGTGCAGCAGGAACCCTAACAGCGACATCTGGATCGCTTCAGGCTGACGATCGAAAAGGGCGAGTGTGGATGGACCGATTACGCTCATCCGCCGGCGTAACGCGATTGACAGCCACGTCAAAGCGTTTGCTCCTGCCGCCGGATTGGGTGCGGCATGGATTAGAAATTCGATCAAGCCGTCCAGGCGAGACGGCTCGGCTACGAGGATCGCCTCGAGAATAAACCGGGCCCATTGGGGATCCGCGAACACACGCTCGGCTTGGCCGCGGACGAGGTCTATGAGAACCCTTGCGGGCGAGGGCCCCTCCAAGTCTTGGAGAATATCCGGCAAGAGATAGATGCCTTCGATCTGCCGAGAGCTGGCGATAACGCCGGCGACCTCTACTGCGGATACCAGCCGATGACGAGTCACATAAGGCCAGAGCGCCGGCCAGCTCTCACCAGCCAGGAAAGCGTCCCGCGCATAGGTCCGAGCCTCCTGGCCCCGGCCCGCTTGCTCCAAATGGAAGACAACAGCGCCAATCTGGCCGTGCTCTCGATACCACGCTGCCAAGGCGCCGTGAGCGTCGTGTCGCGTCTGCCGTGCGATCAGCTCCTCAAGGCCAGCTCGCACGGTTTCATGCATCTCAAATGCCTCGCCGTCATGCCGACGCAGCAAGCCTAAATCCAGCAGCTCCCGGATCGCGAGGCCAACATTGTGGTTGGGGAAGACGCCTTCGGCGTCCGCCCGTCGGAACGGCAGTGCTAAACAGGTGAGCTTCTCAGCGGCGGCGCGTGCACCGGCGGTCACTCGGGTGAAGCGGTTTCGCTCGGCATAGGCTAGCCGATCCTCGGCGGGGCGGGATGCGATCACCGCCATTTCGTCCGTTGTTTGAGCCCGGGCGAGAGCCTGCGCCAAACTGACGTTGAGGCCAGCCGCGCGACCGGCGGTTATCTGTTGATAGATACTCCAAAGCTGAGCTCGATCCGGTTCAGCATGACACCGTCCGACCAAAGTGACGAATTCCTCAAAGCTCAGGCCAGGAGCGTCGAAACTGCGCACACTAAGCTGCTTCTGCTCCTGGCCGGTAAGCTCCCGAAAAACGCGTTCCTGCCCGAAAACAATGAGGCGCAGAGCGTTTGAAGGTAAGGCGCGGATAAAGGCCGCGAGATCTCGTGCAAAGCCAGGCGGCTCGCTTCCCTCGACGAGGTCCAGTAGCAGCAGGCACTCGCTCGACATCTTGGAAAAAACCTTCGCCAGGGCGGCCAGCACGCCCTCGTAGGTCTGGTCGGGTTGGGTCGCCACCGCGAAAGGTTCAGATATGCCCATACGCCGGAGGTGGAAAGCGGATCCCACAAGGCAATCGCGAAGGCTGACGCTTGCACGCACTTCGGCATAAAGGACGAAACGGCTCGGATGAATTAGCCGCGATCTTTCGAGGATTTCTGCGGCCAACCGTGTTTTGCCGGAGCCAGAAATCCCGACGACCTCGACAGCCGCTTCCGCCCATGGATCGGTGAGGCTCGCGACCAGAGCGGGACGCCTCACGTGATCGGGCTCCAGCGGAGGTGGCGCTTTGATGGGGACCATCTGAGGCCAAACGCAGCGCAGTTCCATTTCGAATTCTTCGTGGACGAAAGACCGCCCAGGCTGCTTGGCAATGTTGTTGATGAAGCCGCGTAGATTGCGGAACAGCGTGTGTTCAATTACCGGCCGCTGCAAACCGTAGCATTGCTCCAGGCGTCGCATGACCCGTTCGGCCACTTCGATCTCGCTCCCATTTGCATCAATGATTCTGATGCGGCCAAGAACTTCCGGCAGGACAGTGTGCAGCCGTGCCGCCTCTTGAGCGTAGCGTTGCGCGAAGAGCGCGTCCGCAGGGCCATGCCTCTGCCCGAACGCATTAGCGGCAGTGGCCAAGGCGGCCTGAGCTTGTGCCGGGTCCGTCGGGAGGGAGTTGGGTGCCCGCCATCGCGAAACAGACAGGGCTCCGGCGGAGCCGGCTGGAAGGAGCACTTGCGCCTCTGCGCGTGCGAGGCTGTGAATCACAGTCCAGTAGGCTTTCGTGGTCTTGAAGGGTGCCTCCGAACCGGCTGCTAAAAGTTCCCGGACCGGTGCCGCGACTGCGTCACCGAGCACCCAAATCTGTTCATGGTCATTGCCCGTGAGGTGAGCGATGGCGTCGGGCAGGAGTTCGCGAACGATGTCCGCTAGGCTCCAGGGAGATGGATTAGGGCAGGCCTGGGCGTCTTCGGTTGGCTTCTTGACCTGCACGAAGCAGCATCGGTGAACACCGGCGTCCGTCCAACGCAAGTCAAGATCGTCCTCGCCCTCAGGACGGACGGAAGCGCTCGGCCCGTAGCGCTCGAAATGGTCGAATAACAGGTCAAGGATAACCGTGGCCTGATAGTCGAAACCGCGGATTGCACTGATCCCGCCTGGCATTTGCCTGTCTTACCTCCAGATCAGCCCGACCAGGGCAGGTCCGTGTCACACTGCTCGGCCAGAACCGGGGCGCTCGTAGTTTCGACGGTATGAGGCGCATTCGCCATGTGACGAAGGTACCACCATCTTCCGGGTGGACATTGCTCACGCCGTTTCGAGGGAGGATCTGTTGTTCGGCGCGGGTGGTAACAGATGAACCTTTTCCTCACGAAACACTGCGACCCGTGGCAGATACCCTCAAGATGCCGGTAGTCCACCAATCGGCTCTAACACACCCCTGTCGCACCTCCCGGATTGGTCATGATGGCGGAATGAGCGTAGTGCAAACTGTGACCAGGATGCCAGCCGTGATTCGATCCTTACTTTTCAGGCCACGCTGTTAATCGAACTGCCAGCAGAGCCCTGACGGCGTAGCTAGTTCCTTGAGGCCAAATCTTCTGGCTGGAGCTTCACCATACAGCACCAGATTAGTCAAATCCGCAAGAACCGTCCTAGCATCAGAAAAGAATGAGTGGCCAAGGAAGTCGGTCTCAACATTGCTCGCGTCGATGCTGTCCAGTCCTGAAATCACATAAGGAAAGTCGTATACAAAGCCGAGGCGACAATTATTGTGGAATTTTCTCGATAGCAACAGCGCTCTGTCCCTGTTCGATGCATAGAGCGTAACCCGTTCGGCGTTCGCGTTCGCTGCCGAGATAAATTTCTCTGCGTCTTGCCTGGGAACGTCGGGAGCGGTGAGAACAATCTGTTTGAACCGTTTGTGGGCTGTGCTGGAGGGGGCCTGAAGCTCCTTGAGAGCATTGATCAGCGCGCGGTTCCCCATGCTGTGAGCGATCAAGTGGATTTCCGCCGCGCCGGAGGTTTCGGTGAGCGTCTTTAGAAATCCTACAAGCCTGTCCACGGTGAGGGCGACTGTTTCTTCGTCCTTGGCGTAAAGACTCTTCGCCGCGCCGGACGCCCAGCTGTAAAGGATCGGCGCACCAGGGAACTTCATATCTCGGTTCAGTTGAGCGGTTCGCTTCACGGCTGCATCGAAGGCGACATTAAAACCATGGATGAACACGAAGGCTGTCTTCTTCTCACCCTTTGCAATGATCCGGCTCAGTTCGTTGAAGAATGCTGCAGGAGTTCTAGTCGAGCATTGCTGCAATGTGAAGTGCTTCTTCGGGTCTTCGTGAACCTGAAAGCGCCAGATGGAAGGCGATTCAATCTGATTGGTCTTATGATTCTCCGGGATCGTCACGGTGCAGACGCCATAGCTCAGCTTCGAGACTTCTGCCAGGCGATTGGAGTATTGCAACACACCTGTCTTGCTCGGTTCGGATTCGGGTTCACGATCGGTTGCATAGAAGACATTCACCGTCGTAAAGGATTGAGTCCCGAACGTGGTCTTCGGCTCCTCGGGCTTAAATGCGATTGGTCGGCCTTCTCCAAACGCAAACGTTCCTCTGCTTCTCTGAGCAGGGGCGGATTTGCGTCCAACAGTCGGATACTTCCGCGCAGCCTTCTTTGCAGCTCGCTTGACTACGACGCTCCCGCTGCGATCTCTACCGACGAGATCAATACCGAAGTCCCGACCTCTGCCATCTCCCGAGCTGTTGCCGGAGCCAAACCCCGATTGTCTGCCGTCATCGATACCACGGTGCCTCTCCAGCGTTTGAGCTGCCTTCTTCGCACTAGGTTTCGATGGAATCGGAGGAGCAGATCGCTGGATGACCCAGACCGCTGAGACGATCTTCGTATCGCCACGCTTGCCAAGGGAGACAGCCCGGCCAGCGGGAGATCTGACACCAGGAAATTTCGGAAGATCGATCCAATCTGATTTCCTTTGCAACACCTGGCTGGGAGTAAGAGCCTTTAGGCCAAGCGTTGTTGCGAGTGGGGTAGACTTCCTCGGTGCCCCCTTGAGGGCGCGAACCACTTCGCGAAACGGGAGAACATAGTAGATTGCATTGTCTTGCAGGACACACCACTCAAACGGAAACTCCTGAACAAGAGACAGGGCCTGTGCGACGGTTGTGCGCAGAGCGTCCCACACCACAAACGGCCGTGCGCTTCTTGAAATATAGAATCGAGTGGTCTTCATGTTTAGCTTCTCCTGGCAACAGCAAAATCATACCGTACCTCCCGCCGAAGCCGACATTCGGCACTATAGCTAGTCGACGCTCACTACAGCGAAATACCGGCCAACAAGATTGCTGTATCAGGGGGTGATAGATCATCCAGTCGCCAATGCAATCTAGAAAGAAAGGTCCGCTAATCCAACCGTCTACTCTGTACTGGAAGCCAGGCAAGCACGCCCAAGTGTTTGCTGCTTCCTGATATTGTTCCGCCCGGTTCTAAAACTCCCATGGCGTGGGGTTAAGAGCTTCTGGTAGGTAGAGAGGATGGGAGGGCGTGCCGTCAATCGTGAGACGAAGAATGTAAGGCTTGATCCCGGCATTTGCTTTCAACATCAGAGCGACTTCCAATCCTCGTGCCTTGAGGCCGCGCTTCTTTGGCTTTCCGTATGCGAAGATCACCAGCTCGGATTCACGAGCCATTTCCAGCAAATGGTGATCATTCTCGGGACCTATCGGGTCCGCTACCTGCGTTAATTCCCGCTGATCCGTGGCTCGGTAGGCGAAGGTGTTCCCCACATTCATGCTGCCATATCCCCACTTGAGCGCGAAGCGTCTGCACTTTGCCACAGTCGGATCGTCCACCAAAGGATCTGCCGTGCTCGGGTTCATCATGATGAACAAGACACGCGGCCCACGGCTCCACGTTCGGCTGAGACGGTAACGATACTCCTTCGAGGCACCGCCAAAAATAGCAGAGCCAACGACGCCCTTCGGGAGCAGAATTCGAACTTTGCCGCCGGGATCGTGCTGCTTGTCAACGTTGGGAGTCATAAGCTTTTTGTGGTGCAGAACATTGCTGTATTGAAGCAAAGGGCTACATGGATCAATCTCATCAGCTTACCGTATCGCTACTTTGCATCGTTGCAGTTGCCGTCTCGCCGCCTTGATGTCGATTACTTCTTGCACATACCGACGCACGCGACTATTTGTAATGACGCTCTTCTCCCGGTCCAAAGCCAAATCCGAATGTCCTTGCCAACATTGCAGTGACACGTCCGGTCGAATGGAAGCATTTTGCGGGTCAGCTCCCCACCGGTTGACCCGCTTCCCACTGGTTAAAAAATTGGTAGCATTTTGGTAGCAAATACCGCCGAGTGGGCCGGTTTAGCCGGTTTATCCGTCTCATAAGTCTCATTAGGTCAATAATATGGGCTTTTACCCACAACATGGCATGGTAGAGGTACTTGAACTCAATTACACCAAGTTCTGCAGCCCCACTTTAGCCCCACAGTTGGCGTTTCTACGCGTTCCTTAGCATTACTCAGAGCGCTAATCGGTCCGCTAAGTCTTTAAAAATCCGTCGATCATCTAAAAACAAAGCAGAGGCCGCGAACAAATGCCTGTGGCTGGTTCTACACAGGAACGAGTGCCATGATTTCCTTGTCGAGTTGCCCCGCTCGTGCGCGA
>Ga0224531_1001447_pt1 | contig 10441 bp, 8 predicted proteins | sample CBST100metaG_FD_179876 | JGI IMG/M metagenome (GOLD analysis project Ga0224531, IMG submission 179876) | Peat soil microbial communities from Stordalen Mire, Sweden - C.B.S.T100 | ecosystem: Environmental > Terrestrial > Soil > Wetlands > Peat | place: Sweden: Norrbotten County, Stordalen Mire... | reverse complement strand
CTTTACGTCGAACCTACGGCGGAACAGATCGCCACGCTCAAGGAAAGAAAATAGCCATGACAAAACGAATGAATAATCCGAAAGACAAACAAGAACGAGACGGGTGCAGTGTGGCGGACATTTCTTCCTGTTCGCAAATGCGCGTCGCAACCGGCTCAAACTCTTGGTATATGACGGAAGCGGTCTCTGGGTTTGTTCGAAGAAGTTGGACGGAGGCCGCTTTCGCTGGCCGGAAACCGACAGCACGGTGAGCAAAGTCGTGCTGAGTGATGAAGAGCTTACGCTTCTTCTGGGCGGTATCGATCTAAAACAAACGAGTCGCCGGACATGGTATCGCAAGGTACGCGAGGCGGAATCAAACAAGTTACGAATCACCGCATAAACAGTGCACAAAGTGCTTGCGTGTGTGCTTCTGTTCTGCTATGAAATAGACATCGTGAGTGAGGCTGCCCAACCCGCTGCGATGTCCACTCCGGGCAACAGTTCTTCTCTCTCCTCCGACCTTCTCGAACAACTGAAAGCGCAGCTTCCGGAGTCCCTGTTTGCGGCCGTGAGCGTTCAGTTGGGCGACATTCAACGCACCGTAGTCTCCTATAAAAATGAGCTGCAGTATCGGGCGATGAAGATCCAGCTTCTCGAAGAGAAGCTACGCTTGCAGCGAATCGCCAAGTACGGTCCTGGCAGCGAGAAGCTGAGCAGTTTGCAACTGGAGTTGTTGGAGTTCGAGCCTGGCGTCAGCAACACGGAGGTGGCGAACGAGAGCGAACGCGACGAGCTTCCACCCACTCCCGAAAAGGAGAAGAGACGCAGGCATCCTGGCCGCGAGACTCTGCCTGCCGATCTTCTCCGCGTGGAGCGGGTGATTGCCTGCACGCCGGAACAGTGCATATGCGGAAGCTGCGGGGCCGACACGAAGGTGATCGGCTACGAAGTCAGCGAAGTGCTGGAAGTGAAGCCGGCCGAGTACTTCGTGCAAGTGATTAAGCGCGAGAAGCGTGCCTGCAAAAAGTGTGAAGAGCAAGGAGTAGCGATGGCGCCGTTGCCGGTGCGGATCATCGCCAGGAGCCTAGTCTCGGACCGGATCATCATCGACACCATCGTGGGCAAATATGCTGACCACAACCCTCTCTTTCGTCAGAGCGTAATCTTCCTGCGCGACGCGGGCGTCGACATCAGTCGGGCCACGATGTGCGGTTGGGTGATGACGGTCGGCGAACTGCTGGCGCCGGTAGTGGGAGCGATGCGGCGAGAGCTGCTTGCCGGAACCTACATCCAGGCCGATGAGACGACGGTCGATGTGCAGATGCATGACCGGCGCGGCAAGAATCATCAAGCCTACTTGTGGCAATACGGCACGCCGGGCGGATCGACGATCTTCGATTTTCAAATGGGCCGCGCGCGCGAAGGACCGGCGCGTTTCCTGGACAAGTTCGAGGGACTTTTACAGACCGATGGATATGCGGCCTACGACCGTGGTGTGGGCGGCACGAAGATGGTGCATGCGGCATGTTGGAGCCATGCGAGACGGGGTTTTGTCGACGCGATCAAACTCAACAAGCTGGATGCCGCCTCAATCAGCATCGTTGATCTGATGGATCAGCTGTTTGCCATCGATGCCCGGGCACGCGACGACAAGATGGATTTCGCTGCCCGCCATGTCCTGCGCCAGCAGGAAGCCCCGCCCCTGCTCGACAAAATCCAAGCCCAGATCCTGGTGCTCAGTACAAACGTGCTGCCGAAGAGTGCGGCGGGCGAGGCTTGCGCCCACACAATCAAGCTATGGAAAAAGCTGACGCGCTTCCTCGAATATCCGGAACTGGAACTGAGCAACAATCTGGCGGAAAATTCCATGCGCGGGGTAGCGTTGGGCAGAAAGAACTGGATACATATCGGAAGCCAACAGGCCGGGCCGCGCGTGGCTGCGATCCTCTCCGTGGTTGAAAGCTGCCGCCGGCTCAGGATCCCTGTCCGCGACTATCTCAATGAGATCCTGCCAGGGCTTGCCGACAAACCCATTCTGCAGGTCGCCGACCTCACGCCGGCTGCATGGGTCGCAAGACATACTTCCGATAACCTATAAAACCGCAGCATCAGCAAGTCAACCGTGTGTTTGGCCGTACGCATACCTCAAACACATCACCCTCAATCTCACTCGGCTCGATCCGGTCAAACGAAAAGGAAGCATCAAAACGCCAAGAGTCATCGCCGCCACCTCCGACCACTACCGTGCTGAACTCTTGGGACACAAATGATGTTCACGCGATTGCCCTGAGAAGCGCTTCGCATTTTGAGAACGGGGAAAGCATACTTGTTACAATGGGAGTTGATAGCGCGCTCGCCTCACCTTAGGTCAGCTGATGGTCCGCGACGCCCAGGGTGGGCAACACGAGGCCTTGTCCTTTACAATGAAGGATGTGGTGTCGTCAAATCCGAACTCCGGCAGGAATAGATGCCTTCAGATCTTTCGTCTTCCGAACTGCAAGAACATGCCGATTCTTCGGTAACCCCGCCCGCTGCCGGACAAGTTACTAGCGACGACGAGATCTCTTTGCTGGATCTGCTGATCGTTCTTGCCGAGCGGAAACGGGTCATTCTCTCGGTTACGGCAATTTTCGCCATTGGCGCGATCATTGTTTCGCTGCTCCTGCCGCCACGCTACACCGCCACGGTGACTTTGCTGCCCCCGCAGCAGGGTTCCTCGATGGGTGCCGCGCTGGCCTCCCAGCTTGGCTCGATGGGCGGCATGGCCGCGCTGGCCGGTGGGAGTCTCGGCCTCAAGAACCCGAACGACATGTTCGTCGCCATGTTCAAGAGCCGCACTGTCGAAGACGCCATGGTGCAACATTTCGACCTGATGCAGGAGTACCACGCGAAGTTCTCTTCTGATGCGCGCAAGGCCTTCGAGGGGCACGCGACCGTGGACGGGAGCGCAAAAGACGGCATGATCCACATCTCAGTCCAGGATCGCGATGCCAGGCGTGCTTCCGACCTTGCCAATGGCTATGTCGATCAGTTCCGCCTCCAGTCTCAGCACCTGGCCATCACGGAAGCTTCTCAGCGCAGACTTTTTTTCGAACGGCAGCTTGAGCAGGCAAAGGATAATCTGGCCAACGCCGAAGAGGCTATGAAACAGACCGAACAAAAGACAGGCGTGATTCAGCTTGACAGCCAGGCGAAAGCACTCATTGATTCGGCTGCTTCTCTCCGGGCCGAGGTTGCGGCAAAAGAAGTGCAGATTCAGGGAATGCGGACGTATGCAACTGGCGAGAACGCGCAGTTGGTGCAGGCGCAGCAGGAACTGGATAGCATGCGTGCCCAGTTGGCAAAGTTGGGAGGCTCCGAGGACAGCGCCAGCGGCGGGCTGATAGTCCCCAAAGGCCAGGTTCCCGAGGCTGGCCTCGAATACGTCCGCAAGCTGCGCGACGTGAAATACAACGAGACAATCTTCGATATTCTGGCGCGCCAGTTCGAGGTCGCCAAGCTCGACGAGGCGAAGCAAGGAGCATTAATTCAAGTGATTGATGCCGCCGTTCCGCCCGACAGGAGGTCCTTTCCGAAGCGTAGCCTCATCGTGGTTGGAACCACCGCACTTGGGTTCTTCATAGGACTTTTCGTTGCCCTTCTTCAGGCGAGCTTTGTACGAATGAAGGACGATCCAGAGGCTAGACGAAAGATGGCTATTTTGTCTAACTCTTTATCAACTAGCAGGCTCTGAAACAAGAGCGAACTCTTCTCTATCGAGTCATTCTTCTCTTTAACATATGGCTGCGATCCAGCCATGAACCAAGTACATCACTTTCCGAAATGCGCGAAAAGAATAGACTTGCCCGGACCGGTATAGACGGGTAAAATTGATACAGTGTTTTTATCGAGATATGTGCCCCAAAGGGGCAACGGTAAGGGATGCGCTATGGAGGACTTCAGAGCTGGATCGATAGAGAGTTCGCAGAGATCAAGGCATCTTATTATATCATCCCTATTGTGGAAACTCCTCGAGCGCGGTGGAACGCAAGGCATTCAATTATTGCTCACAATTGTTTTAGCGTGGTATTTGTCGCCAGAGCAATACGGAGTAGTTGCATTAATAACCGTATTCATTGCTTTTGCAACAGTGTTCATTCAGGGTGGATTGAATACTGCGCTTATACAAAAAGCAGACGTTGATGCGGTGGATTTTTCGTCCGTGTTTTACATCTCTGTTTTCATGGCGTCATGCTTATATATGGTTCTCTACTTCATGGCGCCCGCTATAGCTCATTTCTATAGCACTCCTGTTTTGATTCCGGTTACGCGCGTTCTATCTTTAACTCTATTCCCCGGAGCTGTTAACAGTATCCAAGTCGCCAAGGTGTCGAGGTCCATGCAGTTTAAGCGCTATTTCTTGAGCAGCGTAAGCGGAATAGTGGGATCTGGAGTGCTTGGAGTAATCCTTGCCTATAAGGGCTATGGGGTTTGGTCGCTGGTGTATCAGCAACTGGCAAACAGTGTACTTGTTACTGTGATCCTTTGGTATACCGTCAGGTGGCGTCCTTGCTTCAGGTTTTCCTGGGCCCGGATGAGATATCTGTATTCGTTCGGATGGAAACTGCTGGTGTCTGGTTTACTGGATACCCTGTTCAAGAACATTTACGGGTTGGTGATCGGCAAAATATTCAGCAGAGATATGCTAGGATATTTTAACCGAGGTCAGCAATTTCCCACTGTCCTTGCAGCTAATCTCGACGGCTCCATACAGAGTGTTATGATGCCTGTTTTATCCGCCAATCAGAGTAACATCCCGCTTGTCAGGAGCATGGCGCGAAGATCAATAAAAACAAGCTCCTATATTTTATTTCCACTGATGCTTGGCCTTGCCGCCGTCGCGAAACCTATGGTCTCAGTAGTCCTAACGGACAAATGGCTTCCTTGTGTGCCCTTTTTGCAGTTGTCCTGCTTGGCGTACGCACTGTATCCAATCCATACAGCGAACTTGACCGCCATCAACGCGTTGGGACGAAGCGACATATTCTTGAAACTTGAGATCATCAAAAAGACACTCATCATTCTGATGCTTGCGCTAACGATGAGGTTTGGAATTTATGCTATGGCCGTTGGGCAGGTGATTACCGGCGTTCTAGCAACTTTTATAAACGCTTATCCAAACAAGAGATTGTTGAACTATTCCTATTGGGAACAGCTCAGTGATTTGCTTCCGTCGTTTCTACTGGCTTCAACCATGGCTTGTGGTGTATTCCTTGTTAGCCACTTTGTGGCAGGCAGCCCTTTGAAACTCGCCACTGGCGTGATTTCTGGTGCATTCCTATTTGTTCTATTGTCCGGGTATTTCAAGCCGGACAGCTACGTCTTTTTGACCCAAACCGTACGTGGGGTGATGAATGAACGATAAGAAAATTACTGTGACATCTCCGTTATTACCTCCTCTGAACGAATTTGTCTCATACCTCGAGGACATCTGGAAGAGAAAGTGGATTACCAATAACGGCCACTATCACGGCGAACTTGAAAAGTCGTTGCGTCAATACCTAGGTGTCGATTTTATCAGCCTTTTTACTAATGGCACTCTTCCACTGATTACCGCATTACAGGCTCTGCGCATTACAGGTGAGGTCATCACGACCCCCTACAGTTTCGTCGCAACGACGCACTCCCTATGGTGGAACGGGATTAAACCCGTATTTGTGGATGTTGATCCCGTGACGGGCAACCTGGACCCGGATAAAATTGAAGCTGCTATTACGCCGAGGACTACTGGGATTATGCCGGTCCATGTATATGGCAACCCTTGCGATGTAACGAGGATAGGCGAGATTGCCGACAAGTATGGCTTAAAGATCATATACGATGCTGCGCACGCATTTGGGGTCAGTGTGAACGGAAAGAGCATTCTAACCTTTGGAGATATGTCCACCATGAGCTTTCACGCGACCAAGGTCTATAATACCGTGGAAGGAGGCGCAATCATTTGTCGCGATGCCGCAACAAAGAGCAGGATAGATAATCTCAAAAACTTCGGATTTGTCAATGAGGTAACTGTCGTGGCGCCCGGTATCAACGGTAAGATGGACGAACTTAGGGCTGCATATGGACTATTGAATCTGAAGTATATTGATGCCGCAATTGCGCAGCGTAAAGAGATTGTTACGCAATACCGTGAAGCACTGGCTGGCATCGAAGGCATCACATTCTTTGGGGATATGCCTGGTGTTCACCATAATTACTCGTATTTCCCTATCTTTATTGATGAGGCGAGGTTTGGCATCAGTCGGGACGCGCTTTATGAAAGGATGAAAAGCAAAAACATTTACGCAAGAAGGTACTTTTACCCACTCATCAGTACTTTCCCGACTTATCGGGGATTGGAATCTTCCAGCCCAGGCAATTTGCCGGAGGCTCACAAGATTGCTAACAGCGTTATTTGCCTGCCATTGCACGCGGAAATGACTGCGGAAGATGTTGAACGAGTGATCAACTCTCTGGAGGTGAATCAGTGAAACTTGGCATCATGCAGCCCTATTTTCTTCCCTATTTGGGGTATTGGCAAGTTATTAGCGCGGTGGACAAATATGTTATCTACGATAATGTGACATATATCAAGGGCGGGTGGATTAATCGTAACAATGTTTTGGCCTCAGGGCGGAAACAGTTGTTTACTATATCTCTGCGAGGGGCCAGCTCTTTCAAATTGATTAATGAGATTGAAATTGGCGACAATTTCAACAATATGCTCAAAACGGTGCAGATGAACTATGCCAGAGCTCCCTATTTCAAGGATGTCATGGACCTGTTGGAACAGATGATTTCATTTGAATCCCGCCTCCTAGCGGAATTCAACGCGAACAGCATCCGGGAAATCATGAAATACCTTGACATCAACACAGAGATACTCATTTCATCGAAACTGCCATTTTGCACAGATGCAAAGGGGAAGGATAAAGTAATTATGATGTGTGAGTATCTGGGAGCAGACACATATTACAATGCGATTGGCGGCAAGGAACTGTATGAGAGGGATGAGTTTCGCGCGCATGGCATTGATTTGAGATTCCTAAAGACAAATCTGGCGCCATATAAACAACTTAAGGACGTTTTCGTCGCGGGTTTGTCTATCCTCGATGTATTGATGTTCAATTCGCCGACTGAGATCAAGCAGATGCTTGACGATTACGAGTTGGAATAGGGGAGGCATATGTTTGATGCAATTGGTGGGTATTTTGAGCTTGAGTGCGGTGTGCCAGGAATGGAGTACCACGATAGGGCAGAGAAGTTAAATACCGGCAGAAATTGCCTAGAATATATCATGCGCGCCAGGTTACCGAAAAAAATCTATGTGCCTTATTATACCTGCGATGTAGTCATGGATGTTCTGGGTCAGCACCCTGTCGAAGTCATTCAATACCACATCGACGAGGCTTTAGAGCCAAAGGCCCAATTCGATTTGCACGATGGCGATAGGTTCCTGTACATTAATTACTTTGGCCTGAAGTCGATAACAGTGGCCTCCCTTGCTGCTGTGTATGGCGATAAGCTTATTGTTGATAATTCCCAGGCGTTCTTTTCGAGGCCGATTATGGGAATCGACACCTTTTATTCAGCAAGGAAATTCTTTGGTGTCGCAGATGGATCTTATCTTTATACAAATCGAACAATTGATGTAGAACTTGAGCGGGGCGTATCTTATCCGTATATGATGCATCTACTGAAAAGAATTGATGTGTCCGCCGAAGCTGGCTTTGAGACTTTTACTGAAAACGAGGATCACTTAAAGCATGAAAAGCTCAAGAGAATGTCTAGGTTGACCGAACATATTCTGAAAACTATTGATTACATGCGTGTCATGAAAAAACGCATAGGAAATTATATTCTTCTTGATACGCTACTGGCTGAAACCAACGAGTTTCATTTGCATTTAACGGAGGACGAGGTGCCAATGGTCTATCCCTATTTGTGTAGTGAAATTCCAGACAGGAGAAGAATGTCGCAAATGCGAATATACACCGCCCAATATTGGAAAGGCGTGTTAGAATCTAAAGACGTTAATAATTTCGAAAGGAATGTGGCGGAAAGGACGCTATTTTGTCCTATCGATCAAAGGTATGATGAAGCGCAGATCCGCTATATCGCGCGTGAGGTGAGAACAAGATGAAAAAGAAGATCATTCTTTTTGGCGCGACAGGAAACACAGGCTCTTATCTGCTGAAATACGCGCTGGATTTCTTCGATGCAGACGAATACGAGGTTATTGCTTCTGGCCGGCGCGAAACTAATTTCTTTGATAGGATGGGGGTGCAATATCTACCTGTTGATATAACCAAGGAGGAGGAGTTTTCGAAGCTCCCTACCGAAAATGTGTATGCTGTCATGTTATTGTCAGCGGTGATCCCATCGTACATGGCCTCCTATGAGCCTAAAAAATATGTCGATTCAATCGTGATCGGCGGGTACAACGTGATGGAATATTGTCGCAAGGTACATGCGGATCGTATTATTTATACGCAAACCGTGTTTGATGTTTCCCTCTACCCTCACGATGTAATTCTGAAACCTGATGCAAAGCCAAACTTCAGTTACTCTGGCGATCACGCTGTGTATGTAGTTTCGAAGAACTGCGCGCTGGAATTACTGGAGCATTATCGCCAGGAGTATGGAATTAAGAAATTCATATTCAGACTGCCAACGATATACAGTTATAGTCCATATCAGTATTATTTTCCGAATGGCAAAAAGACGATGCGCCCTGTGTATCAAATGATCAACAAGGCAATGAATGGCGAAACACTCGAAGTGTGGGGAGATCCATCCTACTCCAAAGACATGGTCCACGTTTACGACTTCAGTCAGATGCTTTGTCGAGCAGTGCTAGCGGAAAGAAACAGCGGGTTTTACAATGTTGGTACTGGCATGCCTGTAACGCTAACTGAGCAAATCTCCACAATAGTCGACGTGTTTTCGCCGAAAGACAAAAGATCGGAAATTGTATTTTGTCCGGATAAGCCCAGCACGGGTGGTTTCTTAATGGACATAGTCAACGCAAAAGATGAATTGGGATACGTCCCTCAGTATGATTGCCGGAAATTGTTCGAGGATTATCGTGAAGAGATGAAGGTCAGCCGGTTCCTTGAATTGAGAAATATGTGATTGTAGAACGATGATTGGCCTACGGAGGAGTACTAGCGGTGTCAGATAAGGTCGTTGTAAGCATTTTCTGCATTACTTACAACCATAAGCCATACATTCGTGACTGCCTTGAGGGTTTGCTAGCACAAAAAACAGATTTCCGTTTTGAAATTATTATTCACGATGACGCTTCCACAGACGGAACAACAGAGGTGATTAAGGAGTATTCATCGCGTTATCCGGATGTGATCGTTCCCATTTATCAGAAGGAGAATCAATACTCAAAAGGAAATCGTGCGATCATTGCGACCTTTATGATGCACCTGTCTCGAGGTGAGTATATATGTATATGCGAAGGTGATGATTATTGGTGCGATCCCGGGAAAATTCAAAGGCAAACGGATTTCCTTAAGAACAACCCCGAATATGGAATGTGTTATTCAAAGGTAGCTTCGTATATTCAAGCGAAGAGTAGGTTCTCGCGGGTTTCGTTTGGCAGGCCCGTGGAAACAACGATTGAACTGCTGCAAAGGAATTGGATCCCCACGGCTACGACGTGCGTAAGGAAGAATTTGTATGTGCGATATTTAGAGGAGGTTCAGCCCGAGAGAAAGGATTGGAAGATGGGGGACTACCCTCTGTGGCTTTGGGTTTCCTGTAATAGCAAGATGCATTTTGAAGACAAGACTACTGCGGTTTATAGAGTATTGCAGGAATCAGCCTGCCATACAGATGATATCTCGAAATGGCTGATGTTCTATAAGTCAAATTATGATATAGTTCGGTTTTTTTCGCTAAAATATGGTATACCTGTAAAGGAGAAGTATATCGAATACAATGAGAACCGAGCCAAGGGCATTTATGCACTTAGTATTTTTAATAGACGTATGTCAGTCGAAGCATGGAGCAAGGCAGGTAGTCTTAGCTTAGAGGAGAAAATCTACTTGATGTTTTGTAAATCGCGTATTCTGTTCTGGATGCTGGTTCTATACAAAAAATTGGTTCTATGCAAACAATATGTAAGTGAGATCGCTAGTGACCTTGCCTTCAGAATGCGTATCCCTTAACAGCCCGTGGTGCAAGTAGCTGAATTCCAGATGGTCCGGCATCGGGGTCTGATGGATCAGGAGATTCCGGATGAGCCGAAAGCCAGAGGCTTGCGGGGTTCAAACGTATGCGTACGGCCAAACACACGGTTGACTGTATCCATCCGGGCAACTACACGGTTGACGGTCTGGGCGGTGAGCGGAGAAGTTAGTTTGGCATCCTGGCGGCGTAGGCGGTTGGGGTTAACTCGGCGAGGGATTGGATGGAGCGGTTGGCGAGT
>Ga0224531_1001442_pt1 | contig 10464 bp, 9 predicted proteins | sample CBST100metaG_FD_179876 | JGI IMG/M metagenome (GOLD analysis project Ga0224531, IMG submission 179876) | Peat soil microbial communities from Stordalen Mire, Sweden - C.B.S.T100 | ecosystem: Environmental > Terrestrial > Soil > Wetlands > Peat | place: Sweden: Norrbotten County, Stordalen Mire... | reverse complement strand
AAAAACTCCGGAAGGCGAAGGTTCATGTTGATGAGCACGGGCTTCACCGGCTGCGGAAAAAGCCATTCGGAGTTGCACGAAGCGTGAGAGCACGACCAAAGTTGTGCCGCAACTGCTTGATAAAATTGGGGCTCTCTAGCCCCAGAGGGTGTTTCCAAGCAATTTGGACTTTTACCACAAGCTGTTAAGGCTGGCCCCGTAAACAAAGGGATTTCAAGAGCGAAGTCCTTGGCTAGTTTTGTGGTTCAGATGGAACCGGCGGCGTCTGCGAGTTATGGCGATGGTGAAATATCTTGCCAATACCCCGGCCTGTGCCCTTGGCAATTTTGCCTGTTCCCTTGGCGGCGCCAACGCCGACGTCCTTGCCGGCAACAGCCGCACCCTTTCCGACATTGCCTGCGGCGTCTACGGGATGGAGGGTGACCAGATCGCCCGCGCCTTTTCCGACTCCTTTGGCTGCGGCGCCGGTCCCCTTGGCGGCTCCTTTGCCGATGTCTCCTGCGCCGCTGCCAACGTCGCCACCGGGGCTGCGCTGCTGGGGCTGGGACTGAGGCTGGGCGGGAGGCTGGGATGTGTCGGTCGGTTGCGGAGGGGGTTGGGTCTGGCTGTCCTGGCCGGGGGCGTTCTGGCCGCAGACGGCGAAGGCTAAACTGAGGAGCGCGATGGATGGTATGGAAAATGCGGTTCGCATGGGCTGAAACCTCCTCCGATTAGATGCGCTGGCGAAGGTCTCGGTATCAGCCGACGCGGAACTTCTCGCGAATCTGGGCACCTTCCGTTCATTTCGATCAGTCCGCAGCCAGCTTCCTTTTAGCTCCGGAAGAACATCTCCGCCAGTTTTACCCAAATCCAGGTTTTTCCGCCTTTCGTTTAGCCCCTGAGAGATGTTATTCGGCAGTTTGGACCTTTATCACGGGATGTTAGCCCTCGAGAAAAGAGCGCCGGACGCCCCTCCGTGACTTACTGCTTATTCACGTCCACGTAATACATATCCGTCGCCACCTGAAACTGCTCCTTCGTCAGCGGCGTCTTCATCCACTGCCACTCGGTCGTCGGATGAATGATCTGCCAGGCTCCCGGCGCGCCCACGCGCACCGGCATGGCGAACTTCTCTTCATCGGCTCGCCACTTGTACATCACCATCCCCGGAGCTTCGCCGAAGAGCAGCTCCAGCCGCGGAATCTGCGCGTGCCGCAAATACTGGTCGAAGATCGGTGTCAGGTTCATCCCGGTCTGCTGGTTGAAGTACGCCACCACGTCCTCGGTCATGATGTTCTGATACTTGAAGTGCTGATAGAAGCCGTGCAGCAGCGGCCACCACTTCGCGTCGTCATTTACCACGCTGCGCAGCGTATTGATCATCAACGCGCCCTTGAAGTATTGGTCCTCGGTCGGCTCGGCATTCACGCCGCGCTCGGCCACGATGGGCCGCAGATTCTCAATCTTCGGCTTCAGGCCATTCAAATACTTAATTGCGTCGCCCGTGCCCCAGCGGTATTCCACGTAGAGGCCTTCCAGATATGTCGTCCAGCCCTCGTGAATCCACATATCCGACGGGTCGGCTGCCGTAATGCTGTTGCCAAACCACTCGTGCCCGCTCTCGTGAATGATGATGAAGTCGAAGCGCAGACTGATGCCCACGCCGGTCCAGTCGCGCCCCATGTAGCCGTTCTTGAAAAGGTTGCCGTAGGTCACCGCGCTCTGATGCTCCATCCCCGCGTACGGCGCTTCAATCAGCTTGTATCCATCCTTCGCAAAGGGATAAGGTCCAAAGTAGTGCTGGTAAGCCTCCAGCATTCCTTTGGCTTGCGCAAACTGCACTTTCGCCTTATCTAAGTCCTCAGGCAGTACATAGAAATCCAGCGCCAGATCGCCTAACTTGTCAGAAAAGTGAACGTAATTTCCGATATTCAGCGAGACATCGTAGTTATTAATCGGATAACTTACGTGCCAATCCCAGCGCGTATAGCCGTCGCCCAAGTCTGTCTTGCCCACGAACTTACCGTTCGATACATCCACCAGGCCGTTGGGAATGGCGACGCTGATGTCCATGTTCTCGACTTCATCGCGCCACTGGTCCTTGTTGGGCCACCACATGCTCGCGCCGTCGCCCTCGCAGGCTGTGTTGATCCATGCGTGCCCGGCAGCGTCCTTCTTGAAGGTGATGTCGCCAAAGCGTCCATACTCATCCGGATGGCCGGAGTAATAAAACTCTATGGAATAGACCTGGCCGGCGCGCAGCGTTCGCGGAAAATCCACAAAGACCGCGCCCGTGTCGCGCTCGTACTTGAGCGGCGTCGTGCCCCAGAGAATCTTGTCGATGGCGAGCGTATCGCGCAGGTCGAGCTGGATGCGCGTGCCATTCTCGATCATTTTGAAGCGGATGGTGTTCTTCCCGCTGATGATTTGCTTTTCCGGATCGACGCGGATGTCCAGGTGGTAATAGAGCAGGTCGTTGTTGGCGCGATCCGGCCCGTACGCCCCGCGCAGCATTTCGGCGCGCCCTGGCGTGGGTGTGATTGCGTCGTTTGGCTTTGCGGGAGGCTTGGCTTCGGCAGATGGCGCAACAGCGCTCGTGCCGGTCTGGTTCGCCGGCTGTTGCGCCGTCTGTGCGGAGAGCGAAGCCGTGGCTCCCGCGGCGAAAATCATCAGCATCCACGCCAAAGATCGAAGGGAAACATCTTGCATGAAATTATCTTAGAGCAAAACCAGAGTAAACGTGCCCTTCGTTGAGAGCCGGGAAGATGGCTTTTTCTTGAGGAAAAAGCCACTTGAGGACATGGATTCTGTGTACAGTTGCTCTGGTTTTGCTCTAGTCGCCGCGGCGGAACCTACGCAGCGATCCCGCTGGCCTTGATCAGCAGCCATTCCGCGACGCTTGCAGGCAGCAGATGCTTGAGCAGCAGACCAATCTTCGCGTCTCGTCCGAAAACGTAGCGCAGCCGGGGGCGCGGGTCGCTGAGAATCGCCGCAATGCCGTCGGCCACAATCTGCGGGTCGGCCTTCGGCTTGCCGTTCTTCATGCGGCCTATCAACTGCTGAGCGCGGGCGGCATTGGGCGACTGCGGGTCGAGCGATTGTTTTGCCATCGTCGCGCCGCTCGACCAGATATTGGTCTCAAAGGATCCGGGTTCCACCAGCGCCACCTGAATCCCCAGCGGCTTCATCTCCAGCCGCAAGGTCTCGGCCCATCCTTCGACGGCAAACTTCGAGGCCACGTAGCTGCTCACCCCTGGAAAGCCCATGCGCCCGGAGATGGACGAAGTCATCACTATATGCCCCGAGCGCTGCCGCCGGAACTGCGGCAGAAAGGCCCGCACCACCGCCGTCGCGCCGAAAAAGTTCGTGTCGAATTGCTTGCGCAGCTCCGCGTCGGAAACGTCCTCCGTAAATCCGCCCACGGCAAAGCCCGCGTTGCTGACCAGCGCGTCGAGCCGCGCTGCCTTGTCCCCATCCGTTCGCGCCGCAATCTCCGCGGCAACCTTGGCGATCTGTTCGTTGTCCGTCACGTCCAGCGCCAGAAACTCGATGCGGTCGAGAACTCCGGCCTCGCGCGCGGCCGTCTCCAGCCTTTCGCGCCGCGCCAGATCGCGCATGGTGGCAATCACGCGCCAGCCGCGCCGCGCCAGCGTAACTGTAGTCAGCAGCCCAAAGCCGCTGGATGCGCCGGTAATCAGTGCGGTCTTGCTCAATTCACAGCCTTGGATTCAGGTTCCGAAATCGCTACCTTTTTCATCGATATAACCCTGTCAACACGGAAGGTTTTCTTTGCTAACCCATCGAAAGCTTCAAAGTACTCTATACCCTGCTGGTTTCTCCCGCGCATAGTCACGGTGACATACCGAATGGACTTGTCACCACCTGCATCTTCATATTCGACGAGATAAATATAGGGGTCTGCAACTACTTCTGTCCAGGTGATCTCTGGCCAATTTGAAACATGGGTGTCACGATGGGCTCTCGGTGGGAAGTATCCGTCCGTCAGAAAAGATTCGAGGTCCTGTTCCGTGATGATTGTGGCTCCGAATATAGCTGCCTTGCGGGCCTTAGCTGTGTCAAATCGCGCAGCCACCAAGTAGTCTGTGTCGCCGGCCACCTTTGTTACAAAGCGCGCATTTGAAGTCGAATCGATACGGGTAGCGAACTCCTCGCGGGGCTTTGATAAAGTCCCAGTGATTGCGACAGTCATCAGACGTTCACTCACAGCTTTCTCCCTCAGAATTCAATCGTTACTCTGCTGCCATTCAGCGCAATTATGATCCTTGCTCGAATGCAAAGTTTCTAATCCCTGCCTCTAAATCATTTCCACGCCCCACAAATCATGCAGATGCAGCACGCCTTCAACTTTGTTCTCTGCATCCACCACCACCAGCGAAGTGATCTTCCGCTCTTCCAGAATCCTCAGCGCCGTGGCGGCCAGTTCGTTCGCCGCAATGGTCCGCGGATGCGCGTTCATCGCCTCTCCGGCCGTCTTGCTGAGCGCCGCGCCGCCCTCGCGCTCCAGCAGCCGCCGCAGGTCGCCGTCGCTGATGACGCCGCGCAGTTTGCCCTCTTCCTGCACGGTCGTAATGCCCAGCTTTTTCGACGACATTTCGTAGATCACGTCGGTCATCGAAGTCGCGGGCGCGACTACGGGCACCTTGTCGCCTGCGTGCATCAGGTCGCGAACCTTGGCCAGCCGCTTGCCCAGCTTGCCGCCGGGGTGCAACTCGGCAAAATCCTCCGCGCGGAAGCCCTTGCGCAGGCTGACCGCGATGGCCAGCGCGTCCCCAAGCGCCAGCATGGCGGTCGTTGAAGCCGTGGGCGCAAGATTCAGCGCACCAGCTTCGCGCTCCACGCTGCAATCCAGCGCCACGTCGCTGGCTTCGGCCAAGGTCGAATGAGGATTGCAGCAGAAGCTGACGAGCGCGTCGCCCTTGCGCTTCAGTGTAGCCAGCAGCCGCAGAATCTCTTCGGTCTCGCCGCTGGCTGAGAGCGCCACCACCACATCGTCCGTCATCAACATGCCAATGTCGCCATGCACAGCCTCGGCCGGGTGCAGGAACAGGGCCGGAGAGCCAGTGGAACTGAGCGTGGCGGCGATCTTCTGCGCAATAATTCCGCTCTTTCCCATCCCGGTCAGCACCACGCGGCCGCGCCTTTCGCCACAGCGCAGAATCAGCTCGACGGCTCGCTGGAACTCCGCGGCCATCGGCCCTTCCAGGCGCGTGGCCAGCGCCTCCAGCGCGGCCGCCTCGGTGCGGACCAACGCCGCTGGTTCGTGTGCTGTCAGCTTCATGCCGCCTGCTTCACGGCTTTCAAAACTGGACGGATTCTCTTCTTCGCTCATCGGTTTTTGATGGTAACAGCTTCCACCGCCTGCGGTACGGGCACCTTCGGTGCGGCTAACCGCCTTTGGGCACCTGCGGTGCGGCCAACTGCCTTTGGCGGGTCCGCGCATGAAGGAAGGCGCGGGGTAAGGGCTATTGGTTCGACCACGCTGCGGTGCATCTGACGGCCTTCGGCTCGTCCGCTCGTACAATAAGGAGAAGAGGCGAAACCCTTTGAAGCGCAACACACTGGTCTTCACCGCCGTACTGCTCATCCTGGCCGCCTTTGCCCTGGCCGGCTGGACGAACTGGAAGTACCGCAAGCAGGCCGCTCAGCGGCCCTTGGCCTCGACCGCTAAGGCCAATTTGGCGCCTGACGCCGCCGGGGCCGCGCCCCAGTATGTCTCTCCTTTGCAGGGAAAGCCCGCTCCGGCCTTCACGCTCGAAGACCTCAGCGGCAGGAGAGTGTCGCTCGCCGACTATAAGGGGAAGGCGCTCCTGCTCGACTTCTGGGCTACCTGGTGCGCTCCGTGCCGGATCGAGACTCCCTGGCTGATCGACTTGCGCAACCAATATGCGCCACAGGGCTTTGAGGTCCTGGCTATCTCCGCCGACGATCTCGACAGCCGCGATCCCGTCAGGCTGAGCGGCGAAAAACGCGAAATCGCGAGCTTCGTCCAGCGGATGCACATGCCGTACCCCGTGCTGCTCGACGCCGACTCGATTAGTAAGCCTTACGGCGGCCTCGACGCGCTGCCCACCTCGTTCTTTGTGGACCGCAACGGAACCGTGGTGGCTGCTCAAATGGGTCTGACCTCAAAAGACGAGATCGAAGCCAATATCCGCAAGGCGCTGGGAAAATGAAAATATCGTTATGGGTGCCCCATCCTCGCCGCGTTCTTGTTTTTGCGGCTAGGGTGGGAAAGCACGGACCTCAAGGTCTTCTTGATAATAACCACAAGGTTGGTGTGGACTGATGCTCCGGATGAACAGGATAAGTTGCACGGCGGTCGTTTTTGCGGCCTTCATTTTGTCTGCTGCTTTGGCGCGCGGGCAGGATGTGCTGGTCGAGAGGTCCGCGCGGCCTCTGGCAAAAACCGCAGCCGTCCAATATCTCTATCCCGAGCAGATCACCATCCCCGCAGGCAAGCCAACCGAGGTAGCGCTCCACTTCCGCATCGCGCCGGGCCGGCACATCAACTCCCACACGCCCAGCGAAAAGGAACTCATCCCCACCACCTTCACGATTCCCGAGGGCTCCGGCGTGAGCCTTGAAAAGGCCGTCTATCCGCCCGGCACAAAATTCGTGCTGCCCATCGATCCAGGGACGAAGCTCAGCGTCTACGCTGGCGAATTCATCATTCGGGCGCGCATCGTGGCTGCTGCCGGCGAGCACCTGATCGAGGCCAAACTCCGCTATCAGGCCTGTGACACGAACTCCTGCATGCCGCCGGCAACGACTATCGCGGCCATCGACGTCATCGGTAAGTAAATGCGCTTGTCTTTCGTCTGAGTTTTTTGAAACTTGCTCAATCTTCGCCTCGTCCTGATATGGTGTTGCGGGGGAGGCTTTTTTTCTATGAGATCGGGAATTGAAACGGTGTGTGCGTTGGTTATTGCAGGGTTGGTGGCGGGGTTTTCTGCTCCACTTCATGCCGACTCGCTGGCAGTTAAAACCGAACAGGGCAAGGTTCGCGGCAAAGCCATCAATGACGGCAAGGTCAAGGCGTTTCTCGGCGTGCCTTATGCGGCGCCTCCGGTGGGTGATCTTCGCTGGAAGGCGCCCGAGCCGCCGGCCAGGTGGAGCGGCGAGCGCGATGCAACCAAGTTCGGCGCGCATTGCGCCCAGGGCCACGTTTTTGACGACATGATCTTTCAGGACAGCGGCGAGAGCGAAGACTGCCTCTTTCTGAATGTCTATGCGCCCGCCAGCGCCAAGGCAGGCAGCAAACTGCCGGTGATGTTGTGGATTCACGGCGGCGGCTACTCTGGCGGCGGCAGTTCTGAGCCGCGGCACAATGGCGATTTTCTGCCCACGAAGGGCGTTGTTCTGGTCACCATAAACTATCGCCTGGGGGTCTTCGGATTCCTGGCCACGGCCGATCTGGCCAAAGAGGCCAACGGCGCGGCAGGCAATTACGGCCTGCTTGACACGGTGGCCGCGCTGAAATGGGTTAAAGCCAACATCGCAGGCTTCGGCGGCGATCCGGGCAATGTGACCATCTTCGGCGAAAGCGCCGGCTCCTTTGCCGTCAGCACGCTGATGGCGTCACCCGCGGCCAGAGGCCTCTTCCACAAGGCCATTGGCGAAAGCGGCGCTGCCTTCAGCAGCACCCTCGCCTACGACTCGCTGGAAAAGCGCGAAAAGGCGGATGGAGACTGGGTGGCCTCGCTGGGCGTCAAGTCCCTCCAGGAATTGCGCGCTCTGCCCACGGATAAGATTCTTGCCGCCGTCAAGAGCAAGGGAGCGGTTGGCTTTCCTCCGGATATTGACGGCAAGCTGCTTACCGAGCCCGTGGAAGAGACCTACGCCGCTGGACGGCAGGCGCATGTGCCCCTGCTGGCTGGCTGGAACCGCGACGAGGGCAGTTTCTTCGGCACGCGCGGCATAACTGCGGAGCAGTGGAAGGGAATGGCCGCCGGACTCTACAAGGAGCGCTCGGCCGAGTTTCTCAAGCTCTATCCCGGCGATACCGATGCACAGGCGCTTCGTTCCGCCATCGACTACGGTGGCGACTCCTTCATCGCCTTCAGCACCTGGAAGTGGATCGAGGCCCACAAAAAAACCGGTGAATCGCCGGTCTATCGCTATCACTTTGAGCTGCCCGCGCTGCCCAGCAAGTTCCATCCCGGAACCTTTGTCTTCCACTCCGACGACATCGAGTATGTCTTTGGCACGCTGGACACGCGTCCCGGCGAGACGGTTCGCCCCGAGGATCGCAAGCTGAGCGACCAGTTCATGAGCTACTGGACCAACTTCGCCAGGACCGGCAATCCCAATGGCCCTGGACTGCCGGTATGGCCAAAGTGCGGCAAGGACGATGAGCTGATCCACTTGGACAGCGCCATTACCTCCGGCCCCGACACCCTGCGCCCGCGCTATGAGTTCCTGCTGCAGGGGATGCCGTCATTCCACTTCTAGGCCGCTGACCGCGCCCCATCCTTTCGCTTTTTTCTGGCGCAAGGGTGGGAAACCATGAACCTGAAGCTACAGAATTATGCGGTCAGAGACCTGGGCTGATTGATGCAACGCACAAAGACAAGCATGGCCGCCCAATGGCGGCCATGCTTGTCTGGAATGAAAAGTGCTTGGGGACGACGCAAAGTTCAATCTGGCCTGAAGGGGATGATCCTCGCCAGCGGTTATCTGGTTTGTGCTTCTCGGGATTGCCGAAAAGCGCCGCGTCTGCTAAAACCCATCCAAATTACTGTTCCGGGGTGACACCCGCTGCTGCGGCAAATCCCTGTTTCTGCTCCGCCGGAATCGTGTTTGCCGGTCGCGGGACTGCGAAGGAAGAATCTTTCGCATTGATCGCATTGGAGTAATCTGGGCCGAGGCCGAGCTTCTTCAGTGCCCGCGAGTCGGGCGTCAGCTTCGTTTGCCATCCCTGGTCGGCCTGATATTTCACCATGGCGACCCTGGTCGTCTCGTCCCAACTGCCGCTGGCTTCCCCGCTAAGATAATGCTCGCGGATCAGGGCTTGCTGAATCTGCGTCACGCGGGCTGAGTCGATTGCCTGTTGGCCATGCGATCGTGTTTTGGCCGGTGTCTTGTGGCTGCGGCGTCCCGCGGCGCGGCTGCCGCGCGCAACCGTGGCGCTATCGGCTGTATCGGCGCTGTGCCTGGCATGGCGGCTGTGCGCTGCGTGGCTCGTGTGCGTCGTGCTGGCGCTGTGCGTGGCATGGCTCCTGGCGGCGGAGTGATGAACCCTGGCGCCGAAAACCGGTGTGGCGGCCAAAGCCGCGAATAAGACAAATGCCAAGCTTGCTCGAAAAGATAGCATGTTGATTTCACCTCTCAAAAACAGACTTGGCCGGACAATCTGTCCTAACTTATCGAATTCTCACTCATTCCCACAAGGGGAAAAATGCGGCCGGTATCAAAGATCTACCGGGTTCCGAGGTGCGCCGAAAACAGGAATGCGTCTCCGGCGCGCCTCGGAACGCTACTGCAGCGTTCCGCCCAAGTAGTTGATGCCATAGTCGGGATGGCGCGGGTCCACAACTTCGAAAACCACGTCATCGCCGCTCTTGAGTTTGCGGACCACGGCATCATACTGTTCCTTGGTGCTCGTGGGCTGCTTGTTGATGCGGGTTATGACCAAGTTAGGCGCAAGTCCCTTCAGGTCGGCGAACGAGCCGGCTCGCACCGACTGGATCACGACCCCAGGAGTGTGCAGCTTGGCGGCCATTGAAGCGGTAGCCTCGCGGACCACGATGCCCAGCTTGCTTTCGCCCACATCGCCCTTCTCGTCCGGATTCACCTCGGCCTGCCCGCCATTCAGGTCGGCAAAGACCTTGTCCCGGTCGCCGATGGAGACCGTGGTGTCTGCCTGCTTGCCATCTCTCAGATAGCCCAGGCGAATCGTTGAGCCGACCCTGCGGCTGGCAATCTCATTCACCAGGTCGTCGCCGTCCTTGATCGGCCGGCCGTCGATGGTGGTGATAATGTCGCCGGGCTTCAAATCGGCCTTTTCCGCCGGTCCGCCCGCCTGAATCCTGCTCACCAGCACGCCGTTCTTGAAGCCGTAGATGCGGTTGACCGCGCCTGGCAGCTCAACTTTGAACTCGATGCCGATCGAGCCGCGCGTCACCTTGTGGCTCGGGCTGATCAGGTCGTTGTAAACCTGCGCCACAGTGTTCGATGGCAAGGCGAAGCCCAGGCCCTCGTAACCGCCTGACTGCGTAAAGATGGCGGTGTTCACGCCGATCACTTCGCCGTTCATGTTCAGCAGCGGCCCGCCGGAGTTGCCCGGATTGATGGCCGCATCCGTCTGGATGAAGTGCTGGAACTGACCGCTCGCGCTCTTGTCGATGGAGCGGTTCTTGGCCGAGATGATGCCTGCCGTGACGGTCTGCGAAAGAGCAAACGGGCTGCCGATTGCCTCTACCCAGTCGCCCACCTGAGCCATTTCGGAGTTGCCCAGTTTCACGG
>Ga0224531_1001441_pt1 | contig 10475 bp, 9 predicted proteins | sample CBST100metaG_FD_179876 | JGI IMG/M metagenome (GOLD analysis project Ga0224531, IMG submission 179876) | Peat soil microbial communities from Stordalen Mire, Sweden - C.B.S.T100 | ecosystem: Environmental > Terrestrial > Soil > Wetlands > Peat | place: Sweden: Norrbotten County, Stordalen Mire... | reverse complement strand
GTAACTCTCCGTGGCGTGGAACAGTTGCGAGTAGTCGGGCTCGCGCAAGGCTGTGCGCAGCAGAATCAGGGCGTCCTGCCGGCTGGCGAGATAGACCCCCAAGTCGATGGTCAGGGCACGGCCCACGGCACCCTGAGCAAGCCGCGCGGCCAGGGCGCGGTTTTGCGCGTTTAGTTCAGGGCGACGGACCGCTAGCAGGCCCTCCAGGTCGGAAGCTGGCAAGGCGCCCAACCGATGCACGACGGCACGGGAGCGGATGGTGGGCAGCAGTTCCTGGGGATTCTCGGTGAGCAGAATGAGCGAGGTGTGCTCCGGCGGCTCTTCCAACACCTTAAGCAGCGAGTTGGCCGCCTCTTTCATAAAGGCCGACGAAGTGAAAATGGTGAAGGTGCGCTTCGACTCGACCGGCGGGCGGTAGTAGGCCACGTGAATCACCTGCCGCACCTGGCCCAGCTTGATGAGCAACTGCGGCGGGTCAGGCGGGACGATGAGCACGTCCGGGTGAGTCTGGATGAGGATACGGGTCTCGCGCTTGTCCGTGTCGCGCATCTGCTCCCGCGCTTCGACGGCCTCGGCGACGCGCGCTTCCAGATCGCCCGAGTGATTGATGCGTGTGCAGTTGGCGCACACGCCGCAAAAGTCGGGCAAACCGTCCGATTCCGTGGGGTGCAGGCAGTTGACCGCCTTGGCCAGCATCAAAGCCAGCGTGTACTTCCCCGCCCCGCGCGGCCCGGCCAGAATAAGCGAATGCGGGAAACGCTCCACGCGAATGCTCTCGCGGAGATGACCGACGGTAACCGAATTGCCGAGAAAATCCTGAAAGCCCACGGTTTGAGTCTAGTGCATTTTCGCGCAGTTCTGCCGGGCAGTGCCTTTGTCCTGCATCCCAAGGCCGGGCGCACAACTCCATATACCTATGGCGATGACCTGTGACGTTTTCCGTGTGCGCCCGTGACACGTTGCTATGCGATTAGTTTCAGGGCCCTCGACGGGCTGCCACTCATTGCGCGTTCAGGCCCTTTGACACCACTATCGCAGTGCAGTTTGTGCTCTTCCAATGCGCTTTTGGCCCGCTCCATATCCACATATTTAAGAGCCGCAAATTTCCTCGTGAACCGATAACACATGGAGGAGCGCGCTTCGTCATACTCACTGTGCACGGCGTTGAAAGCTTGTTCCAGATCCTTGCAGACTAAGCAAACCATGGCATTTCCTTCTAGCTCTCCGCCGGGCCTGCGGCGGAAGATATGCGGTCGTATTTCAAAAAAATAATCGGAAATCTCGACTGGAGCGATGTTCTCCCTGGCGAGAATGTTCCAGAGTGCCGATTTCGACAGACGCCCCTCCCCCCACTCTTGATTAAGACTGACGGACAGACGATTCTTCAACGCGATGATTCTGAGTGCCGATTGCGGTTTCAGCCGTCCAGGTGCTTGCTTGACCCATACGTGCCTAGAACGAACTATTGAGGCGAGCAATAGCTAACTTGTCGCCGATACCACGACAGCGGAGTCTTCTCGCGGCGATAACATGGTCTAGCTTCGATTGTTTGAGAGGCTTTAGAGCGATCCTAACTAAGCCCCATCGTGACTAAGTGCAAGAGTAAGATACTTCACATCGACTGCCTTAGTGGGGAAAAGCCGAACAAGCAGGCATCCAACGAGCTACTTTTTCAGTGTTACGCCGAATGATCAGGCTTGTCAAGTTCGAGAGCCCCACGCCCCAGGCCTCACTGGCGAGGCCTGGGAACAGGCACTTTCGGCAGGCCCTGCTTACGAGTGCAAATCGGTCTTGGACAACATTTCGAGGAACTGGTGCAGGGTGGTCTGGTCGATGCCTTTACCCACCAACTTGCCTTGGCGGTCGAAGACGAACGTCGTAGGAATTCCGGTGATGTGGAAGAGTTTATGGACCTTCCCTTCCGGGTCCAGCAGAACAGGCGGATGATAGCCCCACGGCGCAATCACCGAATTAACCTTGAAGGCCTCCTCGCTGGTAATGGAAAGCACGACCAGTCCCTGGGACTGGAAATGGGTATAGAGCGCGTCCAGATCGGGCATCTCCAGGCGACAGGGTGGGCACCACGCGGCCCAGAAGTTGACCAGAACAATTTTGCCACGAAGTTCGGAGAGCGTGACTTTCTTGCCGTGCAGGTCCCTGAGGGTAAAGTCGGCCTTTTCGGCGTCCGCGTCATCGGCAGCGAGAATCTCGACGGATTTGGCGTAGAGCGGATCGTCCATTGTCTCCGCGGCGTGCATGTAGCGGACAAGCTTGGCCAAATCCATATATGGCTCAGGAGGATTGGGCCCTTTGCTGGCAACCGGCGATTCAGCCAGAGCCTTTGCCAGGGTATCTGCCACGGCCTGCACCGTTTGCAATCCGTTCTCCCCTTCCGTGACTTCATGGGTAAGGGCATCGGCCAACCGGACTTTGGCCGGCCCGGCAGGAAGGGCGCGAATATCCGCCGCAAGTTGTACGAACATTGGTGGGCGCTTCGCGGCTGGAATTGAACGGTAGTTCTCAAGTTGTTTCGTAATGGCGGATTCGGGCCCTTTCGCGTGTAGAACTGGCACTGCGAAAAGGACCGCGACGGCGAAGAGAAAACTTCGACGAATCGTGCTCATGCGGTCTCGCTTCTTTCGTGAATTGTGGGTATTGGAGCTTCGGCGGAATTATACCCTGTGAATCAACGAAAGAGCCCCGCGGTTCGCCGCCCGCAGTCTGCCAACGTCCAAAGATCCGGGAAGCAGTAAGGCTCGGCGGCTCAGCCGATTGCCCTTGGGGCAACCAGCCGCTCGGCGATAGCCTCGACCACCTGCTCGTGAACCTCGTCGATAGAGAGGTCGCCTGCGATCAGCACCACACGGTCCGGTTCGCGCGCTGCGATCTCTCGGTACTTCAGCCACACGCGGCGATAGAAGGCGTCCTTCTCCTGCTCGAAACGGCCCTCGTCCTTGCCGCTTTGTTCGGCGACGCGCTGGTTACGGCTGCGGGCGCGGGCAAGGCCCCTTTCGAGCGAGACTTCGAGCGAAGGCAGCAGAAGCAGCGTCAGGTCGGGTTGCAGGCCGCCGGCCAAGAGGCGGTGCAGTTCGAGAACCGGCTCGGAGCCGAGCTCCCGTCCTCCGCCCTGGTAGGCTTCGGTCGAATCGGTAAAACGGTCGCAGAGGACGATCCGGCCGGCGGCAAGGGCGGGCTCAACTACCTCGGCAATCGACTGGGCGCGATCGGCGAACATCAGGGCCATCTCGGCCATGGGCGCCAGCGGAGTGGAGTGGGCGTCAAGAACCAAGGCGCGAATGCGGTCGCCGGTGGCCGTTCCGCCAGGTTGGCGGGTGACCAGCGGGGCGTGGCCGCGTTTTTTGAGCCAGGCGGCCAAACGATTGATCTGGGTGGTTTTGCCGGAACCATCCAGGCCCTCAAGAGTGATAAAAAGACCGCGCGGCATGGGCTGAGTTTACCACCGCAACGGAGGGGGAGACGAGGCTGCTGCGATTGTGGTACAAGAGGATAATTTTGAATGTCACCGGAGGCAGGCGACTGCCCTCCAACGGAGTCGAAACGAAAGTGGCCTCAAAAACTCTCCACAAACTCGTTGTTTGCGGCTTCCTCGTCGTTGCCATGCTCGTCGCGCGGCAACTCAACGCCCAAAACCAGACGCTCGAAGGTTATACCGGCGGGTTTATCACGCCCACAGCCTACGTCGTCTATAGCGCCAAGGGCCAGTTTTTCTCCCACCCCGCCGTCAGCTACCACTTCCTCAATGCCGACAAGGTCATCGGCGACATTCACACCTTCGGCATTGCCGAGGGCTTTGCGAACCGGGCTGAGGTAGCTTATGCCCGCAGCGTCCATCTCACCGGTGACAGCGCCTCGTTCAGCAGCCTGTGGAAGTTCCCCGGGATGAATGTCTTCAGCGCCAAGGCTGTGCTGGTGAAGGATGGCCAGGGGCATCCACTCATGCCGGGACTCGCGGCCGGCGTCATCGTGCGCACCCACGATAAATTCGTCTCCGGCGCCCTCTACCAGGAGATTGCGGGGCTCCAAGGCATTGCCGTACCCGCCAAATCGTACACCAATGAGGATGTGTACGTGGCTCTCACCAAAACCTGGCTGAAGCCTCCGGTGCCGCTGCTGATCAACTTCGGCTGGAAAGCCACCAATGCGTCCATCCTGGGCATCGGCGGCCAGTCGACGCGCTTTAGCGGCCGGCTGTTCGGCGGTTTGGGGATCCCCTTGCCCCTGCCCCATGGTTTCGGCATGGTGCCCTCGGCCGGGTTCACGCAGGAACCGCCACAGGTGAAATACCTCGGCGACATCCTGGTTGGCGGCTCGGCGCATATCCCGACCACCCTGGACTACGCGATCCGCGTCACCCAGAAAGAGCATCCGCATGTCACCTTCGATATTGGCGTCGGACAGGTGGCCGGGAACATCGGGGCAGCCCCGACCGGCTTGCCCCTGCCCTATCCTCAGACGGTGCCCGTGGACCTGCAGGCGCGCCATGTAGTCGGCCTGGGGCTGGGCTTCCGCTATTGATGCTGTAGCCGAACAATTCCACCCGCCGAAAATCGACTGTGCAGTTTTGATCACGGGGGGAGGGGCCGCCGGGATACTATGGCAGCGAAGTACCCAAGCCCTTTCCCTGCAAGACCTAGGCCAATTCGGCCGACAGGCCGGGCCGGAAAGACAAGGAGGTTCTTCTCATGAGACTGTTCGCTTCCGCACGCTGGCTTTTGCCCGCGCTGCTTTTCGCTCTGATTCCCGCATCCTCGCGAGCACAATTGTTGATCTCGGTTGAAATTGCTCCCCCGGTGCTTCCCGTCTATGTGCAGCCCGTCTGCCCACAACCTAACCTGATGTGGACTCCCGGCTACTGGGCCTGGGGCCCGGACGGCTACTTCTGGGTTCCCGGCGCCTGGGTACCCGCCCCCTACGAGGGTGCGCTGTGGACCCCGCCCTATTGGGGCTGGGAAAGCGGCCACTACGGCTTCCATGATGGCTACTGGGGCCCGCACGTCGGCTACTACGGAGGCGTGAACTACGGCTTTGGTTTCGGCGGGATCGGCTTCGCCGGTGGCGAGTGGCGCGGCGGAGTTTTTGCCTATAACACCGCCGTCGTGCAGGTGAACACCACCATCATCCACACCACGTACGTGGACCAGACGATCGTGCAAAGGACCACAATCGTCAACCCCAATCATGTGGCCTACAACGGCGGACCGGGAGGCATTCAGCACCCCCCTGCGCCAGAAGAGTTGGTAGCCCAGCATGAACAGCATGTGCCCCCGACCAAGTTCCAGGCGCAGCACTTTGCCGCGGCCAAGGTCGATAAAACTTCATACGTCAAGGCGAACGGCGGTCACCCCAAGATTCTGGCGGTAGCTAAGCCTTTGCCCGCGGAAAAGCACGCTCCTCCTCCGGGATTCAAGCCCCCCGCCGCCACAGCTTCGAAGTCAGCCCCAGCCGCAGCGCCGAAAGCTGCTCCGGCGGCAGCGCCCAAGGCTGAGCCAAAACCCGCTGCGAAGGCGGCTGCGCCCGAGGCAAAGCCAGCTCCTAAGGCTGCTACGCCGAAAACTGAAACCAGACCAGAGGCAAAGCCAGCCCCCAAAGTCGCGCCGAAGCCAGAGGCAAAGCCAGCTCCCAAGGCTGCTGCTCCAAGAACGGCGCCTACACCAGAAACAAGGCCCGCGCCCAAGGCGGAGCCTCGGACAGAGGCAAGGCCTGAGCCTAAAGCCGCTGCACCCAAGCCTCAGGCGAGGCCAGAGCCAAAGTCTGAACCCAAGGCGGCAGCGCCCAAGCCGCAGCCGAGGCCGGAGTCAAAACCAGCTCCGAAGCCCCAACCGAAACCGGCTCCGGCCCCCAAGAAGCAAACAAAGCCAGAAGACGAAAAGCCCAGGTAAGTGCCCCCTCGGCATTTTGCCCTTCATCGCGCAAAGGCCCACGGCAGGTCGTGGGCCTTTGTGTATCCGAGGAGCCCTGGACAACCGCATTTCATCGCAGACGAGGGTCAGACCCGCGGCATTTGGTCGATCGACCATCTTTCTATGCCGACCGATTCTCCCTTGCACGCCAAGCCGGCTTGCATCCTGTGAGCGGCGCATACCGAAATTTCGCCGGCGAGTTGCAACTTACCCGCGGAGCGCGGGTTTGAAAGGAAAGTAGCCCTCCTCCGCAATTTGGATTGGGCTACAAGCTTTTGATTTTCACCACGATCCAGAAGGCAGTGAGCTTTTGGAAAGATCTTCGACAAGCGGGAGCGATAGGCGTTGACTCGGCCTTCAACCCGGTTAGAGTAGACACCGAGCACCGCATCAGGCCCCGCCAGACCCCTAACCCTGCCCAGGGGGAGGATGGAAGAACGACAGTCGGGCAGGCACGAAAGAATCGAGAGGTTTTACTTATGAAATTGTTTCGCTCCATGCGCTGGCTGTTGTTGGCGTCTCTTCTCTGTTTGGTCCCGGCGTGCTCGTTTGCCGGAGTCTTCATCAGTGTCGGATTTGCGCCACCGGTGCTCCCGGTTTACGAGCAACCCCCGTGCCCTGAATCGGGCTGGATGTGGACGCCTGGCTATTGGGCTTACGGCGAGGATGGGTACTATTGGGTGCCCGGCTCGTGGGTTCCTGCCCCCTATGAGGGAGCGCTCTGGACGCCCGGCTACTGGGGCTGGTCCGGCGGCATGTTTGTCTTTCATGACGGCTACTGGGGACGCCATGTTGGCTACTACGGCGGCGTGAACTATGGCTTCGGCTACGGCGGCATCGGATTTGCCGGCGGCATGTGGCGCGGCCATGAATTCGCCTACAACACGGCCGTGATGCGCGTTGACGTTACGCGCATTCACACCACCTATGTTGATCGGACGATTGTGGAAAGAGGCTATGTTGCCAGAGACAGCCACGTTGCCTTCAGCGGCGGTCCCGGCGGCATCCGGCATGATCCAGGCCCCGAAGAGAGGGCAGCCGAACACGAGCAGCATGTGGCGCGGACCTCGTTCCAACAACAGCATGAATCTGCGGCCCGAAGTGACAGAAGCTCCTATTTCAAGAGCAATGGCGGACGTCCGCAGACATTGGCTGTAGCCAGGCCACTCGGAACGGACTCGCACGGCGGTGCGGTCGGACGCCCCGGATCACAAGGCGGAATGCAGCAAGGCGGCCGGAATGCCGGCGCAGGCCAAATGGGTCAGCGGCCGAATTCTACTCCTCAGACTCATTCACAACCGATGCAGCAGGCCCGCCCTGCCACCCAACAGCGACCGATGCAGCAAAACCAAACACAGCAAATCCGTCCTGCGCAGCAATCGCGGCCGGAAAACCAGCAGAGGCCAGCACAACAAGCCAGGCCTGAAGCGCAACAGCGGCCTGCGCAGCAAACTCGTCCGGAAGCTCAGCAGAGACCGGCACAACAGTCCAGGCCGGAAGCACAACAACGACCGGCACAACAACCGAGGCCTCAAGCACAACCGCGGCCAGCGCAGCAGTCCAGGCCGGCGCAGCAATCGCACCCGGAGCCTGCTCCCAAGAATGAGCACAAATAGGAGCAGCGCAAGACAACGTTCCGATTCCTGAGTAAGGGATCGGCCCCAAAAACCCAAGAGGCCCACGATCAGCCGTGGGCCTCTTTGTATTAGGAGGCGGCTAGTTCGATGCCGGCGATCTCCACTTCCAGACCGCCATATTCCGGGTGGTCATTTTCGCGAATGCGGTAGGCGACGTCGATGAGGCTCCCCCTGGTGAGCGAGAGCTCCGTCGCGCGGGCGGCGAGGTTCCACCCCACCGCCCGCAGGGCGCCGCTGGAGCCGGCCAGCGGCTGAGGCTGCACGGAGTTCTGCGCCAGTTCCAGGCGAAGATGGCGCTCCTTCATGAAACGCGGCGCGGTCAGCAGGCGCACTCCCCGGGCCACAAAGACAGGCTCCGGGTTGCCGTGGCCGAAGGGCTCCAGCTTGTGCAGCCATCCAGCCAGCACCGGGGTAATGCGATCCAGAGGAAGTTCGGCGTGAATGCGGAGCACATGCTCTGGCTCCCGTGCGGCAAGGTGCTCCTCCGCATACAAGCGAAGGCGTCGCTTCAATTCAGGCAGCGAGGCGGATGGCAGTGCAAAGCCCACCGCAAAAGCGTGGCCCCCGAAACGGGTAAATAGATCCGAGCAGCTCTCAATGGCATTCAGCAGTTGGAAACCATCGACAGAGCGGCCCGAACCATACGCCACTCCATCCTCCACGCTGATAACGAGGGCCGGCTTGGCCGTGCGTTCCACGACCCGCGAGGCCAGGATACCGATGACGCCGCGGTGCCAGCCGTCGCCATCGATTACCAGTAGACGATCTGAGGCGAGTTCGGCAGCGAGTGCGACGTCCAACTCGGAGGCTGGCTCCGACCCGCCCGCCAGCCGCGTCTCAATGGCGAGAAGAGCGGTGGCCTCGGTGGCGCGGCGCTCGGAGTTCAGACGTTCGAGCTTGGCGGCCAGTTCTGTGGCGCGGCCCAGGTCGCGGGTAGTGAACAACTCAATCACTTCAGAGGCCACGTCCATGCGGCCGGCCGCGTTGATCCTTGGCCCCAGGCGAAATCCCACATCGAATGCAGTAATGGGCTTGGCCGCGGGATCCAACGCGGCAACTGCAAAAAGGGCGCGCAAGCCGGCTCCGGCTGGGCAGCGCAACTCGCGCAAGCCGAGCGCAGCGATCACGCGGTTCTCGCCCTTCAGCGGCACAGCGTCGGCGATGGTGGCGATGGCCGCCATCTTCAAAAAACTCGGCAGCGTCTTTTCGCGGGTGCGAGTCCGGTCGCGCCGTTCCAGCACCGCCTGCGCCAGCTTCAAAGCAATCGCCGCACCGCAAAGAAACTTCTCCGGGTACGCGCAAGTCGGCTGGTTGGGATTCAGAATGGCCAGTGCCGTGGGTACCGCGTCGCCCGCTTCGAGCAAATGGTGATCAGTGATGATCAGGTCCAGGCCCAGGCGGCGGGCGGTTTCAGCCTCGGCAAAAGCTCTCATGCCGGTGTCCACGGTGATCACCAGCCGCGCGCCCTCGGCGTAGGCTGTCTCCAGCACGCTCGACTGCAGGCCGTAGCCTTCGAGCAGCCGGTGTGGAACATGGAAGCGAGCAACGCCGCCCAGCATTTCAATCGCGGTTTTCAGCAGCACCACGGCCGTGGTGCCGTCCACATCGTAATCGCCGTAGAGCAGCACCGGCTCGCGATTGGCGATGGCCCGCTCCAGCCGCTCGACTGCCGCGTCCATGCCCAGCATGAGGAAGGGATCGTGAAGTTGAGCGCTTTCAGGGTTGAGGAAGGCGAAGGCCTCAGCGGGCTCAACAATGCCGCGCGACACCAGCAGTTCGGCCAGCACGAGGGGCAGCCGAGCAGCCTTGGCCAACGCCGCAGCCTCGGCCGGATGCGGCTCAGCGAGCGTCCAGCGCTGACGGGGCAGGATTCGCGGAACGCTCAGCGGTTGAGCGCGCGGCGAATCCTGCAGCGGAGCGGGGCCGTTCTGTCCAGCGACCGCCGTACTCACCAGGGTTACTCTTCCTCGTCGTCGTGATCGTGGTCGTGCTCGTCGATGACGATGTCCTGGAAGCTCTCGATGTCTTCGAGCAGCACTTGGTAGCGCTCATACCATTCGGTCGTGGTTTCGTGAAGAAAGACCAGTCCCTGGTAGACAAAGCCGAGTTGGATGTAGCCGAGATTTCCGGCGTATTTGCGCAACCATTGCGCCTCCACCAGTTCCGTGGCCTCTTCGTCGGGGAAGTTCATCTCCCCGGCCTCTTCGACCAATGCGTCGAGCTCTTCGCGCTCCAGCGACATTTCGCTGAAGGTCACAAAGGGAGCGCCGACGTGCTTGGCCATCTCCACAAAGTCTTTCCATGCGTCAGGGTTGCCCTGTCCCTCCCACACAACGGAAGGAATGTCCTCGGTGACGTAACCGGGAAGGCGTTTGAGTCCATGGCCCTCGATAAAGGCCACCATGTCGTCTTTCAGCGAGATTAGGTTGTCCGTGCTCATAGTCAAGCTCTCATTTTCGCAGATGAGGCCGGGCTGGCGGGGTCCTCCGGTGAAAAGTTCGTCGCGAAGAGGGCCGAAGCAGTAGTCTGGAGTCAACCAAAATCCAGGAGGAACGCCGCTTGCCCGCATTTGAGCACCACGTCTTCGTCTGTCATAATGCCCGCCCTGAAGGGGCGCCGCGGCCGTCCTGCACCAGGGATGGCAAGAGCGACCTGCACGCCGAACTGCAGCGATTGGCGAAGGAAGCCGGATTGGGTGCGCGGGTGCGCATCAACAAGTCCGGATGCCTGGACCAGTGCGAGCACGGGCCGATGATGGTCGTTTACCCGGAGGCCGTCTGGTATGGCAATGTGCATGTAGAAGATGCGGCCGAAATTGTCCGGGAACATTTGGTGGGCGGCCGGCCAGTGGAACGTCTGCGCGTGGCCGAAGAGTGCCTGAACACCAAGAGCTGCCCGCACCAGGGATAAGGGCAGG
>Ga0224531_1001440_pt1 | contig 10477 bp, 4 predicted proteins | sample CBST100metaG_FD_179876 | JGI IMG/M metagenome (GOLD analysis project Ga0224531, IMG submission 179876) | Peat soil microbial communities from Stordalen Mire, Sweden - C.B.S.T100 | ecosystem: Environmental > Terrestrial > Soil > Wetlands > Peat | place: Sweden: Norrbotten County, Stordalen Mire... | reverse complement strand
GCATGATGGCCGTCGTGATGAGGGTCAGGTCGCCAACGCTATAGCGACCCTGGATGGTGCAGTAGATGCTATAGGCATAGGCGCCGTAGTAGCCAAGCTGGCCGAGAATTGCCAGCAGGCCGCCCCAGAAAAGACGGCGGCGGTTTAGAGCAACGTTTTCGTCGTAGATCCGCTGGGAAAGCTCCGTGAAGCGGTTCGTCAGATAGTTGCTGAGGTTGAAAAGCTTGAGCTCTTTGGCCGCCTCTTTGCTGCCGCCCACCTGACGCAGATAATCCATCTGGCGGCGCCATGGCGTCTGGTGGAAGTTCTTTGCGTAGGTGAGGAAGGCAAAATGGCTCTCACCGAGGAACGCAGGAATGATACCGACAATAAGCAGCAAAAGCAGAAGGGGAGAATACCGGATCAGCACGGCCGAGAATGCAATGGCGGTAACCGTCTGCTGGATGAGCCGGCCCATCTGCTGGATCATGGCCAAGCGGTCCGTTGCCTGCACGCGAGCGCGTTCGAGGCGATCATAGAAGACGGGATCTTCGTAGGCCGTAACGTCGAGAGACGCAGCCTTCCGCATGACCTCTACACTCACATGCTGGGTGTATCGGTCTGCGAGCAGGCTGTCGCAGTAGTCGACTGCCCGAGAGAGAATGCCAATGAGCACAGCGAGAGCCATCTCCGAGCCCACCAACCACCAGAAGTGTTGGGGCAAGGGCTGGTGCAGGCGGATGGTGTTGACCCCGTCGATGATGAATCGGCCGATGATGCCGATACCGACGGGCAAAAAGGCAACCAGAACGCGGAGAGCGATATTCCAGAAAACGACCGATGGTCCAGACTCCCAGACGAAGTGAAGGACGGCAGGCACATTTTTGAGAGCGTGCACGCGGTCGCGCCAGGCGCTGCTGGGGTTTTGTGGCTGATCGGCTTGGTGCTCGCTGGGTTCATCGGCGAGTTTTGCGTCATTCATGGCTGCGGACATTCACCCTTCAGGATTTCGCCGCGTGTGGCCAATATGTTATTGGCCACACGCGTGTTGGGTTCCAAGGCGAAGGTTCAGGCGGAGTACTCCTACCAGCGACGTCGAATTACCGGTATATGCAATTCGATGCACACGGACGATGCTTTGTTGTTTGTCGCGGAGTTGAAGCCATACGGGGTCAGGGACCTAGCGTCGTTGGAAGCGTGCTCCAGAGAATTAGTTAAATTACGAAGCTGCACCTAAAAGGTTACAGCACCCTCCTAAACTCCCAGAGCTTTTTGCTCAAGAAGCTTGTGCTAAATAATTTATTTACTCCCTTTCCTGGTTCTCCACCGGTCAATAATGACCGCCGGGGAAACAGCGCCCCCTAGAACTGAATTATGCATGAAGGCAAAATATGTGTAGGCGAGACAGAACTAATTGATCTGGCATTGAAGACTGTCACGCAGCAGCATAACCGACATCGTTTTGCAGAAAGCACTTCCGCACATGTTGCGGTTGCTTCTGATTACCGCGCAATGAAGCAACCTGCGCCTGTTCCAAACACACCGCGATTTCAGGGAGAGGTCTTTCCGCTACTCCACTTCCTGGCGGGCGCGGTAGCCGTCGCGAGCGATGATGTCGTACTTGAGCGGCTTGTGCTTCTCGTCCTGGATGCGCAAAGGCTGCCCTTCTTCGTCTACCAACTCCACACGCAGTTTGCGATAGGTGCCGTCCTGCTTGGGGTTGGAGGGACGGTAGACCAGCTGATACTTGGAGCGGATGGTCTGGTTAATCTGCTGGAAGATGTCAGGCATCTCCCCGGCAAAGCGAGGGAAGAAGCTCATGCCCCCGGTGAGCTTGGCAAAGGTCTTCATCTCGTTGTCCGCCTGCAGGTAGTCCATCTCCCGCATTTGCCCGCTCCACCCGCCGCGGCCTTCGCTCATGATGCGGGCTGCGCCGCCGGTGGAGACGGTGAAGATGGTGATGTCGGGCGTGGCTTTTACCTTGGCCGTGATCTTGTCGAGGGTGAGCTTGGAAAACGTGTCCCGGCCGGAAGCGATGAGAATGATGTATTTGCGGCCCTGTATCCGGTTCAATCTGTCTTCCGCCTCATAGAGAGCGTCGAAGAGGTTGCGCTCGCTGAAGCCGGGGATGCGCAGCGTGTTGATGGCCTCGTAGAGCTGGCGCTTGTCCTGGGTGAAGTCGGTAACGATCTGCGTGTGCATGTCGAAGGTCATCATGGCCACGTAGTCCTGCGGACGCAACTGCTGCGCAAAGGCCCAGGCCGAGTTGCGCATGTCGTAGATGAACTGGTAGTTGGTGGCGGCAAACTCGCACAACAGCAGAGCCGTGATAGGGGCCTCGACGCGCTTGAAGCCGGCGATCTTCTGGGGCACGCCGTCTTCGTAGACACGGAAGTTGGCGGGCTTGAGATTGGGCACGAACTGGCCGGTTTTCTCAAGAAGCACGCCCACATCGACGGTAACCTCGGGAACCTCAATGCGCAGCGAGAAGTTGGCCATGCCTTCAGGGTTCTTGATCTTTGGCTCGGCCGGAGCCGGCGGAGTTACCTCGGCAGGCTTGTCTTTCTTTTTGGGCAGGGCAATGACCCCGGAGTCGGCGGCGGGGCCACCGGAGTCCGGCGTAGCTTGGTCGGGCTGCTGAGGCTGCGACGGAGTCTGCGCCGATGGGGTCTGCGCATAGAGCAGGGGCGCAGCGGCCAAGGCTGCGAGGAGAAGAAACACAGATGCAACAACTAGGCGGCGAGAAGCGGAGACGAACTGGTAGGGCGTGGGCATGACGACCTCTTTGTTGAACAGCATACGGGAAGATAGCTTTCAGCGATCAGCCATCCGCGGTCAGCTTCTGCTCGAACACGCGGTCGAGCTTCCCCAAAAGCATACCTCAGGGGGCGAATGCCGCACTCATTCTACTGGCTGAATGCCAGGACTAAAGTCTCAGCCTACCGCACGAGCAACCCTCTTCGCAGAGTGCAGCACGGCCTGGTTAGCCGGCTGTACTCTTATAGACGTGAGAATTTGCCTGAAGGAAACCCAGTTTCGCTCCGCAGCTTTGGTTTTGGCACTGCTTATGCTGCTCTTCCCTGCCCTGGCCGGGGCGCAAGAGACGCCCGCTGTGGCAGGTCCGCCCCCTTCCAGCGGCGGATTCTTTCCGCTGAGCGAGGTGCGGCGGGGGATGACCGCGACCGCGTGGACGGTTTTCACGGGGACCAAGCCGGAGCCCATGGAAGTGGAGATTCTTGGTGTTCTGCGGGGAGCGCGCGGCCCCGGCCATGACATGATTCTGGCCCAGTTGCACGGGACGAAGCCCGAATACACCGGGGTGGTGGCAGGGATGAGCGGCAGCCCTGTGTATGTAGGCAACCGGCTGTTGGGATCGCTCTCCTACCGTATCGGCCAGTTCAGCAAGGACCCCATCGCAGGCATTACGCCCATCGAGCAGATGCTGGAGGTACTGGCAGTAGGCGCTCCGAAGGCTGCGGTCAGTGGCCAGGTGCAGAGCTTGGTTTCCTCTCCGGCGGCAGGTGCAGAGGCGAATGGAATGAGTTTCCAGGCCATGGAGACACCGCTGATGATGAGCGGATTCCGGCCTGAAGCGATTCAACTGTGGCAGAAGCAGATGGCCGGGACAGGGCTGGAAATGATTGCCGCTGGCGGCGTGGGCGGCTCGTCCGAGCCGGGATTTGGGATGTCAGCCGCGGCGCTGGCAACCGTGACGCCGGGGTCGGCGGTGAGTGCGCAACTGGTGCGCGGAGACCTGGAGATTGCGGCCACCTGCACGGTTACCTATGTGGATGCAAAACAATTGCTGGCTTGCGGCCACCCTCTCTTGCAGGCGGGGCCGGTTTCCCTGCCCATGACCACAGCGGAGGTGGTCCTCAGCCTGGCCTCGCCGCTGAACGCCTTCAAGATTGTGAACACCGGGGCCACCATCGGCAGCTTTACCGAAGACCGCGATTCAGCCATTCGCGGGGTATTCGGCGCACCGGCCCGCATGATTCCGGTGCATATTGTGGTGGACGGACAGAGCGGGGAGCGAAGACTCAACGTGGAGGTGCTGGACCTGCCCACGCTGACCCCGCAGGCGGTTCTGGTGGCGCTTTACCAGGCGCTTCTGCAGACCAACGACAGCACAGCGGATACCAGCTACCACCTGACCGGCAACATCGAACTGGAGGGTTATCCATCCTCGCCGCTGGACTTGTGGGCATCTGCTGGCGATTCCCTGCCCGCGCCGATGATGACCGCGCTGCTCGCGGGCGATCGCTTTTCGCGACTCTACTCAAATGGCGCACGCCTCGGCGCGGTGCGCGGAATCGAACTGCGCGTGGAGGCGATTCCCCGCCGCGTGCAGGTGGTGCTGGAGACGGCGCACCTGATTTCGAACAGCACGGTCCATGCCGGAGATACCGTGGTGGTGGAAGCGACCATCCGCCCCTGGCAGCAACCGGCGCGGAATGTGCGCATTCCGGTCACCGTGCCTGCCAGATTGGGCTCGGGCACACTGCGGCTTCTGGTTTCAGACGCCGGCACGCTGGACAAGGCGCTGGAGCAGCCGCGGATGCCCGGCCACAGCGCCGACTTGGATACGTTGCTGGCGCAGGCCCGGCGGCAGCACCCCGCGGACCATATTTTTGTAAGCCTGTTGGTGCCTGAAACTCAGGCAGGGATGGGCGGCCAGACGCTCGAGAGCCTGCCGCTTTCCGTGGCCAATGCCCTGGAAACGCTGCGTCCGACGCAAGAGGCGAGCTTGAACGGCGAGTCGGCGGAAGTGGCGGGCGAAGCGCAGGCTGGAGGGGTACTGAGCGGATTCCAAGTACTCGCCCTACGCATAGAACCGGGCGGCGGTTTAAACTAAGGACACGGGGACGTATTCCCGCCAACTTTACAGACCGGCTCCGTCATCATTTATTGTCGGTCTTTTTGCCACCCCCAGCGAGGACTTCGGAAACATTATGGCTCAAATTCAAGGACTTGCAGCTCACGCGGCTGGAGCAGAACTGTTGCCTTACCGCTATGACCCAGGCGAACTGGGTACGCAGGAAGTGGAGATCGCCATTACCCACTGCGGCATCTGCCACAGCGATCTTCATCTGATTTCGAACGACTGGGGCATCAGCCAGTATCCGTTCATCCCCGGCCACGAGATTGTGGGCACTGTCGCGGCGATTGGCGACGGTGTGCGATCATTTGCTGTGGGCCAGCGGGTTGGTCTTGGGTGGCAATCGAACTCCTGCGGCGAGTGCGAGTGGTGCACCCGGGGCATGGAGCATCTTTGTCCCGCGGCGGAGGCCACCTGTGTTCACCGCAACGGCGGCTATGCGGACAGCGTACGCGCCAATGCGCGCTTTGTGGTCCCCGTTCCAGATGCTCTGGATAGTGAGCACGCCGCTCCGCTGCTTTGTGCGGGCATTACGGTCTATAGCCCGATGCGCGACCACGGCATCAACCCGTCTTCGCGGGTGGGCATTGTGGGCGTGGGCGGACTGGGGCACATTGCCATCCAGTTTGCGCGGGTTTTCGGCGCAGAGGTGACGGCCTTTTCGACCTCCGCCGCCAAGGAAGAAGAGGCGCGCGCACTGGGTGCGCACAACTTCGTCAATACCCGTGAGTCCAAGGCCATGAAGGAAGTGGCGGGCACGCAGGACTTCATTTTGAGCACCATCAACGCCGACCAGGACTGGGGCGTCTACATGCAGACGCTGCGGCCCACCGGGACGCTGTGTTTTGTGGGTATTCCGCCCTCGCCCGTGTCGATCCACGCCTTCCCGCTGATCTCCGGGCTGCGCTCGGTCACCGGCAGCCCCACGGGCAGCCCCCATCGGCTGAGGGAGATGCTGGACGTGGCCGCGCGCCACGGCGTAAAGGCCCAGACCGAATGCTTCCCCATGTCGAAGGCCAACGAAGCCATCGAGAAGGTCAAGAAGAACAAAGTCCGGTACAGGGCCGTGCTGGCGAACTAACCCTATGCGGTGGGGCCAACATCTCCTTCTGGTTCCTGCTTCCCAGGTCCACGAAGAACGACTTGGGGCAACCGCGAAGTTGATCTTGAAGGGCGCGCTCATGAGCGCGCCCTTGGTCTATTCACCCTCGACATGGTCAGCCCCGCCCCAGACTAACCGCAAGATAGCGTCCTGTGGAAAACCGCACAATAACCCATAGACATGCGTAATTGAGACGTGTTTTCCGCAGATATTTTTAGAACGCGAATTCCGGCCTCCCTTATCCACAAGAACCCTGCTCGACGCCGTTGACCCTGCTCGCCCGGCTCCTTAGAGTCGGTAAATGGGGAGAAATCTGCCCCGCCGGCAGGACTGCGCCGGAACGTGATCTGGCTTTTTGAACGAAATGAACGCACCGCCTATCAATTCGGAGAGAACATGCTGAAACTGAAGAAGATCCACATCCTCGGCTTTAAAAGCTTCTGTGACCGCACGGAGTTGACGGTGGCGGGGACGGGCATAGCCGTCGTAGTGGGACCGAATGGATGCGGAAAGTCCAACATCCTGGACGGGGTGAGCTGGGTGCTAGGCGAACAGAGCGCCAAGACCTTGCGCGGCACGCACATGCAGGACGTAATCTTTGCCGGAACCCGGGACCGCAAGGCGCTGGGCATGGCCGAAGTGACGCTGACCATGGTCGATCCCGAGTCCTATGAAGGCCCGGTGCCGGTGGAACCAGAGGTCGAAGTCGACCACGACGGTCCAGACGACTGGAACGAAGACGAGGTGCGCCAGCAGCGCGCCAACGAAGCCGAAGAGATTATTGCCGAGCAGCAGCCGGGACTGGCAACCGACGAAGAGAATGCGGAAGGGACTGCCCCGCCGCTACTGGCCTCGACAGAAGGCCCGCAAGCCGTGGTACTGAAGATTCGACGGCGCAAGTTCCACCGGACGCCGCAGAAGGGCGAGATCGTGATTACCCGGCGGCTGTTCCGCACCGGGGAGAGCGAGTACCTGCTGAACGGCAAGCTGTGCCGACTGCGCGACATTCAAGACATCTTCATGGGCACCGGTCTGGGACCGGAGAGCTACGCCATCATCGGTCAGGAGCGGATTGGGCAACTGCTTAGCTCCAAGCCGCACGACCGGCGGGCGATTATCGAAGAGGCCGCGGGCATTACGCGCTTCAAGAACAAGAAGCGACTGGCCGAGTTGCGGCTGGAGAGCGCCAAGCAGAACCTGGCGCGCGTGGACGACATTTTTGAAGAAGTAACGCGGCAGATGAACAGCCTGAAGCGGCAGGCGTCGAAGGCGGAGCGGTTTGGCGCGGTGCGCGACGAACTGCGGGGACGGCTCCGGGTCGTGATGGCCAGCCGCATGGCGACGATGGATGCGGACCAGGCGCGGCTACAGCAAGAGATTACCGCTCTTACGGAGCGGATCAACGGCTGGGCCACAGAGATTGGTACGAAGGAAGCCAGCCAGCACACGCTGACCGAGCGCGGCTACGAGTTGGAACGGGAGGGCCAGGAGGCGCAAACCCGGGCCAATGCGGCGGCGCTGGAGCTGGAGCGGGCCACGGCGCGGGAACGCGGCAATGCGGAGCGCGTTACCGAGCTGGAAGTGCGGATTGAGGCAGCTGGAGCGGAACTGGAGTCCACCAAGACGCAGTTGGGCGGCATCCGCGATGAGAGAGAACAGCAGCGTCTGTTTCTGGAGACCGCTGCAGGCGAGGCCAAGGACTTCCGCCAGAAGGTGGAGGCGCGCCAGCAGGAAGCTCGCACTGCGGCCGACGAAGTTTTCAAAGTAGAGCGGGAGCTGGAAACCAGCCGCCGCCACGCCATGAATCTGCTGACCCTGGCAGGAAATGCGCGCAATCATACCGCCCAAGGCGAAGAGAGCCTGGCCGCGTTGGAACGCGAGGCCGAACGGCTGCAAGCCGAGATGGGCCAGGCGCGTAACGAGTTTGAAAATCTGGGCGTCCAAAATGGGCTGGCCCGGCAGAAATTCGAGGTTGCCGCGGAGGCGCTGAAGCGGCTGGAAGGCGAAATCGCGGCGATGCGCGCGGCCATGCAGGCCAACCGGGCTGAAGAGAACAGCTTGCGCACCCGCGCCAACCAACTGCGCAGCGAACAGGCAACAGTGGGCGGACGGCGCAACTCTCTGGAAGCGCTGATCCGCAACCACAGCTATTCGACCGACACCGTGCGGCGACTGCTAAAGCCGGGCGCGCTGGGCCAGGACATGGCTCCGGTGGGCACTCTTGCCGACTTTCTGGAAGTGAGCGGGACGCATGAAGCCGTAGTGGACGAGTTTCTGCGCGAAGAACTGAATTATGTGGTGGTGGAAAGCTGGGCTGCAGCCGACCAAGGCGTGCGCCTGCTGAAGTCCGGCGTGGATGGCCGAGCGACGTTCCTGATCCATGAAGCGCCCACGGACAAGAGCGCACTGGAAGCAAACGGTGCGGCCATCAGCGGCCCTGGCATTACTCCGCTGAAGGACTCGATCAAGGTTCTGAACGGCTTTGGGCGGTCGCTGGAGCAAATTCTGCCCAAGCTGGGGCACGGATACTTGGTGGAGGATGCAAACGACGCGCAGAGACTAGCCGCGGTGCATGCCGAAGCCTACTTCCTGACGCCGGAGGGCGAGTGCTTCCACAACGCCACCGTGACCGGCGGCAAGCCAGCCAGCGAGGGTCCACTGGCTCTGAAGCGCGAACTACGCGAGACGGAGAGCAAGCTGGGTAAGTTGGAAAGTAGCCTGGCGCAGGCGGAGTCTGAAGCCGCGACGCTGACCAGGGCTATCGAAGAACTGGCGGCGCAACTGGAAGAGCGTAGCGCGGAGCGGCGACAGGCAGAAACCGACACCGCCAACCAGGGCGCGGCGCTGAAGCAGATGGAAGCTGAGGCGCCGCGGATTGAGCGGCGGCTGCAGGAATGGACAGCGCAGGCCGCGCGAAACAAAGACGCGCGCGAAACAAAGAAGATCAGCATCGACCAGAAGCGCGAAGAAACACAGCGCATGGAAGCCGAGCACGCGGCGGCCGAGGCCGGCCTGGACGAGATGCAGGCCAAGCTGGCCATTCTGCGCCAAGCCCGCGAGGGCTTGCAGCAGGAAGCAGCCCAAGTCACGGCGGAGCTGGCCGGCCTGGAAGAGCGGCGGCGCGGCGCGGAAGCAGCCTTCCAGCGCATCGACCGACTGCACGGGGACCTGGAGCGCCGGGTGCTGGCCATCGAACAGCAGCGTGCCACCGCCGAGAAGGAGCGGGAGCAGCGCATTGCTGAGAGCGCATCGCTGGCCCAACGCGAGCAGGAATTGACTGCACAGCGCGCCGAAGCCCTGGCCCTGGCACAGACGCTGGCCAGCCAGGCGCAGGCCCTGCGGGTACAGTTGGCTGCCCTTGAGACGGAGTTGAAGACCGGACGAGCCGGGTTGGATCAGTTGCGAGAAGACCGCGCCACGCGCGCCAGCGAAGTGGCCAAGCTGCACGCCGATCTGGAGCATCTGGAAGCAAGCTGCCTGGCCGAAGTGAACGTCGAGGCTGCCGTAATCCGCGCCGATGCGGAGATTGTGCACCTGGCCGACGAGGCTCTGGTTGCCGAAGAGGAGACCTGCCGTGTGCTACGCCAGCGCATGGAGCAGATGGGGCCGGTCAACATGATGGCTCTGGACGAGTACAAGGAGACGGCGGAACGGCACGGATTCCTGGAGACGCAGCGCAAGGATCTTACGGAGTCGATCGAAAACACGCAGGACACGATCAAGGAAATCGATCGCATCTCGCGGACCAAATTCGACGAGGCCTTTGCGCGAATCAACGACAACTTTGCGCAGGTGTTCTCAAGGCTGTTCCAGGGCGGGCAGGCCTTCCTGCGGCTAACCGACGCGGACAATCAGGCGGAGAGCGGGCTGGAGATTGTGGCTTCGCCTCCGGGCAAGAAGCTGCAGAATGTACTGCTGCTCTCTGGCGGAGAAAAGGCGCTGACGGCGCTGGCTCTGCTGGTGGGCATCTTCCAGTTCCAACCCAGCCCGTTCTGCGTACTGGACGAAGTGGACGCCCCGCTGGACGACACCAACGTGGGCCGCTTGTCGGATCTGCTGCACTCCATGAGCAAGGACACGCAGTTCCTGGTGGTGACCCACTCCAAGCGCATGATGCACTCCGCGGACATGATCTACGGCGTGACCATGCAGGAGCCGGGCGTTTCGAAGGTCGTGAGCGTGCGGCTGGGCCACGAGCAGCAGCAGAGGGCTACGGCATAGGACAGAGGCCGCGAAATAAATCAGGCAACAAAGAAGCAGCCATCGGCCCTTGCAAAAGGAACGCCGACTGGCTGCTTCTCTTTTGGGTGATGCAACTGGAGTGGAAGGCAGATAAAGAAGATGGCGATTTCGGAGGTGTCGGGTCACTTCTGAAATTTGGGGCGAAAAAACACCCCCGAAGGAAAACTTCACCTCGGAGGCGCTTGCATAATACAAGCTGATGTTACGCAGTAGCCCGCAGTTGAAGCAGCTGCTCGTAGGCTGATCGGGAAGCGTTGATGAGCAGTTTGCGGCAG